>Ga0126381_100002395_pt1 | contig 20244 bp, 14 predicted proteins | sample PanSoiMetPlot_28_FD_96465 | JGI IMG/M metagenome (GOLD analysis project Ga0126381, IMG submission 96465) | Tropical forest soil microbial communities from Panama - MetaG Plot_28 | ecosystem: Environmental > Terrestrial > Soil > Tropical forest > Bulk soil | place: Panama | collected 2016-02-17
CGTCGAGACGGCTGCAGACTTTCTGCAGAGCGATTTGGCGGTCGAGTTCGGCCAAATTCCGACAGACTCGATCCATCACTTGCTCTCGGAACGCCCGGCCTTGCGAAAGAAATGTGGTGAGCGCCAGTTGCACTGGCGCATTCATCGATAGGAAAGTATCGGCAATGACGTCGAGCCGGGCCTTTGCTTCGTTCTTTGATTCCTGCGGCCCGCTGACAACGAGCCACGCTGCCTTCATCTGCGGCAGACCGCAAATCTTCGAGATGCCGCTCAACGTGAACGTGAGTGTACCGACATTTCCCGCAAAGCTAAGAGGAGATTTCTCGGGCCTGAAGGCCTGAGCTACAGGTTTGGAATAACTGTGCGCGTCGTTAGCTTTATCCGAACTAGTAGTGGCAAGTGCCAAGCTGAAGCCCGGCGCTACACTAAAATCCAGGAAGACCTCGTCCACGATGAGCGCTAACCCTCGCCGGGCACAAATTTCGTTCAACTTTTCTACTTCCGCGCGCTTTGTAAAATGTCCCGTCGGATTATTGGGATGCACCACGACGATCGCGCGCGTGCGCGGCGTGATGGCCCGTTCTAGCGCATGAAAATCAATCTGCCAGCCGTGATCGTAAACGAGCGGATAGCGGAGAGGCTTTATGTCCTGAATGTCGGCGAGAAAATCAAACAGTGGATAGCTCGGCGCGGGGATGAGGATTTCGTCGCCGGGATTGCACAGCAACCGGAAGGCGTACGAATACGCCTCGCTTGTGCTCGTTGCCAGGAAAATGTCGTCAACGTTCGCGGCAACGCCACGGTCCGCGTAGTATTTCACCACGGCTTGCCGAGCTGAAACGAGCCCTTGCGGTTCCGGTTTGTATTTAAGCGCGGCGGAACTTTGCAAAGCCGCCAGGATCACGCGCTCGTCATAGAGAAAACCGCATTCCGTCGGATTCGACACCGTCAAATCCACGAGTGGTTTCCCTGCCGCGCGATACCGCGCCAGCTCCTCGCTCAGTCGGTTAGGCGCGAGATTCCATTTTGTGCGATCCGCAAACACGCTTTGTCCAATCCTCTTCCCGCGTCGCTGCCGGTCTTCAGTGGGCAGGGCTATCCGCAGCAAGCAGGCATTATATCCAGCACGTCGCCGAGCCGCATTGTCTCTGGCTCGCGTATACTGAAAGCCGTTAAGACAAACTATGAGCACGCACCCACTGCCCAACCTCGCTCGTGAACCTATTCCGCAATTTGATCTCTCGGCCCAATATGCCGAGATTGGCGCGGACATTCGCACTGCCGTGGAGCGCGTACTGTCATCGCAGCAATTCGTGCTTGGCCGCGAAGGCGAAGCCCTCGAAGCAGAAATCGCCGCACTCTGTGGCGTCGCCCATGGCGTAGGAGTCGCCTCGGGCACCGATGCGTTGATTCTGGCTTTGCGCGCGTGCGGTGTGCGGGCCGGCGATGAAGTGCTGTTGCCGACATCCACTTTTGTGGCCACCGGAAGTGCCGTAAGCGCGCTCGGCGCAACGCCGGTTTTCGCCGACTGCCGCCCCGAAACGTACAACATGGACCCCTCTGAACTAGAACGTCGCGTCACGCCGCGCACGCGCGCCCTCATCGCCGTCCATCTCTACGGTTTGGCCGCGGACATGGACCCGATCGTGGCCTTCGCGAAGTCGCGCAAGCTTCCCCTCATCGAAGATTGCGCACAGGCCATTGGCGCGACATACAGGGGACGCCGCGTCGGCTGCTTTGGCGACGCCGCATGCCTAAGCTTTTACCCGACAAAAAATCTCGGTGCTTACGGCGACGCGGGTATGGTGGTGACAAACTCTCTGGAACTTGACGCCCGGCTCGGAAACCTGCGCAACCACGGCCAAGCCGCAAGATACCTGAGCAGCGAACCGGGCTGGAACAGCCGGCTGGACGAAATTCAAGCCGCGATCTTACGCGTCAAACTCCGCCATCTTGCGGACTGGCAGCGCGCGCGGCGTTCGAATGCCGCGGAGTACAATCGCTTGCTGGAACAGGTTCCCGGTGTCATGCCGCCGCATGAACCTGAAGGTTGCGAGCACGTCTACCATCAATACACGATCCGCTGCGAGCGGCGCGACGCTCTGCAACAGCACCTGGCTGCACGAAGAATTGGCAGCACCGTCTACTACCCATATCCATTGCATCTACAACCACTCTACGCGCACTTGGGTTACAACGCCGGCGATTTTCCTCATGCGGAGCGTGCCGCGCAGGAAGTTCTCTCTCTGCCGATGTACCCTGAGTTGAGGAAGGATCAAATCGCGCGCGTCGTCGAAGCTATTGCGGATTTCGTAAAGTGCTAGCCAGATTCCTGCCCACGTGAATCTATTTTCCCAAATACAAAAGCGCGAACAGGAAAATCCACAACCCATCCATGAAGTGCCAATAATACGAGGTGATTTCCGCGGCCAGCGGCCTCGAAATCTGCGACTTTTCAAAATTGCGCAGCAAAACAAACAGCAGCGCCGCTACTCCTCCCAGCAAATGGACGCCGTGCGCTCCCGTGAAAATGTAAAAGAAGCTACTGGCCTGGTTGCTCGCAATGAAGACGCCTTGCGCAGCAAGCTGGCGCCAGGCCACGAGTTGCCCCGCGACGAAGAGGAATCCCATCGCGGTGGTGACCAGCCACAATTTGCGAAACCCGCGGTCATCTCCAAGAGAAAGCCGCGCACGAGCTCGCTCGAGCATCAAGCTGCTTCCAATCAGAACGGCGGTATTCACCCACAGAATCCAAGGCAGGTGCACCGCCACCCATACGTGACTGCTGTGATGCAGAACAAGAAAGGCGCTGGCGAGCGCCATGAAGAACATCAGGATGGAGACCATCGCGATGGCGATTGCCGTGGAAAATCGCCGCTGTGAAGCCTGTCGCCTATTTCGTTGCCGGTCGAAATCGCTGTTATCACCGTCATCGCCGCCATCCGGCGGCCTACTCCCGCCCCCACCGCCGCCGCGGGAATCCTCGATGATGAGTTCGATGTCCGGAGGTGCGATTGTGCCCGGCATGTTGAAGCTTCTGCTCGTTTTCCTTCTCTTCTAGTTTGCCTTGGCCACGCGATCCGGGGCAACGTGCTGAGGGATAAAATCTTCCGCCACCCCGGGCACGCCAAACTCATACGCGCCTCGATAGGCGGCTGGCTCACCGTCGCCATGCTCACCCGGCCGAGGAGGTGAAGCCTCCATCCATTCGAGCGTTGTGGCGCTCCACGGGTTGCTTTCTCTGATGCGTTCCCCGCGCAAAAGGCTCCAGAGAAAATTGAAAAGGAAAATTCCCTGAGCAAAAACAGCGATGAGAATGCCAACCGTGATGAACGAGCGCACTGGGCCAATCCACGCGGCAATAGAGGCCAAGTTTGCACCAGCGTTTTTGGCGGACTGCGAGACGAGGCCCATCCAGTGCATGGGCATGAAAACGCAGTAAACTCCCGCAAACGTCACCCAGAAGTGAGTTCTACCCAATGATTCATTCAGACGGCGGCCGAATAACTTCGGGAACCAAAAAAACAGCGCCGCGAGAATTGCGAACGTGGCCGCGACGCCCATCACTAGATGAAAATGCCCCGCCACGAAGTCTTCGCCAACGGCTCCAGAAGTGATCCCGCGGCGCGCGAGAAAAATCCCTGAAATTCCGCCAGACAGAAAGAGCGAAACAAATCCAAGCGCGAACAGCAAAGAGGTATTGAGCCGGATGCGCGCTTTCCAGAGCGTGGCAAACCAACTCACCACCAGAATTGCCGCCGGTACTCCAAGCGAAGCCGCAAGAACAGAAAATACCAGCGGAGAAAATGGGTTCAAGCCGCGGGAAAACATGTGCTGGCCCCAGACGCAAAATCCAACCAGGCCCACGGCACAGAGGGCCAGGACGACAAGCCTCTCCTTCCAAACCGGCTTGCGCGAAAACGTCGAGATGAGATGGGAAACGATCCCAAAACAGGGAACCATCGCGACATAAACTTCCGCTTGCGCAAAAAACCAGAACAATCTTTGCCAGAGCGCCGGCAAGGGATCGGCCGCGACGTTCGAAGGCTGAGAGGCAAGGAAATCTGCCGCAGAAAAGAAATGCGTGTCGAAAAAGCGGTCTGAAAGCAAACCCGCGCAAGCGGCGAGCAGAATGCTGAAAATGAGCATGCCCAAAATGGCGTTGACCAACCAGGCCCACACCGTTAGCGGCAACCTGGGAAGCGTGATTCCCTTCGCGCGCATATCAATTGCGGTTACGGAAAAATTAATCGCACTGCAAAGCGCCGCCGCGAGAAAAATGCTAATGCTGATAATCCAAATCGTGATCCCAACTTGCGGTGCCGCAAAGAACGCAGCGGTCATGCCAAACAGCGATATAACGCTTGCCCAAAACGAGAAAAGATTCAGGACGGGAAACGCCATTTCGCGAGAGCCAATTTGCAACGGAAGAAGATAATTCCCGAATCCCAACTGCGGCGCCGCGGTCAGGACAAAGAAAACCATCAGCGACCCATGGAGCAGCGGCAGCGTGGCGTAGCGTTCCGCCGTATCCCCCAGCGTCGAAAAGAACGGGAAATGCGCACCCGGCCAAATCAAATGGACGCGCATGACCAGAGACATGGCCATCCCGAGAAAAACGCTAAACAGCGCGAGCCACAAATATCCAAGGCCGATGATCTTGTGTTCGGTGCTCAGGAGGTACCGGGAAACAAAGCTGCCTCGTGGTGCCTCTGGCTGATTTGCGTCGCCGTCGTAGGTGACCATGCGCTCCCGCTTTGCGATTCTAACCAGCTTGTCCGGCAACGTCTTAGTGCAAAACCTGCCCACGACGAGGCCGAGCTAAATAGAATACAACGGCTTGAAAAACGCAAGCGGCGGCAACCGCATGAAGGCGAAAGCCCTTCAGCACAGCCGATCTTTAAGCTACTTCTCGAAGCGCCTGGAGCGAGCTTTTACTGCACGGCCTGCGGGCGACGCTGCGCTGCCGGAGCGCATTTTTGCAGTGCCTGCGGAGCCTCCCAAGCCCACCGCGCAACGTTAGAGCAGCCTCACTCCGGCTGCGGCGAAAGGTACGCAACTTCCGTCGCAAGTGCCTGTGCGATTGCCAACTCTCCGGGCAATATACATACGTAGTTATCCATGGACTGTTGCCTGGGGTCTTGCATCAGCCAAGGCCACCAAAATGCCCTATCCCCCGTCTAATCTGTGGATAGCACAATCGCGTTCTGATGGAGGGAGATAACTTACCAGTACACGGCCTGACACGAGCCGGCACTCAACTTCAGGAAACCCATCACCAAGCAGCATCTCCTCTCCCATCATTCCCAGCTGTGCTTCAAGGATTCGCAGGAAAGCATTCTAGGAGGCCGCGCATGCCGAGCGGATAAGAAACATGCACAGTTACACCACCGACTCCGACGAGAGGAGATTGGTCCCCCTCCTCCTGGCGGCGCTTGCCATAGTGCTCGCCTGGTGCTCGTCCAAGTTTCTGGTTGCGGTCCACGTGTCCCTCCCCTGGTGGCTGGACGCTCCTTCCAGCCTCGGTCTATATGGCGCGCTTTACACCCTCTTTGACAAATACCTCTGGCGGATCACATGGATTCGCAAGCTGGGCCTCTCGAAGATTCCGAATCTCGCCGGCCGCTGGAGCGGCTTCTTGGTCACGTCCTTCGATAACTTTGAAAAACAGCATGATGTGATGCTCCAGATTTTCCAAAGCTGGACGCAAATTTCCATCTACCTGACAACTCCCAGTTCCATTTCCAAGAGTTGCGTAGCGGTAATTCAAGTTTCAGACCTGAACGGTGCGGGACTCGTTTATCAATACCAGTGCCAGCCGCTTGCCAATGCGCGAAAGTCGATGCACATGCACTTTGGGACAGGCATGGTCAGAATGTTCAAAGACGACAGTCGTCATTTGACCGGTGAATACTACGCCGGGCGCGATCGCGGAACCTATGGGCAGCTTTGCCTTTGGAAAGTAACGCCGACGGGAAAGGTGGAAGGCCCCGATGATTGAGAAAGGTGCTCGGATTTCGGGAACTTGGTCTTTATTGGCTCGCAAGACGCGGGATCAGGAAGTGAAAGAAGTCATCGGGGTTGGACTTGAGGCACACTTGCGCGTTGGGCGCGGCTCGAACACTCTTAGGATCAGCCGCAGTTCCCGCAGCAACGGGGCGTGTGAATCCTTTGTCATCCACGCGAATGTTCATCGGCACGACGGGACAGAGCTCCGGCTTAATCATGTACGCGATGGTCATAGGATCGAACAGCGTCGGTGTTTCCTGTCCCCACTCGTGATATAGCAAAGTTAGCGCATCGGTCAGGGGCGTGCCCTGACGAAACAGGAAATTACGGTTCGCCGCATCCATTTTCAATTGCGTGGAATCGAGCGGCATCACAAACAACGGTACGCCAGCGGCAAAAAGTTTCTGCGCCCCTGGAATGTCATTCTTGATGTTCCACTCCGGCTCGGGCCCGCGCGGAGTTCCGGAACTGACGTCACCATATCCGCGGTAAATCGAACCGCCCATCAGTACAACGCGCTTCAGTTTGCGAAACGTCTCGCCATCTTTGTCAATCGCCGCGCCAACGTTCACCAGCGGGCCGATGGCCACGAGCGTGATTTCGCCAGGTTTTTTTCGAATCTCGTCGAGCAAAAATGTGACCGCGTCGGGATGCGAGGTCTTCGCAAAATGCCCGCCCTCAGCATATTTGGCCTGCGTGAAGGCAGTTTTTGGAGGTGTGGCTGCGCCCGCAGCAACCGGGATATCCGAACGCCCCACTTCTCCCAGTAAACGATCGAGGAGTTTCGCGCGGCTTTCTGTGTCGCCAAAAGTCGTAGTAATCCCGAGAATCTGCAGCTCAGGGCTACGGAGGGCGAGGGACACGGCGAAAGCATCGTCAATGTCATCGCCGATGTCGGTATCAATGATAACTTTCTCAGGGAGCGCAGTTTGAGGTGCTGTTGTCCGCGTAGGACTCTGAGCAAAACAGGGAGGCGAATCGATGCCCGTAAACATCAGCGCAAGAATGACAATCGCCAAGCCTTTGCCCATAGTTTGTCGTTGCCCCATGACTACTGTTCGCGAAGGGAGGTGAGAATTATGAGGTGATGAGAATCTTGGTGCGGTAGAGAGGACTCGAACCTCCACGGTATTGCTACCGCCAGCCCCTCAAGCTGGTGCGTCTGCCAGTTCCGCCACTACCGCACTCGGGTGATAAGCCATTCTAACCGTGGAACCCGAACCTCGCAACCGTTCTACTCCCTACGGCTTCTTCGTGGGAGTTGACGGAGGAGCAGGCTGCGCACTTGCCGGCGGCTGCGCGGCGGGCGGCTGGGACGCAGGCTGAGACTTCGCAGGGGCCTGTGTCGCTGGTTGCTGCCCAGCCGGAGTTTGTGAAGCCGGCGGATTGCTCGATTGCGGCGTCGCGGCCGGAGGTTGCGTGGCGGGCTGCTGGCCGGCTGGCAGCGAATCGTGCGTACTAGGTTGAGGGACGGCCGGAGTCGTAGCCGGAGCCGGTTTCGGCGCGGGCTTGGAAGCGTTTTGGAACACCGAGCCGCTCTCCTTAACGCGCTCATCGGTGCGCAGGGTCATGGCAAAAGCGCAAAGCATGAACATGACCGCGCACCAGGTGGTGGCCTTGGACAAAACGTTCGCCGCGCCTCTCGGACCGAAGGCCGTTTGGCTGCCTGCGCCTCCAAAGGCGCCCGCAAGATCAGCGGCCTTGCCGCTTTGCAGCAAGACGACGATGACCAAAACGAGGCAGTTCAGAATAAAGAAAGGCTTCAGGATCCACGTTCCACCCCATGAGAGGCGAAACCCTATGCCGATAATTCCCGCGCCGATCGCCAGCGCGATGGCCCACTTCATCCAACTAGGCATTTCTATCTCCTAATTCCCGAAAAAATCCGCCTCCATAGATTTTCTTAGATTGGCAAGCCTGGCGCAAGTCTAATTCCGCTTTTTTTGCGGCTTTGCAGCGCTTCGCGCCTGAATCGCAACCTGCCAAAGCCCGGCCTCTCCATAAACTCACGATGTGAAGTTCACGATGAAGGCGAAGGATTTCGGATCCAAGCTCGCTCCACCCACCAACGCGCCGTCCAGTTCTTCTTGCGCCATCAAGCCCTTGATGTTGTCAGGCTTGACGCTTCCGCCATAGAGAATCCGCAGAGCGGAGGCAAGATGGACGGAAAACCTTTCCCCCGCGCAACGGCGCAGCAAGCGATGGGCATCCGCGGCGATTTCTGGCGTCGCCGTCTTGCCCGTTCCAATCGCCCAGACCGGTTCATACGCTATCAGGATGCGGGAGAATTCTTCGGAGTCGAGCGCACCTGGACCGCCAGTGAACTGCCGGCGAAGGACTTCTTCCGTTAGCCCAGCGTCGCGCTCTTCGCCGGTTTCCCCGAGGCAGACAATCGGAATAAGGCCGGCTTCCAATGCCATCAAGGTCTTTTTGGCTACGTTGTCGTCGCTCTCGCGAAAAAGCTGGCGGCGCTCTGAGTGTCCGATGATGACGTAGCGGCACCCGCCCTCCGCCAGCATTAGTGCCGAGACTTCGCCGGTGAACGCGCCTTCTTTGCTCCAGGAAACATTCTGCCCTGAGATGGCGATATTGGTGTTCTTAACGGCTTCAACCGCCGTCGCGATCGCTGTGAACGGCGGAGCAATCACAATGTCGCAGTGGCTGGAGTTTGCGACAAGCGGCGTGAAGGCAGAAAAGAAGGCGCGCGTCTCCGTCAGGGTCTTGTACATCTTCCAGTTGCCGGCAATCACTCGGCGGCGCATGCAATCCTCCAGGTAAAACGAAAAGAAAGAAGAAAAATATAACGCAGTGGCACAGAGGACGCTGAGAATTCGCGGAGAAGTGTTGCGTTCATTTATTCATTTGTTTGTCAGGGCTTCGACGCCGGGGAGTCTGCGGCCACCGAGGAATTCGAGCGAGGCGCCGCCGCCGGTCGAGATGTGCGAGATTTTGTCGGCCACACCGGATCGATGAACGGCGGCCACGGAATCGCCGCCGCCGATGATCGAAGTTGCCCCTTGGGTTGTGGCTTCGGCGACAGCTTTCGCGATTGCGAGCGTCCCCTTGGCGAACGCGGGCATCTCGAAGACGCCCATCGGGCCGTTCCATACTATGGTTTTTGCCCCCGCAATTTTCTGCTTGTAGGTTTCGATGGTCTTGGGGCCGATGTCGAGCCCCATCCAGCCGTCCGGAGTGTCGTGCACAGAAACAGTTTTCGTAGCGGTGTCGGCTTTAAATTCAGCGCCTACCACGTGATCCACCGGGAGGAGCAAGGCGAATTTCTTCTGCTGGGCTTCGTGGCGAAGCCGCTTTGCGAGATCGAGTTTGTCGTCTTCGACCAGCGATTTACCGATGGGATGGCCGTCGGCTTTGAGGAACGTGTAAGCCATGCCACCGCCGATGAGCATGGCGTCGGCAATCTTCATCAGGTTTTCGACGACTTCGATTTTGTCGCTGACTTTCGCGCCGCCGAGAATCGCCACAAAAGGACGAGCAGGATTCGTGACCGCCTTGCCGAGATACGCCAGTTCCTTTTCCATGAGCAGGCCCGCGGCGGCTTGCTGGACAAACCTCGTGATGCCAACGACGGAAGCGTGGGCGCGGTGCGCAGAGCCAAAGGCGTCACAAACAAAAACCCCATCGCAAAGTGCAGCAAGCTGCTTGGAAAAAGCGTCGTCGTTTTTTTCTTCTTCAGGATGAAAGCGGACGTTTTCGAGAACCAGGACTTCGCCGTCGCGCAGCGCTTTACTTTGCTGCTCCGCGCCAGGGCCGACGCAATCGAGCGCAAACGCCACTGGCTTGCCGAGAAGCTCTTCCAGTTTCTTGGCGGCGGGACGCAAAGAATATTTCGGATCGGGCCCGCCCTTGGGGCGGCCGAGATGCGAAGCCAGTACTAGGCGCGCGCCTTTGCGGATCGCGAGGCGCAAAGTGGGCAGTGTTTCGCGGATGCGTGTGTCATCGGTGACCACAGCGTCCTTGAGCGGAACGTTGAAGTCCACGCGGATGAAAACGCGTTTGCCTTTTAGGTCGAGGTCGTTGATCGTGAGCTTGGTCATGACTTCAGTTTTCAGTCGTAAAGTTACAAGTCGCAAGTCAAGAAGTGCAAGAGGCGCTTGAAGAGTCTACTTCGCGAAGTCCCCATCAAAGTTGGGCCGAAAACGCCTCAGTTGAGATCCTTCGGCGATCCTTATCGGATGGCCTCAGGATGACAAGAATCTCCAACCTAAAACTTCGAGGCCAGGAGTTTGATCAGGTCGCGGCAGCGACAGGAGTAGCCCCACTCGTTGTCGTACCAAGCCAAGACCTTTACGCAGCGGTCGCCGACCACCTTGGTGTATTCCGCGTCCACGATGGACGAATTCGAGTTGCCTTTGAAGTCCGCGGAAACCAGTTCCTCTTCCGTGTAGGCGAGAACGCCTTTCATCGGGCCACTCGCGGCGGTTTTCAGCGCGGCGTTGACAGATTCTTTGGTCGCTGGCTTGTCGACGAATACCGTGAGGTCCACCACGCTGACGTTCGGCGTGGGCACGCGCATGGCGTAGCCGTCGAGCTTGCCCTTCAATTCGGGAATGACCAGGTGTAACGCTTTTGCGGCGCCTGTGGAACTGGGAATCATGTTGATTGCGGCGGCGCGAGCGCGGCGAAGATCTTTGTGAGGAAGATCGAGCAGGCGTTGATCGTTGGTATAGGAGTGGATCGTGGTCATGGTGCCGCTGTTAATGCCGAAACTGTCTTGAAGGACTTTGGCGACCGGCGCAAGACAGTTCGTGGTGCAGGAAGCGTTGGAAATCACATGATGCTTCGCCGGGTCGTAGGTTTTGTCGTTCACGCCGAGAACGAAAGTGGCGTCGGGACCGTCCGCAGGAGCCGAGATAATGACTTTCTTCACCGGAGCGCGGAGGTGCTTCTTGGCATCTGGGCCTTTGGTGAAGAGGCCGGTAGATTCGACGACGATTTCCGCACCCACCGAGGCCCAATCCAGCTCCGCGGGATCTTTCGTGCGGAATACTTTGAAGGTTTTGCCTTCCACCGAGATGCTGTCTTCGGTGTTGGTCACTTTGTGGGGCAGATTGCCCAGAACGGAGTCGTACTTGAGCAGATGCGCAAGCGTTTTAGCGTCCGTGACGTCGTTGACGGCGACGAATTGGATGTCCTTATCGTCGATGGCTGTCCGCATGATGTTGCGTCCGATGCGGCCGAAGCCGTTGATGCCGACCTTGATGGGCATGCCTTCCTCCGAAGGGATCGTTCTCCGCTAGGCGGGAACAATAGAATTAGAGTGAAAACGGGAGGACCCCCCTATGACTTTTTGCGTAAGTATTGATTCTAAAGGACTTTAAGGCGCTTAGAATCAACACTTACAGAAATGTTGATTACAAAGGGGTTACAGCCATATAGAAACGCCGCTCGGCCTGGCTAATCCCACCGCTTGTAACGCGAATCGAGCATTTAGAAAACAAAAACCCTCAAAAAAGAGACGGCAACGCACCGCCCTTCAAAACTCTTTCGCCCTACTCACTAGCAAGTATTTTAGACGGTCAGGGAGTTTCGTCAAGGGCGACTTAAACTTTTCCCGCGGCAATTCGAAAGATTGCGAAGATTGCGGCACTCGACAAACGGCTCGCGGCGTATCTATGGGTATGGCATCGGGGCAGGCAAAGGGAGGCAGGAGAGTCTGGGCTACTGGGACGGGTCTAAAGACCCGCCACTACGGGAGCTATAATTGGCACGCGATGAGAGACTGGTCACCGGCGTCGGCGGTACGCTGGCTGTTTGCCTCCGAGGCGGGTAAACCTGAAGGACTACTTCCCCGCTGGATTTTCCTGCGAGCCCTGGGATTGATTTATTACTCCGCTTTTTTCTCGCTGGCTTTCCAAATCAAAGGGCTTATCGGGCCGCAAGGCATTTTGCCTGCCGGTGAATATTTGCGGGCCATGCGAGAAGCAACGCCGATGGGGGCGGAGCAACTTGGCCGCTTGGCCTATTGGTACGCGCCGACACTACTGTGGTTTTCGAGCGGACGGCATGCGCTGACGGGGCTTTGTTGGGTGGGGATGATTGCTTCGGTGCTGCTGGTTTTGAATTTGTGGCCTCGCGGAATGCTGGCGATTTGCTTCGTGTGCTTTCTTTCGTTCATAGGAGCGGCGCAGGATTTTTCGGCATATCAATCGGATGGAATGTTGCTGGAGGCGGGGTTCATTTCGCTGTTTTTTGCGCCGCGGGGATGGCGGCCCGGATGGGGTGAGGCGAGTCCGCCGTCGCGAATGAGCTGGTTCTTGCTGTTATGGGAATGCTTCCGCATCTACTTCGAATCCGGCGTGGCAAAGGTCATGGGAGGCGATCCGGAGTGGAGGAATTTCACAGCGCTCGACGATTATTACCAGAACGGCCCGCTGCCGACATGGATTGGATGGTACATGCAGCATTGGCCGCACTGGTTTCATTGGGCCACCGCATTTGGGACGCTCGCACTGGAATTGGTGTTGGTGTGGATGATGTTCCTTCCGCGGCGGCTTCGCATCGCGTGCTTTTGTATCGTAACTCCTTGGCAGATCGGGATCATTCTTTCGGCGAACTACACCTTCCTGAATTATTTGGTGCTTGTGCTGGGATTCTTGCTGCTAGATGACAAGATCCTCGAACGCTTTCTGCCAGGGCCATGGAAAAGCAAGTTTCGCGCTACCAGGGAGGCGAAGCCCGCGGCGGAAGCAAGCTCGGAAAAACACTCGTCAAGCATTGCAGTACCGCTTAAAGGTGACCAGCCGGAGGAGTTGGGACGCGCCCTTCGTTCCTCAGGGCAAGCTGAAGCCCGCCCTTACAGTGCGAGCCTACGCAAACAGTGGGTTGCTGTGAAACTCGCGGTGACGGCGGTGATGCAGGCGTGGATTCTTTACGCCACGACAATGCAAATGATGTGGATGGTGAAGCCGGTGGGATTGCCGACGGCGCCGGTGTCCGCGCTGGAACCGTTTCGCATCGCGAACCGGTATGGATTATTCGCCATCATGACTCGCGGGCGGTACGAGATCGAGTTTCAGGGTTCGGACGACGGACAGACGTGGCTGGTCTATCCGTTCCGATTCAAACCGCAAGATCCGGCGAAGCCGCCCCGCATTTATGCGCCGTATCAGCCGCGGTTTGACTGGAATCTGTGGTTTGCTTCGTTGAGTACGTGGCGGGAAGAGCCGATTGTCCCGCGGACCGAACAGGCGTTGCTGCGCGGTTCGCCGGACGTGCTGCCGTTGTTCGCTGCCAACCCGTTTCCGAAGCAGCCACCAAAGATGATAAGGGCAGTGCTTTGGCAATACTGGTTCACGACACCGGAAGAAAAGCGCGCGACGGGGATGTGGTGGCGGCGGGAACAAGTAGGCCTGTATGCGCCGACGCTGGAGCGAGAGAACGACGGAAGAATTGTAGTGCTGGAATGGCCGCAGATGGTTGAGCCGAGAGAATAGACCTGCTTCCTACCAAATTAAAATCCAGCGAGGCTCGTTGCCCACTACCCTGCAGCCGCCGGAGCGCGACCTCGCCGCGCTGCGCACGTTCGAGAGTTTCTTTTTTCGGTCGGCCCATAACCAGTTGGACAACGCGAGGTCGCCGGGCCCAATAGATCATCCTGACGTCGAACGGCAGATATGCTTCGGCCAACAAGAACGCGGTCAGGATCCCCGCAAGGGTTCGCGCCCGCGGAACCTTAGGACTTCTAATTCAATAAACTACGCAGGCCAGGAGAAAAATATCTGGCAGTAAACGAAAAGGGGTAAGAGTAAAAATGAAAGCCGGGCCAGCCAGGAACCAAAGAATGAGAATTACGAAATTAAGAAGATAAGTCCCGAAAGTCGGCGCCTCGGCAATCCCAGTGGTATCCTCCCACCCGTTCACCGCGGGAATTGCTCGATTCTGGTAACGTGGTCGCCCTGGAAGCGCACGAAGACGGTCTTGGATGGCGGCTGGCCGTAGATCCAATCCTCGATTTCGTTGCCGTCGGCATCGCGCTCGCGAACTTTGTGGTCGGGCTTGCCGATTGCGGCAATGAGTTCTTCGCGGTCCATGCCAACGACGGGGCGGCGCTCCTGAATGGCTTTCTTCATTTCCGGCGGCAAAGTGTCAATCCACTGGACGGAGGCGGAGCGCTCCTTCTGAAAATTGAGGAAGGGCGAGAGAACCTGCTTTAATTCATCCGGGGTCATGTCCGGAACAAACTTGTTCCACTCCAGAAAAATGGTGCTGCCCATGCCAGGCTGCAGGCCTGGAGGGCCGGTTTCCTGCGAGGTACCCTGCATGGTGGGAATGGGGCCACCCATGCTGATCTGCAGGTGATCGCGCCAGTGATGCTTGCCGCGGCCGCCGCCATTCACATCAACAATAATCTGCTTGCCGCGAAACGTAAGGCCAGTGATCTGGACGTTATCGCCCGTGTTAACCGCGGCGCCATGCGTGGCGACGGCGCGGTCCAGGAGTTCGGCGTTGAGCTGCTTGCCGACAGTAAGATTGAAGCCTTCTTTTCCGGCGGGCAAAGCTTTGATGGCCTTGGCGAATTCGCCGGAGACAAAGCGAATCAGTGTGAGCTTGGAGGTCTCTGAAAGCGGTTGGTTGGGCGTGCTGGCGGGCTTAGGCTGCGCCTGGGCACTATCCGAAGGTTCTCCCGCAACCGGGAAAATGGGGATTTCTTCAACTGACGGAAAACCGAGCGCAGGCTTTTCGGGCGCACGAAGGCTATTGACGCGGGGGACGTCCGCGTCGCCTAAAAGCAAGAAAGCCAGAGGAATGGCAAACCAGTTCGTCATACAAGGGCGGGCGCAAGGCCCGTATCTCCCATTCTATGATGCAGGGAGGCGGCTGAACAGTGGCCAAGGTGGGGGGAAGGGGCGAGCCGCTTAACTGTACCTCTCAGAGGATGTTCTGTACTGGGGGACGGGAAACCCTTGGGCGACTCATACCCACCGCAGGTCGGGCAGTTCCCGCCACTTAACGGAAGATGACGCTAACGCCCTGACGGTCAATCGTCGCGCGCAAGACTTCGCCGCCTGAATCAACTATCGCTTTTTCGACGCGATCCCGGGCCTCGGGTTCGATGAGGAGCACCACACAGCCGCCGCCGCCGGCTCCACAGACCTTACCCGCAAGAGCGCCGTTGCGGCGCGCATTTTCGATGACGCGGTCAATGGTTTTCGTTGAGATGGTAGGAAGATTACGTTTGCGGAAGGACCATTCTTCGCGCATCAAGCGGCCGGCCTCCTTCCAATCGGGCTTCTCAAGCGCAACACGCATGTGCTGGGCAACCTCGGAGATTCGCTCCAGGCTTTGCTGCACCGAACGCTTGCCGCCGATTTGCGCCTTGAAGACTTCCCAGTTATTGATGCCATGCTGGCGGGGCTTGCCCGTGTAACAGACCACAACGCGGCGCTCAAGTTCATCCAAATTTACGCGCAACTCGACGCGATGTTCGCCGCCCGGAGGCAGTTCGATGGCAGCGGCACCGCCAAATGCGGGCGGATAGTGGTCCTGCGTGCCCGTGGGGACGTTGATGACGATGGCCTCAGCGTCGCGGCTGATATGAATCCAATCCTCTTTGCTTTTCCCTGCTCCCGTGTAGCGGTCCAGCGCAGCACAAATGGCTACCGCCATGGCGCTCGAACCACCGATGCCGGCGCCAGCAGGAGCCTCGGAGTCAGTCATTAGCGTGAAACCGCCATGAGGGCGAAAGAATTTGGTGATTTCCGCGAGAAGGGGGAGGCGGTAGCGCTTGGTTTTCATGAGGGCCGCGAAGGATGCAAAGCTTTCCTCCCGCTGAATATCGCGCGACGTGAGGCGGATGGATTCGCCGCTGTTGGTCTCGATGCGACAGGAAGCGTAAAGAGAAATGGCGGCGTTCAGAGTGACCGAGCCAGGATGAAAAAGGTAAAGCGGCCAGATGTCGAGGGTGCTACCGGCAAAATCCACCCGGGTTGGCGCCTTGGATTCGATGATCATCGATGAGCGGCCCTAACTTTTGGATTTTTCGAACGAGATAGTTTGAAGGAAGCGAGGGGCAAGCTCAAGAAGGGAAAGCGGGGGTGTCAGCAGAAAGGCAATGGCTGCCGCGTGAGCCAGGACTCGAATGGATCAAATGCGGCTAGTTCCCGGCCGAAGCGGCACGATTGCGGACGATGAGTTGCGGACCGTCGGACTTTTTCACAGCCAGGGCGGGATTAGGCTCGAAGCAACGGCGGCAGCGGGCTTCATAAGCGCCCATCGCACCAACCACGATCAATTCATCGCTTTCGACGAGGCGCTGCGTGTGGACAGCGGGATTGCCGCAGCGAACGCAGATGGCGAGGAGTTTGGTAATTTCTTCGGCGATGGCCAGAAGGCGCGGCATCGGTTCGAACGGGCGGCCACGATAGTCAGTGTCGAGGCCAGTGACAATCACGCGCTTGCCAAGATTGGCAAGTTTGGTGCATACGTCTACAACTTCGTCGCCAAGAAACTGCGCTTCGTCAATGCCGACAACTTCCGTGCGCGGAGACAATTTCTCCATGATCTCAGCGGCTTTGGTGATGTTGTCCGAGGAAATGCCCAGGCCGGAGTGCGAAACGATTTCGTTGGCGGCGTAGCGCTCGTCAATGGCAGGCTTGAAGATTTGCACGCGCTGGCGCGCAATCTCTGCGCGGCGCAAGCGGCGAATGAGCTCCTCACTCTTGCCGGAAAACATCGGGCCGACGATGACTTCGATCCAGCCCATATTGCCTTTGACGATGTCCACGATCGCTCCTGTGAAAAATCCTTAGTTCCTAGTTCTAATAACTCGTACGTTTGCAATCCTCAGCCTTCAGTCGCCAGCCAAGAACAAACAGCCCCCCATTTATTTGATTCTTAGGCAAAGAAATCCGGTCTGACGATGCCGGCGTGCGCTCATGAAGCTGACGCCGAAGCGCCGACTGCTGCGGCGCGGTACATCTTTGCATTATAGAATGGAGCAAAAGCCGCGATCACGGCGACACGGAAGGCTTCCTGCCTGCTGATGAGGTCGCCCGAAAGAACGCCCCAGGCGCCTCGGCCATCGCGAATGCCCTGCATTCCTGCGAAGCGGTCGATGGCCACGGCGAGCTCCGTGCCATTTTCAAGGACTTCGCGGACCAGTGGTTCCGGCAACTCGATGCCACCTGAACGACCGTAGTGGCCATGCGTGCCGTCGGAGACGTAAGCCCAGCTTTCGAGGAAGACCCGGCGGCGCCCATTGCGCGGGGAATCGGAATGGCGGCGTTTTGGTGTAGGCGAAGAGGATTCGTGGACAACGTCGAGGCCACCCTCGAGGCCGACAAAGTAATGCCATTGCAAGCTGTTCTTTGTCGCGATTTGTGCGAGCGTTTCGGCCCGTTGTCGCGCGCCGCGCATCAGCTCTTCCTGGGACGACGGGGTGTGGCTGACGCCGCTATCCACTTCCATGCCCACCAGTTCAAATTCGGAGCCGGGAGGAAAAGAAGGGGAGAAAACTTCCAAGGCTTGCTTGACGGCGTTGAGCTTCGGGCCACGCTTGCTGCCGATGGCGATGATGATTTTTGGCATTAGAGAGCTGGCGGTCATCAGATTGTAATGGCAGTCGAAGCAGATTTTCACTGAGAATTTTTGCAGCCTGAGGAAAACTCGGAGGAAGAAATGCGCGAGCGTAGCGACCTGGATACGTCAGTGCGCATGTATTACCGCTGCAAGTAAGGGTTTCCGAGCATACCGGCGCACCGATTCGGCTAAAATCTTCCGAGGTGATTTGACCCAAACCTGAGAGGAAGGGATGCAAGTAGATTATTCCAAGTTAGAGGCGGACCGGGAGAAGCTTCTCAAGACGGCTTCTCGGATCGTCATTAAGCTGGGCACAAGCACAGTGACTGCGCCCGACGGAACTCTGTGCGTAGAACGTGTCGCGCCTCTTATGCGATCCGTTGCGCGCTTGCATGATGCCGGCAAACAAGTGGTGGTGGTGTCTTCGGGAGCGATCGGCTTGGGAAGGGGATGGCTGAGCCTGCATCGTTCACGGCTCGACGACCTGGCAACGAAACAAGCGTGCGCAGCGGTTGGCCAGAGCCTGCTGATGAACGCGTACAAGGAAATGTTCTCTGCCTGGGATATCAAGGTTGCGCAAGTTCTTCTAACGGGAGAAGACTTCAGCAACTGGGGACGCTACACCAAGCTTCGCCGCACCATGGAAAAATTGCTGAGCCTGAGGGTGCTTCCCATCGTCAATGAGAACGACACGGTGTCCACGGCGGAGATTGAATCGCTGGATGGGGAGAGCCGAACGGCGGCTTTCAGCGACAACGACCGCCTGGCTGCACTGGTTATGAGCGGCTTGGACGGCGATGTGCTCATTCTGTTGACAAACGTGGATGGATTTTTTCAGAAGCGGCCCGCGCGTGAGGCCGAGTTGCATGAACGCGGAACGATTCCACTGATTGCGAAAGTGACTCCAGAACTCAAGGCACTGGCTTCAGGCCCTGCCGCAGGAGGGCGCGGAGGAATGTTGACGAAGCTCGAGGCCGGGGAAATCGCAATGAATTGCGGACGGATCGCGGTGATTGCGAATGGAACCAAGGCGGATATCCTGGAACGGATTTTTGCCGGCGAACCGGTGGGAACGGCCTTCGTGCAAGCAAGGCGCATCCGGGGCAAGCGGCGCTGGATTGCCTATGCGGCGGGTGTGCGCGGACGCGTGACCGTGGACGCAGGGGCGCGCCGGGCCATCACCCAGGGCAAGGCCAGCCTCCTTACTTCGGGCGTAGAGCGCGTGGACGGTTATTTCTCTCCGATGGATGTGGTGAGCATCGTAGACCTAAACGGACAGGAAATTGCGCGCGGCGTTGTGACCTGCGCCAGCAACGAAGCCGAGGAAATAGTGAAACAGAAAAGGGTCGCAACGGGCAAAACGCGGCCAGCCTCTTCACCGCACATTCTTGTGAGGCGCGATAACATTGTTTTACTGGAGCAGCCGTGAGTTCCAATTCGATGGATACCTCCCAGGTTTCTGTAGCGGAGGGAGCCAAACGCGCGAGGGCAAGCTCGCGCCATCTTGCCAGGCTTTCGACTGACGGCAGGAGCGGAATATTAATGGCGGCCGCGAAAGCGATTAAGGGTGGGGCGCAAAGAATTCTGGACTCCAACGAGCGCGATTGCCGCGCGGCCGAACCCCTGGTTGCATCGGGGAAAATGTCCCCGGCCATGTTCGCGCGCTTGCGCGTGACCGGCAGAGGCATCGAAGAAATGGCGGCGCGGGTGAGTGACGTGGCTCGTTTGCCCGACCCTCTGGGGCGCAGGCTGGCGACGACAGAACTCGACGACGATCTCGTTCTTTACAAGGAGACTTGTCCTCTCGGTGTCGTTGGCATTGTGTTTGAGTCGCGGCCGGATGTTGTGCCGCAGGTGGCTTCGCTGGCGCTGAAATCAGGAAACGCCTTGCTTCTGAAAGGTGGGGCGGAGGCGACGCATACGAACGAAACGCTTGTTGAACTGTGGCGCGGCTGCCTGTCGGGCTCTTCGTCCCTCGTAGCGGATGTCTTGCAGCTTCTGCACACGCGGGCCGACGTGATGGAACTTTTGACGCTGGACCGCGACGTGGACCTGATTATTCCCCGCGGGTCACGTGAATTTGTCGAGTTTGTCGCGCGAAACAGCCGCGTTCCAGTTCTCGGGCACGGCGAAGGCATTTGTCATGTCTATGTGGACAGCGCGGCGGATGTGGAGAAGGCGATCAGAATCACTATGGATTCGAAGACGCAATATCCGGCCGCGTGTAATGCGGCTGAGAGTTTGCTAGTTCATGAGGGAATCGCGCGACGATTTCTGCCGAGTGTCGTTGCGGAGTTGAAGGCGGCAGGCGTGGAAGTCCGAGGGTGCTCAAAAACCGTGGCCCTCCTAGGGACCCAGGATATTCGACCAGCAAAGGACGATGATTGGGCAACCGAACACTCCGATCTGATCCTGTCAATCAAGGTGGTTTCCGACTTCGACGAGGCCATTGCCCACATTGAGCGCTATGGCTCGAGCCACACGGAAACGATTGTCACGGAAGATGCTGAGGCCGCGAGGAAATTCATGGAGGAAGTGGACGCAGCAGGAGTCTTTCACAACGCGTCCACACGATTTGCCGACGGTTTTCGCTATGGATTGGGAGCCGAACTTGGGATTAGTACGAGTAAACTCCATGCCCGGGGGCCGGTAGGACTCGAGGGATTGACGACCTACAAGTACAAGCTGTTTGGAGAC
>Ga0126381_100002397_pt1 | contig 20238 bp, 19 predicted proteins | sample PanSoiMetPlot_28_FD_96465 | JGI IMG/M metagenome (GOLD analysis project Ga0126381, IMG submission 96465) | Tropical forest soil microbial communities from Panama - MetaG Plot_28 | ecosystem: Environmental > Terrestrial > Soil > Tropical forest > Bulk soil | place: Panama | collected 2016-02-17
CGCGCGATGTGCTGAAAAAGCCGCGCTCTCCCTTTGGAGGGAACCGGGCGTGGCGCACAAATTCGTTGAGCATCGCCGCTGAATTCACCATCGGCAAATCGAGTATGTCCGGGCCGCATTCAGCCGCCTTCAGAACCATCTCGCGGCGTGTATCTGGAATGCGAATCATGGTAAGCATTCCCATTCCGGAAGCGATTCTGCAAAGGTCCGCCGCTTGATCATGGGAGAGGAACGTGTGCTCCATTTCTATCCAGGCGGCTTTGTAGCCGAGCAGCGCGGCAATTTCGAGGAAAGTCGGGTTATAGAGATACGCCGCAGCCCCTAAGAGGGGTGCCCCGGAGCTGTTCTTCAGGGCCTTCTGCAATCGGTTCACTTGATTCTCCACATTGAAAGTTGATCAACTGGGCGTTTCTTTTAAGAGCTCGTCAGTGAGCTTGACCAGCGGTGCATTTTGCAAACACTCACTTAGTCCGGACTCAAACGGCACCAATAAACAGTCATTGTGGTTTCGTCTCCGGCGTAATAAACGATCATCACTTCTCCGTTTGGCAGGGCTTCCGCATACGGTAGACCGTAAGTCCACAGGCTCATTTCGTTCAGCATTCGGCCCGTATTCTTCGTGCCGCTCGGTTGCCGCAGTTCGTGATCGTAAATTACGACTTCAGATTCCGGGCGAAATTCGCCGTCCAAGGCATCGGCTATGCGCGCGCGAATAGAACGAGTCCCAAATCGATCCACCCAAGCCAGCACAACTCGTCCATCCGGTAGAATCGCCGGGTGCGAAGGCTGATCGGCAAACCCTAAATCGCAGGGCGCGCTCCACGAGCGTCCTGCATCTGCACTGATTGAACGCCGCATATTCAGGTAGACATTGGCCGCGTGATCGTAGACCCAGCTGACAGCGAGCACGCGACCGTCTTCTGCGACTGCGGCACGCTGGTCCCAGTAAAAAATTCTCGCCTCAGGATCCTGACTGACCGTGTGAGGCGCGCTCCAAGTACGGCCTTCGTCACGCGAAAAAAGATATACGACGTGTTGGCACCACTTTGAGTGGTCCCGATAAGGCTTGTTGGTTTCAATGCTGATCGCAAGCTCGCCGGTTGGCAGCCTCAGCACGGGAGAAGTCAGGCTCGGCGGACCGATATCTTCCGTTACCGGTACAGAGCGCCACGGCGTCCAGCTTTTCCCGCAGTCGAAAGAATCAGCGAGTAGCACTGCCATAGGAAGGCAACCCTCGGTTTCCGGATTAAAAAGCGGTTTGCCCGGATATGCTTCCCGATCAACCCAGAGAGCGCAGGCCAGCGCATGATTTTCCGGTAAGCAGGTGATGTATACGCACTTCAGCGAGCCCCTTTTACCATCGACGGTTGAGTCGAAGGGGCTGGATGGTTCTGTCCAGGTATCGCCGAGACAGGACGACCGGCGAAATTCGATCAATTCATCGTCGGAGTCCTTCGTTGAGCCTACGCGATAACTAGCAATGAGGCTCTTGTCCGGAAGAACTGTGACGCTCGGAAAAGTCGCCATCGCTCTTCGCGTCCAGGGGTGACCAGCATTCAAAATTCCTCTATCGATGATCCGCATGAAAACGTAGGCTGAGCCGTTAAGGAATCGGTCCTACTCCTCGTGAGCTTGAAGCGAAAGCAATAGAAACCGAAATTATCACAGTAACGGCAATTGCAAGCCACAAATGAAAATTTAGTGCATTGACGGTTTTGCTCGTCCAACTAATCAGATGTGGAGTACCCGATGGCAGTTCGTCAACGATGCAGCAGCCTTACCATTGCTCGCTGCTCAGGCGTGTAGCGGCGTCTCGACCTGACGCGACAAGCCAGGAATAGCATCGAGAGCGTTACGCCACGCTATTTTTTCGCGAGTTTCGGGATCAACATTCAAAGTCTCCAGCACTTTGACGAATGGCGCTGGGCGATAGAGAGGTGCGTCCGTGCCGAAACAGACGCGATCAGGCCCTACTGCCGCCACAAGGTGTTCCACCGCACCGCTGCAGAACGCCCTCAAGGTGCCCATATCAAACCAGACGTTCGGTTGCGGGTTGGCCTTCCAGGCGTTTACGGCTGCATCGTTTGAACCTATAATCCCGATCCCCAGATGCGCAGCAATGAAGCGAACCTGCTGGTGCGCCGCCGCCAACTTCAGGAATTTCTCGATGGGCACGTTTGGCGATTCATTGCCGACGTGGCTGAGGATCGTAAGACCGGCGGGCGCGATGTGTTCATCGATCAGTTTGGCCAGACCTGGATCCAAGATGTCGAAGTCACCAAGCACCGGATGCAATTTGACACCGACTACATTTTTCCTCGCGACTGCTTCGCGAACCCACCTGACTGACGACGAGGGATGACGCGGATGCGCAACAACCATCGCGCTGAGCATAGGATTGCGATCAACCTGGTCAAGCGTGTACTGATTTCCAAGATCGAGCGATCCGTAACACGCTTCGATAGAAAACGTAACGACATGAGTGATTCCGGCATCACGCGACACCCGGCACAACTGGTCACCGTCGGCCGTCATCGCCGCATTGACAAACTGGCCAAGATGGGAATGAACATCGATGATGCAAGACATGGACGCCCCTTACACTATGGTGGATTGAACACACAGGGTCAATGAAGGTCCGTGTGGGTGTCCACCCACCTGGACGTGCACGGAGCGTTACACAGCGTGTGCCTCTGTCACAGGCTGTGCTGAACTTCGCGCCAGGTCTTTACGAATGAAGAAGACGTAGCCCACGAAGCTGATCGTAGCGGCTACGACAAGAATGATGGACACGCAGCTGAAGATTCCCGCCAGACCGAAGCTCGACTTCAGAAATCCTGTAACCAGAACTCCGCTGCCGCCCGCGATGCAATTCGCCGTATTTAAGAGCGCAATGGAACTCGACCGCAACTGCGGGCGCAGCATATCACACAGCATGGGTCCTTCATTTGAAGCCCCCAGCGACCGGATCAAAGAATAGGCTAAAAGACACAAGCTGAGCACTGACACCGTCGGTCCGGCCCGAAATGCGAGAAGGAATGGAGCCGCGGCCAGGTAACACACGCTCATCAACAACATTCGGCGTTCGGCGCGCCGGCCGCTGATGCGGTCAGAAGTGAAGCCACCCAACAACGAACCTGCAGTTGCTGCTATCTGAAGCACGAACGTGCCTGAAAAGCCGGCCATCGCCAGACTCATGTTGAAGGTCTCTCTAAAGTACAGCGGGAGCCAATTGAAGAAAATCCACGTTCCGATTGAAACAAGCATCGCTTCGGCAAGGACAACCAAGTAACTCGGAGTTCGAATGAGCTCGAGAAAGTCTCGGAAGGCAGAGCTAGCCGGCCGTGCCTCTGTCGTCGGCGAGTCATGATAAAGCTGATCCCGAAGCACAACCCGAGCGATCAGAGCCAATAGCAAACCAGTGCTCCCCAGAGCTCCGAAACCAGCCCGCCAGCCGAAATGGTCTGCTAGATAGCCGGCGCCTGCGCCACCCGCGATCAAACCGAAATTGAGGCCGGCCAGATGGATCCCCAAGGCAGTGCCTCGTGATTTCGAACCGTGAAAATCAGCGATCAACGCAATAGCGGCCGGCAAATAGGCAGATTCGGCAACGCCCAGGAACGCCCGCGCCAGGAGTAATTGGTGGCTAGTCTGGGCGAACGCCGTGGCAACGGTGATCAAACTCCAGGCGCTAAGGCTCCAGAAGATCATCCGGCTGCGCGAAACTTGGTCCGCTAAGTGTCCCCACAGCGGAGACGCAATCGCATAAACCCACAAGAAAAGGGAGCCTGTGGCGGCCAGGACAACATCGGAGGCTCCTAACTCTCGGCGCAGCAGAGGAAAGACGGCCGAAATAGCCGATCGGTCAGCGTAGTTTAACGACCCAATGCAAAAAAGTACTGCAATTAGCTTCCATTTGTAGGGAAGAGCTTTCAACTGTGAATACCAATGCTACTAAAAATCTCGAACGCGCCCTTGAAACCGTTGGCCATGAGCAGCTTACGCAGCACGCTGCTATGCGTCATTGGGGTTTGCCCCCTATGAGAGTAGGACGGCGGCTATGTATTGTAGCCATCCGGACATGAGAAGCGGCCGATTTCATCCAACGTGCTGGATTTTGGTCGTATCTGCTCCGGCCGGTCATTGGATAAGAGCCTTTAGCGTTAGTTCAGGCCGATCATCGGCAAAGCTGTCGAGTACATCCAACGTTCGCGAAACAGACTTCAACTGATAGTTCGAAACATCATTTTTGTTCGAAGGACGCCGTTTTGGCCGCCGCCGACGTGGGGCGGGACTGCCAGTCTCTCGTTGAGTTTTCATGGTCAGGAGTTTGGAACATGCGAATCCTGAAACTCTGCTGGATTCTTGCCTCTGGCAAAAAGCGCTGACAACTTTCAATCTTGTCTGTAAAACTCCTCACTGCATTGTGGATCGTCGCTTGTCCATGTACGTGGACATGCCGGTTTGCGGTTGGTTGACCATCGCGAGTCAATTCGCGATAGTGAGTTGGCCCCGTGTCTCTTTTCTACCTCAACTTACTTTCGATCGGGCAAATTCGAACGTCTAGAGTGACTGATTCGAGTCGTGCGGAGTTTTTGTTCTGATGCGACAGGCAATTCTTTACGGTGCTGGAGATCTCAGGCTTGAAGAGCATCCTTTCCCTACCGGTCGCTTGCTGGCCGATCAGGCGCTCGTCCAGACCGAAGTAACTGCGCTCTCGACCGGTACAGATTTGGGCAACTATCTTGGCGACTCACTTCACGTGCCGGGAGCTCCTCCCTACCCTCGAACGATCGGCTATTCGAATGTCGGGATTGTGCAGCGGACCGGCCCCGAATTTTCAGGGCCTAAAGCCGGCGAACGGGTCTTTTCGATGAGGCCTCATCAATCCGCCTTTGTCGCGGGCTCAAACGAGTTGCTGGTACGGATTCCGGACAGTGTCAGTTCCGAGCAGGCCTCGCTTGCATATCTCACGCAGCTTGGTTTGGCCGCGCTTCGGCAAGCCCGTTACGAGGCCGGAGAAGATGTTGTGGTCGTTGGCCTGGGCGTGATCGGACTCTGCACAGTCGCCCTGGCCCGCGCCATGGGGGCTCATGTCATCGGTATTGGCAACGCGCCAGTGCGAGCATCAGCCGCGCTTAAGGTGGGCGCTCACGCTGCCTACGACAGCTCAGATCGAGAACTTGCTGACCGTGTCCAGGCGGAGTTTCGGGGATCGAGCGCCGATATCGTGGTCTTGACCGCCAATACCTGGGAGTCGTGGCGATTATCCATGGAACTGGTGCGATACGCCGGCCGTGTGAGTGTTCTCGGATTTCCGGGCCGCGCGCAAGGAGCTCCGGAATTTAACCCCCTCGATCCGGCGTGGCTGTATGGCAAGCAACTCACCATCCTCGGGGCGGGATGGTCACCTCAGATCGAATGTTCGCCGGCCGACATCCGCTTCAATCTCCGCCGGAACCTTGAATACATTTTGAAGCTAATGGCTACACGCCAGTTGTCTATCGAGCCCTTGATCTCGCATCGACTTCCCGCACGCCGCATGGTGGAGGCCTATGAATTAGCGAAACAGCACAGCAAAGGTTTGGTAGCTGCCATTTTCGATTGGAGGCAAGAGTGAAGAGATTTCCGCAAGCCATCCTGATGAGTTGTGAGATTCCCTGGAACGATCAAGATCGTCTGCTTGAAAACGTGTTTCGTGAGGAGATTCGCAAAACGTTAGAAGTTGGATTTCGCAACCTCTACGTGTTCGGCACCGCGGGCGAAGGTTACGCCGTGGATACCGCCCGGTTTCGGCAGATCGTCGATGTGTTCTACGAAGAAACGCGCGGTCCGGACACATTTCCCCAAGTTGGTGTGATTGCCCTTTCGGTTGCCAATGTTATCGAGCGCCTCGAGTATGCTTATCGTGCAGGTTTTCGCATCTTTCAAATTTCCCTGCCCTGCTGGGGCGCTCTAAATGACACTGAGCTATTAACATTTTTCAAAGATGTCTGTGGCTCATTTCCAGACGCATCGTTCCTGCATTACAACTTGCCGCGCGCGCGAAGGGTCCTCACGCCAGCCGACTATCGTCGCATCATCGATGTAGTACCAAACTTAGTAGCTACTAAAAACACCGGCACCACCGTAGACAGCACACGCGAGCTCATTCTCACCACACCGGAGTTGCAGCACTTTCTCGGCGAGACTATGTTCCCGATCGGCTGTGTTTACGGCGAGTGCTCGCTTTTAAGCTCTTTCGGTGTGATGGTTCCCTCAAAGACGAAGGAGTTTTTTGAACATGGTCGCACCCGTCGCTTCGACAAAGTATTTCCCATGCTGGGCGAGTATTTGACCATGGTCTGGGATGTCCTGGCGCCGACCGGGAGCGCTGACCGGATCGATGGCGCCTATGACAAGATGCTCGTACGTTTAGGAGGTATTGCCATGCCCCTCCGTTTGCTTTCGCCCTATCAATGTTTTCCGGAAGAAATATTTGAAGAGTGCCGCCGTATCTTCCACCAAAAGTATCCGGACTGGATCGGTTGATCAAAGCGAATCCACGTGCCGTTGCAGTGCCCTCACAGCAACTTCTGCACTCCCTGGTCCCGTGGGCCGGGAACACGGAGGAAGCAATTGCGCTTTTTGAAAAATAATGAAGCAAATTTCTCTTCGTGTACTGACTGCCTTCCTGGCATTGACGATTTTTGGTTCTGGCCTCGTCGAAGCGGACGAGCGATCACAAGCAGAGTGGGATGTCATTTTTGCGAAGGGCTTGGCCGAGATTAAGGACCAGCCTGGCCTACCTCGCGTCTTATTGATCGGCGATTCCATTTCTGTGTATTACACGGTTCCGACGCGACGGTCACTGAGTGGGATCGCGAATGTCCATCACATTCCAATGAACGGGGGAAACACCCGGGTCGGTCTCACTAACATCGACAAATGGCTCGGAGAGGGCCATTGGGATGTCATCTACTTCAATTGGGGCCTGCACGACATTGTCATAAAGCCCGGGGGAAAGTCGGCAGTGCCTATTGAAGAGTACGAAGAGAATCTTGCGACACTTATTCAGCGACTTAGAAAAACGCGAGCAGCGCTTATCTGGGCGAGCACCACGCCAGTGCCCAGCCACATTAAAGCCGGATCTGCTCGTGAGAACCAAGACGTAATTCGATACAACAAAGCTGCCGAAGCAATCATGCAGAAAGAGGGAATCCCGGTCGACGATCTGTACGGCTTCATCTTCCCGCACTTGGCTCAATTACAGCAGCCTGAAGATGTTCACTTCAGCGATGCCGGGTCTGAGCTGTTGGCAACGGAGGTCGCAACGACCATACGAAAAGCCCTGAGCAAATAGAGCGGCGTGAAATGCGGCCTTTTCGTTGCTTTGCTAAACCATATTCGAAAGGGCTGTAGACGACCATGCAGACTTTTGACGCCATCGTGCTCGGGCTGGGCACAATGGGCGCATTCACTTGCTTGGAACTTTCGCAACGCGGCTTACAAGTTGCGGGAATCGATAGGCTTTCACCTCCGCATAGCTCCGGAAGCCACTCAGGAGACACTCGCGTGTTCCGCATAGCATATGCAGAACATCCTGATTACGTTCCTTTGGCGCAACGGGCAGCCTCTCTTTGGGGTGAACATGGGAAGACCTTTAACAAGACGCTGTTGACTCAATCGGGGATGCTGAGTTTGGGATCTCCGAGCGGTCCTCTCATCTCCGGCATAACCCGGAGCGCGTCACTCCATCGATTAGATGTCGAGAGTATCCCCATTCGCGAGATTAGAACCCGTTTCCCGTCTTTTGAAGTTCCCGAGCACTTCACGGGAGTGTTTGAAAAGGACGCTGGATGGCTGGATGTGCAGGCTTCGATCGCCGGAGCTTTGAGTGCTACGAAGGCCAACGGCGCGACGCTACTGCTCAACACTCCGGTATCGCGGTGGAAACGGAACGGCGGGCGCTTTATTGTGGAAACCCCCGACAGCGTGATCGAAGCATCCAACCTAGTTATTACAGCCGGTGCAGGTGCGGTATCGCTTTTACGCGAATTACGCCTTCCGATTGTTATCTGGCGCAAGGTGCTCACATGGCTGGAGCCGCGGAGGCCGGAACTATTTTCGCCAGATGTTTTTCCTGTTTTTGCGATAGATGATGAATTCTTTTATGGCTTTCCGAATATCGCGAATCAGGGCGTAAAGGTCGCGGTGCACTGGCAAAAGGGCATCGAGGTTGACGATCCCCTCGCTCCGGTTCCACCGGCTTCCGAAAGTGACTATGTGCCAGTGCTCCAAACCGTGAATCGTTACTTTCCGGACTTAGTAGAGCCTCTTCCCGAGGGGTTATCGCGAGTGCGCCGCGGAGCGACCTGTCTCTACGCGATGACTCCCGACGAGCATTTCATTCTCGATCGTCATCCGTTCGTCGAAAACTTATGGTTCACGGTTGGATTTTCAGGACACGGCTTCAAGTTTGCGCCGGCGATTGCCGAGGCGGTGGCGCAGCTCGTCACAGAAGGCCGGACAGGCTTATCAACAGATTTTCTACGCATCGGCCACAGATTCCCTATTGTCAGCACTTAGCACGAGGCGAGAGAAGCCGCTGCCTGCCAGCACCTTATTCGTTACCAGATGGCGCACCAAAAAGAATCGCAAGGTATAGACATCGATTACGGATATGTTGTCGCTATATCATGGCCCGTCGGAGGGGGTTCAGCCGATTGCTAACAGCAGCCGACTTGGCAGCTATCGTGCTTTACCTGGTAGGCATCACAGCGGTGGGATTGCGCTTCTACCATCGCGATACGGGACTCAAAGAGTTTTTGCTCGGTACCCGATCGATGGGTTGGCTGCCCGTTGCGCTCTCAATTCTTGCCGCGGATACCAGTGCAATCACATATCTCGGTCAGCCGGCTTGGGTCTTCGCTCATGACATGAAACTGAACCAGATGATTCTCGGTTACCTGGTTGCGATTCCGACTCTTATTCTGGTGTTTCTGCCCGCCTACTCGCGTCAGCAACTCTATACGGCCTACCAGTTTCTGGAAAATCGCTTTGGCCTTTCGGTCCGACTACTAACAAGCGCTCTTTTCCTGTTCCTAAGGGGCTCGCACGCCGCCATCGTCATCTATGTGCCCGCTCTTATCTTGGCCGACCTGATGGGTGTGCGGCTCGCAGTCACGGTTCTGTGTGTTGGTCTGCTAACCACCTTCTACACAATGCTCGGCGGGATTAAAGCCGCGATCTGGACGGACACGATTCAGGTTTGCACGGTGTTGGCCGGGTTTACGGCCATAGCGCTAACAGCAATTCACGGAATTCCAGGCGGTCTCCGACAAGCGTTCGGCACAGCAATAGAACACGGCAAGCTGAGGCTGTTCGACTGGTCGACGAACTTCAATAACGTTGATAATTCCTGGGCCATCCTGGTGGGAGGCTCCATCATCTTCGTTCAAACGATGGCCGCCGATCAAGCCGTCCTGCAAAAGTATCTGACAACGAGGTCATACCGCGAAACGGTAAAGTCTCTGCTTTGCTATGGCGTGGCTGTCATTTCTATTTCTACGTTACTAAGTCTGCTAGGGGTGGTGCTATTCGCTTTTTATACTGCCCACCCCACGGCCTTGAAGGGCCTTGCTCATCCAGACGCTTTGGTACCTCGTTACGTGGCCACTTCCCTGCCTCATGGTTTTGCCGGTCTCGTTGTGGCCTCACTTTTTGCCGGTTCGATGTCAACCGTCAGCGCGAGCTTGAACGCCCTAGCGACCTCCTCGGTGGTAGATATCTACAAAAGGACGCTCCGGAGGGATAAGTCGGAAGCACACTATACATTTGCAAGCCGCGTAGCGACTGGCGCATGGGGCATAGCGGCTACGACGGGAGCGTTGTTCGCCTGGCGGTTGGGGCCTTTGGTCACCGCCTTCCCCAAGTTTCAGACCGAGCTTGCCGGACTGTTGTTGGGCATTTTTGTATTAGCCGTTGGCAGCCAGCGTGTAACTGGCACTTCGGTAATCATCGGCGCCACAATTGGTTTGGCTGCGGTCGTCACTGCTTCGGCATACTCATCTATCTCACTTTTCTTTCTCCCCGTTATCGGAGGCGCTATAACTATTGCAACCGGTTATCTGACACAGCTCTTCTTTGCACCACGCCGGGCACCGAGCTTGACATGAAAGACGATACAGGGCGCGGGAGATCCCGCTCGAACACTGGTCACGTCACCCTGGGTGAAGGGAATACGCCGTTAATTTTCAGCCAACAAATTGGTTGCGAGATTGGTTTGAAGAGCTTATTCTTCAAGCTGGAAAACTGTAACCCGTCGGGCTCCTACAAAGATCGGTTTAGCGCTTCCCAGATTGATCTTTTGTTGCGATCGGGCGTCCGCTCGTGCCTTGCAACATCGTCTGGCAACACTGGCGCATCCATTGCCGCCTTCTGTGCCCGTTATGGCTTGAAGTGCGGAATCATTGTTGGTGAATCAGTACCAACCGGCAAGCTGGAACAGATGCAAGCGCACGGAGCCAGCTTGCTCCGTGTCGCAGACTACGATACATCGCCCGAAGTTGGCCAGAGAGTTCTGGAATTCCTGCTCAGTTTTTCGAAATCGCACGGCCTGCCGTTCGTGATCTCGAGCTATCGGCACTGCCCCGTCGGAATGTCTGGAGTCGAATCTCTTTCAGCAGAGTTGTTCGACCAACTCGATGGAGAAATTGATCACGTTTTTGTTCCTGTCGGCGGAGGCGGACTCTTCACAGCTGTCTGCCGTGGATTTTTCAAGAAAGGTCCATCCATCCCTCGCGTTCATGCGGTGCAGACCAAGGGTTGCTCGACTATTGCAGCGGCCTGGTTGCGGGGCGACGATGAGATTCGGTCGGTAACGAGTACGACGACTGTAACCGGAATATCCGTGAGTTATAACGTGGACGGCGATGAGGCCCTGCGAATGTTGCGGCGTGTAAACGGGTTAGGTTTAGCTGTCAGCGACGAAGATGTCTACGCTGCCCAGCAGATGTTGCTCGATCGCGAAGGTATCTTTGCCGAACCCGCCGGTGCGGCCTCACTTGCCGGTTTGATCGCAGGTGTGAAAGCCGGCCAGATTGACCGGCACTGCCGCATTGTCTGTCTGGTGACCGGCAGTGGGTTTAAGGATCCCAGTTCTATCTCACGGGCTGCCGCGAACTGTCCTGCAATCTGGATTGGCTTTGACGAACTCGAAGGAAACCTCATCCAACTTGTTTCGCCAACGGCGGAACATGAGGATCCAGAGCAATCAAACGGCGCTTCATGAAACGCAGAATTTGCAATTCGGCATCAAAGCGCCTCACTATCCTCGTTGCATTTCGACCCCAAAACGATCAATAGAGGCAACCAAATGAAATTTATTCGCACCAGCCCAACATTTCCCTTCAGTGCGGCAGTGATTCACTCCGGCCGTACGCTTGAGACCGTGCTCACTGGCATTCCTCCCGGACAAAGAAGCCCGTGTCGGGTGGAGTCAAGGCAGAACTGGCGGAAATTTTCTCTCAGCTAGACGAAATCCTGGCCGAGGCGGGAGTAAACAAAACTGCTGTGGCCTCGGTGCGTCTTTACTTACAGGATGTCCACCGCGACATCGCCGATGCCAATGAGCTATACAGGGAGTACTTCGGGGCGCACTCGCCTAACCGTCGTGCTTATGGCGTCGATCTTCAGGTCGGAATGTTGATCGAAGGCGCCTTCGTTGCGGAACTACCGCCGGAATAACGTAATACCTGTCAACTGCGTCCAAAGTTCCGGATCCAATCGCCCGTTACGTTAATGTCTTTCAGCATCCACTTACGAGCCTCTAACCGCTTCTTCTGCTTTATCGCGTTAAATGATGCTCGGATGAATGGAAGGAAGTAGCTGATCTTCGGGAACGGCGCGCGATGTGAACAGGGGGATACGTTCCAGTCCAACCCGTAATCAAGATAGGAGTTGCGGTCGAGATCGTAGACGCGCGATCCGGAGCCATGAGTAAAGAACAAGGAAATGGTCGGCTGCTCCGCCTTAAACTGCTTGAAACGTCTCCCGCCAACGAGGCTGCTGAGCGCGTAAATCTCCTTGAGGAGCGAGGTGTCTTAAGCGCGTACGCTTTGCTCTCGCAACTCGGCGCAAAAAGGACGCTCGGTACACGGTGCCATGTTGTTTTCGAATCGGCTTCCTTGGATGAAAATATATCGAGCGTCTTGATCAGTCCATCAACCACGCTGAGAGGCGACGGGCCACGGGCGCGATCAGCTTGCGCTAAGCGCTCGGTTTGGCATACGAGTACTTGTTAGGTCCAGTCTGATGGACCAATCTGATCGAGGCGCCCATCCTTCTGGTCTCGCCGCCAATACGCCAGGAAATATACTGACCCTATATCAAAAAACAGGACGTATGTGAAGTCAAAACCTCTCGCCAACACGGGATGGAGAGTTTCTGAGATTGCGTTGGGCACCGTGGAGCTTGGGATGGAATATGGCTTCCGTGGTAGCGCACAGTATTCGCCTCCCTCCTTCAACGACGCAGTAGCGTTACTTCGCCGCGCCTTCGATCTGGGCATCACCCTTTTCGACACCGCTCCCACTTATGGCTCCGGCGAGGCTTTGCTTGGCTGCGCCTTCGACAGCGCATCGGATCGGCCTCATATTGCAACGAAGGTTATTGTTCCGGAAGACGACAGTGCAGCAGAAAAGATTACAACTTCGATCGAATCCAGCTTGCGGATTTTGCGGATGGAATCGATCGACATTTTGCAGATTCACAATACAACGGTCGAAACCCTTGAACGAGAGGACGTGATGAACGCCCTTTATAGAGCGCAACGGGTCGGCAAGGTCCGCTGGCTCGGCGTAAGCGTCGACAGTGATGTCCCTGCGTTGCGCGCCATATGCACTGAAGGAATCGAGACCATTCAGCTGCCATTCAATCTGTTGAATCAGTCATCACGCTCCCTTGTTTTTCCTCGCGCCGCAAAAAGCGGCCGGAGCATCTTAGTTCGCTCTGCCTATCTGCGTGGCGTGCTTACTTCGCAACTCGCTTCCATTCCCGAGAGACTATTCGAATTGAGGGGCTTTGCGCTGGACGCGTTCGCTGTGGCTCAATGTGAGGCGGATACTCTGGCGGAGGCGGCTCTACGTTTCTGTCTCTCGTTTGCACCGGTGGCCTCCGTGATCATCGGCGTGAAAACGATAGCCGAGTTAGAATCCAACCTTCGCGACGCAGATCGCGGGCCGCTCTCACCGTCAACAGTACAAGCGCTCGCAGCTTTTGCAGTCGAGGACAAAATCTTGGTGAATCCAATTCACTGGGGAGCTCTCATCTGAAGCTGGTCACCAAAACGAAAGCACGAAGGGATTCCCATATGAGTGTATTGGACCGGTTCTCATTGAAAGGCCGAATTGCGCTTGTTACAGCCGGCGCCGGCCCGCAATTCGGCAGCAGCATCAGTAACGCCTTGGCAGAGGCAGGCGCCACGGTCATCACGGCGTCCCGATCACTCGATACCAACTTAAAATTTGCACAAATGCTGCAGCAGCGAGGCTTTGAAGCATCCGGCATGGCGCTTGATGTTCGGAACCCTGATTCGATTTCTGAACTCCGCGATGAGGTTCTCGCTCGATTCGGGCGGCTTGACGTGCTGGTCAACAACGCCCGCGCCGTGATTGAAGGCGGATTTGAGGTAGAGGGCACGGACGATTGGATCGACTGCGCCAGGGGCGATATGGCGGGCTTGTTCGCTTTGACAAAGGCTTTTCTGCCCGGCATGATCCGTCAGGGTAGAGGGTCCGTGATCAACATTTCGAGCATTTATGGGGTGGTCGGCAATGACCCGAACTTGTACGCCGGAACAGAGATGTTAGACGAGCAATCGCCCGCGTATTCTTTTTCAAAGGCTGGAATGGTGAACGCAACCAGGTACTTCGCTGCTTTCTACGGAAAAGCCAATGTGCGTTTCAACTCCATCTCGCCTGGCGGCTATTTCAACCATCAGCCCGAGTCTTTCGTCAAGAGGTATTGCGATCGTGTGCCGCTCGGAAGGATGATGGGCGATCAGGATGTCCAGGGAGCGGTGGTCTTCCTCGCATCCGATGCGTCGGCCTATGTTACCGGCATCAACTTGATGGTCGACGGTGGATGGACAGCAATTTAATCGTTCGATAGTTCTGATGACCAGGTCTTCAGGAGTTTAAATGAAACGGGTAGGCATCCTCGGATTTCAACATGAGTCCAACACTTTCCTCACCCAAGTTCCGGGCTCATATGATCTCTTTGCATCAGAATCGCTGCACCGCGGTCCGGCGCTGATCGAAACCTGGCGGGATACCGCGCATGAGTTGGGCGGCTTTATCCGCGGCTTGGAAGCCATAGCTCTTTTGCCGATTCCGTGCATGGCGACCTACGCGATGCCGTGCGGGGCCATTACCTCCGATACCTTCGAGCGTATTTGCACCGAGTTACTAGGATCAGTCGAAGCATCCCTTCCTCTGGAAGGCTTGCTGGTGGCCCTTCATGGGGCGGCCGTAAGTGAACGGGTCCCGGATGCGGACGGAGAATTGCTGCGGCGGTTGAGAAATCTTGTAGGTCCGGATCTTCCAGTCGTCGTTACGCTAGACCTTCATGCGAATGTCTCTCCGCAAATGGCGGAATTCAGCACCGCCTTAATTTCCTATCGAACAAATCCGCATGTCGATCAGGCCGCAAGAGGACAAGAAGCAGCCTTCCTTCTTAATGCGATCCTGTCGGGTCACGCAAAACCTGTTCAGGCACTCGAAACGCCTCCTTTACTGATCGAGATTTGCAAACAACACACCAACGAACAGCCGGCGAAGGGTCTCTACGACGACCTCGAAGAGGTCCTCGCCTGGAAGGGCATCTTGTCGGCCAGCATAACGATGGGCTATCCATATTCGGATGTTCCCGAGATGGGAATTGCTTTTATCGCAATAGCAAACCAAGATGCGGCCCTTGCTCGACGGGCGGCACGTTGGATGGCCGATCGGGCCTGGACGCGGCGACTCTCTTTCGTCGGCAATCTTCCGTCCCCCCAATCGGCCGTCGAAGCGGCAAAAAGATCGGCCAGGCAGCCAGTCGTTCTGATGGATATTGGAGACAATGTCGGCGGCGGCAGCGCCGCCGACTCAACCGTTCTCTTCGCCGAAATTCTGAATCAGCGTGTGAAGAATTCGCTTGTCATTCTATACGACCCGCAAAACGTCAACGAATGTATTCGCGCCGGGGTGCGAAATTCAGTGCGGTTGTGCGTCGGCGCGAAGATCGATCGGCGTCATAGCTCGCCCGTTTCGATCAAGGGCACGGTGCGCACGCTTTCCGATGGTCAGTTCATCGAGACTCAAGTGCGTCACGGAGGGTGGCGCCAAATGGACCAGGGCATCACGGCGGTTATCGAGACCGAAGACTCCCATACTATTGTCCTGACCAGTCGCAGACTCCCTCCCGTGAGTCTGGAGCAGTTGTTGAGCTTAGGAATTCATCCCGAGCAGAAATCGATTGTAATTGCGAAAGGCGTCGTCGCGCCGAGAGCCGCATATGAGGCCATTGCCGGCGAAATCATACTCGTCGACACACCGGGTGTAACGGCTAACAATCCTCGCCACTTCGCCTACGCCAATCGACGGGTACCCTTGTTCCCGCTCGAACAGGAGGCCGTCTTTTGACGGGGTATACCGCCACGCGGCCTCTTCCCCGGCGTGTTTCACGATTTGATGCCCAGGAGTTCGAGAGGGGAGAGCGGCATCGCTTCCTGTTAGAAGTGCCTGGCGCGGATCGCTCTTGGGACATCCCGGGTATTTTCCTGCGAGGATCGCGGCCAGGCAAGACGCTAGTGATTACGGCAGGTGTTCACGGGGACGAGTACGAAGGTGTGGGCGCGATATTTGATCTCACTAGTTGCCTCGACCCATCTCAGATGTCGGGGGGTCTGCTCTGTGTGCCGGTGACAAATGTCGCCGCATTTTGGGCGGGTACCCGCACGAACCCCGTTGACGGAAAGAATCTAGCGCGGGCATTTCCGGGTTCGCCGGATGGTTCCCTTTCGGATCGAATCGCGTTCATCGTAGGGGAAGAGATCATCGCAAAGGCTGACTTGTACCTGGACTTGCACAGCGCCGGCGTCAAGTTTGCAATGCCCACATTGATTGGCTACGATTCCGATGAGCCATTGAGCAGAGCCGCGGCGATAGCCTTTGGCGGCCCCGTACTTTGGGGGTCGCCTTTTTCGAGTCCCGGCCGAACCGTTTCCGTGGCAAAGAAGCGAGGCGTTCCGGGCCTCTATACCGAGGCTTTCGGGGCTGGCCGGATTCGTCCGGAAGATCTTCTTTACTTTCGCAAAGGCGCCTTAAACCTCCTGCGTTATTTGCAAATACTGTCAGGCGCTGCCGAATCCGAAGCTGTGCAATGGGACCTTGATGGCTCCGGCGATATAGACGAAAGTATTGTCAGCGGTCATCGTGGTTTCCTGGTTCCGAGCGTTCGGTTGCTAGATCGTGTGAAGCATGGCGATCAATTGGGGAATATTCTGGACCTTCACGGCACGTGCGTTGAGACAATTGTGGCCAATCGGGACGGCGTGGTTGTCTTAATTCATGCGTTTTCTGTTGTGGATCCGAACGAAGCGCTGTTTTTGATTACTGGAGTCCGGGTGTGAGCCTGAAAGGTAAAGTCGCCATTATCACGGGCGGTGGCACGGGTATCGGCTTCGGGATAGCGCGGGTGCTCGCTGAGAAAGGCGTCTCGCTTGTCTTGGCTCAAAGGCGTAAAGAACCACTTGAGGAAGCAGCTACCCGCTTGAGCACATTTACGTCGGTCCTTCCTTTGCAAGTGGATATCGCGAGTATATCGGAAGCAGAAACGATGGTGGAGAAGACCATAACAGCTTACGGTCGCCTGGATTTATTGGTGAACAATGCAAGCATTACCGGTCCACCCGCTCTCAGATCGATACTCGATAGCGATTCTGATCACGTGGATCAAGTAGTGGATGTGAATCTGAAAGGAACATTCTACTGTTCGAGGGCTGCGGCCCGGCAAATGGTCCGCGACCGTCGCGGCGGCAACATCATCCACATCTCGTCGGTAGGCGCCTATGCCGCGCAGCAGTATGCGAGTTTGTATTGCGCAACAAAAGCGGCACAGGTCGCGCTTGCGCGATCCATGGCACTCGAGTTAGCTCAACACGGCATCCGTGTGAATTGCGTGGCGCCCGGCGACGTGCCGGTTCACACCGTCGATGCCGCCGCGACGCCCCCGATCAAATTCCAACGCAACACGCCCTGGGTCCGCCTTGGCGCTCCGCAAGATATTGGGCACGCCGTTGCCTATTTAGCCTCCGATGAGGCGGCCTTTGTTACCGGAACCACTCTTATCGTGGACGGCGGATGGCTTACGTATTAGGTGGTACTGATTGGGATCAAGAGACGTATACGATCAGTGCACCTCAGGGGGAACGGAGACCGTCGTGCTTCTACGCTCCGCGTCAACCGCTGACGTCGAAACACCGCAAGCGAAATCAATGTGAAAACTTGGCATATGCGGCTAACGGTCCAACACTCTAAAGGCCGAGTAGCTTGCGAGCATTGCCCTCCGAAATGGCAAGTTTCTGCTCAGGAGTTATTCTTGCGCTGGCGACCTTAACAACACTGCAGGCCGGGTACATCAGCGGAAGTCCTGTACCAAAAAGTAATTTCTCTGTTCCAATAGCTTTCACTGCATAGTCGAGAATGCGGAACCCCTGGAGGCCTGAAATCTCCAGGTAGACATTTGGCGATACCCGCATTAACTCACGGGCCCAATTCACTTCGCCGTTGCCGACTGTTGACAGGATGAACGGAAGTTTGGGAAAGCTTGAGACTACGGCTTCGATCGATCCCGTGTTCAACTCAGGCAAGCCCCAATTCATAATCACTCGAATTGGAAGCATCACCGGCCAGTGGAGTTCTTCCGCAGTTTCCAGGATCTTTGTAACGCGGTGGTCATTCGTGAGACGAAAGGTCTGATGGCAGGGATATAGTCGTATTCCGCGTACGTTCCTAGTCTTGTAGCGTTTCAAATACTCGACTAGCTCCGCCTTAAGAAAAGCGGGACCCATTGAGACGAAGGGGACGAACCGATCCGGGTATTTCTCTGCTAACGCGATGGCGTCCTCGTTGCCGATACGCCAGTCGGAGAAGATGGAACCCGTCGAGCATACGGCCAACTGCTTGATCCCTGAGCGGTCCATCATCGCCAAGAGGGATTCGGCGTCTTGGTGCGGATTATCCCAATAGGGCCATGGCCCTAAAAATCCGTGAATGTCCAACATGTGGTGTGTGTTTTTTTAAACGAGAACTGAGACACCACGAAGCTTTGCTCTCTGCACCAAAGCCTCTAGTACCGCCAATTCGGCGCTCAGCTCTCTCCTCAGGAAGCAACCTAAAACTACGCCGTCACTGCGTACAGATAGGACGCTCGCATAAAGAACCGGACTCTCGCTTTCCGTCCGGAAAGCTCTCTACCGTCCTTGGCTCCCCATCGAAGTGGTATCGCGCTCTCATCTAGCGGCCCACGCAACAGGCACTTCTCCCGCTCGTAGCCGGGGAACACGCGATCGCTGTCGTCGATCAGTTCTGCCATCACGTATGACTGCTCTACGCCATCGGGATATTCTTCGCCCGGTATCTTTGCGTTTAGCTTCAACGGCGCTCCGGCAAGAGTGAACTGCAGGGTGTCGAACACGCCGTTCGCTCGCGATGTCACGTAGGTGAAGCGGTCCACCGGCATCCCGTAAACTCCTTTTGGGTAATGGAACAGCAGCTTCCCATTCATGACCATCGGATTGTGCTCCACCATCCCGGCGTCGCAGTGATTCACGCCGCGGAACGGCCGGTCCCAGTTGAGCCCGTCACGGCTCACCCACAATTCGGTATCCAGAGCAGGCCCGTGCCCGTTCGCGGCGACCGGTGGCGTTCCCAAAGGCACGAAACAACCTGCATAGTTCAGCATCGAGAGATAGTAGCGGCCCTCGTACTCAAACGGCGTACAGGCGTAGAACTCAATGTCAGGCGGGTCCAGCTCGTCTGGTGCGATCTGGAACTCCATCGGCACGAGAGGGCCTCCCGCCCGGATAAGCCGGCCATCCACTCGTTCTCCACCCTTCCGATATTCGGAGGCAACATCCGGCACCCAGTGGAAGCCGTCCGCGCTTGTGCGCAACGTGATCACCCGTCGGCTGTCCTGAAGGAGCTCCTGGAACTTTTTCGGTGCACACCTCTGGATCCCCTTCTGATAACAGAGGAACTTCTGCACTGCCGAGCTCCACATCACGCCCCAGCGATCTCCCTCCCGGAAAACAGGATTGCCCTCGTACTCCTTCCAAGTAGTGCCGTCCCGGCTGGTGAAGGCATACATGCCGAAACCCTCCGGATCGCTCGTGTTCTTCAGGCAGAGGAACTGTTCCCTCTCTGGGCTGTAGGACACCGTTACGACATGCTCCCAGTTCGACGGCTGTCGCTCATAGACGATCTCTCGGTTCTCCAGCTTGATGCCGTCCGTCGTGTGAAAGCGATAGATGCGCCAGGCGGTGTTGTTCCTGCCGCCGTCGCACGCATAAACAATGTACGAGCCGTCCTTCTGCCGGATGCAGCAGCGGACGGTGAAGTCAGCGGTCGTATCCGGCTGCGGTTTCCCGTGGTCAGCAAGCTTCACCATGCGGGTGGCACCGAAACGGAGCTGGCCCCACGTGTTGAAGATATCCTTCTTGTCCATGAATAGGACTTTGAGGTGAGAATCTTTGACTGCGGCAGCTTGAACCTCTGCTGGTGAACTAAATGCGACACGCTTCCCGATCATCGCTAAGTTTGCTCCCGTTGCCGCTCCAACCAGAAACTGTCTTCTCTTCATCCGTTAGTACTCCTTCCGCGCCAAGCGCTGAATTTGGACTTGCCCGACCCTGGGTGCTGGTCAGGCATGAATCCCTATCTTGCGTAAGTTGACCCATTACCTTCGTCGATGCAGTTGTTTCCCGGCATCGCAATCTGAACTTCGAGCGTCGCTCCCAGAGGTTTCTAAGCGGTAGCGGAGATCTTGAGGATCCTTGCCATGTTCTGGCCCAGAATCTGCGCTTGTGCCTCTACCGGGATGTCAGCTCCTGTGATTTTTGCCTTTTGAACAAATGGATCCAGCATGGGCGAGTCACTACCGAAGACCACCCGCTCCGGCCCCAATTCCCGAACAGCCATCTCAATCTGACCGTAG
>Ga0126381_100002398_pt1 | contig 20237 bp, 26 predicted proteins | sample PanSoiMetPlot_28_FD_96465 | JGI IMG/M metagenome (GOLD analysis project Ga0126381, IMG submission 96465) | Tropical forest soil microbial communities from Panama - MetaG Plot_28 | ecosystem: Environmental > Terrestrial > Soil > Tropical forest > Bulk soil | place: Panama | collected 2016-02-17
GACACGCCGCAGGCTGATGAGTGACCGCCGCGAAGAGCGCAGGACGTGCGTCATGTGCGGCACCGAAGAGGTCGGAGCGGTCGTGACGCGATTCCTTGTACGCTTCTTGTTGCGACGAGCCAAGTGGAATTTTCAGCGATTGAATCAGCACATATCGCGGACGTTTACCGATCCGGAATGGTATTTTGAGACGTTGTCGATCATCAGGAACTTTTCCTTTTCGACCGATGTCGTCCTTCACCATGCATTTCCCCCGCGATTACCTCACTCGTTTTAGTTCACACCGGGCACCTGGACAGGCCGTATCGAGGTCCCGCTCGGCCAATTCGGTCAGCCTGGGTTCCCATAACCTCGGGCATCCATGTGACGCTATGGAAGCGACGCTGTTTGCTTGTTCCAGGCGCAAGGTAAAAGGTGGCTACGCCGGTGCGCAAACGGAGCTGCTGATCTTGCTCGAAGGAAGCAAGTGCGACTATATCTGTCCGAATTCGCTTCGGCTTTAGGCACTCCCGTAGAGGCCGACAGGGACGATTAATAGCTGCAGGTGGCACGTTTGATAGGGAACGAATAGATGGCCCTTTTCAGCAAAACCACGGAAACAATTCTAGGTCCAGGCACGATGACAAAGGCACGATGAGAATATCTCCTGCGGAGGCTCGGCACGCCGAGACCGTCCATTACAAGGAGGTCCCGTTGGGAATTCGCGCGTCCGCCCTACGTGGTGACGATGTCTCGGCAGACGACAGCTGCGCTTACCTGGGCAATGGAAGCAAAATTAGCGGCAAGCTGTTATTCGAGGAGGCGGTAAGAATCGACGGCCAGGTGGACGGCGAGATCAGCGACAACGATTTAGTGGTTATCGGTTACGACGCTATCGTAACCGCCCCCCTCAAGGCCGTATCGGTCGTGATCGCGCGCAAGATGAGCGGGGACATTCAGGCCAGCAAACTAATCGAGATTCATCCGACGGCGAAGGTCTTTGGTAACCTCGCGACGCCTGTCCTGGTAGTGCACGACGGGGCGCTATTCGAGGGACATTGCACGATGCATATTGAGGCCCAGGTGGATCGGAAGGTGCCCCCCGTCACCGCGAAGGCGTAAATCATCGTTCGGCAAGCGCAGTTACAGGTTACAGGCCGGATGCCATTTAACCAAAGCTTCGCACACACAGAGACGTTCGGCAAAGTGACCGACGCTCCGATGTAGCCCTTGCCCCATGAGCGGGACACTCCTTCCTAACAATTGGACGTTGAGAAGGATTTCTTTTGGACAGATATGTCGGCGTTTATCGATTGACGGCATGGCCTTCGAAGGAGGTGCGTTTCCTGGCTCGCCGTTCGCCGGCGCCGCCATGACCACCCTGGCCTCCGGGCTGCTCTCAGGTGTTTTCTTGGCGGTCTCGATCTTGATCCGGCCGGCTACAAGGGGGGCACAATCTACGGCCGCTGGTACGATTGCGATCCTAATCCCATGCCGGTGATCAAGCGGGTGCCCCTGGCCGAGCTGCGCAAGCACCTGCGGGCCGATAGGCCCGTCGTCACGCCGCAAGAGCGCGCTGAGAAGCTTCGTGCCCGTGTGCGAGCCGCGCAGCACCGCCGCCGCTGGTGATCGCCGCCATGCCGCTCCGGCCGATACGCCCGTCGTTACGCCGCAAGAGCTACGCGAGCTTAGACCCCCGGCTCAGAAGCTCAGTTTGAAGGGCGGAACAAAAGGTAATTTTGAGATGTCAGTTGTCGCAACCTGACTTACTGTTTCTTTGGTACCTGAAATGGGGTAGCAAACCTGTGTCTTGCCGGTGCTGCCAACGACAGATATCGAGTTAATCGTCAAAGAAGCCGAGGTCTTCGGCTGGGCGTAATAGAGCGTGCTTCCTGCCACTCCACCGTTGAAATTTCCGGAAGTACCCAGAGAACTATTAGTGGTGTTCGGATAACTGATATAGAGAGAATTGGAGGTTAGCGACTGGACATAACGCGTTCCGGTGCAAGCAATGCTCGTGAAAGAAAAGATCACGCCGGTTGTTACAAATCCTTTGCTATTAACTTGCAAAGCGAATTTGTTTTTTCCGATGGTATAAAGAGCCGAATCCGTTCCACCGATATTTTCGAAAGGGCCCACTTCCGCACCGAGACTATCCACAACAATCACCGGTTTGGAGGTCGAAACCAGTGGGGCCGTGGATATCGCCAAGTCAGGGGCGCTCTGCTCCTGGGTCATGGCCGGAACGGCCGCTCGAAGCAAAAACCCCACCGTCAAGAAACCGATCTGAACATAAAGTGCTAGTCTGCTCATAGTTCCTTCCTTCCTAAAATCCCAAAATTAATACGAGACCCTCTGCCTAGATGGGTTTGCCTACTGCTGAGGTACCAACTCGACGCGGCGATTCTGCGCGCGTCCCTCGGCGGTGGCGTTGGTAGCGACGAAGTTGGCCTTGCCGTAGCCGTGCGGCGTGAGACGGCCACCGGCGATACCTTTGTCCTCCAGATAGCCCAGGACTACGTCCGCCCGCCGCTGCGATAGTTTCAGGTTGTAGGCCACGCCGCCGATTGCGTCGCAATAACCATTGACGTCCACGTTGACCTTTGGATGCTGGTTGAGGATGTTGGCCGCTTCGTCAAGTATCGGTACCGCGTCGGGCCGGATCCTTGCCTTGTTGAAATCGAAATGCACCCCGCGCAGCACGATCCGCTCCTGCGCAATCGGGGGTGGAGGCGGCGGCGGGGCCGGCGGAGGAGCTTCAGCAACCACCGGCGCCGGTGGTTGGATAAGCGGATCGCAATAGTAATGACCGATGAGCGCGCCCAATGCAGCCCCGCCCGCCGCGGCGCCCAGGCTGGCGCCGACCTTTACCCCGTCGCTGGCATTTTCACCTAGGGTTATTCCCGCCGCTGTGCCGCCGCCGATGAAAGCGCCAATAACGCCACCCTTGATGGCGCAGTCGCCCCAATACCTGGGCTGGCCCAGGTTCGCGCACCCGGCCATAGCGGTGGCCAGCACCGCTAGCAGGCTGTTTGGAATCAGAAGCTTGTACGTGGGTTTGGTCGGCATCGTTCCTCCGCTAAGGTGTCCGTCCGGTTTCTGCCATACGGCCGGAAACAAAAAAGCCAGCGGTCCCTGAGCGGGACTCACTGGCTTCCGGTTGTCCGGTCAGCTTCGCGCCGTATGAGTTAATAGGGCTCTTCTCTCGCTGTCAAGTACAAGCTGTTAGTCAATAGAGTTACATGTCTAACCTGCAGGCTGCTGAAGGCGAACATCATCCCTATCCTCTTCGATATTGGTTTTCAGCAACTGGGCCTCGGTGACAATCGGAGAGGCCGGCAATGCAGTTCGGTCGTGTTCAGAGAGCCGTAGAGAACCTCAGCGACGCCGCAGGAGAATGCGTTCCGCTTGGAAAGAGAATTTTAGTCGCTGTATTAAGAGGTATTGGATAGAATCCATCGGGACGGAGCGCCGTTCGTGCGCCCCGTCCCGATTGCTCACTCAATCGCACACAGCTGCGCTCCATTATCCGCGCTCGGGCGAGCGTGCCAGCCGCCGTTTCATTGAGTTCTTCACCGCCAACATCCGCAACCGCAACACCCGCATCTTATTTGAGAATTAGGAACCCGGGCGAGAACCCGTCCAATCAAGGCGCTGCTTCGCCTCCCGCAAGACGTCTTCCGGCAGCGGACCCTTCAGGGCAGCTGCGATATTGTCGCGCAAGTGACCAGCGTCCCTCGTGCCGACAATGGTTGTATCCAAATTCGGGTTGGACAGGGTGAACCGCAAGGTGAACTCGAGAGGGCTCATGCCATTGAGCAGATCGTCCAAGCGCGCCTTTTCCCACAACTCGCGCATAGTGGCTCCGGGCAGCATATAGTAGCGGCGTTGCCAGTCGGTCGGCGCGCCGCGTGCGACGCCGCCGCGAATGATAATCCCTGCCCCCGCAGCGGGCCCGCGAGATCACCTCCTCGTGGTCTCGCTGCAGCGCCGAATACGGAATCTGGAATGCGTCAAAGACGCCCATCTCAATCTGCTCGACCAGATTTGGCAAGGTACCCGATACGCCGATGAACCGCACCTTACCTGCCTTCTTCAGTGCCAGCGCCGCTCCCAGCGCGCCGCGCTCCTCGAACTCGCTGCGGGTGAGACTGCGGTGGAATTGGACCAGGTCCAGATAATCCGTCTTCATCCGCCGCAGGCTCTGTTCCACACCTGCCCGGATGTTCTCGGCAGTGTGGATATGGTCAGCACCCATAGCGGCATCCGGAACGCAACCGCATTTGGAGGCGAGGAAGTACTCGGCGCGGCGATGCGCGATGAAGCGCCCGATCAATTCCTCGCTGCGTCCTTAGTCTATTGAGGTGGTCGATGAAGTTGATGCCGGCATCCAAAACAGCGTTGAGCACTTTCTCGGCCGCTTCGTCGGTAAGGTCTGGGCCCGAAGGCGCTCCGCGCAGTTCCATCGTCCCATAGCCCAGAGCCGTCACCTGAAAGTCCGTTCGCCCTAGCCTTCGCTTCAGTAGTTCAGTCATGGCGGTCCCTCCGTCAGCAATCAACCATCAAAGTGAACGTCGCCCGTAACGATTGTTCATAGCTTCCACTGATGACGATAACCAAGCCGCGTGGGTTCCTTGGGTTTGCTCACCTGGCTCAGGACCTCGGCTTGGCTTTGCCGGAACGCCAGGCCGGCTTCGTTGATTGCGCGGCCCGCCAGCCAGGCGCTCTCTTCTGTATCTACGCTGCCTCGTCGATATGCGCCGGTAAAACTTGTCTTTGAAACTTCAGCCCGCATAGACGGGCGAGTGCCGCCGGTTCGCAGTGCCTCGCTGGTGGAGGAGAGGGTATTCGAACTGCAGGTCCGTTTGCGCTTCCCTGACGCCGGGAAAGTGTCGCGGGTTCCCGCGCAGACATAGCCATCATCGACGATCCGGTTGACGCTACTGTGGATAGACGCTCCATCCGCGTTATTGCAATGCGTTCACCGTCTTGGCGACGAGCCCCAGACTGAGCCTAATAATATGGACGTCGCGCCATGATACCGATTCTGTTGCATCAGGGCCCGCTTACCATCCACAGCTACGGTCTGATGATGTGGTTGGGGATTTTCGCCGCCGGGGTGGCCTGCACCGGCGAGACATTCCACACAAATCAAATTAGGACACTACCGGATGATAAAGCCGCCCAGCCATCCACTGATTGTGACTCTTTCATTCACGACTCCACACCGTTTATCCCGGCGCACTGCTTCGAATTGCTTCAGGGCGGATGATACGGAGGATTCGGGACCGCTCGGCTCAGGGGGTAGCCGACGAGTTCGGGTCAGACGGGGGTAAACATACGTTTTTTTTGCGATCGGGGAACCAAAAGGGAAACAACAATGTTATCGGGGCTTTGCGCGGCGGTGAGAGCCTTGACCGCCCCCTCCGGCGCACAAAGCAGCTCCGTGGAACCAAGCGGGCCCAATCCTTGCCCGCGGCAGGCCGCTTTATACAATGGTAAGATCCAAATTGGGAAGCAAAACGGAAATTCCGGACTAACGGCGCTGCCTGCCGGATTCCTGGCCGTGGCGCTCTGCTGTGGGGCGCTGGCCCTAGGGGATGAACCGCAGGTGACCTCCGCGCCCACGATCAGAGTTGCCACTGCCATCAACGACTTCGGATTTCGCTTGCTTCGCGCGCTCACCCCAGCCCCTGAGGGCAACGTCATAATCTCGCCGCTGAGTGTTTCGCTCGGCCTTGCGATGGCGCGCAGCGGCGCGGCGGGCGAGACGAAGAGCGCGATGGCGCGGACGCTGGCCGTTGCGCCGTTCAACGACGAGGAGCTCAACCGCGGCAATCGCGCGCTGCTTGAGGTCCTCGAAAGGGCCGACCCCGCCGTGCGGATTGAAATCGCCAACGCCCTGTGGGCGCAATCAGGCTTTCCCATCAATCCGGACTTCCTGAAGCTGAGTGAGCGGTTTTATGAGGCGGCGGTTGACAGCCTGGATTTCGCGCAGGACCCACAAAAGGCCGCCGACACCATAAACGCATGGGTTAATCGCAAAACCCGTGGCAAGATTCCCACCATCGTCCACAGTGCGGACCGCACCACTCGGCTCATCATCACCGACGCCGTGTACTTCAAGGGACGCTGGACCTCGCCCTTTGACAAAAAGGCAACCGAGAGGGGCCCGTTTTACCTGCCGGGCGGCGCCACCGCCGAGGTTCCGCTGATGGTGCAGATTGGCAAGTATCCATATTTCGAGACCGACAGCTTTCAGGCGGTCCGGCTGCCTTATGGCAATCAGCGGTTCGCGATGTATGTGTTCCTGCCGCGCAAGAGAGACGGCCTGCCCGGCCTGATGGGTTCGCTCGACCAGCGGCATTGGAGCGAATGGACCGGCAGATTCGCCGAGCGCAAAGGAAGGATCACTCTACCCAGACTTCACCTGAGCTATGCAAAGAGCCTGAACGATCCGCTCAAGTCGATGGGCATGGCGGTAGCCTTCGACTCGATGGGAGCCGATTTCTCCCGGATTCATCCTCCTCCTCCGCCGCTTTTCATTCAGGACGTCCAACACAAGACTTACGTTGAACTCGACGAGAAGGGCACCCGCGCCGCCGCAGTAACCAGCGTGGAGATCGGCGTTGCGATGGCTCAGATCAACGAACCGGCGCCCTTCGAAATGGTCGTGAACCATCCTTTCTTCTGCGCGATCGCGGAGCAACAGTCCGGGGCCCTCCTATTCGCGGGCATCGTTACGAACCCCGCGCACAATTGAAATTGAGCGAAGCGGGATGCCGGCATGCCCGGGATCCCGCAGTCCGGCGTTGCTTGCGTTCCCTTCAGCAGTTGCCGCTGCCAGTCGGAGCGCACGCGGAGCTCAGCAAGCTCAGGAAATCCGCGTTCAGGTTTGACGCGCCCTGGTAGGCGGGCGTGGTGGCGATCGGACCGTAAGAAGTCACCGCGACCAAGAAATTGTTGCCCAGCACCACTGGAGGAGTGTTGGGCGGAGTGCCTGTTGGACGGATCCCGAAGTCCTGAATCCAGGGACCGCCGCTGGAGCCGCCGCGCATCGCCGACCCGTAGATATACGTGTTGTTGCCGCCAAACGCGAAGGTTTGGGCGTTGTTGATCTCCATGCTCTGGCCGTTGTCGAGATTGGTCGGGTACCCGAGCATCGTAACATTGTTCTTGGCGAGGCTGTTCGTGAGGTAGCCCAAGAAACCGGTGACCTGACCGATCTTCTTAGTTACCGTGCCGAATTTTTGGTCTGGTGGATTGATCATGCCAACATCCTGCGCGTTCGGGATTGAGCCACTGGACAGATACCAGGTGTTGGTGGTGAAAACGCGACTCCAGCCCCATGATTTGAAAGGCGCGGCCCCGTTATTGTAGGCGGGCACGAACAGGAAGTTGTTATAGAAGTACCGGCTGGCCGCGCTAGTGCTGGGATGCGCCACGCAGTGGCCAGCCATCACGATAACACGCAACCGCAGGACGGAGGCTGAACAGACGAAATTACCGCCGGTCCGTGGATCGTGGAAAAACAGTTTGCCCGCGGCGCTATAAGGAAAGTTTGTGAGCGCGGCGCTCGGAAAGACCCGCCCGGTTGTGAAGTAAGCTCCGTAACTGCTGGTGCCTTCGGGAATCTCCGTGGTTTCCGGCGCAGCCAGATAGCGGGACGGTATGAGGAGGCGGCCCTGCCCTGTTCCCACCGCGGTCGAAGGCGGCGCGCCGGGACTGGAAACAGACGGAGCATTGGTTGGTGCGGTTTCACGGATGATTGGAAAGCCGGTGGGGCCGACTATTGGGTGAAGCTCGATGGCTTTTGCGCTCATCAACCGCTGTGGTGTCCAATAGGCTTCGATCTGCGCCTGGCTCGCAGTATTGTTCGCAGACGCCACTGGACTCTGCGCGCGGGCGGCAACCGGCACTAACGCCGGCGCCATGTTGAGAAGAACGATCGCTGTGGCGAAACAAAACGTCCTTGCTTGAATAATCCAGCTATTCATGCGTCCTCCTCAAGCTGTCGCCTAACAACGGCAACCCGTGGATTTGAGAACAATAAACTACATGAAAATTGCGGCACCTCCCGATTCAAACTCGCACAAACGCAAAGTATTTTGCAAATCTCTTTTTGAATCCAAAGTCACGTTCCGGAACGTGCTTTGATGTTCTACGCCACCGTAGGCGAGACCGAAAGCGCAATCAGCCCGTGTTTGGCGGCACGCCAAATGCTGGGATGATGGATGAAATCGAGAATCCCAATCCCGACCCCAAAACCAACAACTGGTATAGCCGACGCCGCGAGATCTACCTACTAGCGGCAAACGCACGAAGCCGTCGAGCCCTCCGCAGCTCGCTCGTGCGCTCTACCCTGATTGGCCATGAATTAAATGTCGGCAGCCCAGCGAAAGCGAAAAAAGATTCAAAGAGGAGAGCTTACTTCGCGCTAGGAATTCGACCCGCTATAAGTTATGGAACGAAGTAAAACTGGATCGGCAGTTGAAGAAATGAAAAAGCATCTGATCCTGATCGTTAGCACAGGTTTGCTGATGGCTTAGGGGAGCGCGCCGCCTTGTCAAAGAATCTCGTAACCGTAAAATTGATCAGCGATCGATTCTCGAATTCGTGCGCGAAAAGATGCGCGAGCTCGTCGCCGCCAACAATCAGATTGACCTGTCATTGGGCGAGAGATGCAAGCCACCAATCTGGAGGCCACGCACAAACGACACTTCATATGAGTCGCCCATGCTGACGATGTATTGCGGTGCGAGCGGAGACGACAAGAGTGCCGTTACTGCTGCCATCAACAGCGGCTTGGGAGAAGCAAGAAGGATATAGCAATGAGATTGCAAGGGAAGACGGCTGTCGTCACGGGCGGGGCTCAGGGCATAGGTCGGGAATACGCAGCGCGATTTGCTCGCGAAGGAGCTAGTGTGCTCATAACCGACATCCGTGAGGAGCAGGCTAGGCAAGTCGCCAGGGAAATCTCGCAAGAAGAAGGCGGCAAGGTTATTGCGATCAGATCCGACGTGACTAGCCAGGAAGAGATGAACGCGGCCGCCGCGTTCGCCAGCCGGGAGTTTGGGCGCCTCGACGTCCTCATGAACAATGCTGCCATCTACTACGACCTGGATATGACTAATCAGTCCATCGAGTATGGGCGAAAAGTTCTGGACGTTAATCTCTTCGGAATCATAATTTCCGCCCGAGCGGTGTTTCCCTACATGAAGAAACAGCTTAGCGGCGCCGTAATTAATATCGCTACAATTGGAGCCTGGCCGCCACAGGGAATGGGCGGCGCGAATCGATCGAACGCGCCCGACTACGACACCGTGCCTGTATTTTATTATGGATTGGCGAAATCCGGCGTAGTGTGGCTTACAAAGATGATGGCGATGGACTTGGGGCGCTACGGAATTCGTGTCAACGCGATCGCACCTGGGGTCGTCGCCTCGGAGGCGACCCGGAAAATCATGTCAGATCAGGGTATGGAGGACTTCAGCCGGCTAAGCGCGCTCGGCCGATTCCTGCAGCCCTCAGACGTAACGGGTACGGCTGTATTCCTCGCATCGGACGATTCCGCTCTGATGACCGGGCAGGCCCTGGTCGTGGACGCAGGGATTGTAATGCCTGCTTAAGCCCGGTGCGTGGAATCACGCAGCCCCGCTGTGGTTCGCACCGGCATCGCGATAGGGGAGATCAAAATGGACAAGAAAATCAGGCTGGAAGGGCGTGTTGCTCTCGTTACGGGCGCCGGCCGTGGCCTGGGCCGGGCACACGCGCTGGAACTCGCCGCGCGCGGCGCGAAGCTCATCGTCAACGATCTGGGCTGCGGCCTGTTCGGCGAAGGCTCGGACCCCAGTGTCGCTGAAGCCGTCGTGCACGAGATTGAAGAGGCCGGCGGCGAGGCGATCGCCAATGGGCTCTCGATCGACACTCCTGAAAACGCCCGGCAAATCGTGCGGGAAGCCGTGAACACCTTCGGCCGCCTCGACATTGTCGTCAACAACGCCGGGTTTCTGCGCCGCCGGCCGTTCCTGGAGCACACACCCGAGATGGTCACCGGGATCATCGGGGTCCATGTTCTGGGGTCCTATTTCATCTCGCAAGCCGCCTTCGAGGTGATGCTGACCCAATCCTACGGGCGGTTCATCTTCACCTCGTCGCCTGGTGGGACACGAGGCAATCCGTTCGTCACCGCCTATGGCGCTGCGAAGGCGGGGGTGATCGGGCTGGCTCAGGCGGTCGCGTTGGCCGGGGCGCCACACAATATCAAGGCCAACGTCATTTCGCCCTATGCCGCTACCCGGATGGGTGACGCCATGGAGACCAAGAGCCAAGACGAAAGGCTCCTTGACCAGAAAGAGTTGTTGGCCAAAGTGCTCGATCCGCGCCACGCGTCGTCGGCCGTCGTATATCTCGCCTCGGAGGAGTGTGTGCTCAATCACACGATTCTGACTGTAGGCGGTGGGCGAGCGGCGGTCAGCGCGATCGTGATCGGACTGGGGTGGCAGGCACCGTTTGGTGAACTACTGACGCCCGAGGATGTCCGCGACCATCTCGCCGAAATCCTCGACCTTAGCGAAGCAACGAATCCGCCCTCCAGCGACCAGGAGGGTAGCGCCTTTCTCGGAGCGGCGGTCCGGGCGGCGATGCAGGCCTGACGAAAGCTTGTCAGCGATCTCTGATGCGAAGCAGGCGACATGCCGCGTCGGGCATTTCCCGGTCTATCCCCCAGGGATCGCGGTCAACCGTGCAACCGCCATTGGCACCGTCCCAATCTGGCTTTCAGGTCCGTGGATGCCGGAGTTCCTGGCGAATCGCTGCGTGCCAACTATCTTGTGACTCTGGTGTACTCGGCAGGTTGCCGTCCGAGGGTTTTCTGCTGATGCGAACCTTTCCTTCTTTAACCAGGCGATTTACGATTGCCCACACGAAGGGGCGGTTCGTCGTGCCTACAGCACTCGCGAGGGCCGGAGCCGTCCATTTCGGCTCTTTCTGAAAGGCTTGTTCGATGCGGGCAGCTATCGTGGTTCCTGAGACCTTGGCGGGGGGACGGACTTTGGTTGGTTGAACCTTGTTGCGAGAGCCGGTAGGTGATGGGCGTTTCTGCTGCTGGTTGAGCATCTGTTCAACCAATTCAAGCGCCTCAACCTTGCGCTTGTAGTCGGCGGTAAGCATTTCCCTGAGTTGTGCGATTTCCGCTTTTGTCATACGCATGACCCCCAACCGGAATTTTCGTTTCAGGCTTCGCTGATATTCGTGCCAGAACGATACAAACGGCTTTCACTTCAAGCACGAGTCCGCCGCCGGCAATTTCTTGTGCTACCAGGGCGGCGGCCTGCTGGAACAGGGCCGGCGGAAGGTCGCGCGGCTGTATTGAACAGGCCGGGCATTGCCGTCGTTCCCCAATGAGAACTCCTCAGCTCGAATCGAAGTTCGGGGGCACTGGCTTCTCTCAACCTGATCCACCCGAACAGCAACTTCCTGAATCGGGCGCAATCGCGGCCTTGGTGAAGCTCGAGCTTCGTACGGCGGACTTCTCACCGCAACGGCGGTCGGAAGTCGATTGCTGCGCGGTGCCGGACAGAATCGAGCGCGGCGCACACGGCTGGACTGGCAATCGCAGCGAAGGCGCCCGCTTGTTCCGCCTCCGACTCTTTTCGGGTGGGGTTAGTCTGTAAGGACCTCGTTGTAAGCTTTATGGCGCTTCGGCAGCAACCAGGTCCACGATGTTGATTGTGGTGCTGTCGCGACCGCATTACATTGCGTGAAACCTGCTACACGACCCATGGAGAGGGTTCAGAAAATCACGATGCCGATCGGTCCACTTTCTGTTCGACTAACAGAATGGCACCATAGAAATATCCCAGCAGCGGCACGCATATGAGAAAGCTAATCATGTTCAACCTAGTAACCCTCGATGGCCTCTTTGCGGGAACGAGCGGCGAGATCGACTGGCATAATGTGGACGATGAGTTTCACGAATTCGCGCGCGCCCAACTGGATTCGGCGGATGGGTTGTTGTTTGGCCGCGTCACTTATCAGCTCATGGCGAGTTACTGGCCGACTCCGGATGCTGCTGCCCAAGCCCCCGCGATCGCAACCAGGATGAACTCCATATCCAAGATAGTCGTTTCACGAATCTTGGCATCGGTCGATTGGAGTAACAGCAGACTGATCAAGCAGGACATTCAGCAGGAGATTTCCAACTTGAAGCGGCAACCGGGCAAGGATCTGCTGTTGCTGGGCAGCGCCGATTTGGCGTCAACTTTGACAAAACTTCGGCTGATCGATGAATACCGGATCATGGTTAACCCGGTCGTGCTAGGTAAGGGTCAGCCATTGTTCAAGAACGTCAACCAGAAGGTCGCCTTTAAACTGTTGTCGACGAGGGTATTTCATTCAGGCAACGTTCTTCTTTGTTACGAGCTCGCATAACGGCGGCAAACAACACGCCGTACAGCACTAAGCCGTGCTTACCGGGTTTACCTGCATAAAGGTCCCTCGCAATCGTTAACAGCCTCGCCGCACTCTGGACCCTCTCTTGGCGTTTATGCATTTTGCTGTACTTGAGAGCCGGCAGGAAACCGGCGCACGGACGTCCGACTGATGCGGAGGCGGCCTGAAATCTCGTTTTTGCTGAGACCCTTTCTGGCGAGCACTCTGGACAGCATTAATACTGCGGCAAACGCGATCACAAGCCCTTCCCCTCTAAAGCCCATGCCTGCAAATTCGCGGCGGAAAGCCCGAGCTAGCAGTGTCCCCATCGTCCGGCCCGACAATCCGTGAATAAAGAGGGTAAGTACGGGCGCACAACTGCCCTCGAGTTCTAGCCTGAGGGGTTCCAACGTACCGGGCAACGCAAATATGCGCAAATATGCGCAGCGTGTAACCCCTTGCGTGCAGATATTGCAGGGTAGGCGAAGACAAACACGCGAAAATAGATTGAAAAATGATGATTCGCTTAGTTGGCACAGCGATTGGATAGGAACAAGGACGGCTGAATCGCTGCAGTAGCCGAACCCTAGAAAATGGTGGCGTCGTATTCTGTCCGATCAAGACCAGGCTGGCGCTCGAATGATCGGCCTCATTGAACTCTCTTTTGCGCCAGGATGTTAAATGATTATCCCAGAATGTCAAATTAAGTTGCTCTCCGTCGGGAGGTATTCGAATGCGCTTTGAGGTGGGAGTCAGGTTCGCCCGAGTGTGCCTGATTGCTGTGCTCGGAATCTCAATGACAGCTGGACTGAGCTGGGGCTTTGGAGGCGTCGGCGTGGGGGTTGGAGGAGGCAGGGGTGGTGGCCTCGGAGTCGGCGGTGGACGCGAGGGAGGTAATGGAATGGGCGTAGGTCGTGGCGGAGGTATTTCAGGGGCCAAAGGTTCGGCCGACGGCACTCGAGATGATTCCGCTCAGACAGATTTCTTACGGGAGCGGGCATCCCTGGAAATGGGGATGGGACCGAGGCGTCCTGATAGAGGTATTGAAGACGCACTACGTTGGGACCAGGCGCATAGGGGATGGTGGTCATTTCTGGGTTCACGGATGCATGGTAACGGGCGCCCAACGGCAGGTAGCGAGGTGGGCGGAAGGAAAACCGGCCGCAAGGGACAGGAGGGAAGGGAATTCGGGGCACTATCGAAAGGTGGATGAGTCTGCCCCCGGAAGGAGCGGCACTTACCGCGACTTGACTCCGTGCATGCAATTTCCACCGGGTGAAAAAGATGACAGGCAGCTTGCTCGACTCAGCCAGCGTTTGTCGGCAAAACCCTGAGGCAGCCAGAGCTGGGGCTAGGCTTCTGTGATTGGCCACCACGAACCCATATCAACCTATCCCCAGCGCCTGCCACGGCCTGCCAAATCCTGCGGCCTCGATTCCACCCCGAGCGGCTTGCTCAAGGTGTCGCTTCTGAGCGCTGGTCGCGGTAAACGGCGGGGACCTGGTTGTCGATTTCCCAGACCTCACCGCAGACGATTGCGCAACTGGCGTGCTCGCCCTGGAAGTCGATCATCCAGTTGATGCCGCGCATGTCGTACAGAATAGCCGCCGCCCGGAACCGGCTGCGGTTCCAGGCTCGCGCACCACACGCACGCCGCTCAGTAACGTGTCGGCCACGGTCGCCAGGCACTCGCGGCTGGAGTCGTCGACTATGCACAGGATGCGAAAGCGGCGGCCGTCGGCGAGCGTGTCGGATACGAAGTCGAGGCTCCAGCGTTGATTGATCGCCTACGGCAGTTGCATCGGCGTACGTGTTCCCAGCGCACGTTTTCGCCCACCACGCTGGCGCACCATCAACTTCTCCTCGCGATAAAGTCGGCCGACTTCGTCCTGAAGGCATTAGATAATTACGCGCCGCTATCGCTGCTCTCAGCGCAAGGTCATTCGCAAGCGATCGGCGTCAGCCTTCACGCCGCCTGCGTGCATGCCAATCAATTAGGCTACCAATGGACAACCGCAAAGAACGAGGCTAAGACTCCGAACGCAAACAACGCGAGTCTTGCCACAGCGCTCCTGAAAGTCCAATGCCGATAGCGCTTGGCCTTTAAGAGATGGCTTTGCATCAACCGTATGCCATGGCCGCGCCGCCATTTGAGCAATAGTAGGGGTTGCAAGGCTGCTCGCTCGAACTCGGCGCTCGCATCAGGGCATGGCCCGCGCGCTGATGCGGTGGCCATCTTCTCCTGAAAGCTGGCCCCTGAGGTGAAGACAGATGCTGAGCATCGATTTCGATACAGTTTTTTTGGAGCACGTGCCTGACGAAATCAGAGACATGCGGGACGGCATCGCCGGTAAACATGCTGAGCTTGGCGGCCCTGCGCGGGAGCGCTATCGGGAGCTTTCCGGGCACATTAAAGAATTGAGGGACGAATGCGATAAAGCCGGGCATTCATTGATCGTTGCGCTCGCGGGCAAGACGGGGACGCGCCGCAGGCTAATGCGAAACCGCCGTGAAGAGCGCAGGACGTGCGTCATGTGTGGCACCGAAGAGGTCGGAGCGGTCGAGACGCGATTCCTTGCACGCTTCTTGTTTCGACGAGCCAACTGGAATTTTCGGAGATTGAATCAGCACATATCGCGGACGTTTACCGATCCGGAATGGTATTTTGAGACGTTGTTGATCATCAGAAACTTTTCCTTTTCGACCGATGTCGTCCTTCACCATGCATTTCCCCCGCGATTACCTCACTCGTTTTAGTTCATACCGGCCACCTGGACAGGCCGAATCGAGGTCGCGCTCGGCCAATCTGCCCGCCGCCACCAGCCTCGCCCGGCTGCTGCTTAAGCAGGAGCGCATCGCGGAAGCGCGCGAAGTGCCGGCGCCGGTCTACAACTGGTTCACTGAAGGCTTCGACACAGCGGACCTCAAGGACGCCAAAGCAATGCTCGAGGAGCTCAATCGTCCTGCGATCTGATGCGGATTCAGATGAATCCGTCGATAATCGATTTGATTGTGCCCTCGCTCCGAACGCGATCGAACACTCCTTCGATCGCGAGCATGCGCAGTTGCCGCGCCCGCTGTTCGGCTTCCACAATCGACTCGTCCTGGTCCAGCAGTGCCAGGGCCGCGGACGAACTGTGTGATTTTTCGACCTCGTTGCATCTGCGCAGGGTCGCCAACACGCAATCAAGTGCCCGATTGAGACCGGCAATCGAGCCACGGAGGCGGCTGCCGTGGTGCGCAACCTGCCTGAGCGAATCCATTTGCCGTTCGATTACGGTCACGCTCTCGTAAACGTCCTGGGAAAACCGCGAATCTCCGGTGCGAATAAAGAACCGCTGGTTGAGACTCAGCCGATCGAGGCTGTCCAGGATACTATCGACGTTGTCAGTGACGAGAAAAGCGCCGTCTATCGATCTGTCTATCCTGGTCAGAGAGGAGGTGAGAACGAACCTGAAACCGATTCCCATGCACAGCGCCACTAAAGCCAGGCCGGCTCCCAGCTTGAGTATCGCCGATTCTTCCCCTGACTCGGAATCCATCGCTTTCGCACTCTGGGAAGGCGCCTTATGCAACCGCCTCCATCCATCGGGCGTGAAAACCCAAGGCACAGCGTGCCGTGTGCAAGGCACAAATAGCGCGAGCATCAGAAAGAGCCCAAAAATAGTCAGCGCCGATGTTGGAAGGCGCGCCCTACCGAGATGGCCCTTCGGCCTTGTTCGTGATAAAAAAGCGACAGTTCTGTGGTCGATTTTAGTAGATTGTTCCATCCCGCGGTTTTCGGGAATCGAGGACGCAATGTCCGAAGAGCCCTCCAACCACCGCTTAGGCCAGAGCGCATTCGTTGGTCGCGAGCGTGAGCTGAGGGAACTGCAGGCGGGCCTGGACGAGGTCTGTTCGGGACGCGGACGTTTTTTTCTTGTGACCGGCGAACCCGGGATCGGCAAGAGCCGGCTGGCCGATGAGTTGGCCGCACATGCGGCATCCCTGGCGATGCTGGTGCTGCGAGCGGGAGGAATGGAAGGGGGCGGGACTCCCGCTTACTGGGCCTTCATTCAGTTGATCCGCAACGCGCTGGACGGGCCCTCCGGCGATACGCTGCTCGAGCTGTTGAATACTCGCTACGCGCCTGAGGTGATTCAGGATCTTGCGCAACTCATCCCCGAGCTGCGCCACTTCGTCGCTGCCGCGCAACAACCGTTCGTGCAACCGCCGGCTGACCACGAGCAGGCACATTTCAGGCTGTCCGAATCGGTCGCGCTTGCGATCAAAGCCTTGACCGCCATAAGGCCGCTGATGCTGGTTGTTGAAGACCTGCACGATACGGACCGCGCCTCGCTGCAGATGTTGCGCTTCGTCGTGCGCCAGTTGAAGGCGGCGCCGGTGCTGGTCCTTGCCACCTACCGTGATGTGGATGTTCAGCACTCCCCGGAATTGCCGGAGCTGGTTGGTGAACTCGCGCACGAGGGTACTGCGATTCCGCTTACCGGGCTCAGTCGGACAGACACGGCTCGGATGGTTGAGGCGCGCGCCGGGGAGCAGCCCAGTGCCCGGACCATTTCGTATATATATCAGGCGACGGAGGGTAATCCGCTTTTTATCGACGGGCTGGTCCGGGTCCTGGCAGCTGAAGGGACATTGAGCGGCACGACCCGGCTCGACCTGGCGACATTCAAAATTCCTGACGGGGTGCGGGAGGCGATTCGGCGTTGGCTCGCCCTGATTTCAAATCGCTCACTGCTGGAGGTAGCCGCCACAATAGGAGCGGAATTCGAATTGGAATGTTTGCGGCGCGTTGCCGGAATTCCGGACCAGCAAGTGCTGGATGCGATGCGCGAAGCAGCAAGTGTCGGCGTGCTGACCCCGCTTGCGCGCGGAGGTTACAGGTTCTCGCATGCCCTGATCCGCAATGCCCTTTGCGAACAACTCGAGTCCACGGTGCGCGCTGAGCTTCATTTGAAGATCGGACAAGCGCAGGAGGAACTTTACCAGCACGATATCGAACCGCACCTTGCGGAGCTGGCGCATCATTTCCGCGAGGCTGCAGATAGTCAAAAAGCCGTTGACTATTCGATTCGTGCGGGTGAAGCCGCGAACGCGGTATATGCCTACGATGAGGCAATTGCGCACTGGGAGACGGCGCTGGAATTGATGCCTAAAGACCGCGACCATCGCGAACGTCGCGCCGATCTCCTCGAGCGCACGGCTGAGCTGCTGAGCCTGACCGCTTCTCAAAGTCCAAGACTTAAATATCTGCGGGAGGCATTGGCCCTGTACAAGGACCTCGGTCACCAGGAAGCGGTGGTGCGCGCGGAACTCCGCATATCTGACTGGCTTGTGTTGCGGGATTCTCCACCCGCTAGTGCCTGGCGCGACCTCCTCTCGATGCGTGGGTTCGACCAGACTCGGCGCAACCTCGAAAGGGGGGAATCGGACAGACTGTCTGGCCATGAGCGCGAACGGCGCACCGCGCTTGTGCGGCTTCAACTCGGCGCTGCCTACGCAGCGATCGAAACGGGGCAGGTTGAACGAGCCGTAACAGAGTCGCTCCGAGCGATGGAGGAAAGCGAACGGCTTGGCGAGGCGAGACTTTGGTCGACCGCCTCATGGTTTTTTGGCACCGGGCTATTCTTGAGCGGCCGTCTGGGCGAGGCGTTCGCGCTGATGCGCAAGGCATACGATCAGTTCGACCGGCTTGATGACACCGTCAATTGCGCCTTAATCGTCCAGTCTTATGCATACGCATTGATGGGTCTGCGCGATCCGACAGAAGCAATAAAGTTGCTGGAGCATGAACTGGCAAAGTCGCGGATGGCTGAGGCCTCCCAACTTCGGGCCGGGCTGTTTGACTATCTGCGAATCGCCGAGCTTTCCGCCGGAAGGCCGCCGAGAGGCGGCGCTCCAATCTCTCAGACGCAAGGGGACCGCGCTTCGTTGCGGGACTGGGCCACCAGGGAGCTGGAATGTGTGCTTAACGGCGATTTGAACCAGGCCGAAGTTCTTTTCGGCCAGGCGGCCGCCACGGCGAGCGAAACCAACCGAGGTCCGCTCGCGTGTGAGCGCAGCTGTGGGCTGGCGAAGGTGCGCCGGGCGCTGGGTCAGCTTTCGGCTGCGGAGGCAACCCTTCAAGAAAGTCTCGCCTTCTGCCTGCAAAACGGGATTATTGTCCTGGAACCGCATATACGCGGCGAACTGGCTATGGTGTACGCCGAGTTGGGACAACCCGAACAGGCTCGTCCTCACCTGCAGCGCTACCGGGAAATACTTGCGGCGGGCGAAGACTGGCGGGGAATGTTCGGTCACATCGCTCGGGCCGAGGCCGGGGTCGCCGCGGCGGAAGGCCGCTTCGAAGCAGCCAACGAACAATTCGGGAACGCTGCGAACATTTTCCACCGATACCAGGCGCTGTTGAAGAAGCTGACACACTCTACTACTGGGGCCGCGTGTTGATGGCGTCAGGGGACACCGAGGGTGCACTGATGAAACTCGACGCCGCGATCGGCCTCTACCGGAGTCACGGCATGGGCGAACGTTGGGTACAAAGAATACAGGCAGACAAGTTGCGCGCTCAGGACAGCGGGGCCAAGGCAGAGGCCGAACTTGCAGCATCGCGCGCCCGCCAAACAGGCGATCGGCATGAAAGCGAATTGCCTGAAAGCGCGACGGCTGAAGCGGTTTTCCAAAAGGCGGGTGATTATTGGACGCTTAGCTGGGCGGGCACCAAATTCAGATTGAAGAATAGAAACGGCTTGCGCATCATAGCCTGCCTCTTGCGGCATCCTGGCCAGCAATTCAGGGCTCAAGATCTGATGTCGATAAGCCGCGGCGGCTCTTTGGTTAATCGCAATGGCGACAACGAGCCGGCGCACGAGCTTACCATCGCCCGCGACCTCGGCGACGCCGGCCCGGCCCTGGACGAAACCGCCAGGGCGCAGTACAGACGCCGGCTTGAAGATCTCCGCGAGGTGCTGACGGCGGCCGAACAGGACAATGATACGGGCGGAGTAACCAAAATCCGTCATGAAGTGGAATTTCTTGAAGACCAGATTGCCGGGTCTGTGGGCCTTCGCGGACGCGATCGCAAGAGCGCCTCGCATGCCGATCGCGCGCGCCTGGCGGTGACCAAATCGATCAAATCCGCTCTCAACCTGATCCGCGTGACGGATGCTGAAATGGGCAGACACCTCGCCCTGAGCATCAAGACCGGGCATCTGTGCGCGTACTTTCCCGTATCACCGGTCAACTGGCGCCTGTAGGAGTCAGACCGATGCGCTGTTCAAGCTGTGGCTCGGAGAGCCCAGCAGGCAAGAGATTCTGCTCCGCATGCGCGCCCCGCTTAGTCGGAGCTGTCCGCGGTGCGGTGTTGAGAACGCGCCCGACGCAAGCTTTTGCGGTGATTGCAGAGCCGCGCTAGGCGCGTCGCTCCAGACCTCCGAATCCCATCCCTCGCCCGTCCAACCGCGAGAGGTCACCGGCGAGCGGCGCCATCTGACGGCACTGTTCTGCGACCTGGTTGGGTCCAGCGGGATCGCGGCTCAGCTCGACCCCGCCAATGTGGTAGTTGCCGCCCGCACCCAAGGCGAAGTGGATGCGGTGGCTGCGGAGATTAAGGAGTTGGGCCGGCGCGGGTTTGCGCTCACCATCGATCTGATGAAGCTCGAAGATATCAAGCCGATGGTAAAAAAGGCCGCGCAGCTTCTGGACGGCATCGATATCCTGGTGAATAATGCCGGCGGCAGTCTTGCCACCAATCCGGCTGATCTGGTCAAGACCTTGCAGGAGAATCTGACCCTTAATTTGGTCCAGGTCGCGTGTACGATCGACGC
>Ga0126381_100002399_pt1 | contig 20236 bp, 16 predicted proteins | sample PanSoiMetPlot_28_FD_96465 | JGI IMG/M metagenome (GOLD analysis project Ga0126381, IMG submission 96465) | Tropical forest soil microbial communities from Panama - MetaG Plot_28 | ecosystem: Environmental > Terrestrial > Soil > Tropical forest > Bulk soil | place: Panama | collected 2016-02-17
AAGATCAACCTCGAGTCTCGCCTGGTGGATTCGTTGGTTGGTGGCTGGCAGCTCAGTGGCGTATACACGCTGCAGTCAGGCAAACCGCTAAGCTGGGGCAACTACGCATACTTCGGTGGACCGCTGAACTACAATTCGCGCATCCCCAGCGGCCAGGATTTCAGCACCGCCACCATGTTCGATACGACGCAATTCGTCACAGCTTCGAGCCTGCAGCCCGCTTACAACATCCAGTATTTGCAGCTCCGCTTTAACAACCTGCGGCGCGACGCCACCGACCAGATCGACGTCTCACTCGACAAGAACTTCCATCTGGGCAACGAGACTCGCCGCCTCCAGGTCCGCTTCGAAGCGTACAACCTGACCAATCACGTGACGTTCGATGTCGCCGCGACCAACCCGACCGCTACGGGCTTCGGCACGATCGGCGCCCAGGCGAATACGCCAAGGCGACTCGAGACCGCGCTGCGGCTGATCTGGTAGCAGAGGAAGCAAAGGAGCATAGGGAGCAAAGGAGTAGTAGCCGCGGCGGCGGGCATCGCGACTGCGTTTGCTCCGTCGAAGATAGGGCGGCGCAACCATTCGCTGACGGCTGCGCCCTCCTTTGCTCCCTATGCTCCTTTGCTCCCTTCCGATCCGTTCCTTTCCACCCACATGCTATGATGAGTGCAGATCTTTCCATGGAGGAAATCTGATGTTGGGAACCCTGGGCACGCCGGAGATGATTTTTATCTTTCTCCTGGCGCTGCTTCTCTTCGGTCCCAAAAAACTTCCCGAAATCGGACGAACGGTGGGCAAGGCGCTCACCGAGTTTCGCCGTGCCTCCAGCGAACTCAAGGCTACGTTCGATCGGGAAATAAAGAACCTGGAAACGGAAACCGGGGTCAAGGAAGTCGTCAACCAGTATCAGTACGACAACTACAATTACGACTACTCGTCCTACGAAGGAACCGACGGAGCGTATGAAGGCTCCTACGGCTCCGAGACCTACGATTCCGCGTCGTCCACCACACCCACCTCAAGCGAACCCGCAACTCAGGGCGCCGAATCTCCCGTAGCCGTCGCGCCGGAAGGCACGATTGCCCATGGCTCCGCACAGGGACCGGACGGAGCAGGCGAACATCATTCCGAAGCACCGACGACCGCAGAACATAACGCTTAGCAAATGGATTCACCGGAAGTAACAATAGGGAGTGCGGCTCCGGCCAGGGGACTGCGCCTGCCCCAGGCATCCTGGAGAAGGCTCGCCAGCGGTTCGGAGGAGGGAAAACCCCTCCTCCGCCTCCGCCCACCGGCGATGGCGGCGACGATGACGATGAAGGAATGCTGCGCATGTCCTTCCTCGAACACCTGGAAGAACTGCGCAGCCGCATCATTAAAGCACTGATCGGAGTTGCCGTAGCGTTCACCGCAAGCCTACTGTTCTGCGATCCGCTCTGGAACTTCGTCCGCCAGCCCGCCACGCGCGCGCTCGTCTCGCTCGGCTACCAGCCCAATCTCGCGCAGATCACGCCCATGGAGACCTTTAACGTGATCTGGTTCAAGCTGCCGGTACTGTGCGCGATCTTTCTTTCATCCCCGTGGATCCTCTATCAGGTCTGGGCCTTCATCGCGCCCGGACTATATCGACGCGAGCGGCGGTTTGCAGCGCCGTTCATTCTTTCCTCCGCTGGCCTGTTCATTCTCGGCGGTGTGTTCGCCTACTTTGTCGCCTTCCGTTTCGGGCTCACATTTTTGCTCGGACTCGGACGGGATAAAGGGATTGCTCCATTTGTCTCTGTCAGCGAATATTTCGATTTATTCGTGAACGTCGTGCTCGGTGTCGGGCTCGTGTTTGAACTCCCCGTCGTAATCTTTTTCCTCACGTTGTTGCGAATCGTGACACCAGGGTTCTTAGTGCGCCACAGCCGTTACGCGATTCTGATTATTTTTATTCTCGCGGCGGTTGTCACGCCAACACCCGACGTTTTCAACATGATGCTATTCGCGATTCCGATGTGCATGTTGTTTTATGTCGGAGTATTTGCCGGTTATTTGCTGGTATTGAGGCGGGAGAACAGGAAATTCCCCTGGAGAAAAACCCTGACGATTGGTGCGACTGTACTATTGCTACTAGCTGGAGCGCTATTCCTTTCCATTACGAAGCACTGGATTACTTTAGTACCGCACTGGCCTTTTCTGATGCGTTAAAGGGTTAAATCGCTAGAAATACGTATCGTATCCGATGTAACATTCGTGATGAACTCCCACACGAGCCGCCTTCGGTTGGCGATCGAGATGCGATGGATATATACAAAGCTCTTCAGGATTTGTACGCTGAGAAAGCGAAGTTGGAGCGTGCAATTGCCTCACTGGAAGAACTGCAAAGATTGGGTGCCGGAAGCGTACCGGGCCTTCCTCCTGCAGGCAAGCGGCGCGGCCGGAAGTCAATGAACGCCGAGGAGCGCGAAGAGGTCTCACGCCGTATGAGGAAGTATTGGGCGAACCGCCGCAAGCAAAAGCCCGACGGCCCGGCTCCCAAGAACCCGCGCGATCGCGAAAATTGATCCCGGCCGCGAACTGCTGCACCCTTTTGCTATATTGGAAACATCCCTTCAAGTGGGCGAGTAGCTCAGCTGGGAGAGCACGGCGTTCGCAACGCCGGGGTCGTGGGTTCGAATCCCATCTCGTCCACCATTTAGGCTCTACGCCAAAAGCGGGGCAGTCTTTCCTTACGAACAGTGTGCGCCCTGTGCTGCTCTTGGCGAAGTGCGAGCGCAACGCGAATTTGGCCGTAATCTTCGAGTACGCCCAGACTTGCTGGCCGAGGCTCGGGAATTGGCAGGCGAGCCCAAGGACGGCGCAATCCTGGCACTCCCCTTGGCCTGATCGTCGCGGGAAGCGGATCGCTCGATGAGGAAGCAAGCTGCTTCCGCGAGGCGACGACAGGAGAAGTCTCGAAAGTCCAAAGACCCGACCCCAATTCACGACAGCTGTGGAAGAACTGGAGTTTCAACCTGATCTCGGTAGCTCGCACCCGCCGCAACAGAAGCCCTCGAATGAGCTCGTTTCCAGAACTGTGGTGGGCAGAATTGATGCGTGAGATTTTCGGTGGGGATGAAGCGTCAGTATCGTCCCTTGCGGCAGAACGTTAAGAGAGGGCGGCGAGGTGCCAGGCTATCCATCAGCGACCGCCTTACGTGGGACACAGCATCCACGGCACCTACGCCGCTATCGATCGATGGGCACATAACTGTCATCTTTGGGCTCAGTCATTGGTGCCGCCGATAATCGCGTCCCAAATTTGCATCAGAATATCCCACATACTATTGCCTCAATCGCGAGTTGTGACCAAGAGTGTGGTCTCTCGTGCCACAACTGCTCCTAATGAGTAGGACCCTGGCAGGCGCCGCAGGATTTAGTTACTGGGGTTTCGCAGTGGGTAGACGGGGCAGGTTTAGCTCATGCGAACGCGGCCTTCCGCAGCGCCTGGACGAGGTCGCCGAGAAGGTACGGCTTGCGAATGAATCCGTGGATCCGCGACGCCCGCATCGAGGTCATGAGGGCTTCTTCACTATAGGCGCTGGTCAGAATCACTCGTATATTCGGCTGTGTCCGTGCTGCCTCGGCAGCGACCTCATGGCTGGAAGCACCCGGAATTGTCATGTCGAGCAGGAGCACGCCAATCTTGCTTCGATTCTCACGCAGAAGCTCGATTGCGGTAGCGCCGTCCGCAGCCCCTATGGCCGCGAAGCCGACTCGCTGCAGCATTCTCAGAACAGCGTGCCGGAGTGGATCTTCATCTTCTACCACCAGAACGATGAATTCTTCAGAAGCAAGCGGTGACTCACCGGTATGAGACAACGAGCTGGCGGTGGATTCCGCTTTCATTTTCGCGCAAGGCAGCCAAATCTGGAATGTAGTTCCCTGGCCAACCTCGCTGACAATGCAGATGGCGCCCCCCAGACCGTTCACGACTCCTTGAACCACCGCCAGCCCAAGGCCGTGGCCTGCTCCCCGCGTGCTAAAGAAGGGATCAAACACCTTTGTCTGTATTTCATGTGACATGCCGCAGCCTGTATCGGACACCTCTAATTTCACGTAATCGCCTTCCGTTAAACCTTTTGCAATCACTTCAGCGCAGCCGGGGGTTACGTGGCGGGTCGTCAAGCGGATGACTCCGTCCGTTTCGCCTATTGCGTCAGACGCGTTGGTCACCAGGTTCATGACAATCTGACGGATTTGTGCCGCGCTGGCCCAGACTGCGGGTAGTTTAGAGGCAAGATCCGTTACGAGCATCACGCGCTTCGAGACGGAGAGCTGCAGCAGTTCAAAGCTGTCGATCACGATCTGCGAGACATCTGTAAGTCCGGGGACGTCGGTCTCTTTCCCGGCATAGATCATTAACTGCCGCACGATTTCCGAGCCCCGGATTGCCACGTTTCGAATCGCCGTCAACTCCTGGGCAGGATACGACCCGTTGCCGCTTTCCTCCAGCGCCAGGTCTGCCTGGGCCAGGATCCCGCCCAAAATATTGTTGAAATCGTGAGCAATTCCTCCTGCCAACATGCCCACGCTCTCGAGCTTCTTTCGTGCGAAGTCTTCCTGCTGGGTGCGGCGGGAATCGGTGACGTCCTGACAGGCGCCAAACAAGCGCACCGGCATTCCCTCGCTGTTGATGGACACCTCGGAAGTGCACCGCAGGAGTCGTGACTCGCCATTCGGGCGATCGATTTGAAATTCTATGGCATGCCCGCCATTTCGGGCCAAACACTCGTCCATCCATCGGATCAACCGCTCACGATCGTGCGGTGTCGCCGTCTGGATGAACCCCTGGTAAGTGGGTGTGTATCCCTTTGGCACGCCGAAGATCCGAAATACTTCCTCAGACCACGACATTTCATTCGTCTTCACATCCCAATCCCAATGACCCACGTGCGCCAGCCGCTCCGCATGCTTCAGGCGATTTTCGCTTGTTCGAAGTGCGCGGGCTTTTTCGTCTAACGCCGAGTTAGCTTTGCTCAGATTCATGGTTCGTGCGGCTACGATCGCTTCCAGCTCCGCCTGCTTCTGGCCTGCCGCGCTCAGGCGCCACCGCACGAATGCAGTAATTGCGAACAGCAAAGCTATCAACGCCAGGGCACGAGCCCATGGAGTTTCGTTCCACCTTTGCGCGATTCGGAACTCGGCCGCGGCAATGTGTTCCGAGAATGGTCCCTCTCGCACGCGGGAGCGCACTTCCAGCCGATGCGGTCCAGGCCCCAACCCATTGATCGCGATGTTGCGTTCAGCCGAATCGGTCCATGGCCCCTGGTCGAGCCGGTAACTGAATTGCGCCAATTGCTCGGCCTTGAAATTGAACGTAGAAAATTCTGCCCGGACGATTCGGGCTGGTTGTTCCGTTTGAACGCGCACGATCGTTGGATCGGCCGTCAGCGGCGCAGGCGGAGTACCGGTTCCGGGAGTGTAGTGCGACAGACCTCCGCTAGTGCCCAGCCAGACGCCGCCGTCGGCGTCGGCCCAGAAAGCCTCGCCGTCGCAATCGTTCGAAACCAGGCCGTCCTCCGTTGTGAACGTCGTCCATTTGTCGCCGCGCAGAACCGCGACGCCGCCGGTGGTTCCCCGCCAGAAGTTGCCGAAGACGTCGAAGCCGTGAAATGCCGTGCCTGTTGAGGTGTGAGGGTCGGCCGGCACTATCACGGTGGACCGCACGATGCTGTCCCCGGAAAGCTCCAGCCGATCAATGCCGGCGTCGTACCGGTGACGCAGCCAAATGGAGCCATCACGCGCCAGAGCCATGGCGTACGGATGGTCTGTCAGAAGCCCCTCTGCCCGGCGGTGTTCGCGCCAGTGCCCCTCTCTCAGGCTCCAGAGCGCTTTCCCATTGCTGACCCAGAGCGTCTCGTGCGTGTCTTCCAGCACTTTCCAGGCGCTGCGGCCAAACGACTCCGGAGTCTGGACTCGCGTCACCCGGTCCGATCCTGAAGGACGCTCATTTACGAACAAACCGCAGGTCGTGGGCAGCCATAGTCGCCCCTTCCGATCGACGAAAACGTCTTCCGGATCACAGGCCAGCCCATCCTTTAAGCCGATCCGGCGAACGTTATCGGAAACCGGGTCGATTCGGGCCAGTCCACGCGGTTTCATGGCCGCCCAAATCGAGCCATCGCTACTCTCAGTGAGCCAGCGGACGTTCTCGCCGCCCAAACCATCGCTCTTGTTCCAGGTTCTGACCCGCCCAGAAAAGTTGATTTGCGCTAGGCCGGAGCTGGTTCCCACCCACAACGTCCCTGTCCGGTCCCGTCTTATGTTCCAGACGATATTGGATGGCAGGCCTTGATCGATAGTCCAGGACTCCCAAACGCCCCTGCCAATCCAGCGAACCAGACCTCCCCCCGCCAGGCCGATCCACGTTGATCCTTCCCGATCTTCGAGCACTGCTACTGCGGTTTCGTTCCGCAAGCCCCGCTGCCGATTCACGAGATTCCACGCCGACTTGCCGCGGACGGCGAGTCCCCGGTCGGTCGGGACCATCACGGAACCGTCGCGTGTTAACGCGACGGCGCCCCAAAATCCGCCTGATCCGATGTCCGCCCTTTCGCGGGAAAATGTGGCCTCACCGGGTAGCCGGCGGTAAAGATTCTTGGCGCTGCGCGCCCAAACCGTTCCATCCGGCGAGATTTGAATTCCGTCCCAGGCGTCTTCGGGTAATCCTTGCTCAACTCCGAAAACTGAAATCTGTCCGGCCTGCTCAAGGCAGAGTTGCTGATCGCATCCGAACCATAGACGGTCTCCTTGGCGTAAGATTCCATGTACCCGCTTCTCTGCAAACGGCTTGGGTAGCGGGTAAGCGTGCGCACAGAAAGAGCCGTTTGGCCGGCGCGATGCTTCATCGATACCAGCCGAGGTTGCGATCAGCACGCCGCCGCCAGCTCCGTCCGCCATTCCCTGTGCACCGCGGGGAAGGCCCTGAATACCGTCGACTGCGTGAAACCGTTGTCCGTCGAAGCGGAGAATCCCGGAACAGGTGTTTACCCAGATCGCGCCATCGGCCGCGACGTGCAAGCCGTGAACCTCGGTAGAACAGGGAAGCCCTTCGGCCTGCCCCATCAATCGGAAACGGGAGCCGTCGTAGCGATACAAGCCGCCTTCCGTCCCGACCCAAATGTAGCCATCGTGGTCTTGAGCGAGTGAAAGCACCACCAGATTGCGAAGGCCTTCCGCCGATCCGTAGATGCGGAACTCGTACTCTTGAGAAGCAGCAGGAATGGCGGTCGCCAATGCCATGGCGACGGCCATACCGACACACCGCCCTCTCACATTACGCAATCCGTGTCTGTGGACGCCAGTTCGCAAGACAATTCGTGATAGAACCCCGATGCAGCAGATGCTGCAATCGGCGCAGGGAATTTGCGTGCGGGATGCTACCTCACCAGCGGTGCCTTGCTATAACAGACAAATGCGCTTGGACGATTACGCACCGCGGCCCGCGCACTTCAGATGGCTCCTCGATTCCGACCCCGCGATCCGCTGGCAGGTGATGCGGGATCTCACCGATGAGGCTCCCGGAGCAATTTCAGTTGAGCGGTCACGCATCGCGACCGAGGGCTGGGGAGCCCAACTCCTCGCCGCCCAGTCGCCTGCAGGCAAATGGGGCGGCGCAAAAGAGGACGCCGGGTTGCTGATTACCTTCTACTCGCTCGTCGTCCTGATGGACCTCGGCCTCGACCCCGCCAGCAAGCAGGCTCGCAAAATGATCGATCGCGTCGACAAGCGGCTCGTATTTCGCTGGCATGGCAACCGCCGGTTCTTCGATGGCGAAACGGAGCCCTGTATCAACGGCAGAATCCTGGCCCTCGGCGCGTACTTCAAAGAACCGAATGAGGCGCTGGCCAATCAACTCCTGAGCGAGCAGCTCGACGACGGCGGCTGGAACTGCAAAGCGCCCGCAAGCCGGCGCTCTTCATTTCATACAACCATTTGCGTGCTCGAAGGACTGCTTGCATACGAACGGGCAGGGTGCAAATCGGCGGCCGTCACGAAGGCACGCAAGAGGGCTGAAGAATATCTGCTGGAGCGCCGCATGCTTCGCTCGCTTCGTACCGGCGAGGTCATCGATAAGCGCTGGCTCCGCTTCTCGTTCCCGACGTTCTGGCATTACGACGTGCTGCGCGGGCTCGACTATCTGCGCAATGCCGGGGGCAATCCCGACAGTCGCGTCAAGGAGGCCGTCGAAATCGTGATCGAGCGCCGCCATCAGAACGGGCGTTGGCCGCTCAACCTCCTTCATCCCGAACGCGTTCCGTTGGAGATGGAGACCGAAGTCGGCAGGGCGAGCCGCTGGAATACGTTGCGCGCGCTTCGGGTGCTGCGTTGGTATTCCAACTCAACGCGATAGTGGTGCCCTTCACCCCGGATTAACGTTCCATCAGGCGGGTTTGATACAGCTCATCGTGATTGGCCATCATGTCTCGATCCAACTTGCGCTTTTGCAGGATATCCCAGGAGTCCGCAGCCCAGGCCCGAATAATCCATTCGGTTCTGAGCGCGCCATGGAAAAGGCCGAATAATCCGAGATAGTCGGCGAACAACGTGGCGAGCCAGCCCTGAAGCGCGAAAATCGCATCCTTCATGTTGACCTGATCGGGCTGAGCGGACACACTCTCGACGTGTCGTCTTGCGCGTGCATGCTGGCAGACCGCTTCAATCCGATCGAGCGCCTTACGGATATGGAGAATTACGTCTTTCGCCTCGCGGATTTTCGGCAGCAGCTCGGTATATATCCTTCGATATTCATGCTCGAACATTGCCATCTTGATCAGGCCGGTCATGCGGCCTTGATCGAGAGCGTTGAAGTAACCGAGATTCAATGCTAGCGTGAGAAACTGCTGCACCTTTGCAGGGTCCTTGTAGAAGTCATCAATGTCCTTCTGCACTGCGTGTATGTCTGCGTCCCAGACTGCCATTCTGTCTTCCTTTCCGCACGTGCCGCGAGAACGGCGGCCCTCATAAACGCTTGCGTAGGAAAGCTGAACGCATGAATCGGGGCGGCAAGAGTTTACATCCCCAACGTGCTCGATCCAGCCTTCTGGGATCGCGAAAGTCCGCTGGGCATCGAAAAAAGCATGTCCAGTCCCGCATGTATGGATAGGACGGACGATCGACACTGATGGCCGCCCGAACGAGCAGCCGCCGCGGTGTTATCAACAGCTGTCCTCCCAGAGGCGCCTGAGCGCCGGATGTTCGTATCTGGGAATTCACGTGTGGAATGGAGCTTATATGTCGAATATCTACATGAACTGGGGCGGTACGACGCCGCCCGAAATCAAAGGCGATGTCACCGCGGCAGGCCATGTTGGCTGGATTGAGATTTCTTCGATTCAACTTGGCAGGAGCAAGGCGGCTGCGGCAGACCCGGATGGACGTGTGGCACTCTCGGAAATAGTGATTACGAAGGATGCGGACATGGCTTCTCACCCCCTCTTCAACGCATCCCTCTATGGCGAGGGCAAGAAAGTCGTGATCGATTTCGTGAAGGATGACAACGGGAAGCCGAATGTTTATCTTTCGCTAACACTGACAGGCGCGCAGGTATCTGGCTGGTCCGGTTCCGGCTCGGGAGATCGGCCGATGGAGAACCTAAGCCTGACCTTCACGGGAGCAACATACGGATACTCGGCCGGGGTTCAACCGCACCCGTTGCAGCACCAGAACCCGGCGTTTTGGAATATTCGTCCGCCAGCTCGGTAAGCTATAGTTCGCGCGCGCCGGTAAGACCGGACCACGGCCGCTGTCAGGCGAAACAGCCACACGGATGTGTGATACTGGCAGGGATTACGGCGTGGGCTGTAGAGATGGATGTCGAACCGCAGAAGTTCTTTATTGGAGTGATCGATTTCTTTTCGATCCTGCTTCCTGGCGCGATCCTCACTTTTGCCGCGAAAAACAAAATCGGCCCCCTGCTTTTCGGGTCGTCGTATGGTGAGTTGGTAGGAACGGCTGGGTGGATCGCGTTCCTGTTTAGCGCGTATCTCCTCGGTCACTTCATATTCCTGATCGGCTCGTGCCTCGACGCGCGCCTGTACGACCGTATCCGGAATGCCACGCATGAGGCGCATATCCGCTGCCTGTCTCGGGGCGAGGCGCTGCCGGCCCGGTGGGCAAGCGCCGCCGCTAGACTCCTGATGAAAGAGAACGTCGACCGTGCCTTGACTCAGGCGATTAGGCTGAAGAATCACTATCTAGGCCGGCTCGGCGCCTCCTCGGCCGTCAACGCGTTCCAGTGGTCGAAGGCGCGCCTGACGTTGGAATATCCCGAGGCGATGGCCGCAGTGCAGCGCTTTGAAGCGGATTCCAAATTCTTCCGTAGCCTGGTGGTGGTGCTTGCCATCTTGATTCCGGTTATTGCGGTGAACCATCAACCATTGCTCGCGGCCGTGGTGGCGATCATGCTGGTATTGGCCTTCTGGCGCTACGTCGATCAGCGCGTCAAGGCGTCAACCCAAACCTACTGGTACGTGATTACTCTGGAAGCGGCCCGTCCGGATTTGCCGCCCGCACTCGTTGAGCAGGTGAACGCAGCCTCTCCTTCGCACGCCGGCGGCGTTGTGATCAGGCGCGGTGCAAAACAAGTCGAATACCTGCTCGTCTCTGCCAAGGGAACGGCAGCCGAATGGGTGCTTCCCAAGGGACACGTCGAAAGAGGAGAGTGCCCTGAAGAAACCGCCGTTCGCGAGGTCCACGAGGAGACAGGCACGTGGGCTCGGATTCTGGAGGGCTTGAAAACCGTATCGTATGTCGTGAACAGGGAGGAAGTGACCGTCCGTTTTTTCCTGATGGAGGCGCTTCGCGAAGGCCGCTCGGCAGAACGCCGCTCGCAAGTCTGGCTCCCAGCCGAGAAAGCGATTGAGATCGCGGTTCATGGCACCACAAAGGAACTTCTACAAATGGCCGCTGGCCTGGTCGCCGCAAAAGCTAGATTTAGGTCCGGTAAATCCCTTAGTCTGCGCTCGACATTTTAATAGGGTTGCGTAGACGGCAGAAATTAAGGATGTTACCTCGGGCATCCTCGCGCAACAAGTTTTACGTCCCACTGTCGCTCTGCCGCATCTATACACGCTTCCGCCCGGTTTATCCCCTTTCAAATCACACTGCGTGACGTTTTCGCAACAGGTACGTCGAATTTTACAGGTAAACGGATTGGAAGCGAAGCAGTTAGAGCCAAACTGAAGATATGGGCCAGGACGCAGCCGGAGCGGTTGGCGCCCGAGTGACACCTCAGGTCGATTCGTTAATTCGGGCTGCCCAGCGCGGCGATCAGGATGCTTTCGAGCAACTCGTTCGCGCATACGACCAAAGTGTCCTCCGGCTCGCCATGAACCTGCTGCGCTCCCCCGAAGATGCACGCGATGTCTACCAGGAGGCGTTCTTGCGGGTCTACCGCAATCTCGATACCTTCCGGTTCGACTGCAGCTTTCATACCTGGCTCTACCGCATCGTGACCAATATCTGCCTGGATCAGTTGAGGAAGCGCAAGGTGCGGAAAGAAGAACCGGCGGTGATCGAAACATCCGATGGACCTATCGACCGCATGGAGGCGTTCGAAGAGGAAGCGGCCGTCGCCGATCCCGAACGCGCGCTGTGGAACCGCCAGTTGAAGGATAAGATTGAAATCGCTCTCGAAGATCTGACGCCCCGGGAGCGCCTCGTCTTCGAACTGCGTCACTATCAAGGATTGCGACTGCGTAACATCGGCGAGGTTCTGGGTACCACCGAAGAGGCCGCCAAGAACTGCCTGTTTCGCGCCACTCAAAAAATGCGTTCGGTGCTGGGAGATTTTGTATGAACTGCGATGCCGTTCGAAAGCTGATTCCACTCTATTACTACGGTGAGCTGTCGCCGGACGAAGAGGATCGGGTGGAGGCGCATGTCTTCGAGTGCGCCTCCTGCGCCCATGAGACCGAGCGCCAGCGCTCACTCGCGGCTGCGTTAGACCGCCGATGCGTCGATCCGCCGCCTTTGCTGGTGGACGATTGCCGCGCCAACCTGATGCTGGCCATTCAGGGCGGCGCTCCGATTCGCAAGTCCCTGCCGCGCGAATCGATGAAGGGCCCATGGCGCCTGTTTCTCGACGCCATGGCCGACACGATGTCGAACTGGCATCGTTGGCGCCAGCCGGTAATGGCGGCAGCGATGCTGGCTCTCGGGTTCGCCGCCGCGCGCGTTCCTCTCTGGCGCGGCTCTTCCTCAGGTCCCCTCACCACCTCCTCCCTCTCCCCTGAAACTTTTGCCACTGTAAAATCCGTTGTGCCCGATAGCTCCGGCCATGTTCAGATCGCATATGATGAGACCCAGCGCCGCGTGATCTCCGGCCGCGCCGACGATGTGAACATCCGCCGGCTGCTGGTCGCCGGTCTGGGCGAGGAGAATCCCGACGTGCGTGTGCAGGCCGTCGATCTTTTGAAGGCGCGCGCCACTTCCAGCGACGATGTTCGCGAGGCGCTTCTGAATCGCCTGGCCAACGATCCCAACCCAGGCGTCCGACTTAAAGCCCTTGAAGGATTGAAGCCGCTGGCAGCCGACCCCACGGTGCGCAAGACGCTGGCCCAGGTTCTCCTCGCGGATGATAACCCCGCCGTCCGGATGCAGGCAGTCGACCTGCTAATCGCGCACCGCGACGATTCCGTCGTGGGCGTGTTACAGAATGTCGTGCAGCGTGAAGACAACAATTACGTGCGCTCGCAGTGTGAAAAGGCGCTGAAGGAACTGAATGCGTCGCTGGGCACATTCTAGGGCAGCGCTTCTCATGCTCCTCGCGGCGCTGCTGCCGCTGACCGGCATCGGCCAGCAGGACCTCAAGCGCGAAGGCGACGGTTGGGTCCGCGTCTATAATGGAACACTGCCCGCCTGCGCCCGCTTGCGCGTCATTGGACACGGTCCGGTCACAGTTGATGGCGGCAGCCGCAGTTTCACTTATTCCATTCGCGTCAATGTAGCTGCGCGTTCCGAAGCCGAGGCGCGCCGCGTTCTGGAGCGCCTGCCCATGCACATCGCCACGCAAGGCGATCTCGTCACGCTGACGGCGCCCGGCGGACCGGCGCTCGCTACGGTGACGGTCCGAGCACCTCGGCTGACAGCCGCCGTCATCGGCACTTCCGATGGCGCCGTTGAGGCCAGCGGCATCGAGGGCACGCTCGATGTCGATACACGCGCTGGCGAAATCTCGGTCGATCGCATCCATGGTCCGTGTACTCTCGTGACCGGCGGCGGAGCGGTGCGAATCGGTGAAATTACCGGTCCGCTGCACTGCACCTCCGGCGCGGGCCGCATCACGGCGAAAACTGTTCATGGGACGGCTGTGCTCTACACCTATGGCGGCGACATAACCGCCGATCAGATCGGCGGCGAAGCGCGCGTCGAAACGGTCGGCGGCAGCATTCATATCCGTGTCGCCAACGGTCCGGTGAACGCGATTTCGGGCGGCGGCGAGATCGTGGTCGATAAGGCGGCCGGTACCGTCACCGCGCGGAACATGATGGGCCCCGTTCAGGTCGGCGCCGCTGCGGGCGTGCATTGCGAAAACGGCTCGGGCGGTATCCGGCTCAGCCGCATCGATGGCCCCATGCGGGTATCCACGTCCATGGGCAGTATCCTGGCCGATCTTACCGGCGGCAGGCTTTCCGATTCGTTCCTCGCCACCGCCAGCGGTGACATCACCGTTTTGATTCCGTCTAATATAGGTGTGACGATCCGGGCGGAAAACGCTATGGCGGATAATTTGAGGCGGATCGTTTCGGATTATGCCGCGCTGGCCGCTCGGCGCGAAGGCAATCGCATTGTTGCGCAGGCCGCGCTCAACGGCGGCGGTCCGGTGCTGCAGATTTCGGATACGCACGGCACGATTTTTATTAAGAAGCAGTAGTTGAGGCTCTCCATGGGAAACCGAGTTTTTCTGATCGCGGCGGCGGCTGCAGGCTGCGCACTGGCGCAACCCACCCCGCCCGCTCCCCCCAAATCGCACGGCACAATGGTGTTCGCCATGCGCGGACCGCGCCTCGGCGTCGGCGTCATGGATATGGACGCCGAGCGCGCCAAGGCGCTCAAGCTCAAGGACACTCGCGGCACGGAAGTCACACGCGTCGATGACGATACTCCGGCTGCCAAAGCGGGCATCAAGGTCGGCGATGTCATCACCGAGTACAACGGCCACCCCGTACAGGACACCGAGGATTTGCAGCGGATGGTGCAGCATACGCCTCTTGGCACGCAGGTGAAGATCGGGCTTTGGCGCAACGCGTCGCCGATGTCCGTTACCGCGACCATTGAGGAAGGCGCCATTCCCGGTTGGGGCAATGGCAACTGGGGTAACGGCAACTGGCCGTTCGGCGGTAACTTCCCGCCCATGCCCGCAATGCCCTCCATCGAGATTCCACGCATGGTGACCACGTTCCAGAGCAGCGCGCTCGGAACGGACTGCGAATCGCTCTCGAGCAACCCGCAGCTGGCCGAGTTCTTCGGCGTCAAGGACGGCCTGCTGGTGCGCTCCGTGGCGCGCGACTCTGCCGGCGAGAAGGCCGGGATCAAAGCCGGCGACGTGATCGTAAGAATCGGCGACACTCGTATCGCCGGCATGCGCGATCTCTCGATGGCTATCCGCGCCGCGCACGCCAAAGGCGGCCCACTGCCCGTTACTGTGATGCGCAACAAGCATGAAGTCCCGTTGACTGTGAACCTTCAGGAAGCGGCGAGAGAACATTTCTAGGTTCCGAACCCTATACTGGAGTAGATGAGGCCGTCCCAAGCCCTCGCCCTCGCCGGCTGCGCCGTTGTTGCCTGCACGCTCTTCGCGCAGAAGCCGTTCCGCGAATTTCCGGCTTGGGAGTACAACAACTTCCCGGTGCCCCCGGATTACCAGGTGCCTGGCGAATGGACCTTTGCGCGGCTCATGTATCCCACTTATCACATCCAGATCGACTGGCAGTTCAGGCCGTTCTACGACTGGCGCCAGGGCCGCACCAACTGGACCATCGATTACCCGCGATCCGACCGCCATCTCGCTATGGCCATTCGCCGCCTCACCCGCGTCGACGGCAAGTCGGTCGAGCAGCCGATCAATCTCGACGAAGATGATGATGTGTTCAACTACCCGTGGCTCTACGCCGTCGAAGTGGGCCATTGGGAGCTGACCGATTCCCAGATCGCCAAGTTCCGCGAGTACCTCCTGCGCGGCGGCTTCTTCATGTGCGACGATTTCCACGGCACCACGGAGTGGTCCGTGTTCGTCCACACCATGAAGAAGGTCTTCCCCGACCGCGAAATCGTGGACATCTCGAACGACGACCCGATCTTCCACACCGTCTTCGATCTCGACCATCGATACCAGGTCCCCGGAATGCAGTACACCATCACGCACAGCATCTCCGAGAAAGACGGGACCACTCCCGAGTGGCGCGGTATCTACGACGACAACGGCCGCCTGATGGCCGCCATCTGCCACAACATGGATTTGGGCGACTCCTGGGAAAACGCCGACGATCCGACCTATCCGGCGCGATTCTCCGAGCTCGGCATCCGCATCGGCGTGAACTACGTGACCTACGCGTTCACGCACTAGTAGCCCTCCGCTCCCTCACGGTCGCGGCCCAGAACGGCGTCGTAATCGGAGCCGGGAGCGCGAGCGAGCGGTACACCCGCCTAACCCCACCGCGGCTGCTCGTCGGGATTGATCCCCAGCGTCAGTTTTGCGATCAGCTCGTGCGCGAGAAAGCCGTTGGTCGGATGAATCCGCCCGAGCCGCGCATCGCGGAACACGCGCTCCAACCCGGCGGCGCGGAAGATGCCGAAGCCGCCCGCCACTTCGAGCGCATTGTCCACCAGCTTCCATGAGCTCTCGACGGCGCGATGCTTCGCTGCCACAACTCTCACCATCAGCTCGCCCATCTTCGCAGGATCGGTGTTCTCCGCCCAGTCGCGCACGGCTCGGTCGGCCAGAGCTTCGGCGGTTTCAAGCTCCATCACCATCTCGGCCACGGTGTGCTGTACCTCCGGGTGGTAAGCCATGGTGCGGCTGATCGCGATCGACTTCTTGTTATTGACGGTCTGAATAGTCCGGTCGAGCGCATAGCGCGCCAGTCCCGTGTATACGTTGGCGAAGCCCATTAGTGCCCAGGTGAAGGCCGAGGCAACAAACAGGTCGATACCCGCCAAGCCGGCCGGAACCACCCGGCCGATGTAGCGGTCCGGCACGAAGCAGCCCTCCAGCACGGTGTCGTTGCTGCATGTGGCGCGCATCCCCATCGTGTCCCAAGTCTCCTCAATGCGATAGCCGTCCGTGTCGCGCGGCATAAACGCGTGGACGATCTTCGGCGCATTGGGGTCGCTGATATCCATGCCGTGCAGTCCCAGCCGCGTCCATACCGGCGAGAGGCTGCCGAAGTGCTTACGCCCATAAAACTTGTAACCGCCCTCCACACGTTCGGCCCGCGTGGTCGAAAGCAGAACCGGAATATCGTTCCCTGACTCAGCATGGCCCGCCGCGAAAATCTCGCCGGCTCCCGCCTCGCGCAGCAACCATTCGAGCGATCGGTCGCCGGCGCGGTACATATCGGCGGCTACGCCCACCCAGTATGTGTGCATGTTCAGCCCGAGCGCGGTGGCCGGCGCATAGTAGGCGAGGCGCCGCGTCTCACGGCACGTCTCCGGCAGCTTCAAGCCGCGGCCTCCGAACTCCTGCGGCACGGCCATCAGTGTGTAGCCGCAGGACCGCAGTTCCTCGAAATCCTCCATGAAAAACCGGTTGTCCCGGTCGTAAACCGGCGCGCGCTCTGCGCACCGCTGGTACACACTGTCAGGCGCAACTTGTTGTGTGGCTGCTTGCATCTCTCCTCCAGTCGCTCTACTATACATGCGTTTTTCCAGCTTGAAAATGTAGCGGGTGCTAATCTTTTGGATTGTGATCAGGGATGCCCCTCCCGTTGCACGACCGCGCGCAGTCCTGTGCGCTGCTGGACTGTTCGCGCTCAACGCCGCCGTTGCAGCCAGACTGTTCACGGTGGACTTCTCGGCCTACACCGGCTCGGTGGAGGGCACATTCATTGAAATCGCCCGGTTCATGCGCCAGCATCCGTTCCAGTGGAATTGGTTTCCGCTGTGGACCATCGGGATGCCGTTCGAGAATACCTACCTGCCGTTCCAGCAATGGGTGGTGGCGGCGTTCAGCGCGGCTACGAACCTTACGGTGGCGCAGTCGTTTCACTTCGTAACGGCATTTTTCTACGCGGCCGGACCCGCGGCCATGTTCTGGATGGCGCTGGAGCTGAGCCGCAAACTCGCCGCCAGCTTTTTCGCGGCGCTGATCTACTCGTGTCTTTCGTTCTCGGCCATCCTGATTCCTGCCGTCCGGCTGGATACCGGAGGAGCGCTCCATCTTCGCCGGCTACAGGCCCTGGTGGTTTACGGCGAAGCTCCGCACACGGTTGCTCTCGCATTGCTTCCTATCGCCGTTGTCTGCTTCGCGCGCGCCCTTTCCACCCGCGCGGCGAAGTGGAACATCGCCGCGGGCGTGCTCGCGGCGGCGGTCGTGCTGTGCAATGCATTCGCGATCGTTGCATTGGGGGTCGCGCTCGTCTGCTGGCTGGCTGCGACCGGCGCTCGCCCCTGGCGTGTTGCCGCGATCGGATTGGTGACTTACGGCTGGACCGCTCCCTGGCTCAGCCCGAGCATGATCCACGCCATCCTGCACGCGCCCATGGTGGATGGCGACTATCGGTATCGGCCCATCACCTGCTTGTCGCTGGCCTTGACCGTTGCGGGCTTCATCCTGCTCCGGCGTCTTGTACACAGGGCCGAACCTGCACTGCGGTTTTTTGTGCTCTACGCCTACGTCTTCACCGTAATTGTCGTGCTCTGGTACTCGGCCGGAATTGCACTACTGCCGCAGCCGCATCGCTACCAGTTGGAGATGGACTTCGCGCTTTCGCTCGCGCTCGCATTCGGCGCCGCGCAGGTGGCCCGCGCGCGACGTGCGATTGCCGCTTTCGCGCTAATCGTTCTTGGCGCCCAGACCGTTTATGGCTTCGTCTATGCGCGCGGCCTGATCCGTTCCGTCCACGCGCCTCAGCTTGCCGAGTTCCGCATCGCCGGGTGGATGGACCGGCATCTGCCCGGCGAGCGCGCCTTTGTCGGCGATTCGGCCACGTTCCTCTACAATGTGTTCACCGACAATCCGCAGCTTCGTGGCGGACACGTGCAGTTCGAACCCAACTCATTCATCAACATCGTAGCGTTCACTATATACACGGATACGAACGCCGGCGACCGCGCCGCCGAGACTTCCGTGTTCTGGCTCAAGGCATACGGTGCGCGGGCCATAGCGGTCTCCGGGCCGGAGACCACGCAATACTACAAAGCCTTCGCGCACCCGCAGAAGTTCGACGGCGTCCTGCCCCTGTTGTGGCGGGAAGGCGGCGACTCCATTTACGAAGTGCCCGGCCGATCCCACTCGCTGGCGCACATGGTTCCTGCATCCGCCGTGGTGACGCGCCGCCCGGCGCACGGGCTCGATACCGCGCCGGCAGCCGCATACGTCGCCGCTCTGGATGATCCGCGCTACCCGATCGCGTCTTTCCAGTGGAGCGGCTTCAGCACGGCGCAAATCCGGGCGACGGTAGTCCCCGGGCAGGTGCTTTCGGTGCAGGAAACGTACGATCCCGGATGGGAGGCCTGGGCCAAGGGCCGCCGCCAGCCGATCCGCCAGGACGCACTCGGACTCATGATCATCGAACCGGATTGCAGAGGCGGGTGCGAGATCTCACTGCGCTACACCGGGGGCACCGCGCGCGCGATTTGCCGAATCCTCAGCGTTCTTGCGATGCTGTTCGCGGCCGTCTACGCATGGCGCGCTACTTATCGTCCCCGCCCATCTGGGTCATCTTCTGAATCTCGTCCCAGTGCTGCTCGGTGAAATCGAGATTCGCCTTGCTAATCAACTCCAGCATCTTGGGCGGATACTCTTTGTAAGTCCCGTTCTTCTTGAAGCCCACTGCCATGGCGGCCTGCATCGTGGTCATCATGCCGACAGCGTATTCGCGCGGGCTCAGCCCGTTTTTCGACATCACCGCCACCGCATCCGGATACTTCTGGAACTTCTTCACCGTCTCGTCGATCGTGTTTGAGTTACCTTCGTCCTTGACTTCGGGATGTTGTTTGGCCAGGTCCTGCAGTTGCCTGGTAGCGTTCGCCAGCTTTTGAATTTTGTCGATGCTTAGGACATAATCGTGAACTTCCTTCTGATCGGCATCCTTCTCCGCGCCCTTCTTGTTTTGGGCGGCGGCGCCGGAGATGAGCAGGATGCCAGCGAAAAAAGTGGAGAGTACAGTACTAGTCATAGGTATCCCCGAATTGTACACGACGTTTCGTCAAAGTGTCAGGCCGGTTCGTCAACAAGTTTGGCGCCACGCGATGAGCTTGGGCTAACCTACCCATAAGGCGGCAATCGTGAAACCGTCACGCAAATATGCGCTGCTGTTCCTGGCCTGGACCGTAATGGGCCTGTTCATGTTCAGCCAGGGTCTGATTCAAAAGGTCGTTTCCCGCGATCCCACGCCTTGGCAGCACCATCTCATATCGTGGATGGCGGGCGTCTGGATGTGGTTCCTGCTCACGCCTGCGGTGCTGTGGCTGGGACGCCGCTTCCCACTGGAGCGGAAGCGGTATTTGCGGCGCATTCCCCTTCACTTCGTGTTCGCGGTGCTGGTATCGTTGGTGGAACTCGCGGTGGAATCAGGCATTCTTCGGTCGCTACGGGTATTTCCGACCATCATGACCAGTTACGCCGCCACTCTGGTTTTTCTGCTGATTATCGGATTTCATCAGGGGCTGATTACGTATTGGAGCATCCTGGGGGCGCAATACGCATTCGGGTGGTACACGCGATACGAAGAACGACGCCGGGAGGCACTGCGGTTGCAGCTTCATTCCTCCGAGCTCGAAAAGAAGCTGGTGGAGGCCCATCTGGGCGCTCTCAAAATGCAGCTCCAGCCACACTTTCTGTTCAATACGCTGAACGCCATTACCGTTCTGGTGCGGCAGCAGCAGGGCCAGCAGGCGGAGGAGATGCTGTCGCGCCTCAGCGACCTCCTCCGGTTGGTGCTGGAGGACGTGGAAGCGCAGGAAGTCCCGTTGAGCCGCGAGTTGGAATACCTGGAGCTGTATCTCGCGATCGAGCAGGTGCGATCTCAAGACCGGCTGCGGGTAAAGA
>Ga0126381_100002400_pt1 | contig 20234 bp, 19 predicted proteins | sample PanSoiMetPlot_28_FD_96465 | JGI IMG/M metagenome (GOLD analysis project Ga0126381, IMG submission 96465) | Tropical forest soil microbial communities from Panama - MetaG Plot_28 | ecosystem: Environmental > Terrestrial > Soil > Tropical forest > Bulk soil | place: Panama | collected 2016-02-17
ACTGTGACTACCTCGCCGGTTGCGACCACCAGTTCCGTTTCTGTTTCCGCGTCCTACGCCAATACCTCAAGTTCAGCATCGTTGACCGTGACAGCTGCAGCACTCAGCTCTCTCACTTTAAGCCCTACTTCGGTTCGTGGGGGCACGTCATCTACGGGCACAGTTACGCTGAACGGGCCGGCGCCGGCAACTGGAACGCAGATTGCCCTCGCGAGCAACAATAGTGCTGTAGCTAGTGTTCCGGCGAGCATCATTATTGCCTCGAATGCAACCACGGCGACCTTTGTCGTGAGTACTTTGCCCGTCGCAACAAATACTTCTGTCAGCATCACTGCCTCTTATGCGGAGATTACGAAGGCAACTACGTTAACGGTGACAGCCGCCACCCTCGGCTCTGTCACGGCAAACCCAACATCTGTCCGCGGCGGAGCCTCCTCTACCGGAATCTTGACCCTGAATGGGCCAGCTCCAGCCATCGGAGCGACCGTGATGCTTAGCTCGAGCAACGGTTCCGTTGCAACGGTTCCGGAAAGCGTCACAGTCGCATCAGGTGCAACTACAGCTACATTCTTGATCGGTACGACACCGGTTGCCAGCAATACGTCGGTGACGATCTCTGGCATTTACGGCTCGGTTACCAGAAACGCGACCTTAACGATAACGGCCGCAACGCTCAGTTCTGTTGCCCTGAGTCCGACATCGGTTCTGGGTGGGAGTTCATCAACCGGAACGGTCACGCTGAACGGGCCTTCTCCTGCGGCTGGGGCGTTGGTAACACTTAGCAGTGCTAGTACCGGCGTCGCAACAGTCCCTAACAGCGTCACAATTGCACCAGGCGCCACCACCGCCACATTCAATGTGACCACCGCAGCAGTCGCGGCAAAAACTTCTATAACGATATCAGCAAGCTTCGGAACATTAACTAGGACGGCAAGCTTGACTGTCACTGCTGCTGTGCTCAGTTCCGTCACTATAAGTCCGAGTTCGGTCAAGGGTGGAACGCAGTCCACGGGCACAGTAACTCTGACTGGTCCGGCGCCACCGCTGGGCGCTACCGTAAACTTAAGCAGCAGCAATACCAGCATTGGGACCATTCCTGCGACAGTGACAGTTCCGGCCAATACGGTATCAGTGAACTTCCCAATTATGACCACGCCGGTGTCGGTAACGAGATCGATCACAATTTCTGCCAAGTATGGTAGCGGTAACCAGAAGGCGACTTTGACTATCACGCCGTGATGCTTGGGGCTACGCGTAGCGGACGCACACGATCGATGCCCACTCGTCGAGAAGAAAACAGCCAATCATGGAGCACAAACATGACAAGAAGACTTAGAACCAACCTTAGGAGCATGGTGATGATCGCTTTTGTGTCTGTCGCGCCGGCTCTTTGGGCGCAATCGAGTGCTCGACCGCCAAAGGCGAATTTGGCTAAAAATAATGAGGTCAACGCAGTCACGAGTAACACAGATCCCAGTAACAGAACGGCGCCTGCGAGCGCATCAGTGCATGACGACAGTTATTTGATTGGAGTCGACGACGTTCTGGCGATCAATGTCTGGAAGGAAGCAGAGATTTCTCGGTCCGTGCCCGTACGCTCTGACGGGAAAATCTCGCTGCCGCTTGTTGGCGAAGTAACCGCGGCAGGCGAGACACCGAAGAAGCTTGAGGGCGAGATCACAGCTAAACTCACAAACTACATATCCGAGCCTGAGGTCACGGTGATAGTCCAAGAAATGAAGAGCCAAAAAATCAATATTCTTGGCCAGGTAATGCATCCAGGCTCTTATCCTCTGACTAACAGCATGACCGTGCTCGATGGGATAGCGGTGGCTGGGGGGTTCCGTGACTTTGCAAAGAAAAGATCCGTTTATGTGCTGCGACAGAATGGAAACGGGAGCCAAACTCGGCTTGCCTTTAATTACAAAGAGGTAATCCAGGGCAAGAATCCAAACCAAAACGTGAGCCTGCAGTCACGTGACACCATCGTGGTTCCGTGAGGTGTACATGCGCATTGCCATTTCTCTCCTTTCCGTTGTGGCTCTGGGGTTGTGCGCATGGGCACAGGACGTCGCTCAATCCAGCGAAGAGAGCTCAGTACATGAACCTGTACAAATACCTTTACTGAAACAGAATTCGCTTGCATTGATTTCTGAACTAGAACGATCCAACTACGTCTCTGCCGGCGTCAGCGCTGGTATGACCTTTGATGACAATGCCTTGAATGCAAGTAATGATCATTCAAGCAACTTGGCTGACTCGTTCTCGGGCAATATTAGCTTAGCGCAGACCCGTTCGCGACTGCGCTGGGATCTGAGCTACGGCGGTGGGGTGATTTTGAACCAGAACATCCACACGGATCTAGAACCTGCGCACGACCTCAGCCTGAACGGCCAATATCGCCTGTCGCCTCACGTTACCATTCTCATAAACGAGCACTTCTTGCGGACAACAGGATTGTATTATGCCAACCAAGGCCTTACACCCTTCTTCGAAGGGCTACAAGGATCCAATCAAACCGCTGTGCTCCCACTATCTAAGATGACTGGCAATACGTCATCGGCCGAGCTCGGTTATCAATTTGGGCGCAACAGCAAAGTTGGTATGAGTGGAGATTTCAACTTACAGCGTTACAGCGATGAGCCGATCGGAACGAGCCCGCTAGTCGATAGCAACACTCTAGGAGCGGATGCTTTTTATGTGCATCGACTGGCAGCCAAAAATTGGGCAGGCGTGTTATATCGTTACCAGAAATTCACGTTTCCCTCTCTGCCTAACAGAACGGTCGTACATAGCATCTTGCTCATGGATACTATGTCTCTAAGTCACCATATGGAAATTAGCTTATTTGCTGGGCCCGAGCAAGTTAACAACACAGTCCCGGTAAGCGCAGCTTCCACAACTGTGAATTCAGCCACTGCTACGACGGCAACATCCACGCGCATGAATTGGTCACCCGCAGCTGGCGGAAGTTTTAGCATGAATGGTGTGCGTACGAGCTTTGTGGCAGATGCAACACGTATGGTTGACGACGGTGGTGGCCTGTTGGGCACGGTTCAGTTGACAAGTGTTTCCGTGAACATTCGTCACCAATTCACGGGCTCTTTCTTTGGGGGGGGTGGCTTGCTGTACGGGGATAGTAAAGACGTGAGTGGCTCCGGAAGCTCGTTTTCGTCGCTACAGGTGTACGGTGCAGTGAGTCGAGCGCTTAGGAATAACGTGACAGTGACACTCGGGTATTCGCTGGCTTTGCAGCAAGAAGCGCTCCGGACGAATGGCTCTAAGGATATCAATCACAACCGCGCGTGGGGTACGGTCTCCTACAACTTCACGCGCCCACTCGGAAAATAAACAAATGCAGGAAGATTTCGAAGAACAACAGACCCAGAAGACAGACTACCGAGAGTACGGGGCATTAGCACGTCGTCGTTACTGGTATTTCTTGGTGCCATTTTTTTTGGGATGGGCCGCGGTATTTGCAGGGTCATGGTTGTTGAAACCCATGTATCGTTCTGGCACCCTTATTTTGGTAGAGAAGCCAAGCGTTCCGCAACAATACGTCGCGACCAATATTGCCACGGATCTACAGGATCAGATGAACAACATGACACAACAGATCCTCAGCCGAACTAGGTTACTGGAGATCATCGAAAAGCTAAATCTTTATCCCAACGAGCGTGCTCGCAAATCCCCCGACGCAGTTGTCGAACGCATGAGAAAAGACATCACGATTGAGCTTGTGCGCTCAACGGATTTGCACGTGACCTCTTTCAACATTTATTACTTGTCAGAGAATCCCTGGTTGGCTCAGCAGGCCACGAAGGAGCTGACCGACTTATTCATTTCTGAGAATCTGGAAACACGCCGCCAACGAGCAGAGAGTACTACTCACTTTCTTGAAACCCAGCTAGACGAGGCTCGGAGTAGTTTAGCCACCCAGGAAGAACGGGTGCGTAGATATAAGGATCAGTACTTAGGGGAGCTTCCTGGCCAGCTACAGAGTAATCTTCAGATTTTTTCAGGCCTCCAAACTCAGCTTCAGGGGGAACAGGACGCTCTGGCTCGTGCCAAGCAGCAGAATGCTTATCTAGAATCCCTCCTGTCCCAATATCGAACGCTTACTGGTTCGCTAAGCTCGGGATCGGGGAGTATACCTCTAGGTCTACCCGCCATTGACCAGGAGCTTGATAGGTTACGAGCTCAACTGGCAGATCTCAGCTCCCACTATACAGAGCGGCATCCGGACGTCCGAAAAATTAAAGACCAGATTGCCAAAACGGAAAGGATGAGGGATAGGATTACAGCTGATCTCAAAACGAAGGCTGCGACCCCTGAGAATACGAATGGGGAAGACTTCGTGTCCCCGGACTCCGATTACAAGCAGACGGCACCCATTATGGAAGTACGCAGCCAGCTGCAGGCTAATCAGATTGAGATTGCGAACCGACAAAACGCCATCAGGAATTTGGAAGCAAAAATTGGTGAGTACCAAGCGCGCCTAAACCGGACGCCGGTACGGGAGCAACAATTGGCCGACATCAGTCGGGACTACGACCAGTCACGAGCCAATTACGATAAGCTGCTAGAAAAGAAAAACCAATCGGAAATGGCTGAAAATCTGGAAAAACAGCAGCAGGGCCAAACCTTCCAAATGATCGATCCCCCCAACTTTCCCGGCAGACCGTATTCGCCGAATCGGTTCAAGATCGCCTGCATTGCCATCGTCATTGGACTTGTGCTGGGTTTAGTGACTGCCGGCGGCGCAGAGTTCCTAGACGACCGTATCTACAGCGAAGTTGAACTCAAAAAACTATTACCGGCAGCTGTTATCGCCGAAATCCCCCCTGTGATAAGTCCCCACGAAGAAAAATCACAACAGCGAGAAATCTGGTTGGCCGGACTGGCTGCCTGCCTGGTCTTTATAATGATGGTGGCAGGAACCGCAGTTGCATATCTCAAAGGGTAACCCGTGTACAAAAGCTTTTACAATCTGAAGCGCAATCCGTTCGAGATTTCGCCAGATCCCACCTTCCTGTTTCCGACTCGGAAGCACAACGAGGCGTTAGTTGCCCTGTATTATGGGGTTCGGCGGCACAAGGGCTTCGTAGTCATCACTGGGGAGGCGGGAACTGGCAAGACTCTGCTCATACGATGTCTTCTGGATGTGTTGAATCGCAACCATGTGAATTATGTTTACGTGTTCAACCCTCGGCTTTCGGCGCTTGAGTTTCTGCAGTACGTCGCTAGCGATTTCGGTATTACAACGGAAGGAAAGAGCAAACCGCAACTGTTGCTAGATTTTAGTACGTTTCTTGTAAGGCGGCATGCAGTGGGACTCACAACTGTGTTGGTGGTAGATGAAGCTCACGACCTCTCGCTAGATGTGCTCGAAGAGATCCGTCTGCTAACAAACCTCGAAACCCCACAGCAAAAACTCCTGCAAATTGTGTTTGCGGGCCAGCCGGAACTCGATGAAAAGCTGGATTCTTTCGAATTGCGCCAGCTGAAGCAGCGGATTGCATTACGTTGCAGCCTTGGAGCTCTTAGTAGTTCGGAAACGTCGGGCTACATCCGGCGTCGCCTGGAACTCTGCGGCTTAAATGGCCAGGCAGTACTCTTGTTTCCTGAGGAGACAATCGAGGCCGTCTACAACAAATCTGGAGGAATTCCAAGGATAATCAATACAGTCTGTGAAAATGCTCTCATTAACGCATACGCAAGGCGTGTAAATGCCGTTTCGCCGGCGATTGTCGAAGAAGTTGCGTCAGACTTGCGGCTCGGCCTCGTGCATAGGTCGCAAGATAAGAAAGAGGGCGAGATCGATAACCCAGAAATCTGGGAAGCTGCGAAAACGCTCCTCGCGGTTCATCAGCTTTTGCGATTCGCACGGACGAAATCTTCAGATTCTCTCACCCCAGCTTCCCCAGGAGGGAAGCAACAATGAGCCTTATATTTGAGGCACTTCGGAGATCCGAATCTGAGCGGACTGGCCATCCCCTATCTGAAGTCACAGCTACAGAATTACTGCGAGGCGCCGAAAATGACACTGCCGAGGATCGCGCGGAAAAAGTTGAATCCGGACCTTTGATGCGGGCGGAGACTCTGGTCGAAGCCATACGACAAAAATCCGATGTGCCTGAGAGTGCGTCGCCCGAGTCCAGCGTCAAACAACCGCGGGAGGCGGATGACAGAAGCTATGCCAAAGCTGATGCCGAGAGCTTCCGACAGATCAGGTCGATACTGCCACTGAAAGAGAGTACGGTCGGTGTCCCGGAAACTCACACGTTGCGACCATGTCCGCCGCCGGATAGCCGATTGATATGCTTGACGGACGAGTGGAGCCTAGCCGCAGAAAAGTTCCGACTTTTGGGACTTCGACTGCGTCAATTCAGCCAGAAACAGCCGCTAAAGAACGTGCTCGTAACCAGTACGGTGGCGGGAGAAGGTAAGAGTTTTGTCTGCACCAACCTAGCCATCACAATGAGTCGTAAGAAAGGTCAGCGTGTGCTGCTAGTTGATGGTGACTTGCGACGTCCGGTTCTCACGGAAAGGCTTGGTCTGGGGCAGCTCTCTGGACTTAGCGAGTGCTTAAAAAGTGGAATACCTGTCTCAAAACACATTTGCCACGTTCAGGAATTTAACTTTTGGTTATTACCTGCAGGGACTCAGTCGGACGTTGCACTGGAACTGATGCAGTCGGGCCACCTGCAAAACATTCTTGACGAGTTGGGCGAATTATTTGACTGGATTATTATCGATTCTCCACCGCTCATTCCTTTAGCTGATACCGCTTACTGGTCAAAGTTGGCAGACGGCACAGTCTTAGTCTCCCGCCAGGGAAAAAGCCAGCGGCGGGCCCTGCAGCGTGGGGTAGAGATGCTAGACAAGAGCCGCATTCTGGGAGTGGTCCTCAATGCAACTGCCAGCGCTGATCACAAGAGTTATTACAGCCGCTATGGTTATGGTACAACACCAATCCAGCGTAACCTCTGATTTAAGAGTGAGTACAACAACTATCATCCTTCTACCTAGATACCCACGGCACCTGAAAGACACTAAAGCAAGTGCACCTAGGGAGACTCCGATTAAGTCACTGCCTTTCCGCAGCGAGTATAGATAAAGTCGTGCTAGCATGAACTCTCAAGGCGAGCAGAGGACGACTGGCAATGATGACGGGATTTGAGTGGTACGCAAAGAAAAGCGGCGAGCGATGTTCTTGCAGGAGATGGAGCAGGTGGTGCCGTGGGCGGTTGTGCGCGCTGGTGGGGCCGGACGACCCGAAGCCGAAAAACGGGTGACGGCGGAATGAACCGGGGCAAATGCTGCGGATTTACTTTCTGCGGCATTGGTTCAACCTGGCGGGCCCGGCGGTGGAAAGTCTGCACTTGCAGGAGAAAGGCGCGCGTATCACCACGGGCACAATCGTAGACGCGACCATCATTCAATAAGCTAATCTCCTTTTCCAGTTCCCGAAAACAAACCGCTAAGCAATCCAATCACAACCAAGGGAATCTGGCCGCCTCCGCAACCTCACCAGAAGCTGGCCATACCACTTGTATGGTAGGGATACCAATGAGCAATGAAGTGAATGCCCGATCTATTTCGGGCGAGACTCTTACTTCTCATCATATTGTTCATGAGGAGCGCTCCTTTCAACAGATGATTTCATTGGAGCGAAAAAGGACAGAGCGCTCTCACAAACCGTTCATCCTTATGTTGCTGGACACTGGTGAGTTCTTATCAAGACAAACAAACGGCGCGACATTCCACAAAGTTCTAGCAGCACTCTCTTCCGTGACCAGAGAAACGGATATAACAGGCTGGTACAATAATTACAACGTTTTGGGCGTGATATTTACAGACGTGACCATCACCGACAAATCAGTCGCCGTGAACAGCATACTGGTCCGGGTCAAGCAAGCCATGCGCGCTGACTTGACCATTCAACAGTTGAACCACATCAATATTTCATTCCATATTTATCCGGAAGAGTGGAAACAGGACAGCGATGAACGTCCGAGCAATCCCACGCTTTACCCTGACCTTCTCAAACGAGATGAATCGCAGCGGCTTAAGCGTTGTGTGAAGCGCTTGATGGATGTAGTGGGAAGTTTGCTAGCATTAATCATACTGTCGCCTCTATTTGTGATTATTGCCGCAGTTATCCGGCTCTCGTCACCGGGTCCCATTTTGTTTCGACAGCGCAGAGTGGGACAACATGGGCTTCCATTTGGAATGCTCAAGTTCCGGTCGATGCATGTAAACAGCGATCCAGCTGTTCACAAGGAATATGCAACGAAATGGGTAAACGGTACTGCCGACAAACAGCCGACGACGAGCGGCGCTGAGGGGGTATACAAGCTCACCGCTGACCGGAGGGTTACGCGCATTGGCTCATTACTACGGCGATCAAGCTTGGACGAGCTGCCTCAATTGATCAATGTCCTCAAAGGAGACATGTCGCTCGTTGGGCCTCGCCCGCCACTCTGGTACGAGGTTGAAGTCTATGAGTTGTGGCATCGGAGACGCTTACTGGAAACCAGGCCAGGCATTACGGGTCTTTGGCAAGTAAGTGGTCGGAATCGCGTCAAATTCGACGATATGGTTCGTTTTGATCTGCTCTATGCCCGGACATGGACACTATGGCGTGACGTCACAATTATACTACGGACACCTATTGCGGTAATTAAGGGTGCCAACTAATCGTCCAAAGGAGTCATATTAGTATGTCAGCCGATATCAGTATTCCTGTCGCCCCGCTGGAGATAGCACCTGTATCCAGACGCCTCACTAGTACCGTTAAGTGCGGCGTTATCGGGTACGGCTACTGGGGGCCGAATGTCGTGCGAAATCTGCAAAGTATAACAGGTACAGAAGTGGTGGCGGTGTGCGACAAAAGCTCAGCTTCCCGCAAAAGAGTTCACAATGCGTATCCGACAGTATATGTAAGTGCTGATGCGAACGAGTTGATAACATCGCCCGAAATCGACGCACTGGCTATTGTGACTCCCGTATGGACTCATTTTGAACTTGCCAAAGCAGCACTCGAAAACGGAAAACACATTTTCGTCGAAAAGCCATTTACTAGTAACGTTGCTCAGGCAGAGCAGTTGATCGATCTCGCACGACAAAAAAACCTCAAGATCATGGTCGATCACACATTTGTGTTCACTGGTGCAGTCAAGAAAATCAAACAACTATTGCACGAAGGCGGCCTCGGTAAGCTGTACTACTATGATTCAACGCGAGTTAATTTAGGCCTTTTCCAACACGATATCAATGTAGTCTGGGACTTAGCTCCCCACGACCTCTCGATTATGGATTACTTGATCGACCGTAACCCCGAGGCCGTGGTTGCAACAGGACAGAAACATTTAAACGGCTTCGAGGATGTTGCCTTCCTAACACTGTATTTTCCTGACAGCGTCATCGCGCATATTAACGTGAACTGGCTTTCGCCTGTGAAGGTCAGGACAACGTTGATCGGGTGCGAAAGAAAGATGCTGGTGTGGAATGATTTGGAAGCAGATGAAAAGGTGAAGGTGTACGACCGCGGCGTAGACATTACTAATCGTGAGGGCCTGTACGAGTTGCTGGTTAACTATCGCTCTGGTGATATGTGGGCGCCGCAACTCGAGCAGGCTGAAGCTCTGCGCCACGAGTTAACACACTTCGTCGATTGCATAGTCAGTGACCGGGATCCTGTGAACGATGGTGCTGCAGGCATGCGAGTGGTCAAAGTGTTGGAAGCAGCAAGTAAGTCTTTACGCAAACGGGGCATGCTGGTGTATTTCTAAAGCTGGATCATGAAGTGTAGATGTCATATAAGCTGGCGTACCGGTGCTAGTGCGCAGTCAGCTAGATAGAGTAGTGAGACGCCATAGTATATAAGCGATACGTATCCGTACTAGAGATATATAGGAACAGCGGGATACGAGGGTGACAACTATGAGTAAAGCAACACCGAGTAACCACGAAAAGCGTGTAAGGCGGACTACTGTATTAATGGGTAAGGGCGATCTAGCGATTCGGATTGCGGAGTGGTTTCTGCGTTCAGAAGAATATGAACTAGTCGCTATCGTTCCGGTCATGCCTGAACCGGTCTGGACGAAATCGTTGGCGAGCTGGGGGAGGAGAAACGAAGTGCGGGTGGTCGAGTCTGGCCACTACAAGGATTTACCGGGAATCTCCAACGTAGAAGGTGGTGTCGACTTCACAGTGTCGGTATTCTACGACAAGATTATCAAAGGATGGTTCATTGACAAGTGCAAAAGGATCATTAACGTGCACAATGGTCCGCTTCCGAAATACCGCGGGGTGGCTCCTATTAATTGGGCGCTCAAGAACGAAGAGCACGAGCATGGAATCACGATCCACGAAATCACACCAGGCATCGACGATGGGCCAATCATCAGCCAATTGAAATACGCGATCTATCCGGAGTTCGATGAGGTTGTCGATGTCTACAAACGAGCACTTGAATACGGCTGGGTCCTGTTTGAACAGACAATTCCCCTGATTGACAAGATCATACCTCAGGAACAGAAGCACGATGAGTCTACTTATTACAACAAGTCTGATAACACTGCGCTTGGGGAACGAAGCAACTTCACTCGCCAGGCGAGCCTAGTTCATGAAGCATCAGCTCGTTAGCGGCGATTTGGTTCTTGCAACAAATCATGGTTTCCAAATTGTTCCGGGAGAAGAAAGATGAACAGAAACGCGGCAATTCCGTTCCTCGACCTGACGATTTCGCATGCTGAGGTGCAAGCGGAGCTACTGGAGGTATTCGCCGCCGCTCTGAAGACAACAACTTTCGTTGGCGGTCCGATGGTGGAGGACTTCGAGAAGGCCTTCGCCGCTTTCTGCGATGCCAAGCACGCGATTGCGGTGAACAGTGGAACAGACGCGCTCCGCTTCGGGCTGATAGCCGCAGGCGTTAGTAAAGGTGATGTCGTTGTTACCATTCCGCACACCTTCATCGCAACTACCGAAGCCATTTCGCAAGCAGGCGCAATGCCCGAATTCGTCGACATCGACGAGCGCACATACACTATGGATCCAGAGAAGCTGCGAGAATACCTCGAGGAAAAGTGCACTCGAGACGGATCGGACCGCCTCGTCAGTCGTCGGAGTGGACGTCCGGTGACCGCAGTGATTCCGGTGCACCTGTACGGACAAATGGCTGATATGGACCCGATCATTGCTCTGGCCGAGCAATACGGGCTGATCGTGGTCGAAGATGCTTGTCAGGCCCATGGAGCTGAGTATTTCTCACGACAACGCACCCGTCGCTGTGGTTGGCGAAAGGCCGGCTCGATGGGGCGCGTAGCGGCGTTCAGCTTCTATCCTGGCAAGAATCTCGGTGCTTGCGGCGAAGCAGGAGCGGTGACAACGAACGATTCGGGAATCGCAGCGAAGGTCGCAATGCTTCGGGATCACGGTCAAACAAAAAAGTATTACCACGACATTGAAGGGTACAACGGACGTCTTGACTCCATTCAAGCCGGCATTTTGCATGTCAAGCTGAATCATCTCTCAAAATGGAATGGTCAGCGCCGTGACTGTGCTGGTGAGTACAACCGGGCGCTGGCGGCGATAGCAACCTCAATGATCCTGCCTTACGAACCGTCCTGGTCTAGGGCTGTGTACCACCTCTATGTCGTTCGGATCGAGGACCGAGAAGGGCTCATGTCCCACCTAAAATCGAACGGCATAGGAACTGGGATCCACTACCCAATTCCGTTGCACTTTCAAAAGGCCTACAGTTCCATGAAGTACGTACCAGGTGATTTTCCGGTTTGTGAGAAGATCGCGAAGCAGATCGTGTCCCTGCCAATGTTTCCGCAGATGACGCGTGGACAGCAGGCCCGAGTCATCGACGAGATCGTGAACTTCGTGCGGAGTCGGGATATTTCCAAGGATGTGTTTGCGGAATCCGGCGCTGTAGGTATAGCGGAGCGGGCGGTTTAAGCAGACACTCGCAGGTTGATCTCGGGTCTGTAAACGAACAGGATAGAGCAAGATGAAAATCTCAGTAATTGGCGCTGGCTATGTCGGACTTACAACTGCTGCCTGTCTGGCGCAGATTGGCCATGACGTCTTTTGTAGCGAGAGCGACAAGCAGAAGCTTGGTATGCTGCAAGCTGGCGTGATGCCTGTTTTCGAACCGCATCTTGAGCATGTTGTCAAGAATGCCTGCTCCGCTGGGCGCCTGCGCTTCGGCGCCACAGAAGAAGCAATCGGCTGGGCAGATGCCATTTTCATCTGTGTCGGTACTCCACCTTTGGCGAATGGAGATGCCGATCTGTCTGCCATCGAGTCGGTCGCACGGATGATTGCGAAGCGTGCCTCCGGGTACCGATTGATTGTCGAAAAGAGTACGGTACCGGTCCAAACTGGAGCACAGTTGCGGAAGCATCTGTTAGTTCACAGCACCAATGGCCTGAAGTACGACGTTGCCTCCAATCCAGAGTTTCTCCGCGAAGGGACCTCGGTTGAGGACTTCCTACATCCCGACCGTATTGTCATTGGTGTTGATGCCTCACGAGCTGAAAAGATGTTGCGCGAGATCTATGAACCCATCATCGACCAGATATTTGATTGCCCCATCCACGACGCATGCGGTCAGCGCAAAGAGTCAGCATTTTTGGTGACCGACACCGGATCGGCGGAGCTGATTAAACATGCGGCGAATTCGTTCCTGGCAATGAAGATCTCGTTCATCAACATGGTTGCAAACTTGTGTGAAGCAGTGGGTGCAGACGTCACCAAGGTGGCCCAAGGAATGGGGCTGGATCCGCGGATTGGTTCTACCTTCCTGAATCCTGGTATCGGTTTCGGTGGATTCTGTTTGCCGAAAGACGTGCAAGCGTTCATCCGAATCGCCGAAAAGTCAGGCTGTGACTTCTCGCTGTTGAAAGAAGTCGAGACGATCAACCAGCGCAGAGTGGAGCATTTTGTCGAGAAAATTCGAAAGGAATTGTGGGTCTTGCGAGGAAAGAGGATTTGTTTGTGGGGCCTGGCCTTTAAGCCTAACACGGACGATATTCGGTTTGCACCGGCAATTGCGATTGCAAAAACCCTGCTGGCTGAGAGGATGCAGGTTCGTGCCTTCGATCCCCAAGCCATGGAGAAAGCGAAAACGCTGCTTCCGGAGATTACGTACTGCAACAATGCTTACGAAGCGGCTGAAGGTGCCGATGCAGTTCTGCTTCTCACAGAATGGGAAGAGTTCCGAAGAACAGATTGGTGCCACCTTGCAACACTTGTTGAGAGACCCTTAATCATTGATGGGCGAAACGCTCTGCCGCTCGAAGACCTAACACGCAGCGGCTTCGAGTACATCGGTATTGGTGGCCCATCAGCTTCGCCTCGGTTAGAGCCAGTGATGATCAGGGTTTAACATCGCATGACCTCATTGAGTGGAAAGATTTGGATCACCACATGCAAGAAAGAACGTTGCCAAAGTATGTACTAATTACGCCGGCCAGGAACGAAGCGCAGTTCATTGAGCTGACTCTCAAATCCACGGTCAGTCAAACTTACCGGCCGCTGAAGTGGGTCATCGTAAGTGATGGATCAACCGACGGTACGGATGAAATCGTGCGGAAGTATGCGGCTGAGAATTCGTGGATCGAGTTGCTACGCATGCCGGAGCGGGCAGAGCGTCACTTCGCCGGAAAGGTGCACGCCTTCAACGCCGGATACGCTAGAGCTAAAGATGTGAACCCTGATGTCGTTGGCAATCTCGATGCAGACGTGTCCTTTCAGCCAGAGCACTTCGAGTTTTTGTTATCGAAATTTGCTGAAGATGTCAGCTTAGGAGTCGGCGGCACACCGTTTCGCGAAGGATCGAGGCAATACGATTATCGTTTTTCGAACATAGAGAATGTCTGGGGTGGGTGCCAGCTCTTTCGCCGAGAGTGCTTCGAATCAATCGGGGGATACGTACCCGTGAAGGGTGGTGGCATTGACCACATTGCGGTTGTTTCTGCGAGGATGAAAGGTTGGAAGACGCGGAGCTTCATTGAGAAAGTGTGCATTCATCATCGCGAGATGAATACCGCGGGACAAGGTGTACTAAAAGCGAGGTTCAAATTGGGTGCGAAAGACTACTCCTTTGGGAATCACCCAGTGTGGGAGTTGTTCCGGATGCTTTACCAAATTGTGAGCCCACCATTCGTTATCGGTGGGCTGGCTCTAGGGACGGGTTACTTTTGGTCGATGATTCAGCGGAAGGAAGTGTCGGTGTCCCCCGAGCTAGTCGCCTTCACGCGGCGCGAGCAGATGTTGCGGCTGCGAAGGTTCGCGACGAGATTCCGAGCAAAATATACTGGCGCTGTTCCGCCCGCCAGTGCTGTCCCTCGGTCTGTATAGAGAAGTGCGCCCTCTAACTGTCTGGCGGTAGCGAGCAGTGATGCGCGTGTGTAAGCAATACATTGAGAGGGATTGGGCATGTACATTGTGGATCGGACTCTTAGATTTGTGCGTGGGTTTCTTCTGAGTTATGGGCCCACCAACTTTAAGAGGGCAGTGTGGGACAAAGAATACTCCGAGGAAAAGTGGGCATTTGCCTACAATACAGTCGGGGACTGCGTGTATGCTCACTTGGAAAGGTATACGGCGAACGGAAGCATCTTGGACATCGGCTGCGGCTCGGGCAATACCGCGACCGAAATGGCCGGGACCTATCGGAGCTACCTCGGAGTGGATATATCGGAGGCGGCCCTGGCGAAGGCTCGTTGGCGCAGCCAAGAGTGCGGACGAGGGGACAAGAACAGCTTTGAATGCGCCGATTTCCTTACCTACGGCCCCTCTGGCCAGTATGACGTGATCCTGTTCCGTGAATCGATGTACCATGTTCCTCTGGGGAAGGTAAAGGCGACCCTAGACCGCTACGCGGCGCACTTGAAAGACGGTGGGGTCTTCGTCGCGCGGTTGTACGTATCGAGCGCGGAACGCTCCGATGGTAAAGACAAGCACCGACCGGCAGCGATGCTCGGTATCATGGAGACCGAATTCGATGTGCTCGAGAAAGCTCGCTATGACGTTCCGGGACAGCCCACCGTATTGGTGTTTCGACCTAAAGCGCACCCCGAAAAATTGAACAGATTCGATCGCTAAGGAGAGGTCGCCGTTGGCTATGGCACCAGCCAGTTCATTGGCTGTGGTCCGAGGGTTAGAATCCTTCCCTCTCCGCCAATTTCTTCCCAATTGCTTTGTAGGCCGGTTGATCAGAGCAAAGTGCGATTAGCTCCTCTCAGCTTTAAATGCGCAAAGGGTTGTTTCTATGACGCCGGCATTAACGATCTGTGGAAGAGAAATCAACATTCGAGGGCGCCTGCTCCGCGTAGCCAGGACTGAGGGAGACAAGTACCGTTTCCTGGACGATCCACGGCTTGTTGTGGAAGGCTTGCAGAACTCCGGAAGGCGGATCGACCTCTTTACTTTCATACAGCGGGTTTCTGAGACAAGCCCCAAATACCGCTATCCCATGGAATGGGACAACTTCGCTGCTCTACCGATATCTACCTTCGAACACTGGTGGACGCGTCAGGTGGACGCGAAGACGCGGAATATGGTCCGGCGCGCCGACAAGAAAGGGGTGGTGGTTCGCGAGGTGACCTTCGATGAGAAGCTAGTCTGCGGGGTTTGGGAGGTTTACAACGAGTGCCCCATCCGTCAGGGGAAGCCCTTCCCCCATTATGGCAAAGACATCGAGACTGTGCGGAAGATGAGTGCGACGTTCCTAACAACTAGCATCTTTATCGGGGCTTTTCTCGGCAACCAGATGATTGGTTTCGTGAAATTGACAATTGACGAAACTCGATCACAGGCGGGTGTAATGCATATTATTGCCATGCTCCAGCACAGGGATAAAGCTCCGACGAATGCGCTCATAGCGGAGTCGGTCAAAGCCTGCACAAAACGCAACATTCCCTATCTTGTCTATTCAAACTTCGCGTACGGGAAAAAGCAACGTGACAGCCTCAGCGATTTTAAGAAAAACAACGGATTCCAACGTATCGATGTGCCTCGGTATTTTGTTCCCATGACGCGCATCGGCGCCCTCGCTTTTCGGATGGGAATGCACCACAAACTGATTGAGCGTCTTCCTGAGTCTCTCATTGCCAAGCTCCGCGATTTGCGGGCTGGGTGGTACAGCCGAAAATTGCAGTCATCAGTTGAGGCGACATAGACTCGTGCCTGGAATTGTCGGTCTCATTACTAAAATGCCACGTCCCTCTGCGGAGGCTCAATTGGGAAACATGCTTAAGGCGGTTTGCCACGAGACCTTCTATAGCACCGGAACTTGGATCGATGAAGGCCTTGGCGTGTACGTCGGTTGCACGGCATTGAAGAGATCTTTTTCGGACAGCATGCCACTTCGCAACGCACGGGAGGACGTCTGCATAGTTTTTTCGGGCGAGGAATATTCCGATTTTCGAACCGCAGGACAAGGAGTGAACGGGAAACCTTCAGTCACGCCGTGTGAATCCGCGTATCTAACGCGTCGGTACGAAGAAGAAGCGAACTTCGTTCCGAATCTGAACGGAATGTTTCACGGTTTGATCGCGGACAACGTGCGAGGTATCGTTACCCTATTTAATGATCGATACGGTATGCATCGGATCTGTTACCACAGATCAAGCGACGCCTTCTATTTTGCCTGTGAAGCCAAGGCCATATTGGCGGTACATCCCGAACTACGGGTGAGCAATGCACGATCCTTGGGAGAGTTTGTTGCGCTCAGCTGTATTCTCGAGAATCGCACAATTTTCAAGGGCATCCACGTCCTGCCCGCTGCCTCATTATGGACGTTCAGGAACGCCGAACTCTGTCGCCAAGAGACTTACTTCGATCCTCGGAGTTGGGAGGACCAGACTCCGCTTACGTCGGAAAGCTTTTATGAAGAACTTCGCTCGACAATAACCGGTGTTCTCCCGCGGTATTTCGCCGGCCGGGTACATCTGGGGATTGCGATGACTGGAGGTTTGGATACACGGGTAATCTTGGCCTCTCATCCGTCGGCTCCGGGATCGCTCCCTAGTTACACGTTCGGGGGACCATTTCGCGAATCACAGGATGTACGGGTTGGACGGAAGGTCGCCAATATCTGCCGACAGTCTCATCAAGTGATTCAGGTTAGCGGCGAATTCTTGACTGGTTTTCCGGAGTACTCCCGGCGCACCGTCTACATTACCGAGGGGACTGTTGACGTGAGTCGCGCGGATCTATATCTCAGCAATAAGGCGCGAACAATTGCGCCAGCAAAAATTGTGGGGACCTACGGCAGCGAGATCGTGCGACATGCTGTCATGTTTAAACCCGTTGAGCCGACGCCCGATCTGTTCTCACCGGATTTTCTCCCGAATGTTAGCGACGCCAGTATCACCTACGCTGCCCTACGACAGCAGCACCCAGTAACATTCGCTGCATTCCGGCAGTCGCCGTGGTACCATCACGGCGTTCTAGCGCTAGAACAGAGTCAGTTAACGGTGCACTCTCCATTCATGGACAACGAGTTCGTGCGCACTGTCTATCGTGCACCGAAGGAAACGTCAATGACTGGAGACGTCAGGCTGCGTTTGATCAGAGACGGATCTTCGGCTCTTGCGCGGATACGTTCCGACCGCGGCGTGCGGTGCAACGGTGTGCACCTTATGTCCCCACTCTCTCGATGCTTCCAGGAATTAACATTCAAAGCCGAATATGCCTACGACTACGGAATGCCCCAGTCGCTGGCTCGCATCGATCACTGTTTGTCGTGGCTCCACTTGGAGCACCTGTTCTTGGGTCGACACAAGCTGCTTCATTTCAGGGTTTGGTATCGCGATCAACTTTCCAAGTACGTACGTGAGATGCTGCTTGATCCACTGACGCTATCTCGGCCCTATCTGCAGAAGAAGACGGTCGAGGCCATCGTCAAGGGCCACCTCAAAGAAGGCCGAAATTACACTACCGCGATCCACAAGTTACTCACCCTCGAGCTGCTACACCGGCTCTTCTTGGATGCCAGATGATGTTGCAGACTCGCCTTAACCGCGAATGAACTAGCCTAGAATGAATCCATCACTTGCGAGCCTAATCTACGCTTGTGGAATCGCCGGACTTTTCTACCTTGGACGAGACAGTTCGGTCACCTCTAAGGCTCTTTGGTTGCCGGTCATTTATCTCTGGATCATGGGCTCGCGGTCCGTGTCACTATGGCTGGGTGTTACTCCAGCCAATGGGACGAACGTGCAGCTTGATGGCAGCCCCCTTGACGCGCTTGTTTACGGGCTTCTTTTAGCCGCCGCCTTAGTCGTCCTCATCAGACGAGGCAAGCGGCCAGTTATTCTTCTCACTGCAAATTGGCTGATACTGATTTACTTCTCCTACTGCCTTGTCAGCGTCACTTGGGCATATTTCCCTGATATCGCGTTCAAGCGGTGGATTAAAGCCATCAGCGACCCAGTGATGGTCTTGATCATTCTCACAGATGGACAGCCTATCGCGGCTATCAGACGCCTAATCTCTCGGGTCGGCTTCATTTTGTTACCCACGTCAGTGCTGCTTATCAAGTATTACAGCGACCTCGGACGGGTCTATACGATCGACGGTGATCAAACGAATACTGGCGTAACATTAAACAAGAATTCGCTGGGCCTCATCGTGTTGGTCATTTCGCTGGGCGCGCTATGGAACTTGCTCTCACTCGTAATTCATAAGCACGAACCCAATCGAGGCCGACGCCTCGTGGCTCAGGGTACCCTGCTCGCATTTGGCTTGACACTGTTTGGGATGGCCGACTCTGCAACCTGTATCGCATGCTTTATCCTCGGCGGCGGACTCATTCTCTTAACAAATGTCCGTGCAATTAAAAGCCGACCTGCCCGAGTGCACGCACTCTGTGCGACAATCATTCTCATCGGGGGAGCCACTTTTCTGTTCGGTGGCGACGCAGCCGTCGTGCATGCTCTGGGTAGGAAATCAAACCTTACTGGGCGAACAGAAATCTGGGCAGCCGTGATTCCCGCGGTATCCAACCCGATCGTCGGCGATGGATTCGAGAGTTTCTGGATCGGGCCCGGCGTGCACACAATGGCCCGAGCCCTTTCAGGCTGGTGGAACCCTGAAACTAATATCAACGAAGCACACAATGGTTATATAGAGGTTTACTTGAACCTGGGCTGGATCGGCGTGTGTCTGATCGCACTCATTCTAATAGGGGGCTATAGGAGTGCGGTAGCAGCGTTCCGGCTGAACCCGCCCATCGGCGGCCTGATGCTAACGTATATCGTCATCTCCGCAGTCTACAGCATAAGCGAAGCCGGATTCCGGTCGCTGGAACTTAATTGGCTCTTTCTGCTTCTAGGTATAGTCAGTGCAACTGGCGTTGCCGCCGGGCTCTTCGGCGGTGCTCAGTCGGGAGTCTCAACGGTTCGAGGCCCTTCCGGCAATCGCATTTGCTTGGAACCGGACCAGAGTGTGAAAACGAAGCGCGTTGCGGGATGGCGGCGAGCTGGGGCGCTTCCTCGAAGAAATTCACTGCCTAGGAACATCACTCCGAGATTAGACCGATATCCCGTCCAAGCGTGAACGAGAGTGTTCACATGGAGAACGCATGAGTCGGCTACGCATTTTGCTGTTAGCGCCGTTCTGTGATCCCAAGGCGGTCAGCGTGCCTTACGTCGCTTATTCTCATGCCGCGGCCCTTGCCCAGCTTCATGACATTGCCTTGGTTATAGGATCGCCAGTTGAGGACAATGTGCGTCGGGCAAAGGCGCCGTTTCGCACCGTCGAGGTGATCCGGATGCCAATGCTCGAGCGCATCTATGCCTGGAGTTTGCGATGGATCTTCAGATACAATTTTACGAGCCAGTCTTTGACCGCTTTCGGTTATCCCTTTTCTCTTGCCTTTGAATGGCGTGCCTGGCGACAGTTGCGGCATCGGATCTTCGCTGGCGAGTTCGATGTCGTTCTGCGCATCCTACCGGTGACAGCGGTGTTGCCGAGCCCTTTCGCTTTCTTCCTGCGGAAGGGACCTATACCCTTCGTGATCGGGCCCATTAATGGGGGACTCGCATATATGCAGGGTTTCAGCCAAGCCGACAACGAGAAGCAATGGATCTCTAGTTTGAGAAGCCTATATCGAGTTCTGCCTTTTGCTCGATCCACTTACCGCAACGCGGCAGCGATTATCGCCGCTTCGTCCCAAACATATATCGAGTTTGCCGGGTATCGCGACA
>Ga0126381_100002401_pt1 | contig 20233 bp, 14 predicted proteins | sample PanSoiMetPlot_28_FD_96465 | JGI IMG/M metagenome (GOLD analysis project Ga0126381, IMG submission 96465) | Tropical forest soil microbial communities from Panama - MetaG Plot_28 | ecosystem: Environmental > Terrestrial > Soil > Tropical forest > Bulk soil | place: Panama | collected 2016-02-17
ACTGAGCGTCCCGGTTTGATTCTGGCTGGAACCCACCGTTACCGACGAAAAGGTCATGGTCGCGGGGTTCACGGCGAGCTGAGTTGAGGCCAAGCCGCTGCCGGACAGAGCGACAGAAATGTTTGCTGTTGCGGCGTTGCTGGTGATGGCTGCGGTGCCGGTAACGTTCCCGGCTGCGCTGGGCTTAAAATCGATGGTCAGTGTGAGGCTGTGCCCGGGCGCCAGGCTAGCGGGTAACGTTACTCCGGTCATGCTAAAGGCTTGTCCGGACACCGTTACTTGGGAAACCTCGATCGTAGCGGTCTGGGCTGCGCCATTCGAGAGGGTGAGGGACATGGACTTTGTGCTGCCCACCTGCACGTTGCCAAAGCTCACGGTCGAAGCACTGACGGACAAACTCCCAGGCGACGTGGGACTCGATGGCGAGGTCGGCGCCACCTTCGTACCCGCGCAACTAAAAGTGAACAGAACGGAAAAAATGAACAAAAGGATCGAGCTGCAGGCGTTACGTGAAAACAGACGCGCTCCAACTTGGAACTGGCGAACCTTCATGGGATGCACCTCTTTAATTCAGCTCCGATGGTCCATGAATCGTTGGATTCACGTAACCGAAAGGAGACCGCCACGTGCACGCGAACACCAGTCTGTACAGCACGCACCAAGGTCTGCGGTACCTTCAACTGATTGAACCTCGCACTATTGCGATGTTTTGTTCTCCAAGAGCTCTGGGCGAATTCTAGGGTGTATCACTGAACGGAAATAGGTCACGTGAGTACATGGGGAGTGCCGAGAAACGAAGCACAACCAATGGCATGTCTAAAATCTTACGAGTAAGTGGACCATCAATAGTCGAATGAAGTTACAAAAGGACATGTCTAGACGGAGCTGCTCAACAACGCAGCTCTAGCTCATATCAGAACCGCAATTCATGATTGGCAACATGAGATCTCGGCGCTTCCTGCTGAACCAGACTTCCACGGGTCAGTTCTTCATCGTCCGTATAGTTCCCAATTGAAGCAGAGTGTCATCTGCAGTGACTAGCGTAAGGTCCATGACTTGAGCGGTCGCTGCCAGCAACCGGTCTGTAGATCACTTGTGGCAGGTTAGCTGCTAGGCCATCAGCACGATCTCGTGGGTGAAAGGCGCTTCCAGCAGGGGGTCTGTAGCTGCGGCGAGCCAATCAGACAAGTTGGCAGGGAGCCGAATCCTGCCCTTGGCATTCAGTAATCATCAGCGTCCGCTCAAGCGTGTCGACTGGTCGTCTCCTGTGCTTCACTCTAAGATACTTACTCGAGAAGCACTCACGTATGCTCGTGCGAGACAATTGTAGAAATGTGCTTTATGGAACAAGGCGTTACTCCTACGAAGCTAGCCTGGGGCACCAATCGAAGTGCCGACGCTCCGCTTGCACCACCTTCGCCACTTCTAACCTTACGACGGAAATCTGTCCGCCCGCGAGTTGTGAGCTTCGCGGATTCGATGTGATTCCAGCGCGCGGTTCGTGCTGCAACTGGGCGTCGGCCAAAGACAACTGTCAAAGTGCGAGGAGGGAAGCAGCGAGATCGGCGCAGCGGTTCTTCTCCGGTTAGCCGCAATTCGGGAAAGACGATCGAGTGGTTATTGATGGGGAGGGACAAATCTATCCCTTTAAGCGTTCCAAGACTGGGGTCCTGAGGGTTGTGCTATCGTGCATTGACAGCTCTTGCTTGGGTGATTACGCTCGCCCTGAGATCTCGCAGATTTGTACTCTCCCGGAAATAGTTTCCAACGTGGCACCCCCAAGCTCCTGAAAAGTTTCCCTGTGGCTCTTCTACAGAAGGATCGATGCTTCCGAGTGGCTTGCGGAGATTAACTCAAGCGGAGGCACTTGAGGGTAAATTGGAATGAGTGCTTCTTACGCTGTTACTTTACGAAGCACCGCTGCCTTCGCCAGCATTGGTCGTCCGGTGTTCCTTTCGCAGCAGGGGCTTACATCGATTACAGCAACTAGTGATTCAAGGTTTCAACATAGGAAATTTGTTTACTTGCTTTACCAAGAATTTACTGCACTGACATCCTACTGCGCCTACAATCACCTTCTCCCCCCGAGATTTGCGCTGGGAGTGTCAATGAACTGTCCTTCCGGTGCGAACCGGGAAGTTATCCGCATTCTCATCGCCGATTCCAATCACCCTCAATCGCAGTGGTTGAGCTCGGCTTTGGGTCGCCAGTCGGATCTTCGCGTTACCAACTGCCGGGGAGGACTCTCGGAAACGCCGCGTGTATTTGTTAAGAAATCTCTGTTTCGAATTTACGACAAACTAAGTGTTTCGAACCGGGTCGAACCAATGCTGTACGCCCTGACGCATCGAGGAACAGAAAGAGCCTCCTCGCCTCTTGCGAAAGCTGTGGGCTCATGTTTTCGCTCGACCGCCAAACATCTGGACGATCGCATCAGCACCCGTGTAGTCGATACAGAATTGCAGATCGAAGAAGAATTGCAACGTCATCTTCTGGCTCCCCTCCAGCGAATGAGAGTTCATGACTCGCATTCCAGGAATGCCTTGGAGGACTAGGTCTTGGATGCGGGAGCATCAACGGAGCGCCACATCCGGGTTCTGGTGGGAAACGGGAACCGCACTGATCGCCTCCGTCTCTTGCAAGCGCTCAAACGAGACCCGGGCTTGCGTGTTGCGGGATGTGCGAACGCACACGAGTTCCAGGTGCTCGCCGCTCGCGAGAAACCTGATCTGGCAATTCTGAGCGTCGACCTCGACGAGAGCTCGCCTGTTGCGATGGCTACTTTGCGCCAGTTCCATGATGCGCATCCCAAAATTCCAACGGTAGTTTTGTTGGACTCCCCGAAACGCGAACTTGTGCTGGATGCATTTCGGGCCGGCGCTCGAGGAATCTTCAGTCGTCACGAATCCCTCGACACTCTTTGCAAGTGCGTGCGTGTCGTTTTCGAAGGACAAGTCTGGGCCACCAGCCGGGAGATCAGAATTGCCCTCGATGCGCTCTCATCGGCGCCCACCATTCGGGCATTGAACGCAGGTGGGCTGAGTCTGCTCTCCAAGCGCGAGTTGCAGGTAGTCCATCATTTGGCGGAAGGCCTCACCAATCGTGAGATCGGAGCGCGTTTGGGACTGAGCCGGCATACGATCAAGAACTATCTATTGAAAATCTTCGACAAGCTGGGTGTCTCAAATCGTGTGGAACTGTTGTTTCTCACCCTCTCCCAACCGCATACGGCAATGCACACTCCGCGCCGCTCGACGGAAGACCCGAGCGACGCGTAGGAACACACTCGTCAAACTCCCGCACACCCCTTAACTACTCCTCGTGCGTGTGCTCGTCGTGTGAATGAGTGTGTCCGTGAAAATGTGGATGGGAATGAACCTTGCCGTCGTGGGAGTGCCGGTGCGCGTGCGCAAGGTTCGCTCGTAACAACAGTTCGGTATCTGACAGGATCTCCGTGCTCGTGCCTGCCGCGATGATCGTTCCCGCCTCCAGCACCAGCACGCGGTCGGCGATATCTTCGACGATTTCCAGTTGATGTGTTGCCGTTACCACCGTCTTCGATGAGCCTTTCCACTGCTCGATGAGATCCACGACCTGACTTTGGCTTCGTGGATCCAGCGTCGCGGTCGGTTCATCGAGCAGCAACACTTCCGGATCCAGCACAAGCACAGACGCTAAGGCAACTCTCTTTTTCTCGCCACCTGACAGCCGGTACGGTGCGCGGTCTCGCAGATGCGACAAAGACATAAACGTCAGCGTCTGTTCCACCCGCCGGATCACTTCTTCCTTGGACCACTGCATCTGCAATGGACCGTACGCCACTTCGTCCAACACGGTTGCATTGAACAATTGGACATCGGGGTTTTGAAAAACGAGAGCGACTCTCCTCCGAAAATCGAAGGCAAATTGCTCGCCGCTCAAGGTCGCTCGATTCAACTCCGAGTCGCGAAAAAAGACCGATCCGCCGGTCGGGAAGTACAGGCCATCCAGAATTCGAAGCAGAGTAGACTTGCCCGAGCCATTCGGGCCGAGCAAGGCTACGCGCTCGCCTTGCGAAATCTGGAGTGACAGTCCGCGAATCGCGGGGATGCCTTCATAGTCGAAGCTAACGTTCTCTAACCGGAACGCATCGGCCACTGATGCTTATCTCCCAATCCACACGGCCACAGCAGCCGCGATAAAAAACAAGATCAACGCCGCGTAATCCCGCGCCACAAATCGGAAATCGGTCAGGAGTCGAACTTCGCCGCGAAACCCGCGCGACAACATCGCAAGAAAAACCTCGTTGCTCAACTCAATACTCTTGCTCATCAGCACACCGGCAGTTCGACTGACCACCTTGCGACGCTCCGACTCAGGCATCGTTCCTACCGTCCTGCTTTGCCGCGATTCAAACATCTGCTGCGCGGTTTCGAGCAACAGAAAAATGTAGCGATGCGTCATCGTGAGGATGGTGATGATCTCCGTGGGCATCCGCAAAATGCGAAGAGCTTTCAATATCTGTGTCCAGTGCGTGCAGAAAACCAAAGTTGCGGTCAGTGTCGCGGCGGTTTCAACCCGAAGGATAAGCATGGCTGCCGCGCGCAGTCCGGTCGTGGAAATCGTGAAGTGCGAAGTCCCCGCCCCGAGTGACCTCCCAGGCGTAATGAAGATCGCGGGTATTGCAATGATCCCGGTGAAGAACAGAATCGCCAACCATACACGTTTGATCAGCATGCCCACGCTCACCTTAGACAGCAACGCAATTACAGTCGCAAGCACAAACAAGCAGACCACAACCTCGAGCCTTCGGCTCGCGACCACCGCTACGACCAACAAGAGAGCGCCAGCCAAACGCACTCGCGGATCCAGGCTTTGCAACAGGCCTGTTTTTCGTGCCATGCGTTCCGAAAATAGTGAGTCCGAGAGCGCCGCCGACAATCCTCGAATTGTCTTCTCGAGATAGGAGTTCTGTGTCACGAGAGGGCCTTGTCCGTCTTGATTCTGCGGCGCCCGAAAGCCATCGCAATCAACGATGCAAGAAGGAAAACTCCCACTGCAAACATGGCAGAGAGAAGGTATCCCAACAGCGGGCTTCGTATGAATGAAGGAGCATACCCGGGAAATGGTGCCGTCCAGACGGATGAAAGCCGCTCCAGGCCAGCTGGAACCGCGTGCACCCGAGTACTTAACTCTTTCGAAGACCACTCCCCCCACGCCGCACCCGCCGCCAGAATCCCGAGCGGTGTGCACAGCATGAGCACGCCAACCAGCCACCAAAGTTTTCCGGAGAGCCGAGGACCATCGGGGACGGGAAGGGCGGCCATCGGGACTGGGCCCACGCCGCGCAACAGGCCCAGATCCGCACGCTGCAGATACGAAACCATTCCGGCTGATACAGCAGCCTCGGCGAGCCCGGCGAATGTCAGGTGCCCGATCATCATCGCCGGAATGGCGACACGCAGCGGATATGGCGCGTATAAGGGAGCCCCGCCAGCGTCGTGAAAAAGGGCAGGTTGAATCCCGAACTCAATCGCCGTCACGAGGGCGCACACATTAATGGACACGTAGCCGGCGATTGCCGCCGCGATGACTCGTCTCCGCGACGAAAGGTCCGCTCCCCTCGAGGCCAGTTGGTAGACGGCATACGCAACCAACGATCCGACGATGGCCATATTGAAACAGTTTGCACCGAGCGTTGTGATTCCGCCGTCACCGAACAGCAATGCTTGGATTGCGAGGGCGATCGACACCGCCAAAATTGCTCCCGCTGGCCCCAAGACAATGGCGCCGACCGTGACCCCTAAGGCGTGTCCCGTCGTTCCCCCAGGGAGAGGCACATTGTACATCATCACAATGAATGAGAAAGCTGCGAACACCGACACCATCGGGATCGTCCGGGTTGCGAAAACTCGCTTTAGGCGCCGCAGTGCCGAATACCAGCCAGCTGCCGTGAAGGCGTACAAAACTGTGCACGTAGAGGGACTTAGATAGCCGTCGGGTATGTGCATGTAGAACTATGTCGCTGATGGCGTTGCGGTTAAAGTTGGGGCCTCTGAGGTCCCGACTCCAGCCGGCAACAATATATATAAATGAGGTTGGCGAAACCCAATATTGGCCCGACGGGAAGCCTGCGGGTGATTCCACATCCTTAATCCTTTTAACGCTTTCGTCCGGAGGACTTTCGTTTTTCGGGCAGGCAGCTACAGCAATCTACTCACCTTTCGGAATTAGGTCCTGTATGCGAGTTGCACATTTTGAAGTGCGACTCACCCGGTTTATTTCGGCTGTCACTACTTACAGAAGTTTCAATCAGTCCCCGGTTTCATAGTTTCAACAGCGAGTTAGCCGCGGAACTGTTGCCGGAAAGCGTTCCGCGAAAACACGCTCTGCGAGCCACTTTCCCGCGTCATTTTTCTTTGTAAAACATTTGTCCCCGGCGCGAGAAAACGCTTGGATAACCGCAGTAGATGGTTTATTTTGGCCGGCATCAGAATTTGGGGGGTCGAGGGGCGCGATGCATCTTGGGTTAGGCAGAGTGGCCGCGGCTTGGAGTCGGAACTTGGGTGTTCGCCGGGCTCGGTCGACTGATCAAAGTCTTTCTCAACTCTGTTCTTAACGTAAATCGTCAAAAGGTGCATGCTCCGCTAGGCTCCAAGAGGGTTCCAGCCGTGAAATCTCCTCTCCGCCTACCATCGCTCAGTGTCCAGTGCACCTGTGTTGTTCTGCTTGTAACGCTCTGCTGCTCAGAGCTTTCCGCGTCAGATAACCCCTCGTCGCAATCAAACAACTCTGCGACGACCGTCATTCCCGGGCCACTCCGTTCATTCTTGCGAATGGCAGGAATCAGTCAGAAGGTTTCTCCGCAAGATGTCATGCCGCTTCTGGCGCGCAACGTCTACGCCCAGGGATACGAAGGTGGAAATCGCTCCACTGAATTTTTGATCCTGCTCACTCGATATGTACAGCAGGCGCGGGAACTGTCGGCGCTCGCCGGCCCGGACGGAACCATCCGGGCTTCAAATTGCGAGGAGGCGCATGCCTTATTGCATGTGCTCGGCTACCGGCCGCGGCTGGAATGCGGTCAGCCGTCAAGCTCCCTGGAAACGTCCGATCCCGAAAAAGCGTTCCTGACGGTCGATTCAGGATTCCCGTTGCCCGCCCTCGAACAAACGCTGCAGGGAGGCAAGCCGTTTGTCTACGAATTTCCTGCCACGCGTGTGCCGATCATGTTTACCGAGGCGGAGTGGATGCAGGCGGGCACCCGCAGCGATCAACAGAATAGTAAAGACCTTGTCGACACACTGTTGCACGACCCATCCATGGCGCGCCTGTACTGGGCAATGTCACGTCTTGATCCTGAAACGCGTGGATCCTTAAGAACCTTAGTTGGGATCAAGAAACTGGTTCCGGACGGCGCGGTCCTCGACTTTTACGGCTCGTATCTGCGTGTTCGTGGCGGGCGTGTGATCGTCCCCGGCGGAGAGTCCGCCGAAGCTGCGTGGAAAAATCTGGCTGGCGCGAGCCCGGATTCTCCCGGCGCTTTTGTTCCAGAGCTGCTCGGACGTGATAAGGGATGGCTCGCGGCGTACTTTGACGTGCTCTCCCGTGTGAACCGTACGCAACAGGCGTACTTTACCGAACCCAACCGCCTGCGTCATTTTTACGAAGCGTTGCGAGCACCTGACCGCAATGCGAGCGCGACTCGCGGCGCTTTCCGTCCGGCGCCCGGTCTCTTGTTGCTCGTTACCCGGTTGCAGGTTGAGCCCAATGGGGATCCGCACATTCCGGGAAACCTCGAAGTCTGGAAAGAGATCCTCAAACAGAAGAGCGACTCCAGCATTGTCAAAGAATGGGGCAAGCGCGCGAACCACCTGAGCAGTCCGGAGCAATTGCTACAAACGATGTTTGCACTGACCCGTGCCAACACCGAAGTAGGCCCGCTGCAGACGTTTTTGGCACTCAACGAAATCGAAAGCCGTCGTGGGCCAAATCAGCGGCTGGCGCCTGAAAGCGTACGGCTCCTGGCTCGCAAGTTCGAGGAGTTCAGTGATCAGTACCGCGTGTTCTCAGAGTTCCCGGAGTTGAGCGATTCATCGCTCGCATTGTTCCTTGAGATCGCAACCACCTTCGATCACTCATTCAACACAGCGCTTCGTGGAAACGCTCTCGGCACATACCAGGCGAATTTGGGAATCTGGCAAATTCTCGCGCGTCAAGGTCAGATCCCCAGCGACCGTATGAACGAGAGCTGGCAGCAAGCGATCAAGCCATTCTCGAAAATTCACTCTTCGGCTCAGTTGTATGAGGCGGGCCGAACCTCGCTCGGCGAGATATTGTTCGCCGCCACAGGGAAGCGGCACGTTTCCCAGGACGAAATCATCGAGTTGCTCGCCGGGCCCCGGGCTACGACTCCCGATGCCAAGGCGATGCATGAGGAACTAGCCAACCGCATTCGTTCTGTTCTCGACAGCCAACGATTGGTTTCGCTCGACACCGTGTATGCGATCGGCGACGGTCTGAATGCCAAAGCTCAAGGCAAGCCGGTCGACGACACGCTCTTGATGTACGCCGGGCAGCTCAGAGAATTCGAGATGCCTCGACCGATCTTTACCAACAGTGAACGATCGGAATGGGCTGCTGGAATCTACAACAACAGCCACACCGATTCGGAAATGAAGACCGATCTCACCAAGGTGATCAAGTCTTCTGCTTCTCGCACTCAACTTGAAGATGCTAAGGGCGAACTCGCATCGTTCCAGAGAGACATTCTCGTTGGGCTGAACTACGCATATTACGAGCCACCGGGTGCGCAGGCACTCCACAACAACCCTTTGTTGGTCCGGTCGCATGACTTCTCGGCTGAAACGGTTGGAGGAATCAAGGCAGTCTGGCAGGCTCCGCAGCTCTTCGGTGAGGGATCCCCCGCGGGTGGCGGCGCCCATCTTGTCGGTTCTCTCGCAGACTTGCCCTATGTCCTCGCTGAAATCGAGCAGGACTTCATTGCTCCCGAGAATGTTCAAGCTCTGATCTGGCGCGAACTTGTCCCCGGGCTGATGTCGAGCGCAGTACTGCCGCGGTGGTGGGGTGTGAGTCACGATGAACTGCATGCGATCACGCTCTATCAGCGGACTGGCGAAGAACTGCTCACTGCCTCTGCCACGGACGCCGATCTTCGCGGAAAGACGCTGGGCCTCCTGTCCGACAGAATCACTCCACAAGCTCACGAGCAACTTGAGCAGGCTCTCGCGAAGGGTCAGGGCTTCGACGCATGCCTGTGTGTGACTCCGGCCGATACCTTCTATCTCGCCGCGGAATTCCGCCGTACGGTACCCAGCTACACGTCATGGGGAACTGCCGGACAAGAATTGCAAAAGCTCTCTGAGTCGCATCCGCAAGAGGTGAGCTGGGAGCGCTTGTCGCGCGACTTTGGCATCCCCCATCCAACGTTGGCCCAGACTTACGCACGGGAACTGTTGAACGTTCCGCCAATTCCCGCGTTCTCGGGATATTCGAGCCGATTACTCGCAGAGTCCTGGGAGGCCGGCAATCTCTACTGGGCGCGGTTGGCGGATGAAACTGGCTACGCTCCGGAAGCACTCAATCATCTCGTACCGGAGTTGACCCGGCGTATGGTTGAAAAGGTATTCGCAACTGACTTCGAGGATTGGCCGGCTCTGGTTCGTGCAATGCGCGAAACCGGCGACGATTTCCGTCACGGCAAAGTGGCCGCTGTATCGGTCACCACTGCGGAAGCATCTGGACGTTGAATGAAGTTATGAGGAATTAAGATGATCGACCATCGGGTAAGCACGCTGAAAGAGAAGATCGTTGCGATCACGAGATACGGGCTCCTGTTGACCTTTGGTTTAGTGCTGTTGCTCGAATCGGGCGACCGTGTTGTCGCGCAAGAGGAAGGACACATCCACGTTGTAGTCAACATGGTGCAGCTCAACGTGGCTGTTACCGACAAGAACGGCAACTACATTACCGGCCTCACACCGAAGGATTTCGCGATTACCGAGGACGGCCTCACGCAGAAACTAGCGACCTTCGGCGAGGGCAACGGGCCCGCGCGTTCGCTCATTGCGGCCGTGGGCGAGCTCAAGCCTGAACCCTCGGCTGCTGACATCGTCGAGCAAGCGGGTGCGCGAAGCACGATGCTCAATGGCCAGAATCTCGACGCGCTCGTCGCCGGTGCGAACGTCTTTATTCTCTTCGACACGAGCAACTACATGTATCGCGGTTTCGTGTTCGCGCAAGACGCAATCGCTGATTTCGTGCGCTCCCTCGAGACCGCTGACAAGATTGCTCTTTACTCGTATAGCCGCGACCTATCGAGGGTGGCCACCCTCACTCCCGATCGAGCGCAGGTTCTCCGCGCGGTCCGTACGACCGTGGCGGGCGACGAGGCCGCTCTCTACAACACCCTGTTGCTTACGCTGAGAGATGCTGCGCAATATCAAGGCCGCAAAGTCGTGGTCGTGTTCTCGAATGGACCGGACAATTCCAGCGTGGTGCCGCCGGAGGATGTCGCCGAGCTGGCCCAATCTTCGGGAATTTCCGTCTACATGATCAGCACGCAGCAGGCGCGGCTGGAGCCGGTCTCGACTGCGGTCTTCGAGAGAATGACGGCTGCGACGGGCGGAAAGGCGTATTTCGCGAAGAACTGGAGAGATGAGAAGAAGGCGTTCGCGTCGATTCGTGACGACCTTGCTCATCTGTACTCACTCGCCTACTATCCGGCTCCGAATCCCAATCGTGGATGGCGCTCGATCAACGTGAAGCTTGTCGGAGACGCGCTTAAGAAATATCACGTGCGCACCCGCAATGGTTATCGTCCACAACCGACGCGCTTCGCTACGGCCCGCAACGACACCGCCGACGCGAAGCCTGAAGCGCAGTAAATCGCGCGCCGAAAGCAACCGGACCGTTTCCCGTGATACGAGTTCGGTAATATCCAAGAAAACGCTCACCTCCGTAGGTGGGCGTTTTTTCTTGTCGTCGCTTTGACTGACCCTTCTCTTTTCCTGTCATCCTGAGCGAAGGGAGTCGACAGACGAACGAAGTCAAAGTTGAGGCGTTAAGGAGGCGTTCGAGCCTGCTGCCGAAAACCCCGAGCGGAGCCGAGAGAGCTTTTGTCGCCGCGCCACCGGCCTCGATGGGCAATCTGGTACCGTAACGTTTCCTTCCCAAAGTGCATCAGCCCTGCATCGTATCGCGTGTAAAACTTTGTAAATGAATGAAATTCCACGCACCGTACTTTAGACTAGAAACGTCTGATTAAGGGGGCCTGCCAGGCGTGAGTGGCGGCAAATCCGCCGCAATCGGCCCTCTGGGAAAACGTGGATCGGGCGAGCTTGGGGCTCTTCCTCGACACGCGACTCATAACGCAAAAAGGGTCTATGAATCGACGCAATCATTGCTCTCCGCTCAAGCTGTGCACCGCCCTTCTCTTCACAGCGGCTCTGGTAATCCTTTGCGGCTGCGGAAACGCCAACAGCAAGTCTGCCCAGGCCAGCAATACGCCGCAAGCCATTCCGGTCGCTGTCGCCACCGCGGAGAAGAAAGATGTTCCCGTATTTCTTGAAGGCCTCGGCAGCGTGCAAGCCTATAACACCGTCAGCTTAAAGAGCCGCGTGGATGGCCAGATCGTCCAGATCAACTTCAAGGAAGGCCAATTCGTCAAGCAGGGAGACCTGCTGATCGTGATTGATCCCCGGCCTTATCAGGTTCAACTGGAACAGGCCCAGGCCGCGCTGGCTCGTGATCTGGCACAACAGAAGAATGCCCAGCTCGACTACGACCGCTATCAGGGCCTGGTCAAAGATGGTGTGATCGCACAACAGCAGTTCGATACGCAAAAGGCTCTCGTCAATCAACTCGAGGGAACCGTTCAGACCGATCAGGCTGCGATCGACAACGCAAAGCTCCAGCTGGTGTACACGCGCATCACATCGCCCGTAAGCGGAAGGATCGGGTTGCGTCTGGTCGACATCGGCAACATGGTGCATGCTGCGGACACCAATCCTCTCCTGGTCATTACACAGCTTCAGCCGATTGCGGTTGTGTTTACGCTTCCTGAAGACGTTCTGCCAAACGTCGCGAAGCACATGAAAAGTGGTGCGCTCACGGTGGAAGCCTATAGCCGCGATGACAGCACTAAGATCGCCACTGGAAAATTGCTGACGATCGACAATCAGATTGACCAAACCACCGGCACCGGCAAACTGAAGGCGATCTTCGACAATCCCGACAACGCGCTTTGGCCCAACCAGTTCGTGAACGCGCATCTGCTGCTCGAAACGCGAAAGGATGCCATCGTCGTCCCCGCGGCAGCCATTCAGCGTGGCCCGCAAGGCGGCGCCTTCACTTATGTCGTGAAGTCCGACAAAACTGTCGAAGTGCGGCAGGTGAAGGTCGCTTTCACGCAAGCAAACATCAGTGCGATCGATTCAGGTTTGGTTGCGGGTGACGTTGTTGTTACCGACGGTCAGGACAAGCTTCAGGGTGGAAGCCGCGTTGAACCGGGCACAGGGAAGCCCTCGCCACAAGCCACAGGAACACCGGGGCAATGAGTCCCTCTCGCTTATTCATTCTTCGGCCCGTCGCCACGACCCTTCTCATGGTCGGCATCTTGCTTGTGGGCATCGTCGCCTACCGCCAGTTGCCAGTCTCGGCGTTGCCCGAAGTTGACTATCCCACCATCCAGGTCGTGACGTTTTATCCAGGCGCTGATTCCGAAGTAATGGCCTCGTCCGTAACCGCTCCACTCGAGCGGCAATTTGGCCAGGTCCCCGGACTTAGCCAGATGACTTCAACGAGTTCTTTCGGAAGCTCGTTGATCATCTTGCAATTCAATCTTGATCAGAATATCGACGTCGCCGAACAGGAAGTCCAGGCCGCGATCAACGCGGCGACCACGTATCTTCCGAAAGATCTTCCCAATCCGCCGATCTACAGCAAAGTGAATCCGGCGGACGCTCCCATTCTTACTCTCGCGCTGACCTCCGACACGCTTCCTCTTACGAAGGTCGAGGACCTCGCCGACACGACGCTGGCCCAGAAAATATCGCAGCTTCCCGGTGTCGGACTTGTTTCCATCAGCGGCGGACAGAAACCGGCCGTGCGCATTCAGGCGAATCCGACCGCCCTTGCGTCTTATGGATTGAGTCTTGAAGACCTGCGCACCGTGCTTGGGCAGGCAAACGTCGATCAGGCCAAAGGCGTGCTCGACGGTCCCCGCCAGTCGTACACCATCAATGCCAACGACCAACTATTCTCCAGCGCGGACTATCGCGACATTATTGTCGCAACCAAGAACGGTGCTCCGGTTCGTCTGCGCGATGTAGCCACCATCATTGACGGCGCAGAAAACGCCCGCCAGGCCGCGTGGATGAACCTTACCCCCGCCGTGATCGTCAACATCCAGCGTCAGCCCGGGGCCAACATCATCAGCGTTGCCGATCGAATCAAGACGCTTCTCCCACGATTGCAGGCATCTTTGCCATCTTCGGTGAGGTTGACGATCTTGACCGACCGGACGCAAACCATCCGCGCTTCGGTCGACGACGTTCAGTTCGAACTCATGCTCACCATCGGTCTGGTCGTGATGGTGATCTTCCTTTTCCTCCGCAATCTTCCCGCAACCGTGATTCCTAGCGTAGCTGTGCCGCTGTCGTTGGTCGGCACGTTTGGAGTGATGTATCTCCTCGGTTACAGCTTGAACAATCTCACGCTCATGGCGCTCACCATCTCGACCGGATTCGTGGTCGACGACGCCATCGTCATGATCGAGAACATCGATCGTTATCTGGAAGAAGGCGAGTCACCGCTCGATGCCGCGCTCAAGGGCGCCGGCCAGATCGGTTTCACAATCGTCTCGTTGACCGTTTCGCTGATTGCCGTCTTGATTCCGCTTTTGTTTATGGGCGATGTCGTCGGTCGATTGTTCCGTGAGTTCGCAGTCACACTCGCCGTCACGATTCTGGTATCGGCAATCGTCTCTTTAACGCTGACGCCGATGATGTGCGCGAAGCTGCTAAAGAATCGAACCCACGAAAAGCGAAGCCGCTTTTACGAAGCCTCAGAACGTTTCTATGAGCGCGTCATCGAGAAGTATGGCTCTACCTTGCAGTGGGTGCTGAAGCACCAGGCGGCTACACTGATTGTCACGTTCGCCACACTCGTCTTCACGATTCTGCTTTACGTCTACGTGCCCAAGGGCTTTTTCCCAGTGCAGGACACGGGCGTGATCCTCGGCATCTCCGACGCGCCGCAGACCGTCTCTTTCGACGCGATGGCTCAGCGCCAGCAGGAACTCGCCCAAGTCATACTCAAAGATGCGGGCGTCGACAGCCTCTCGTCATTCATCGGCATCGACGGCGTCAACACAACTTCCAACAGCGGCCGCATCCAGATCAACCTCAAGCCTCGCAATCAGCGGAAAGAGACAGCCTCAGACATTATTCGCCGCTTGCAGCCAAAGCTGGCAGACGTTTCTGGAATCACGCTCTACATGCAGCCCGTGCAAGACCTCACTGTCGAAGACCGCGTCAGCCGCACACAGTTTCAATACTCTCTCGAGTCTGCCGACGCTAACGACCTGAACTTGTGGGTACCGCGTCTTATCGACAAGTTGAAAGCTCTGCCGCAACTTAGCGACGTCGCCTCTGACCAGCTGACCAACGGTCTGAAGGTTGACCTTGTCATCGACCGCGACACAGCCGGGCGCCTCGGAATCCTTCCCCAGGCCATCGACGACACGCTCTATGACGCCTTTGGACAGCGCCAGGTCTCCACCATCTTCACCCAGCTCAATCAGTATCACGTGGTGCTCGAGGCCGATCCCAGTTTTCAGCAGACACCGGACTCTCTCAAGAATATTTACGTGCATTCGTCCAATGGAACGCAGGTGCCGTTGTCGGCCTTCAGCCACTTCCAGCAATCCAATGCGCTACTGGCGATCAATCACCAGGGCCAATTTCCTGTCGTAACTCTGTCATTCAACCTGGCCCCCGGGGTCTCACTCGGCGACGCAACCAAAGCCATCAATGAGGCTGAACGACAAATCAATCTGCCCACCAGCATTCACACCGCTTTTCAGGGGACGGCCGCAGCCTTTCAGAACTCGCTCTCGTCCGAGCCGTACCTGATTTTGGCTGCTCTCGTCACTGTGTACATCGTGCTGGGCGTGCTCTACGAAAGCTACATTCATCCGATCACGATTCTATCCACGCTCCCCTCAGCCGGTGTCGGTGCGATTCTCGCTCTGTTACTGACCCGCAACGACTTCAACGTGATCGCCCTGATCGGCATGATCTTGCTGATCGGTATCGTGAAGAAAAACGCCATCATGATGATCGACTTCGCGCTCGAAGCCGAGCGCCAGGAAGGCAAGGAACCGGAGCAGGCCATCTACCAGGCATGTTTACTGCGTTTCCGGCCGATCATGATGACCACGATGGCGGCACTGCTCGGCGGTCTGCCTTTGGCACTTACATCGGGAACCGGTTCCGAACTGCGAAATCCGCTCGGTATCACCATCGTTGGCGGACTACTGCTGAGCCAATTGCTCACCCTCTATACCACGCCGGTGGTTTATCTGGCGTTCGAGCGGTTGGGCCGCCGCTTCGAGCGCTTCCGGGTCGGAAACCGAATTGAGGAGCCAGCGGTCGCGGAGTAGGCCATGAATATTTCGGCTCCCTTCATCCAGCGACCCATCGGTACCACACTCTTAACCGTTGCTCTCTTGCTGTCAGGCATCCTCGCATTTCAGTTTCTTCCGGTCGCTCCTCTGCCTCAGGTGGAGTTTGCGGTCATCTCTGTTTCCGCGGGCCTCCCCGGTGCCAGTCCCGAGACTATGGCGTCGTCTGTCGCGACCCCGCTCGAGCGGCAGTTTGGTCGAATCTCCGGTGTGAACCAGATGACTTCTTCCAGTCAGCTTGGTTCCACCAACATCGTTTTGCAGTTCGATCTGAACCGTAATATCGACGCGGCCGCCCGTGATGTTCAGGCAGCAATCAACGCGGCCCGCGGACAGTTGCCTGCAAACCTGCCGAGCAATCCCAACTATCGCAAGGTCAATCCGGCGGACGCGCCGATCCTGATTCTGTCTTTAACCTCCGACACCATTCGCCTGCCCAGCATTTACGACGCCGCTAACTCCATCCTCGCGCAAAAACTCGCAGGTTTCAGGAGTGGGTCAAGTGATCGTCGGCGGTGGCGCCAATCCCGCCGTTCGTGCTGAGTTGAACCCGATGTTGCTGAACAAGCTGGGCGTCAGCACGCAGCAAGTGGCGACGGCGCTTTCTAACGCGAATGCGAACAAGCCTAAGGGACAAGTCGCCGGTTCCACTGAAGCCTGGACCGTAGATGCCAACGATCAGCTCCTGAAAGCCGACGAGTACCGCCCGCTCATTGTTGCCTATAACCAGAATGGCGTCGTGCGACTGGGGGACGTTGCCGACGTGCAGGATTCAGTCGAAGACCTTCGCAACGCCGGAATCGCCGGAATTTCCAGCGGCAATCCCAACGCAAAATCGAAGCGTGCCGTCTTGCTGATCATCTTCCGCCAGCCCGGGGCCAACATCATTTCGACGGTCGACAACATCCGCACTTTGATGCCCGAGCTGCGCTCGTCGATTTCGCCCGCAATCAATGTCGACGTCGTCATGGACAGAACGCTTACCGTGCGCGCCTCCGTCCGCGACATCGAGATCACGTTGCTGATCTCCGTCGTCCTCGTCGTTCTCGTGGTGTTCGTCTTTCTGCGCAACTTCCGCTCTACGATCATTCCTAGCATCGCTGTGCCGCTCTCGCTCGTCGGCACCTTTGGGGTGATGTACCTCCTTGGCTACAGTCTCGACAATCTCTCCTTGATGGCCCTCGCGATTTCGACCGGATTCGTTGTCGATGATGCCATCGTCGTGCTCGAAAACATCAACCGACACCTCGAGGAAGGCATTCCTCCTGTGCGCGCTGCCTTTATGGGGGCCCGCGAAATCGGATTCACCGTGCTCTCCATGAGCGTATCGCTCGTCGCCGTCTTCATTCCGATTCTGATGATGGGAGGCATTGTCGGCAGACTCTTCCGCGAGTTTGCCGTGACTCTGAGTGCGGCCATCGCCGTCTCGCTGATGGTCTCGCTCACCACCACGCCAATGATGTGCGCGAAACTGCTGCGGCCTATCAACGGCGAAAAGCACGGGCGTCTCTACCGCTCCAGCGAAAACGCATTCGATCGACTACTCCAGGGCTACTCCGCCGGATTGCGTTGGGTTCTTCGACACCAGATGCTGATGCTGCTACTCACCATCGGCACCGCCTGCCTGAGCGTCTATCTCTACATCATCGTGCCCAAGGGATTTTTCCCGCAGCAGGACACGGGCCGCCTGGGTGGTTCCATTCAGGCGGAGCAGGACATCTCGTTTCAGGCGATTCGCGACAAGATGAACAGCTTCGTCGACATCATCATGAAAGATCCCGCTGTCGACACCGTTACCGCCTTCGTCGGCGGCGGAGGCACTGCGAACACGGGCCGCATGTTCATCATGTTGAAGCCGCTCGAAAAACGAAAGATCGGAGCCGACAAAGTGATTGGCCGGCTGCGCGGGAAACTCGCGCATGTTGCGGGTGCGACGCTCTACTTGCAGTCCGCGCAGGACCTTCAAATCGGAGGTCGTCTCGGGAACGCTCAATACCAATACACATTGCAATCGGAAAATCTCAACGACCTGAATCAGTGGGCACCCAAAGTCCTTGCCAAGCTACGCAAGCTTTCTCAGTTGAAAGACGTCAACACCGACCAGCAGAACCGTGGCCTCGAGGCACGGCTCGTGATTGATCGTGACACCGCAGCGCGATTGGGAATTCAACCTGCCGCGATCGACGCGGCGCTGTACCAGGCCTTCGGACAAAGTCAGGTATCCACGATCTACGAGCAGCTCAACCAGTACCACGTTGTGATGGAGGTCGATCCGCGTTACCAGCAATCACCCGATGCGCTGCAGGCGATTTACGTTCCGTCAAAGTCTGGTACTCAAGTGCCCCTTGCCACCTTCACTCATTACGAGCCTTGGAACACTCCGCTGGCCGTCAATCACCAGGGCCAGTTTCCGTCGGTCACGTTTTCATTCAACTTGACCGAAGGTGTGTCGCTGGGAGAGGCGACACAGGTCATCCAGCAGGCAAATCGCGAGATCAATCTTCCCACCAGCATCCATCCCAGTTTCCAGGGAACCGCAGCCGCATTTCAGGACTCCCTCGCTAACGAGCCGATCCTGATTCTTGCCGCGCTTCTCACCGTCTACATTGTGCTCGGGATTCTTTACGAGAGTTACATTCACCCCATCACGATTCTTTCCACGTTGCCGTCCGCCGGAGTCGGGGCGCTGCTCGCTCTACTACTGACGCACAACGACCTCAATGTCATCGGACTCATCGGAGTTCTGCTCTTGATCGGTATCGTGAAGAAAAATGCGATCATGATGATCGACTTTGCGCTCGAGACCGAACGCGCCGGCGGCAAGTCTCCCGAAGATGCGATCTATCAGGCGTGCGTCCTTCGTTTCCGTCCGATCATGATGACCACGGCCGCCGCTCTCTTGGCGGGCCTTCCTTTGGCGCTGGGGCAGGGAACTGGTTCGGAACTCCGTCGTCCCTTGGGAATCACGATCGTTGGTGGATTGATTGTGAGCCAGATGCTGACTCTGTTCACCACCCCGGTGATTTACCTCTATCTCGACCGCCTGCAGTTGAGAATCAAAGGGAGTGTCGGTATTCGAGCCAAGAACGGGCTCGTACAGCCCACGTAGAAGTCGAAGAAGAATTCGCCGCAGAACTCCGCAGGACAAACCGTCGAACACTCGCCGCGACGACGCGAGTCGGGCTCACTTCGAATTCATCATCATGATTACAAACAGGACGGGCAAGTAGACGATCGTCGCCTGTAGCAGCTGCCGGGCACGCATTTTTGAAATGCCACTCGCGATCGGCCGTTTGAGCAATGCAAGCCGAAAGCCGACACAGAAAAGCAATACTCCCAAAACGACCGCGCTTCCCAGATACAGGCGCCCTGTCATTCCCATGAATGCCGGGAGCGTGCTTACCGGGATCAGGAAGAGGGAATAAGCCAGTATGCGTCGAGCGGTTGCTCGGCCCGTTGGCTCCACGACCGGTAGCGTACGGATCCCGCCCTGCGCGTAGTCCTCCCTATAGAGCCACGCGATCGAAAAGAAGTGTGGAAATTGCCACAAAAACAGAATTGCGAAGAGCACCGCTGGTCCAAACCCAAGCTTTCCGGATGCGGCCGTCCATCCCAGTACACCCGGCATCGCACCAGGGAAAGCTCCGACAAACGTGCACCACACCGACACTCGCTTCAGCGGCGTATAAACTGCCAAGTAGGCCACCGATGTCAGCAACGTCAGCAGGCCAGTCAGAACGTTCGTCAATAACGTAAGGTACAACGATCCCGCTACTGCCAAGGCCACGCCAACAACAGCCCCGAGTAACGCCGACATTCTCCCCGCCGGCATCGGGCGCCGGGCGGTCCGCGTCATCAGTCGGTCCGTATCTCGTTCAATGACTTCATTAAGCGCCGCGGTCCCGCTCGAGACCAGGCCAATTCCTAGCAAGGCATGGACCAGACCCACACCCAGAACGGGGAACCCAGATTGCCGAGACGCGAGGTAGTAACCGCACCCAGCCGTCATCACAATGAGGCTGGTGACCCTCAATTTGACGAGCTCGCTGTAGTCGCGGAGGGTTGCAGCTACCCACCCGCTAGGCAACGCAAGAGGTTGAGGCACGGCCCCCATGTGTCATGCTCCGACTCCCATTAGGTCTGCGCAACGCAGGGCCGCTCTCTCCTTACGGCCCTTCCTCCCGCGAAACCCAAGCCCAAAGCGCGGTTTGGGACTGCCGGCCCAGGAGAAGTCCAAGAATTCGTCAGCGAGCTCGCCAGCATGCATTGGGCCGGTGCTGTTGGACAACCCCGGCTGACAATCACGAGCTGGGATTTTGCGAAGACCCCACGAGGACTGAATAACTACTCCGGTCGTGGAACCGTGTCAACAAGATTCTAAGCACGTGAAACGCCGTATTGAGAAAACTTTTACGATTATTTTTCAAGTCACATGTTTTTTTACGAAAAATTTGCAATTTATCGTGAGGCGATGTAGTATTCTCGCCGTTTGTGGGGTCAGTGACCAAAAGTTTGCTTCCGCCGTTGGAATTTCTTGACAGCTCTACG
>Ga0126381_100002402_pt1 | contig 20230 bp, 13 predicted proteins | sample PanSoiMetPlot_28_FD_96465 | JGI IMG/M metagenome (GOLD analysis project Ga0126381, IMG submission 96465) | Tropical forest soil microbial communities from Panama - MetaG Plot_28 | ecosystem: Environmental > Terrestrial > Soil > Tropical forest > Bulk soil | place: Panama | collected 2016-02-17
CTCCGCGAAACCGGCGGCGAATTGGCCGGCATCGACGCCGAACGGCTCATTCAGTTGCATGGCGAGGCTTTTCAGAAGCGCTTTGCCTCGCAGGTTCGGCCGTTGCCAGGCGCGGCGGATTTGTTGGCGGCTCTAGCGGAAGCCGGCGTGCCCCATGCCATCGCCACCAGCGGAAAACTGGAAACGGCGCGGCGCTCGCTGGAAATGCTGGCCGTCAGTGGGAAGATTCCGGTGATCACGCGCGATCTGGTGCGCCGTGCCAAGCCCGATCCCGATCTGTTCCTGGCCGCCGCCGAACGACTCGGCGTCTCGATTGAAGATTGTGTCGTGGTGGGTGACAGCGTCTGGGACCTGCTGGCAGCCCGCCGCGCGCGAGCGCTCCCCATCGGTCTGCTCTCCGGAGGCTACGGTCAGGATGAGTTGGAACGAGCCGGCGCCTATCGCGTCTACGAGGACCCGCGCGATCTGCTCGAGCACCTCGACGAAGTCGGCGTCCGCCGCTCGAACTGACGGGCGCTACGATGGTGCCTTCGAAACGAGCTTTATCGTGATTGGAATGGCGGGATGCGCGGTCGCTCTCGATCGCGCGACCGGCCACGAGATCTGACGCACCCAGTTGAAAGACCGCGACTTCGTCAATGTGGCCGGCGTGGGTGAAGATCGGTTCGCCAGTGCTCATGGCGAGCTGTTTTGCCTTGAACCCGGCGACGGGCAAAATCCGCTGGAACAATCCGCTGAAGGGACTAACGTAGCGATGATGCCGCCGCATCCGGCGCGGAAATAACGGTCATCACATAACGGCGTGGCAATAAGGGAATTCCCTTGGCGTACTGGGTAATCTTCAGCGGTCCCAATCTGTGGGGGTCCTACGAATATAATGTGGGGATCTCAAATACAGTGGCCAGCTCCAGCGGAGATTTGGGGCGTTGGGCGAGGCCAACCCAAATTGGTTCCAAACGGCCGGTGAACTGCTGCCCTCGTTCGATCCGACCACAGATACCACGCCGGAGCCGGGCACCATCATCCCGGGAGCGCTGGCACTACTGCGATTGCCGGTGTTGGCGCGGTGTGTCTCACATCGCGGATGAACAACAAGTAGCTTCGCGGGACAGACGGTTTCGCCTGTCAAGGCGCGGAGGGCGTCCTTTTGACCGCGCCGGACAGGCGGAAGCCCATCTCCCACCAATTGGCCGCGTAGGGACGGCTGTCCTCCGCTTAGCTTGTGTGGTCGTGAATAATCTTCCAACCCGCCGGGGTCCTCTTGAGGATCAACGTAAACCGCCCCGACGCCTTCCCGCCGGCTGCCGCCATCCTCTCGAGAGTGTACTTGCCCGTCGCCAGCGCTACACCGTCCGCCAGCGGGCGCACTTGGATTTCCGAAAATGCCAGCCTGCCCATGGCCTCGCGCGTAGGATACGCGCGGCGGTAGCGGGCCACGATCGCAGCTACGCCACCCCGAACTACGTCGCGGCCGATGAACGTCGTATCGGGCGAGTCTTCGTAATAAGACGCGAAGGTCGCCAGATCGCCGCGGTTCCAGGCCGTTTCGGAGTCGCTTAAAATCGTCTGGATCTCCGCAGTTTGCGCCAACAGCAGTGGTGCGCAGCAGAGGAGCACAATCGAGCGGATCATGAACGGATTATAGTCCGGCTGCTCGCAGCTAAGGATTTTTGTCCGCTTCCGTGGGGCTTTCCGGCGTCATCGGGTAACTCCTCGATGACTCTTCCACGGGCTTCTTCGCCGCAACCAGCGCGTTGCCGATCTGCATCACCTGCTTTAGCTCGCCCGGCGCTACGGATAGAAAGGTGCCCGTGCCGGAAAACGCCCGGCTATTGCGCACAATGGCGCCCGGGCAATGATCCAGCCGGATCACCGGAACGTCCGCCAGCGGCTTGCGGCTGCTGACGCCGTCCGCCTCCAACTGCCTGGAGTCGCGAATCAGGAACGCCGGGCCGTTCTCCGCATCCACCTCGACGCCGTGCAGCTCCAGCGCCTCGGTGTTGTAAGCTTTCACGCCCGCCTTCGCTTGCGCCACTACATCGCGGATGCGTAGCGCCGTAATCGGCATTTCCGGCAGGCCTTCTACGTCGATCGCCACCCGCGCGCCGTGGATCGTCACGTTGCTCACCGCGATATCGCGAAACACCGGCGTCCGAACTGAGACCGGCTCGGCGGCGGACCTCACCTCGCCTTCCATCATGTAGTAATTGGTCACGCTGATCGCCGTGCCCACGTTCTGCATGGTCCAGTTGTCGAACCGTACGTTCTCCACGCCGCCGCCGCGCCCGCGCCGGCTCTTGATCCGCACACCTATCTGCGTGCCGTCGCAGGTGATGTTACTGGCCACCAGGTTCCGCACCCAGCCCGAGGTTTCGCTGCCGATTGTCACCGCTCCGTGCGCGCGGTGTACGTTGCAGTTCGTGATAGAAATGTTTTCCGATGGTTTGTTCACCCTCAGCCCGTCGGCGTCCTTTCCGGATTTGATCACGATGCCGTCATCGCCCGTATCGATGTAACAGTTCGAAATGCGAATGTTCCGGCTGGAGTCCACGCCGATGCCGTCGGTGTGAACGCCGGGATAGGTCTCGATGATGACATCGCGCACCACGGCGTTATCCGTATACAGCAGATGGATCGTCCACATCGACGAGCCCACGAAGTGCAACCCTTCGATCAGCACATTGCGGCTGTCCATAGTGCGCACGAACGACGGCCGCAGCTCGGGCGCGGCGGCCTCATACATTTCCTTGGGAACCGGCTTCCGCCATTCCAGCGCCGCGAGTAGCTTCTCCCAGTTCGCGCCGAATGCCGAGCCCGGGTCGGAGCCTGAAGCTTTCGACCGGCTCATCAGCTTCAGCCAGTCCGCGTTGTCGGTCGCGAGCGTGCCGCGGCCCGTGAGCGTCACATTCTCCAGATGCCGCCCGCCGATCAGGGGCACCGGCGTCAGACACTCGATGCCTTGTTCTCTGCCTTCCGTGAACGCCAAGCGTGCCGCGGGGAACTCCACCACCGCGCCTGCCGCGAAATCGAGCGTCAGGTTGCTGACGAGCTCGACGGGCCCGGAGATGTATTTGCCCGCCGGCACGAATACCGTTCCGCCGCCCGCGGCTTTAGCCGCCTGAATCGCCGAGCGAAACGCCTCGGTCGCCGGGGCAGAGCCGTCGTTGTGCGCGCCGTAATCGCGGATGTTGAACACCGGCGCGGCGCCCCAGACGGGCGCTACGCCCAACAGCAGCAGGTTTGCGAACCAACGGCGCATCGGGGACCTCCAGACCTCATTGTTGCAGCTTGTTGCCTCGATTCTGAATCCCTCTCTGAAGTTCGCGCCTCCGGTGAGAACGTGCACTCTCACCTCAGACGAGCGAGCGGGGAGCTAGAAAGTGGAAGAGCGCAGGCGCCCTCACCGCATGTTCTGCCCCATCCACTGCACCACCTCATCGAGCAGGCGGTTCGGCAGCCGGTTGTAATCCCACGGCTCGTTCAACGCCAGCTTCTCGCCGGCGCCATACAGCGCGTACACCTTCTTCGCGTCCCTCACCGCCGCTGTCACATCGGCCGGCGTCGCATCGCGATCCAACTGCGGCTGGACCACCAGCAGCGGGCGCGGTGCAATCAATCCCAGCACCTCATCGAAATCGTAAGGGATCTGCGCTTCGTGCCCGACGAAGAATCCGAGCCGTGGTATCAGGTCCCGCTCATGGCTGTATCGCGCCACGCCGCCCGTCCCCGTGGCGGCCGTGTCCGTGCGCATCGGCGTGAAGCCGGAAATCGAAACCAGGCCGGCGACGCGCGCGTCGAGCGCCGCCGCGTACAGTCCCACCGTCGCGCCCATGGAGTAACCGAAAAGGTAAATGTGCTGTCCATCTACCAGGCTGTCCTTTTGGAGCGCGTCGATGCCTGCCCGCACGTCCTCCACCATTCGTCCCATGTGCGACCAGTGCGGGTAGCGGTCGTAAAACGGTCCCGTCTCCGCCAACCGGCTGCCGAAGCCGCTCTGGTCGTACGCCAGGACCGCATAGCCGGCGCGCGCTAACGCCAGGATCGGGTGCAGGTCATTGTGGTAGACCCACATATACCCCAGCGGATAGCTGAAGCCATGCAGCCAGATGACCGTGGGCAGTTTCGCGCCCTCAGCCGTATTCGATGGATAATACAGGTCGCCTCGTACGTTGAAGCCGAACATAATGGGCCGCGAAGTCACCTGGTCCTTTTCCGGCGCCAGCCAACCGAACGAATTGCCGCCCCGCTGGATCACCCAGTTCACCAGGTCCGGCGTCACCTGCCCGGGATTGCCTGCGCCGCGCCCGGCCGCCGCGGCGGCGCCCCTTCTGCCCGCCCCTGCAGCCCCGCCCCGCCCCGGGAAAATTCCGCGGCCCGCGCCCGGCGGCATCATCGGCGGCTCGTCCCCCAGCGCCCACTCTACCGACTTGCGAATCGCGGCCGCCCGCTTCTCCCAGTCCGCCGCGGAAGCCATCTCGGCGAGGCCCGTGATGCCGCGCCGCGGATAGCGCGCCAGCTCGACCGACTCCTTGGTGTTCGTCCGCCACTTCTCCCAGTCCCACTGGAAGATCAAGTTGTTCGTCCACTGTCTCGTCGAGCGTCCGAACTGCAGATCGAGCCAGTCGAGGCACGCTTCCTGATCGTTTGCGCCGTGAAATCCGGGTACGCGCAAAGTGCCGATACGTCCGGGCTCTGCGAGGAGCTTGTACACCTTCAGCGCGGAGTAGTAACTCTGCTCGTCCGCCCAGGTGTTGGAGACCTCGTCGTTGTTCCCCCACTCCATGAGAATGGCGCGCGGCGCGATCATCGCCACCAGCAGATTCGCGTCGACCGGCAGCCGGTCCTCGCGTCCCGCGAAAAATCGCAGCCGCGGCACGAACCACGTCGGGAACGAACGCGTCGTGCTCTCGACGCCTTCCCCAAAACCGCGCTCACCCGAAAGCCGCCAGGGGAGCACCCCGCCCACGCCCGTGCTGCCTGCAATCACCGCCGCGATGCGTTCATCCATGGCAGCTGCGATGGTGGCCATCTTGCCGTCGCGTGAGTAGCCGGTGATGCCGACGTGTTTCATGTCGACTTGCGGCACCGTCTCCAGGTAGTCGAGCACCAGGCTCGTCGCCCACGCCCGCCGCGGCAGCAGCGCGAAATCGTATTCCGGATAGAGCTGTGCCAGCGCCGCCGCATCGTCCATGCCGTCATTCGCCGCGTATCCCGCCGAAATGTACCCGCGCCGCAGGAGCGAGGGTGCCCACCCGGTCAGGTTCGGACTGATCAGGACCGGAAACAGCCCTTTGCCCTCGGGGATCATCACCTGCACCCGCATCGTGCCCTTATCGCCGGGACCGAACTCAAGCCGCACGTTGCGAATCAAGTAACCCTTGCCGGGCGTCTCGTCGAGGACCGTCACATGGTCGAGCTTCGGCTTCGGCGGAAACGTCCCGAGATCGTATTTCTCGAAGAGCTGCCGGATCTCCGCCCGCCGCACCCGCCACTCCTGTGCCGTCCGTACCGGCCGCCCGTCCAAAAACCGCAGAGGATCCGGCAACCCGTTGTGCCGGGGCAGTGCATCGAAATCCGGCGGCAGTTCGCCGCTCTTCTCCAGCCACGCCTGAAATGACGGAACCGCCGGGAGGATTTGTTGCAGCTTCTCCAGATACTGCCGGCGCTCAGCCTCCGTCATCGCGTTCGCTTCCGGCCACCCGATGCCTAACAGCATCGCCGCGGTCAACCACAGCTTGGGACGTAACATAGTGCCCCCCCCAATATCCACATTTGCCAAAGAAAACTATATCGCAGTGCAGGGGACGCCGATGTAGATTGGGTTTTGAATCAGGCCGGTAGCCTCGCTTTGATAACTCGCGTGCTAAAACGCCATCACAATCATCAGAATTTTTTAGATCTTCGCCGATCTCGAATGCATCAATGTGGGATTGTGCCTGATTCTTGCATCCGTACGGGGCGCGCCTCGGGAGCTTCCCGGATGCCGCGTCGTCGGAGTTTTCAGGCGCACATCATTCCCAACCCGCTTTACTCCGTTTCACCGGTTCCTAAAAACGAATTGGTTCCTAACAGATTGGATGTGAACTTGACCCGTAAACTGGGCCACTGGGCGCGGCGAGCCGCGCATCGGCTTCGCCGGGAAGGGCAGTCATCTTGCTTTCGACTTCACACGGACTAAGGCGGCGCGCCTTCATTTTTGCTTTGGCTGTACTGGGAGCGGCCGTGGCGGTGTGGTTCTTCGCGATTCGACCACCGTCCATTCCCCACCGCAGTTTCCGCATCGGGTTTGAGGAGGTCCCACCCGTCCAGATGCGCATGGACGGCGGCTACACCGGGCTTGCCGTCGAAACCATACAGGAAGCCGCGCGGCGTGCCGGCGTGTCGCTCGAATGGGTCGAAACCGGCCTCAGTTCCGACGAATCTTTGTCGCGGGGACTGGTGGATCTTTGGCCCATCATGCTCGATTTGCCCGAGCGCCGCAAACATTTCCATATCACCCAGCCTTGGCTGCACACCAGTCACACGCTGGTTCTGCGCGCCGCTACGGAAGCTCCTGGGCCCGACTTTACCGGCCGCATCGCGCTTCTGCACTTGCGGGTACACTCCCTGCTGGCGCGGCAGGAATTTCCGCAAGCCCAAGTGATCCCGTTCACGGATGTCGCCACGATCGTGAAGGAAGTCTGCAGAGGCACGGTCGCGGCGGGTTTCCTGGAAGCCCGTGCTGCCCTGGCGGCATTGCGGGACAAACCCGCCGAATGCTCCGCGACAAAACTTCGCGTCCAGACTTTTCCTCGCTTGACGCTGCCCTTGGCGATCGGTTCCACTCGTGGGGCCGCTGCGGCCGCAGACAGGATTCGAAGGGAGATCGGCAATCTGTTCCGGGATGGCACGCTGGCCGCGACCATGGCTAAGTACTCCTACTATGGAGTCGACGACACCTGGGTCACATATGATTTGATGGCTGCCCTCGAGCGCTCCCGTTGGATAGCATGGGGCGTCGCTGCGTTGGCCGTTTGTCTGTCTTTGGCGTTATGGCAGGCGTTCGCTTTGCACCAGCGGCGGCAGCTCGAGGCGGCGCGCCGTCAAAACGAACTGCGATATAAGGAAGTCTTCGACCATTTCTCGGAGTGCGTCTTCGTCCTGGATGTCACCTCCGATGGCCGTTTCAAGATCGCGGGACTCAATCCGGCTGAGGAAAAAGCCACCGGGCTTTCGAACGCTGCGGTGACAGGCAAATACATCGAAGATGTGCTTCCCCAGGACGTCGCTACACGCGCCGCCGCGCACTACCGCGGATGTCTGGAAGCCGGAACAGTCATTCATTATGACGAGGAACTAAGCCTGCCGACCGGCGTCCACTACTTCCACACGAACCTCATACCCTTGCGGAACGATGCCGGGAAAATTCATCGGGTTGTCGGCTGCTGCATGGATTTTACCGATCTGAAACGAAGCCAGGAGGAAGCCCTTGCCCGGCAGACGCTGGAAAGCGTGGGAACGCTGGCCAGCGGCATCGCACATGATTTCAACAACCTGCTGGGCGGAATACACGCACAGGCGGAGCTGGCCCTCACCGGGTCCGGTACGGGTGAATTTCCCGAGGAACAGTTGAAGGCGATCCGCGAGGTGGCGATCCGCGGCGCCCAGATCGTGAGCCAGTTGTTGATTTATGCCGGAAAAGACGTCGAGGTTCCGGAGCTCGTCAGCGTGTCGCAGGCTATCGAAGAGATGCTTGAGCTGCTCAAGGTTTCAGTATCGAGGCGCGCGACGCTGGAGATCGCTCTGGCCGACGATCTTCAAGCGGTCCGAGCCAGGGCCGCGCAAATCCGGCAAATCGCGATGAACCTCGTCACCAACGCCTCCGATGCCATTGGCGACCGGGATGGAACCATCCGTCTGGCGACCAGGCGGGTGACCTTGAGCCGCTCCGAGGCGACGGCCGCGAAAGCAGCCGAAGGCGAATACGTGCAACTCTCCGTCTCCGACACCGGAGAGGGCATGTCGCCGGAAACGCAGGCTCGGGCGTTTGACCCGTTCTTCACCACCAAGTCTGCCGGCCGCGGCCTCGGACTGGGGGTGGTCTATTCGATCGTTCGAAATCTCGGCGGGACCATCCGTCTCGCGAGCGAGTTGGGCAAAGGGACCACCGTAGATATCTTGCTCCGGTGCGCGGGCGTTCCGAGCGTTTCGACCAAGTACCCGGTATCGCGCGCCGGCGAGACGGCGCGTCCGCCGCAGGAATTTTCCATTCTCGTTGTGGAAGATGAAGAACCGCTGCGGGAAGCTGTCGTGAGGCTGTTACGCAAGAAAGGCTTTGCGGTGCGCGAGGCTGCTAACGGTTCGGCGGCCATCGATCTGCTGCGGGCCAAGGGCAGCAGGATAGACGCGATGCTGCTCGATATGACGATCCCGGGGGCTTCCAGCTATGAAGTAGTCGCTGAAGCGGCAGCAAGCCTGCCGGACATCCGAGTGGTCCTCACCAGCGCCTACAGCCAGCAGATGGTGGCTGCGAAAATGACCGCATCCCAGATTCGCGGTTTTATTCGAAAGCCATTCTCACTCGCTGAACTTCTGCAAACCCTTCACACCGCTTTTGACGGGCGCACCAGCGCTGCTGCCGCCGAGAATTACGAAGCACCACAACTCAAATAAGCGGCGAGAGAACAATCTGCTCCCTCGCCGCTAAAGACCTTGCTCTTGCGATGGCGATGCCAGTGGCGACTTACCTGTGGCCGCCTCCATGTCCGCCGCCGCCACCGAAATGGCCGCCACCGAATCCGCCGCCGCCGAAGTGGCCTCCTCCGAAACCACCACCGCCACCGAACCCGTGGAATCCGCCACCTCCGCCGAATCCATGGAACCCGCCGCCGCCGTAGCCGCGCATAGCTCCACCGTAACCGCGCATCGCTCCGCCGTTATAGTTCGGCGCTACGTGCATGGCTCCGCCGTTATAGTTGGGCGCGACCCGGGAAGGCGGTGAGAAGTTTCTGGGCATACCCGGCATACCGCCACGAAAGCCCTGGGCCGCGGGACCCCCCGGATTCATCCGCGGCGCAGTCCCTTGTCCCAATGAATTGTGCATGCCTGGTCCAAATGAATTGTGCATGCCTGGTCCGAACGAATTGTGCATGCCAGGTCCGAATGAATTGTGCATGCCAGGTCCGAACGAATTGTGCATGCCTGGTCCGAACGAATTGTGCATACCCCACGATCCGGAATTCGCTCTCATGGCATTGGCTCTCGAGGCTATCGAGGCCGCTCCGAATCGATTGTTCAGGCCCGCGGTGGAATACGGAACTCCCAGTCTGTGAGCCGGGTTATGGGCCCATATAGTTCGACCGGCTCCCGCCCAAACACCGTGGAATCCAAAATGATTAAAGAATCCGTGGTTGACCCAGACTCCGCCGTGGAACCAGGCGGGGCACCAGCCCCATCCAGCCCATCCGCCGCCCCAGCCCCAGCCGCCGAACCAGAGTCCGACGCTCACACCGGGCCAGAATCCCCATCCGTAAGGCGGATACCAAAGCGCCGGATACAAACCCCAGACAGGGGGGCCCCAGATGTAGGCGGGGTCGTAAGAAGGTACATAAATCACCTGCGGATCGGCGGGCATGATCTGGACTGCCGTTTGACCGCCTTCGGAAACCGTGGACACTGTCTGGTGCGAATCGCTGGACAACTTGCCGCGAGCTTCGGCCGCTGTCCGCATTCTTTGCACCGCCGCCATCACATCGCCTTGCTGGGCAAGGAATGCGTTACCGAGATCCGAGGTCCAGCGCACATCCTGAGTCAGGCGGTCGAGTACCTCTGGGAAGGCGACCATCGCCTGCACGCTCGGATCCCAATTTTGCTGCTTGGCGGCATTCATGAGTTGGCTTCCCTGCAAACCAGGGTTCGCTTTCAGCCACTGTTCCGCTTCCATCAATTCCAGCGGATATGTGGAAGCGACGAGCAACTGGCTGAGCATAGGGTCAGGGTACAGCGCGACCGGCGAAACCAGATTATCCAGTTGTTGCATGGATAGTCTGGGCGCAGTCGGCGTGACTTGAGGAGGAGGCGGCGAAGCCGCTGGCGCCTGTGCCTCGGCTGGTGTGAGAGTAACGGTCAGACAAACAACCAGACCAACCGCGGCCAGGGTCGTAGGAAATGACTGCAACCACTGGCGCGTCATAATTCACATCCCTCGCGATTTGATTGTTCTACTTATAAGATGCGCCGCCTTGTAACACTGGACGTTTGATTCCGCACAATTTGACTGCCTCGACGTTTTCTCGAAGCTACAACTTGGAGTTACGCGGCATCGCTATCCCTCTAAAGAATTTAGATCTGCCTCCGCCCCCCCGACCTCCAGAAACTGTAAGACGCCGAACGCAATGTACCAACCGGGAATCCTTCTGCTTCTGTTGGCAATATCCATCGCGTCCGCGCAAAATACCGGCACGTTAAAGGGAAGCGTCATCGACGAATCGGGAGCCGTGGTTCCGGCGGTGAGTGTCACCGTGGAAGGCAACGGAGTGTCAAAGACCGCGCAGACGCAGGCGGATGGCACATTTGCGATACCGGGGCTCGCCGCGGGGCAGTACACGGTCGAGGTGACCCTTCCTGGCTTCGCTCCTTTTTCCAAGCCTGCCACCGTGACCGCCGGCGGCACGGTGGAAGTGCATATCACCCTTTCCGTCAGCACCGAAAAACAGGAACTGACGGTAACGGCGGAGGCCGGCCCCACTGTGGGCGTCGAGCCCGAAGCCAACGCTGCGGCGATGGTCATTAAGGATCAAGATCTGCAATCGCTCCCCGACGATCCAGATGACCTGGGCAATGCCCTCCAGGCCCTCGCCGGACCAGGAGCCGGCCCAAACGGCGGCCAGATCTATATCGACGGATTCACCGGCGGGCAGCTTCCGCCCAAGGAGACGATCCGCGAGATCCGCATCAACCAGAATCCGTTTTCCGCGGAATTCGACAAGCTGGGTTTTGGCCGCATCGAAATCTTTACCAAGCCCGGCACGGACAAGTTTCGCGCCATGCTGTTCCTCAATTACAGTAACGCCGTATTCGATTCGCGGAACCCATTCGCCAGTAACAAGCCGGCGTATAGGAACCGCCAGTATGGCGGCTACGCGTCGGGCCCCCTCACTAAGAAAGCGTCTTACTTCGTCGATTTCAACGAGCGTGACATCCTCAACAACGCCATCACGAACGCCATCTTTTTCGACGCGGCCACGGGTGTCACCTCGCCCATCAATACGGCCGTCGTGACCCCCACTGTAAACCGCACCATCGCGCCGCGCGTCGACTACCAGTTGACCGCGAACAATACGCTGATGGTGCGATTTGAAGAGCGGATGGGCCACTACGCCAACGCCGGTCTAGGCGGCTATCGGCTTCCGCCCCCCTACGCGGTCCTGGCGTACAACAATCAAACCAACGCGCAAAACCTCGCCGCTACAGAGACCGTGGTGCTCGGGCCCAACATGGTGAATGAGACGCGCCTCCAGTTCGTCCGCTCCTGGTCGCAGTCGCTGGGAAATGAGATTCCGCAGATCAACGTGGCCAATTCGTTCATTACCGGCGGCAATGGGGTTGGAAACACCTTCGACCGCGGCCACCATTACGAGTTGCAGAACTTCACTTCCATTACCCATGGAACGCACAGCCTCCGCTTCGGTCTGCGCGCGCGGCGCGACAGCGATCAGAACAATAATCCCCTCGGATTTAATGGCATATTTACCTTCCTCGGCGGCGTGCAGCCGATTCTCGATGCCAACAATCAGGTCGTCTACGGTCCCGACGGCAATCCCCTCACCACCGTGCTCACCTCGCTCCAGCAGTATCAGCGCAATGTGGCGCTGATGGAGGCCGGCTTCACCCAAGCTGAGATCCAAATCCTGGGCGGCGGCCCTTCGCGTTTCACCATCCAGGCCGGGGAGTCATACGTCAGCATGGTCCGCTGGGATGCCGCCCCGTTCGTACAGGACGACTGGCGGCCGCGTCCGAATCTCACCATCAGCCTCGGTTTGCGCTATGAGGTGCAAACCTTGATTTCGGAGTACCGGGATTGGGCGCCGCGACTCGGTTTCGCCTGGTCTCCCTGGAAGGCGAAGAACGGGCACACAACCGTAATCCGCGGCGGGTTCGGCATTTTCTACGACCGCCTCGGCTTTGCCCCTTTCGAAGCAGCGGCGCTGAACAATGGCCACACGCAGGTGCAATTCACCGTTTACAACCCTGCGTTCTATCCCAACCTCCCACCGCTTTCCACTCTGAGCCCCGGTCAGAACACCATCTACCTCATCGATCCGAACCTTCGCACTGACTACGCGATGGAGTCGGCGATCGGTGTGGAACGGCAGGTGAACCGAAATACCACCGCAACCGCTACCTATACATACATCCGCGGAGAGCACTATCTGCAGACCGTCCCCCTCAATGCCCCGCTGCCGGGCACTTTCAATCCGCAGCTCCCCCTGGCTCCTGGTAACGGCGTCTTCCCGCTGGGTTACGAGGCGGGCAACGTCTTCCAATATGAATCGGGCGGCCTTTTGCGGCAGGGCATCTTCATGGCGAGCTTCAACACGCGTATTCCGAACAAGGCATCGATCTACGCGAGTTATCAGCTCACCTACGCCAACGATCTGCCCTCCATGCCCTCCGACCCCTATAATTTCAGGTTGGACTACGGCCGCTCGAATCTGGACCGGCGCCACAATTTCCAGCTCTTCGGCTCGCTGACGGGCCCCAAAGGCATCAACGTGGCGCCGTTCATCACGCTGCGATCCGGCGGCCCATTCGATGTGCTGGCCGGTGAGGACCTGTATGGCACCACTTTCATAAACGCACGCGCGGCTTTCGCGCCGCCTGGCGTTTGCCCGCCCGGATTTCACGGCGTCATCGGTCCCGTCGTGTGCTCCTCGGCCGGCGCCTTTACCAACAGCTACAACACCGCGAATCCCATCAACGTCGTGCCGAGAAACTATCTCACCATGGCGCCGCTGGTCTCCATCAACATGCGGGTGTATCGTGTGCTCGGGTTCGGTCCGCGGCGCAGCCCCCAGGCGCTGCAGCCGGGTGGAGGTGGCGGCCGTGGCGGCAACGGCGGCGCGGGCGGCGGTATGAGGATGGGGCCGCAAGGCGGCGGCGGCCGCGGCGGGGCGACGGCGTCGACCACCGACCGCCGCTTCAATCTAACCCTTGGCGTGACAATTACGAACCTGCCGAACCACTTTAACCCCGCCGGCTATCAGGGCGTGATCACCTCCCCGCAATTCCTCCAGCCCACCACCGTCAACACCGGGTTTGGCGGCGGCGGCGTGTCCGGCGCTTCCAACAGCCCCGCCAACAACCGCCGCGTGGAATTCAATATGAGGTTGAATTTCTGACGCCTCATAGCCATCTCGAAGTGAATGAATTCGGCAGTACTTACGAATAATACATGGCTTGCTCGAAAGGAAAGGCGGCGTCGAGGTCACCCGGACGAAGACGAGCGCGCCTCGGAGTTTCGGCTCCTCGTCGCAATTCTCCGCAAAAATGGGAGTCCGGCGCGCGCCCCTGGCGAATCGAAACGTGTATCATAATTGGAAACTGCATCGAAACATCAACGCAGGGAGTTGGGACAGGAGCGGCTTGTGATCTTAGGCATATCCACTACGCAAACGACGCTAGGCATCATCCTCGGCATATCGCTCACAGCCTGGGGCCAGGGCGGTCGCGCCGGCCGTGCGGCCGCGGCACAGGCGGGCCGTCAGCAGGCGTCGGAACAACAAGCCGCGCCGCCGGCGGCTTCAGGACGCGGCGGTCGCGGGGCGGCAGGCGGTGGCGCGGGCGCGGCGAACGACTTTTATAATTACGATTCGGCGGCCGCCTCGGCCGAGCCCCTCCCCGACAGCGGGCTCAAAGAAACCCACCAGAAGATATCAGTCAACGGAGAAGCCCTGACATACACTGCGCGTGCGGGCTACATGCCATTGCGCAACGCGACGACGGGCCAATCGGAAGCCCACCTGTTTTTCACCAGCTATGTCAAGGACAATGGCGGCCTCGGGCGGCCGATCCTGTTCTTTGTGGGTGGCGCGCCCGGCGTAGCGGCAAGCTGGCAGGAGTTCGGCGGCCTAGGGCCAAGGCGAATGAAATGGGCCAGCGACGGCGGCGCGGGACTCCCGCCGTATGGCTGGGCCGACAATCCCCACACCTTGCTGGGAGCAGCCGACCTGGTCTTCGTCAATCCCGTCGGTACCGCCTTCAGCCGCCCGGATACACCGGCGCAAGGTCCGAAGTTCTGGAACACCACCGCCGATGTCGCCTCGCTCGGGGAGTTCGTCCGCAGTTTCCTGGCCTCCAACAATCGCCGCAATTCGCCTCTGTTTCTGGCCGGGGAAGATTTCGGAACGGGCCGCGCGGCAGGGCTGGCCGCCTATCTCACCGAACACGACATTCCGGTGAGCGGTGTGGTGTTGCTGTCCGTGGCGATGAGCCCCGACGCAAGCGCTGGCGATACGCAATACATTACGCTGCTGCCGAGCCTCGTCATGGCCGCCTGGCACCAAAAGAAGCTGGGTCCCGAGCTTTCGGGCATGAGCGTCGAGCAGATTGCCGGCCGGGCGCGCCAGTTTGCGGCGCGCGAATATCTCCACGCGCTCTACAAAGGTGACCGCATGTCGCCGGAGGAGCGCACCAAAGTCGCGGCCGATCTTGCCGGCCTCACCGGCCTTTCGAAAGCTTTCGTCGTAAACAATGATCTGCGCATCTCAGCCGAGCGTTTCAATAGCGAGCTTCTGCACGATCGTCACCTTGTGCTCTCCAATTCCGACTCGCGGGTCAGCGGATTCCAGCCGGCCGCGGGCGGCGGTGGGCGCGGACGCGGCGGCTTCGGCGCGGTCATGTCGCCGCCGATCGATTTCAATTTGAGCGGTATCTCGGGCGGGTTCGAAGCGGCGTACGATGCCTACCTGGAGGGCGAGCTCAGCTTCAAAGGCGCCGGGATCTTTTACTTGTCGAGCGGAGGGGTAGGCGCATACACGGTTTCGGGGAGCGACGATGCCAGCCTGGCCGCGGCGTTCGCGCGCAATCCAAAGCTGCGCCTGTTTGTGGCGATCAATTACTTCGACCTGAGCTCGCCTTTCTACGGGACCGAGTTCACCCTGGCGCACCTCAACGTCTCTCCGGAGGTTCGGGCGCACAACATCACGGTCGGCCATTTCGAAGCCGGGCAGATGACTTACCTGGATAACAAGTCGCTCGCAAAACTGGAAGGCGATTTGAGCGGTTTTCTGAAACAAGCCGCCACTACGGGGAATTAGACCGATGGTTCACGAGCAGCGAAGGAGTCACGGGATGACAATACAGCGAAGATTCGGCAGGCAATTCTGCATTGGGCTGCTGGCCACCACCATCGGCTCCGCGGCGTTCGCGCAGGGACGCGGTGCGGCCACCGGAGCGACCAACGATTTCTACCGATTCAATTACAGCTCCGAAGAGCCGATGCAGCCGATCAACTACCCGGCGCAGCCGATCACGACACAGCATGAAATCACGCTGCACGGCGAGACGATCGCGTATACCGCTCACGTCGGCTTCATGCCGATCCATCAGGCCACCAGCGGCGTAACACAGGGACACCTCTTCTACATCTACTACTCCAAGAACGACGTCAAAGACCGGTCGAAGCGGCCTGTTTGGTTCCTGTTCAATGGCGGCCCGGGCGCAGCGACCGTCTGGCTGCACATGGGCGCCTTCGGTCCGAAGATGGTGAAGTTGCAGCAGAACGGGCTGGCGACGCCCCCTCCGTATACGTACGTCGATAATCCCAACAGCCTGCTCGACACCGGCGATCTGGTGTTCATCGATGCGATGGGGACGGGCTTCAGCCGTCCCGATCGCCCGTCGTACGGACCCGATTTCGGAGGCGTCGAAAACGACCTGGCGGCCTTCGGCGAGTTCATTCGCAGTTTCCTGAACGAATACAACCTGTGGGGCTCGCCCCTTTTCGTGGGCGGCGAGAGCTACGGCACAACCCGCGCCGCCGGGCTGGCCGGATATCTGACGGACCACGACATTCCGATCAATGGCGTCATGCTGCTCTCCGCCGTGATTTCTTCCAATGCCAGTGCGGGCGAGCAGCGGCAGTTGCAGACGCTGCCCACGGAAATCATGACCGCGCACTACCACAAGAAGCTCCCGCCGGACCTGCAAAAGCTCAGCGTGGAGCAGATCGCCAAACAGGCTCGTGAATTCGCCTCTGGCGAATATCTGGAATACCTGTTCGACGGCGCGCGGGCGACCCAAGCCCAGCGCGAAAAGGTCATGACGGACATGGCGCGATACACCGGCCTCTCCAAGAGCTTTCTCGATGGATTGGATCTCCGTGTTCCGCTGGGACCCTTCAGCACGGAGCTGTTGCGCGAGCAGCACCTGATGACGTCCCGGCTCGATTCGCGGTTTGCCGGCTACCAACTGGATGCCGGGGCGACCAACACCAGCTTCGATTACAGCAACGCGAACATCGAAGACTGCTTCCTCACTGCCTTTGAATCGTATGTGCGAAACGATCTGAATTATAAAAATGACGGTTTGTACTACGTGTCCGGAAATGCGCCGCCCTGGTCGGGCGAATACAACACGGTGACCAACCTGGAAACCGGATTCGCCAAGAATCCGCACATGCATTTGTTCGTAGGCATGGGCTACTACGATTTCGCTTGCCCCTTCTACCCGGTTGAGTGGACCATCGCCCACCTGAAAGTCTCCGACTCGATCAAGAAGAACAACATCGCGACGGGCTACTACGAATCCGGCCACATGGTCTACATCGACCAACCTTCCGCCGCGAAGTACCATGCCGACTTAGTGAAGTTCGTGCAATCGTCGCTGCCGCAGTAAGCGGAGGGGCAAAAACAGAGCTGGTTTGTCCAGGCGCTGCCTGGCTTTGTAGCCAGTTTGAAGCATACACGCTGCCCCTCAGAGCATCTAAGAGGTAGATATGATGCTCCCAACCAGTAAAACCCACGTGCGGGGCATCGTGGTCGCCCGCCGGGAGCTCACGGCTGACCTCTGGATTGTGCGCATCCGCTCTGAAGACCCGTTGGAATTTATCCCCGGCCAATACGTCACCATCGGATTGCCGGTGGACTCGCGGCTCATCGAGCGTCCCTACTCACTTGCATCCGAGCCCGCCGATCCTGAGCTAGAGTTCTTTCTCGAACTTGTGCCCCACGGCAAGCTCAGCCCTCACCTATACGACACGCCTGTCGGGGGCGAAGTATGGCTAAGGCGGGCCGCCAAAGGCCGTTTTCAATTTGATTGTGAAAGCGGGCGGCGCAATCATTTCATGGCCGCAACCGTAACCGGCGTAGCGCCGTTCGTCAGTATGTTGCGCAGCTTGGTGCGGCAGTCTGGGCACGATGTGGCGTTTCGCATTACGCTGTTGCATGCAGCCAGCTTCGCGCCGGAGCTGGGCTACCGGGAAGAGTTAGCTGGTCTTGCCGCGCGCGAGAACTGGTTCACATACATCCCGACCATCAGCCGCGTATGGCTCGACCCGGGCTGGAGGGCTGAGCGCGGCCGCATCGAAGACGTCGCGCGCAAGCACCTGGACGCGCTGGAATTCAAAGCGCCTTGTACAACAGCCTATCTGTGCGGCAACCCCCACATGATCCGCGCCATGAAAGGCGTTCTGGAACGCGCGGGGTTCGATAAAACTCAGGTGCGAGAGGAAATCTACTGGCCCGCGGCGTAAGTCGGCGCCGCAAACTGTCAGTTTCCTCCCATTTCTCGCTATGCTATGACGAATGATTCGGGCAGCCGCCATCGGCCTGGGCGCAGTTGCGCTGTTCCTGTGGATGGCGGAGGCGGCGCATGCGGGAAGGACTATGGACATCGAGGAACTTCGCCTGAAACTCGAAAGCGCAAGAGCGCAGTACAAGGGCAGGGACGCGGAGGCGTTCGGCAGGGCGATCGATAACGCGGTAGCGACCTTGCGGGCCCAGTACGGCACGCAGGTTCCCGCGGTAGAGGCAATCAAACTCCTGCGAAAGCTGTCGATCCCCGACTCAGTTGCAGCGACGGTGCCGTCAAAACCAGCCGACGCTACAGGAGCCGGCCGGAAAGAGATGCTCGCCGGCATGAGTGTGGAGTTTACGCCAGACGGCTTTCTGCTGCGCGCATCGGACCGCTCCATCGTAACGTGCTTCTTTTGGGTCGGCCTGGCGGTTCTCCTCTCTGTGCTTCCGTTCCGGCTGTTTCCAGACCTCATCCGTGGTTGGTGGACGGATGCAGGCCTCAGCTTCTGGCTGAGCAGCGCCTTTCTGGCGGTCTGGGCTGCCGGCGCACTTTATATGGTGTGGATGGGGGCGCTGGGCTTTTTGGCGAGATTCGAATTTCCAAATCCGGTGACAGCGGCGAGATCTTCACCGGCATCGGAAAACTGGGGCGGACGCGTCGGGTTCGATGGGGCGAATACTACGGAGCCGGCGACAGGGCAGTAGCCACGAGCTCAAGCCGAAGCGCGCGTACGGAACACTTCATTGGATTGAATGGGAGGTCGAGCGGCTATCGGTTTGGCTCCGAGCTCAACGCACAGCAACAGGCGTTTGTAATCGCATTTCTGAGAGAACACGTCCTCGGCCTGGTACCTACGCCAGAAGACGGCGCGGCTATGGAGCAGGCGGCCGGCGACGGAAAGACCGTAAGCGTGGAGCATATTCGGCAGACCCTGGAAACGGCTAAGCAGAATTATCACGGAGGCGATCCGGAGGCGTTCAGCCGCGCAGCCGATGAGTTAGTGGCATCGCTCAAGGCTCGATACGGCGACCAGGCGCCTGTGGCCGACGCTATAAAGAGTGTAGGGACGCTCGGCCGAATGCCCGGCGCCGAAATCAACCTCACATTTTGATCGGTCAGCGATTCTCTTATCGGAAGGCGATCGGACTCTGATGGCGCGGCCGAGTCGGTGGCAAATGGAAACAAGAAGTCTGCGGCAGCACTGGACAAACAGGTGCCTGTCGAATTTGCTAGGGGCGAGCATGCTGTAGCGGTCCGTCCTTGATCGCCGCCGCTTCAGTAACGAAGATAGAGTGGGTTCCCGTCAGGATCGTCGAACTGCACTACTCTCGCCGGATAACCCGCCGCACGGATTACCTCCCGCAGGCCGTACCACGTCACCTCAGGAGCGGGCGCGCCGTGCTGCACTCGCATTCCGGCCCCTCTTTCTCCCACAAGCAAGCCATCCGCTGCCAGTCTGTCGAAGGCGGCGAGAACCGTATTCCGGGAAACACCGAGCAGCGGAGCCAGCACTCGTGAAGAAGGCAGGCGTGCACCCGCCGGGATGGCGCCGTCGCGAATCGCGTGCGCGATCTGCCGGTGAATCTGGCAGTGCATCGGCACGTCGCCTCGCCTTGCCAGTGAGATGGTCGGCACAAACAGTTTCCGCCGCAAGTGGTTCCCTCGAGTGGCTCTTTCCATTTTCCATACTTTCGGCGAATATGGGGGACGGGGGGAACCACCATGATCACAGGCGGCAACGCGACGGTATTCGTATCCAACATGGACCGTGCGGTCGAGTTCTATACCGGGGTCTTGGGCCTCAAGCTCACCAACCGTTTCGGCGACAATTGGGCGACTGTGGAGGCAGGCAGAGGACTAACCATCGGCCTGCATCCGGCCTCGCCGAAGTATCCGGCCCCGGGCACCAAGGGTGGCGTCATGCTCGGGCTCGAAATAGAGGGGGCCATCGACAGAGCGATCGCCACGCTCAGTAAAAAGGGTGTGCAGTTCAAAGGCCCCGTGGTACGCGATCAGGCCGGGAATTTCGTTCACTTCGACGATCCCGATGGCAATGAGATCTATTTGTGGGAGGTCAACCGCTGGACGATTCCGGAGAGCGAATTGGCTCTCGAAACGAGCAGAAGCGACCGGTAATCGGCGGGTCCATTGGAAGCGTATGTAACCCCCAAAGTGCAGTATTTGGGGTTAAATAACGGCTTTTTCCCGGCTGACGAGCGATACAATTGCTCACAGTCTAAGGTCGTTATGGGATGCCGCAAAACGGATAACTCAACTCTCGCCTCGCGCCTCGTAAAAGAATATAGTCTCTTGCAGTTGATCGAGAGACGCCGTCTCAAGGAGGGGAAGCCGCTCCTCGGCAAAGCGGTGGAGGAGCGAATCATCAAACGCAATCTCGATGAGATCGAACGGAGCTGCCAGGGTAACAATCGAAGGCGGAAAGCTCGTTGACAAC
>Ga0126381_100002403_pt1 | contig 20222 bp, 16 predicted proteins | sample PanSoiMetPlot_28_FD_96465 | JGI IMG/M metagenome (GOLD analysis project Ga0126381, IMG submission 96465) | Tropical forest soil microbial communities from Panama - MetaG Plot_28 | ecosystem: Environmental > Terrestrial > Soil > Tropical forest > Bulk soil | place: Panama | collected 2016-02-17
GCACCCGCTGCACTTCGACCCGTACCGCCGCAACCGCGACACCGGCAGTTTCATCCTGATCGACGAGACGACGAATAACACCGTCGCCGCGGGCATGATCACCGGACCGAGCCAGCACGAGTCGCACGTCTCGTGGCACAAGGCGACCGTCAGCCGCGACGACCGCGCCACCCAGGGACGGACGGTGTGGCTGACCGGGCTGTCCGGATCAGGCAAGTCCACCGTGGCCGCGGAGCTGGAGCGGCGCCTGGTCGCGTCGGGGCGTCCCGCATACATGCTCGACGGCGACAACCTGCGCCACGGGCTGAACGCCGACCTGGGGTTCGGCGCCACCGACCGGGCTGAGAACGTCCGGCGCGTCGGCGAGGTGGCCAAGCTGCTCTCCGACGCCGGGGTGATCGCGATCGTGTCGTCGGTCAGCCCGTACCGCGCCGACCGCGACCTGGTTCGCAGCTCGCACACTGAGGCGGGCATCGCGTTCACTGAGATCTTCGTCGACACACCGCTCGCAATGTGCGAGGAACGTGACCCGAAGGGCTTGTACGCGAAGGCTCGGGCCGGCGAGATCGCGCACTTCACCGGCGTCGACGACCCGTACGAGGCGCCGCTCTCGCCGGATCTCCTGCTGCGTCCGGAGCATGGCGACCCGTCCGCCCAGGCAGCGCTGATCCTGCGACTCCTCGAGTCGTGACCGATGCCCGCCTCGCGGCGCGGCTGGCGGTCGGCGCCGGGGAGCTACTGCTCGAGCTACGTGCGACGTCCGGGCTGATCGGAAAGGAGCTCGGCGCGCGAGGCGACGCCGAGTCGAACGCGTACCTGCTGGGTGAGCTGGCCGCGGCTCGACCGGGCGACGCGGTGCTCTCCGAGGAGTCGGCGGACAGCCCCGCGCGACTGGCAAGCCGGCGGGTCTGGATCGTGGACCCCCTGGACGGCACCCGGGAGTTCGCGATGCCTGGCCGCTCCGACTGGGCGGTGCACGTGGCGCTCTGGGAGGCGGGCCGCGGCATCGCCGCCGCCGCAGTAGCCCAGCCCGCCCTAGGAGCGGTGTACGCCAGCGACGACGTGCGCGCAGTGCACGTTGCACGCCAGCGGCCGGTGATCGTCGTCAGTGACAGCCGGCCACCCGGCTTCGCGCCTGCGGTCGCTGCGACGGTCGGGGCCGACCTTGTGCCCATGGGCTCCGCGGGCGCCAAGGCCATGGCGGTGCTGCGCGGCGAGGCCGACGCATACCTGCACGCCGGCGGCCAGTGGGAATGGGATTCGGCTGCGCCAGTCGGCGTGGTAACGGCAGCGGGCCTTTTCGCCTCCCGGCTTTCCGGTGGTCCGCTCGAGTACAACCAGCCGAACCCGTACGTGCCCGATCTGCTGATCTGCCGCCCCGAGCTGGCCCGGCGGGTTCTCGAGATCCTCTCTGGCTAGAATCACGCAGGTTCGATTCCGCCCGCGCGCGTCGGATGAAGGTGGTTCGCTTGCGACTGGTCGTGCAGGTGCCGTGCCTGAACGAGGAGCAGACCCTGCCGCTGGTTCTCGAGTCCATCCCTGAACAGATTCCCGGGATCGACGAGATCATCGTCCTGATCATCGACGACGGCTCTACCGACGGCACCGTCGAGGTGGCTAAGGCGCACGGTGTGCGGCACTTCGTGCGGCACACACGCAACCAAGGGCTGGGCCGGGCGTTCCACGACGGCGTGCAGCACGCTCTCGAACTCGGCGCGGACATCGTCGTGAACACGGACGGCGACAACCAGTACCCACAGGAACGCATCGCCGACCTTGTGCGGCCCATTGTCGAAGGCAAGGCGGACATCGTCATCGCCGACCGGCAGATACACCTTGTTGACCACTTCTCGCGGCTGAAGATCAAGCTGCAGACAATCGGCAGCAAGATCGTCAACCTGGCCGCGGGCACCGACCTTCCGGACGCCGCGAGCGGGTTTCGCGCCTATTCGCGCGAGAGCCTAATGCAGCTGAACACGATCACCCGATTCAGCTATTGCATGGAAACGATCATCCAAGCCGGCAACAAGAAGCTGAAGATCGACAGCATCCCGGTCGTCACGAACGGCAAGACCCGCGAGTCACGGCTGTTCACGTCGACGGGCCAACACGTGCGGATGTCGGCGGGCGCGATCATCCGGGCCTACATCATGTACAAGCCGTACGTGATCTTCACGTGGTTGGCCGCATTCTTCGGCGTCCTCGGGCTAGTGCCGTTCATCCGCTGGGCCATCTTCCAGGTGGTCGATACCCATCCCAGCGGGCACCTGCAGTCCTTGCTGATCGGCGTGGTACTGCTGATCATGTCCTTCCTGAGCGTGATCATCGGCATCATCTCCGATCTCATCCGCACCAATCGGACGCTGATCGAGGACACGCTCGAGCACACCAAGAAGATGCGATTCGGTGCAGCTCAGTCCGACTACTTCGCGGGATCCACCGAGATTCAGTGGGACCATACGAGCACGCGGAAGGTGCCGACAGCGTAGGTCCGGGCGATGGTCGTACACCGCCCGGACTGACGGCCAGGTATCACGAGGCTGGTGTGCCAGAAGTATCTCGACCAACGTCGGCGTGCGGGGTGCGTCGAACCGTATCTCCGGTCCGGCATAAGGAGCATCAGACGTCCCACTCGACCAGTACTGTCGCGACCTCGCCGAGAGCGGCTCAGCCTCGAGTCCGCGCCCGTGGGACGGGTCGAGCACCCGAAGCAGCCGTTGGTACCGTACACTACGACGCTTGTAGTACATCCTCATGCTGTGCTGAGACTCAACGAAAATGGACACCGCGGGGAGGCTCCGCAGAGCCACGAGCATTACGACAAAAGCTACCGTCCCGCGCAGGGTCCGCGCGGGCCGGCTCGTATCGTGGCTTCGGCGGGTGCTCGTCGCCATCACGGAGGCCATCCGACGCCTATGAGTAATCAGAAGGGGAACGGTGTGACGGCGGACCAGTCGCCATGGGAAAGTGGGGCTCTGGACGATTCACGGGCCTGGGACATCGTGGTACTTGGCGGTGCAGGGCATGTTGGTCTGCCGCTGTCGATCGCCCTGGCCAGTCGCGGCGCGTCGGTGTTGATCTTCGACCAGGACGCCGTGGCGGTCAAACAGGTGAACCGCGGCGAGATGCCGTTCCGTGAGCTCAGCGCGGACGCGATGCTCGCTGAGGTGCTGGAATCGCGACGGCTGCGCGCGACGACGGATCCGGCCGCCGCCGGGGCTGCCGAGACGCTCATCGTGGTGATCGGAACACCTGTTGACGAACATCTCAATCCCGACCCGAACGCGATACCCAGGGCACTGGGCAGCATCAGCCAGTACCTGCGTTCTGGGCAGTTGCTGATCCTTCGCAGCACCGTGTACCCCGGGGTCACCAGGCTGGTTGAGCGAACCCTCGGCGACCGGAACCTCGGCCTGGACGTCGCATTCTGCCCTGAGCGGATCGCGGAGGGGCACGCGATGACCGAGCTCTTCTCGTTGCCGCAGCTCGTCGGCGCGCGCTCGGAGCGGGTAGCCAAGCGGGCAGGCGACGTCTTCCGGCTGCTCACCGATCGCATCATCGACGTCGATCCTGAGGAAGCCGAACTCGCCAAGCTGTTCACCAACAACTGGCGGTACCTCAAGTTTGCCGCAGCCAATCAGTTCTACATGATCGCTAATGATCATGGTCTGGACTACGAGAGGATCCGGTCGGCGCTCGCCCAGGACTATCCGCGGGCAGAGGACCTGCCCGGCGCCGGCTTCGCGGCCGGGCCGTGTCTGCTGAAGGACACAATGCAGCTGGCGGCCTTCAACGACAACAATTACTTCCTCGGTCACTCGGCGATGCTGATCAATGAAGGGTTGCCGCTGTACCTTGTCCAGAAGTTGGAAATCGTCCACCCACTCGCCGACATGACGGTCGGCATCCTGGGAATGGCATTCAAGGGGCAGTCCGACGACATCCGGTCCAGCTTGTCGTACAAGTTGAAGCGCATTCTTGCCTTCCGGGCTCGGCGGGTGCTGTGCACCGACCCGTTCGTTACCACCGATCCCGATCTCGTGTCGCTGGAGCGGACCCTCGAGGAGTCGGACCTGCTGATCATTGGCGCACCGCACGAGCAGTACCGCCGGTTGGAGTCGGCCAAGCCGGTGGCCGATGTGTGGGACTTGCTCGGGCGGGGTGCACGAGTGTGACCGAGACGCCGCGGGTCAGCGTCGTAATCCCGGCCTACAACGAGTCGAGTGCAATCGTTCCCTGCCTGGATCGAATCTTCGAAGCAGTCACCTGGCGGTGCGAAGTCGTCGTGGTCGTCGACTTTCCGGAGGATACGACGGTGCCGGTACTAGAGGAATACATGAAGAAGGAACCGCGGCTCCGAACGCTGATCAATACGTACGGACGCGGCCCGGCCCATGCGATCCGCTACGGCATCGACCATGCGTGTGCGCCCGTCGTCGTGATCACGATGGCGGACGGCTCGGACGACCCGGAACAGATCCAGGACCTGACCCGCTTGGTCGAGCGCGGGGTCGTCGTGGCCGCTGCGTCGCGGTACGCACCCGGCGGGCAGCAGGTCGGGGGCCCGCTGCTCAAGGGACTGTTGTCACGTGCGGCGGGTCGGTCGCTGCATGTGTTCGCACGAGTCGGCACCCGCGATGCGACGAATTCCTTCAAGGCGTACAACCGCGAGTTCGTCAAGACGGTTGGGATCGACAGCCGCCACGGATTCGAAATAGGGCTCGAACTCACGGTCAAGGCGAAACGCCTTGGTTTACCGATCGCCGAGATACCGACAATATGGCTGGAGCGGGATGTCGGCGTGTCGAACTTCAAGCTGTGGGCGTGGATTCCGAGGTACCTTCGGTGGTACCGGCACGCCTATGGCCGGCGGGTCACGGTCGAAGAACTACGCGGCGCGTTCGCGTCGAAGGGAGAAGAGAGCTAGTGGCAAAGGCAAAGGTCCTGGTCACCGGATCCGCAGGATTCATCGGCGGTTACGTTGTCGAGGAACTGCTGCGTCGCGAATACCAGGTCGTGGGGCTCGACAACTTCTCGAAGTACGGGAAGGTCCGAAAATCCTACGACGATCATGCGAATTACACGTTGGCCGAGGGCGATGCACGCGACATCGAGCTGCTCCGCAGCCTGCTCTCCGACTGCGACCACTTCGTCGCCGGCGCCGCGCTGATCGGCGGCATCAGCTACTTCCACGCGTACGCGTACGACCTGCTCGCAGCAAACGAACGCATCATGGCCGCGCAGTGTGACGCGGCAATTAAGGCGCACAGAGAAGGTCGGCTGCAGAAGGTCACCTACCTGTCCAGTTCTATGGTGTTCGAGTCGACAGGTCGCTGGCCTTCGGTCGAAGGTGACGAACGACGCATCCCTCCGCCGTTGTCGTCTTATGGGTTCCAGAAGCTCGCGGTGGAGTACTTCGCCCGGGCGGCATGGGACCAGTACGGGTTGCCCTTCACGATCGTTCGGCCGTTCAATTGCGTCGGCGTGGGCGAGGCTCGCGCGCTGGGAGCCGCGGAGGTCGCCTCCGGCAACGTGAAGCTCGCCATGAGCCACGTGGTGCCCGACCTGGTGCAGAAGGTCGTCAAGGGCCAGGATCCGCTGCACATCCTGGGCACCGGGGACCAGATACGTCACTACACGTACGGCGGCGACCTCGCCCATGGCATCGTCGCGTGCCTGGAGTCCCCGGCCGCGCGCAATCAGGACTTCAACATCTCAACCACCGAGTCGACGACCGTCACCGAACTGGCCACGCTGATCTGGCGCAAGATCAAGGGCGATGCGCCATTGAGCTTCGTGCACGACGAAGCCTACGACCACGATGTGCAGAAACGGATCCCATCGGTACAGAAGGCGAGGCAACTGCTCGGCTTCGAGTGCACCACGTCGCTCAGCGACATGCTCGACGAGGTCATTCCGTGGATTACCCAAGCAGTCGCCGACGGACGCATCTAGCGTCGGAAGACGACGAGGACCAGTGCGGTTGCGACGAGTGCGCGGTTGCGTCCACGAGGCGCGTGGCTGAATTTCACTGTGCTCCCTCCGCGATCCGTTCTTGCGGGGCGGGGGTTCACCTCGATCGTGCCGATGCAGCAAGCAGCGCTCGAATGGTGTATCAAGGTCGCCAGCCGGTGGTCCGGCCGCCCATGACGAGGGCCGCGAGATCGGTGGTGATGGTCGCGTAGATAATGGCGGCGCTGATCGGCACACACCGGTCTGCGCGCTGACGGGATACCTGCTTGAACCGCTTACCGAGGAGCTGACCGTGTCTGACATGCACCCGGCCGATCTCATCGACCCACTCGCCGGGTCTCCAACGATCGAGGTGCTGCCGGAGCCGATCGAGCTCGTCAGGCAACTGCCGCCGAATCCTCCGGAGGCGCTGCAGATGAAGTTCGTAGGCAGCGCCTATCGCGCAGCTTATGTCGAGGCTGCGAACTTTGTGCAGGCGGCGGACGAATACGCCGCTAAGCACGGGCGCGGCGGCCTCGCCACGCTCGGCCGAGTAGTCGACTTCGGGTCGGGATGGGGCCGCATCACACGAATGCTGCTCGCTCTCGTCCCCGCGCAGCGGCTGTATGCGTTGGATGTCGACCAAGGCATGACAGCACTGGTCAATACGACTCTGCCGGGGGTCAATGCAATCACCGTTGGGCCCGAGCCGCCGACCGTACTTGGCGACAGTTCGGTCGATGCGATCGTCGCCTTCAGCGTGTTCAGCCATCTCGCAGGGCACGCACATGCGACATGGGCTGCCGAATTCGGTCGCATCCTCTCTCCCGGCGGTGTCGTTGCGCTGACCGTGCTTGATGATTCGTTCTTTGACCAAGTTGCTGCCGCGCACGCAGCGGCGGCTGCCGGCAGTACGGATCCGTTCGCGGAATCCTTTACCACTGGCTTTCCCGATGTCAGCGCGTCTCGGGCAGGGTATAAGGCAGGACAGTTGCAATATGCAAGCACTGGCGGCGGAGAAATGCGCACCGGCGATTACTATGGGTGGGCGGTTGCGCCACGTGCATACGTCGAGCGAGTCTGGGGCGAATCTGGCATCCGGGTACTCGAATGGGTGCCGTCAGGTGTTCTGTTTAACCAAGCAATGGTGTTCCTCAGGAAGGATGAGCCGGGTCCGCCTGGCGAAGCTCGTCGCTCGTTGCGGTCAATCCTGAGGCCGTCGGACCATCGTCCTTAGGCTGGTCGCTAATCGGACCAAGAGCGTCGGACCCCACAGTTAGTGCTTCGGTAAGCGCCACGTTAGCCGCGGCGAGTTCAGCGACCAGCGTGCCGTACCGTCTTCCGAAGGACAGCCGCAGGCCCAGCCATTGCCGTGGGTAGCGGGCCAGGAGTCTAGCTTCGTGGCGGCGCTGGAGCGACCAGGTCGGTAGTCCACGGCCAAAACTCGTGCTTCCTTGGTGCAGCACGAAACTGTGGAGTGCGGCCATGTGGCGCCAGCCGCGATGTGCGGCGCGCAGACTCCAGTCGACCTCCTCGCCATAGCCGGGGGAGAACTTGCAATCGAATGTGCCGACCGCTGCGAGCGCGTCTCGAGTCAGGTATGCGCAGTGGCCCACAGCGACCGGGGACGCGACGGCGACGGGAAGTCGGTCGCGGCTGCGCTGCAGGCCTCGTACACGCTCATCCGCAGGTAGATCGCGATAGGCGAGCAGTGCAGGCACTGTCAATATGCCCGCAACGTCGGCGACCGCGCTGGCGCTGGCAACGAGTCCGTCGCTGGCTGCGCCGCGAAGCGCCTCATACCAGCCTGGCAGCACCTCGACGTCGCTGTTGACGAGGACGACATCACGGCCGTCAGTGGCCGCGATGGCCTCGTTCACGGTGCGCACCAGCCCGTGGTTATCGGAGTGGGAGATCAACTCGCACGTGCGCCGACTGGTGACTGTCTGATTCAACAGATCAAAGTTGAACCGTTCCGGGCCGGCGTCGTCGATGATGAGCAGCGGCACATCGAGCGGCGTGTGCGCATCGACGGATGCAATCGCGCGTTCGGCAATCGAAATCTGCCCGTACACCGGAATCACGATGGCAGATTGACGGACGGCCATGATCGCGCCGACTACCCGCGGGCTACGTCACGGACCGCGGCCAGATACGTTCGGCCGAAGCGACGGGTTGGCTCTAGTACGGCCGATTCAGCCCACTCGTTCCATGCGTTCAGGAACACAATCCGTTCCTCGGGTTCGCGATCGACCACTGCGGACACGCTCGCAGCTAGCCAGCGCCGGAACGTGTAGGGATTGGCCCCGTACCACACGTCCGATGCCCATTGACGCCGGGCCGTGTTGTCGAATGTGACCATGACGCCGGGGTGCTTGTCGTGACTCAGCGCGATGAGTCGTCGCTCCGCGTCGGTAACCAGGCGCTCGTAACTGAGCAGATTGCCCGCCCACCGGCGGTCGACATGAAGCCCGGTGTGAGGCACCCAGTCCCACAGGAGGTTGTGCGGCGGGAACCACAGCGCGCCGTCAAGGCCCTGGTCACTTGGTTGCCCCTTGATGCCGTCGAATTCAGGCGCAACGTCGACTCCGAGCAGGCACAGCTCTCCGACGCCTGCTTCCCTGGCGCGTGACCGCCAGTGCTCGGCGACGGCAGGGAAGTCGGGAATCTGCCCGACGCGATAGGTCGCGAGAACCGCTTTGTCGCCGATGCGCAGATACCGGCTGTCCAGTAGCAGCGGTAACACGTCATCGATGAACTGCTCAGCGGGAACGCGGCCGTAGTCTTGCGCTATTAGCACGTCGGACGCCCGGCCGTCCCAGCGACGAGTCCAGTTCTCGTTCGCCCACATGATGCAGAAAGGCGCCTTCAGATCGCTGTCCACATGCGATTCGATGGGCCGTGACATGAGCTTGGTGCCGGCGAACCAGTAGTAGTAGTACATGAAGCCTTCTATGCCGTGGGCGGCAGCGAGCGCGGCCTGCGCCTCACGGACCTCGGGGAGGCGCAGGTCGTAGAATCCGAGATCAGCTGGCAGGTTTGGTTGATTCTGGCCGCGATAAATAGGCCGGGCGGCTGTGACATTGGACCACTCAGTGAAGCCGGGCCCCCACCATGTGTCGTTCTCGCGGAACGGGTGGAACTGCGGAAGATAGAATGCGATGAACCGCGCGCGCGGCATTCGTGGCGCTGTAGGCATGAAGCGTTGCCATGACTCCGGTTCCGCCGGTGGAAGCCAGTCCCGAGAGCACAGCGAGTAGCCCGCCTCCCCTGCCAGGAGCCCTATGACTCGCTCGACGGCATGCGCGGTGGTCCCGTCTATCGCGATTGGCTCAGGCTCGAAGTCGTCCGCACTCATCATGAGTGCGCGCAGGCCTTGTAGGACGAAGCCGCGCGCCCAGTACACCGACCCGGCGGGGAATCTCAACGTCGCCGGCGTGACGCGCAATTCGAGCCGATGCAGTAGCTCCTGGCTCAGCGGAATGTCTGCGCCCCAGTGATCGGGACCGAGCAAGTTCGCCGGTCCGGCCACCACGCCGAGGTTGGGATCTTCCGCGAATGCGCCGAGGATCTGCTTCACGTTCTCATCAGCGCCCAGCAGGCCTCCCAAGAGTTGCTCGCGCCACTGCGATCCAGAGTCTCCATAGTCGGGGTGCTCCTGACGCCATTCACTGCGTTTGGTGTGGAGTTTGAGCACCAATTCGTATGGGTCCAGCAGCCCGGCATTGACCACTTGGATCATCGGCCAGATGTCTCGGCCGTGGTTTTCTACAGTCAGCACGACCCGGTTCTTCGGACCGTCTAGTCGGTTGATCGACTCGCTGATGTCCTTACCCGAGGCGTTCGTCACGATCAAGTCGAAGTCGACGGGGATCGCCGCTGTCGCGCCGACGAGTTCCTCAAGTAGCTCCGGATAGTAGACATGCACGAGCACGCAGACGCAGCTCGGCTCGGCGAACGGAACTCCGGCAAGGGCTCGCCACCACTCGGGAAAGCCGGCGCCACGGTTCTGCCTCCGCTCGACCCATGCGGCGAATTCGGCACCGTGTGGCGTGCTGGTCTGGCCCGTTGGTCGGCCGCCGGCTAGGACTTCCGCGGCGCGCGACCGAACCCGCGAGATTCGTCGCCGCACACCGGCACGGGTGATTCGTCGCACGCCCACACTCCTCAGAGCCAGTCCTGAAGTCGAATACCAAACGTGTCGTAAAGCTTGCCTGACAGCAACGTGCCTCGCGGTGCTACGCCCGGATCACGGGCGATTTCGCGTTTGACGAAGGGAAAGCCGCGCGCCAATAAGCGCCACCACCCGCGAATAACCGGATTTTCACCGGGCTGGACGACGTCATCGGCACGGTACCGAACCGCCCTTACGTAACCTTCAGTCGCAAGTATCCGGCTCAGGCCCAGTTCATATCTGCGTATCACATCGAACTTCGTGCGTTCGTCGCGGACACCGCGCCAGAATGCTCGAAGCGGCGTATCAGTCAAGATGCCGCCCGCAAAGCCCAGAAAGTAGCTCTGTAGGTGGTAGGTGTATTGGCGCGAGTCTGTCAGCCCCCACACGTCAGCCGATGTGTTCTCAAAGGCCAGGACTAATGGCCTGAGGCTGCTGAACGGCCCCAGCATGCTGTCGTTGGCAATGATCACTCGGGACGCTTCGGATACTGGTTTCGTCCTCAGCCCGACTGCCCATGATCCGAAGTCGTAGCCCACGTTTGGCTTACGCACGACGATGGAGGACTCCGGCAATTCGTCGCTCCAGTCGAGTGCTTCCCTCGCATCGCATGCCGAGACGATCAGCGGAAAGTAGCCGTTAGTCGACAACTGTCCGACAAGCTCGCGGAACGAGCGGGACACCATTGGGTGGGCAGAGTAATGTGCAAGGACCGCGATGCGGTCGTGATGTTCCAGATTGCGCAGTGATCCGTACTCGACGCTTAGGTGATCACCGACCGCGTCTACGATCGCCTGTCGCTGACGGCTTAGCAGGGCCGTGCGGATCATCGCACGCCCCGGCGAACCCATCGCAAAGGCCGAGTGACCCGCCACGAAACCGTGGCACGCATGGCCTTGACCTGCCGCCAACTCTCCAGCAGCATCCCGCGTGTACGCTCCAGTTCCTCCTGCAACGACTCGGTCGTCGATCGGGCACTCACTTCGCCCTCGCGCACGTGCCGAATCTCAGCGCGTAACACCCGTAGATCGTCGCGCAGCTGTGCCAACTCGTCGTTCTGGCGCAAAGTCGCGTCGCGAACCTGGTCACGCTCAGCGATCGCCGCGTCGCGTGTTGCGAGCATTTCGAGTGGCAACAGCTCACTGACCCGGTCCCCGAACAGATAGGAGGACGAGCCGGCAACCTCGTTAAACGGCCGGAATCGTTGCTCCTTTTCCAGCACAGCGATGCTGTCGTACACGTGGATGCCGTCGAGCTGGGTTGCCCAAACTGTATCTAGGTCGATATCGCTGCAGTGGCGCGCGTGCAGGTCGTCAACGCGCTCGCGGACCCATGACGTCAATGTCCCGGGCGTACCTGGCGGCCCGCCACCGAACTCGTCCCAGTAGGACGTGTGAGTGTCTTCGACGATGTAGGTCGCTCGGTCAGCCAGCAAGGGAAATAGCGTTTGCACCGCCGCGATCTGCTGCGCCATCGTGTGGCCACCATCGTCGATCACGATGTCGAACGGCCCATACTTCGCCGAGAGGTCGCGCAGCACGGCCGGATCGGCTTGGTCACCGAGCACCACCGGAAAGCGGCCGTTGACCGCGTGAGCGGCGGCTTCGTCGATATCGAGGCCCACCAGTTCGGCGGACGGCCCAAGGTAATGCTGGAGAAGTTGAAGGCCGCCACCTCGGTAGGTACCGATCTCCAGCACGCGCACCGGTAGTCCTCGATACTGCGCCAGGTGCCGAGCATAGATCGGGAAGTAGTGGATCCACTTGTCGACAACTGGGCCCGCTCGATTCGCGGCGAACCAGGCGAACATCGGATTGTCCGCAAGGTCGATCCAGTGCCGGCCGAGATAGAACGCGCAGCGGTAGCACTCATTGATGAGATTCTGGTCGGCCTTGGCCGACCGCAAAGCATCACCCAGGGCCTGCGCCTGCTCCGATGGCGTCTCCCGCTCGCTGACTGCCGCGTAAAGGGCCTTGCGCACCGCATCATCGACACCCTCGACAGTGGTGATGAGACTCAACGCACGGTCGCTGTAACTCGTCGAGACAGCGTGCAGGAGTAGCGATAGATCCCTGCCGGTAAGCATCAGACCGCCTCTCTGTCGGGGACCACTGCGAGAACTTGCCCATCGCCGGTAGTAGTGCCCGGACGTAGCACCCACTCACCTGGGAGCAGCGTCAGTCCGGGCTCCGTAATCGCATCCTGGGAGCGAACCCGTACATCAAAAGCGCGGTCGACGTAATCGAACACGTGTCCCCGATCGACGGCTGCGGCCGACACTGCGTACTGTCCGGGCTGGAACGGAACCCGATCGACCCGGAACTCGACCGTGCCCGTCCCCGCAGGTACCCGAAACGCGTGATCGTAGCCGGAATTCGGACCCGCCACCTGAGCACCCGACTCATGGACGAAACCAAGCCCGAACACAACCTCGGGCAGATCTTCGATTGCTCGGTAACTCAGTCGGAACGTACACGGCCGGCCTGGAAGTAGAAATGGGGTCACCGAACCCGATGCATCGACGAGTTCCAGCCCGGTGATGCGCAGTTCACCCGATCCCCGCCGCGTGCCGTCAGCCGACGACTCGTCAGTCCGCTCCTCGGCCGCAGCCTCCCGCTTGTTGACCTCGCGGAGGTAATCGTCAACCACATCACGCGTACGTCCGGAAGAACGCACCTCACCATGCTCAAGCCATATCGCGTTCTCGCACATATCAGTCACGATGCCCAGCGAATGGGAGACAATCAGGATCGTCGTGCCGCGTTTCCGAAGCTCATAGATGTGGTCGAGACACTTACGCTGAAACTCCTCGTCGCCGACGGCAATAATCTCATCGACGAGAAGAATCTCGGGGTTGACCTTGACGGCTATAGCGAAGCCCAAGCGGACGAACATGCCGGAGGAGTAGACCTTAACCGGTGCGTCGATAAACGACCCGATTCCCGCAAAATCGATAATCTCATCCATAGCCGCATTGATCTGCTTCGGCGTCAGACCGAGAATCGATGCGTTCAGCTTTATGTTCTCGCGCCCGGTCAGCTCGCCATGGAACCCCGCACCGAGCTCAAGGAGTGCAGAAACCCGGCCGTCGACCGTCACGGTTCCCGAAGTGGGACGATGGATGTTTGCCAGCAGTTTGAGCATCGTCGACTTGCCGCAGCCGTTTTGTCCGATGAGGGCGAAGGAGCTGCCACGTTCAACGGCGAAGGTCACGTTTCGCAGCGCCCAGAAGTCTTCGTGTCGTCCGCGACCGCGGAGAAGCCGCTCCTTCAGCGAGTCCCGACGCTCCCGCGGCACACGGAAGCTCTTTGACACGTTCTCGACTCGTATCGCGTACTCGGTCACACGCGCTCACTCAGATCGCCGGAGAATCGCGTGTATACAACGACGCTGACGACTACCAGCGCCAGGGTCCACGCGATTATGTATGCCCAGCTCGTCAAATCACCCGGCGACAATCCATAGACCAGGTCGCGGAATAGCACGACGAACTGGCTCAGCGGATTACTCATGATCAAGCGATGCATCGTCTGATTTGTGATCTGCGTGTCTGGGTAGATGATCGGAGTAGCATAGATCAACAACTGCAGCGAGACGGCCACGAAATGGGCAAGATCGCGGAAGTACACGTTCGCGATTGACAATGGCAAGGAAAGGGCCGCCACGAAGGTAAAAAAGATCAGCAGCCAGAAGGGCACGAGAGCCCAGGTGAGCCCGACATTGCCGAAAGCCGCGAGGACGACCAGCACCAGTCCGACCTCAATCAGGCTCTGGATCGCCACGCCGACCAGTGCACCCAGGACCGGCGCATACGCAGGAAAGTAGATCTTCTGGAGCAGGGGCCCACTGGCCAGGAGAGAGCCGATCGCCGTGTTGAGCCCATTAGCGAAGATGCCCCATGCCGTCAATCCGCAGAAGAGCCATACGGCAAAGTTGCCCGACCGCCCGTTACCGAAAGGTGGCGCGTGGAAACGGAAGAGGTAGTGCCCGGCAAGTGTGTAGGTCAGCAGCGTGGCGAGCGGCAGGAGCAACGACCAAGCCCATCCCATGGCAGTGCCTTTGAACCGCGCCTTGAGGTCACGTTGCGCGAAGTTCCATATTAGATTTCTGTAGCGCAGCAGGGGTGGAGCGCCTAGCAATGCAGTCAACCGCGATTACCTCCTCTCCGCCGATACTCCGATAGCCCGCGGTTACTGTCCGTGACCGACGAGCCGCAGGGCTGCCGGTTCGTCGCGGCACAGAATATCGTGGGGCTCGTCCGGGGACAGATCGGCTGCCCCCTGATGCCCAGGACGCGTCGCTGCGCCCAGTCGTTCGCGCAGTCGACTCGCGTGGCTCGAGGAAGGACGCGCACGAGCCCCGTCGCGCCCGTGGGCGCACCGTGGGCCTGGGATGCACGAGCCGAGCCTGACTGCGCCGGTGAACGCTCCTCCGCTCCCCACAGGCTGTATTCGACGCTGAGAGTGCCTCGCCGGTCGCCACGCGGGCCCTACCGGACTGGAGGCGGGCGGTGCCTCCGCCGCAGTCGTCGCGGCCGGGCGGTACTTGATCAACTATTACTCCGTCCGCCGCGACGAAAGGGTACGCGTCGGCGACCGTGGGTCGCGCCAGCGGCACCGGCTGTGTCCAAGACTAGTCGGGGTAGGCTCCCGTTGCCGTGCCGGCAGGCTCGGCTACGGTATCGAACGCAGCAGGGTAGGTGGACCACGTCGAAGCGCGACTCGTCAGCCTCATCTGTGAGCTTGCCGGGGTCGGGAAGGTCACGCGTCGCCGACATCCCGGCAACCGTGTACCGCACGTTAGGAACCGTTGCCTCCGACCATCACTACTATCATCATGACGTTGCTCTCCAACATTTGCCGTGCTGCCAAGCTCGCGCCGACCGTTGTCGAGGCCCACGTAACGACCCTACCGGGATTCCGCACAATGTCCCGATGGCCCCGAAAGTATGACATCAGCGGCGGGTGCATGCGACGCTATGCGAATGCCACTTACCAGGACGTCTAGCGAATCGTAGCTGATGACTCGCGAACGTCCCCGAATTGCAAGGGATTGCTCGATGGATTGGTCCACGTGTCGGTCCTAGGTGGCCCGCCGCGTGCGGATGCGCCGAGTCGACAGGCGACGGAGCCCCGCGGACGTTTGGGCGCCCAGTTCGGCAAGAGACGCGTCCGCTGGTTTACCGGTGACCGGCTGGTCGCGGCGGCATTGGTTCTCGCCGTCGTGACGTTTATTGCTCTTCGGTTGGGGCCGTCGCTGGTCGGTACTCGAGTGTTCTTGGGACTGGACGCTCTGCGCCTGTACGAGCCGTGGATGTCGACAAGTGATCGCCCAGTCACGAGCGACTACTACGTCACCGACCATCTCAACTGGCTGATTCCAGCCTTGCACGAGGTGCACCAGCGGTTTGTCCACGGTGACTGGGCGTCGTGGTCGAACTACACCATGGGTGGGTCGCCGCTACTTGTTATTCCTAACCTCGGCGTGCTGTCGCCCGGTCGATGGCTGTACCTGTTTCTTCCGACTTGGCTTGCCCCGAGCTGGTCGAAGCTGGCCGAGCTGGCGTTTGCCGCGACGTTCATGTACCTGTTCGTGCGTCGACTAAAGGGTTCTAAGCTTGCGGCGGGTCTGGCCGGATTTGTCTACCCACTCACCGGCTTCATGATCGGATGGACGAACTACCCGCAAGTCGCTGTCGGCAGCGTGATCCCGATGATGTTTTGGGCGATCGAACGCTATGTCCAGCAGCCACGCCTGCGCGCGGTGGTACCGGTAGCCATCGCATCGGCGCTTCTCCTCTTCGGCGGCTTCCCTGGAGTAGCCGGTCTGACGTTCTACGCTGCGGGCGGCTACGCGACCGTCCGGGTCATCGCAACGTGCAAGGATCGCATCCGCGAGGTCTGGGTGCGTTTCGCCTTCCTGGCGGCGGCCATTGCACTCGGCGCCGGGGTCGCCGCCTTTCAGCTTTTGCCGTTCGCTCATCAGGTCCTGGGCGTCGCGGACCTGACCTATCGGCAGCAGGCCTTTTTCAGCACATCGCCACACATCACTGGTCTCTTTAGCATCCTGCCTCAAACGTTCGGCTCCAACGTGCTCTGCTGCGGTGCGAGCCCTCAGGATATGAATGCTTACGTAGGCGCGGTCGTACTGTTGCTGGTCATGCTCGGCGTCGTGCAAGCGGCTGCGGGCCGGGTTCAGCGGTCCGCGGGGCTCTACTTCGTCTCGATTATCGCGGCAGTAATCATTCTGGTCTGGTTTCAGGGCTGGTGGAGCTCGTGGCTCGACCACTTGCCGGTCTTCCACGGCAACCCGATCGGGCGAGCTCGCTCCCAACTCGGCCTACCTGTCGCCGCACTGACCGCGGCGGGTTTCGACTGGATGCGCGGGCGCCGCTGGAACGAAGGCTGGTGGCGACGCTCGCCGCAGGAGTCGCCAGCTTTGACCTCATTGATGGCGCTGGTCGTTTGTGCCATCGTAGGCACCGCCGGCCTTTACCTGGCGACCAGACACTACGCTTGGATACCGAAGTCTGTAGGCCATGACGCGATCCTCGCCGGAGTCCCAGTCGCGCTCATTGCGATAGGGTCATTCATTGCGATCCGTTTTAAAGCTGTTCTGCCTGTTCTGTTGGTCATCGTGATAGGTGGTGTGGTTGCGCAGGCGTATGCCGCGACTAGCTATTTCTGGCCCACCGCTCCGCGTTCCGAATTTTATCCGAATAACCCCGCCATTCAATATCTCCAGAAGAATCAGGGCTCGGACCGAATTGCGACCATGGCGTTAGATTTCCGCGCCAACGCACCTGGTGCCTATGGCCTGCGTACCCTTAACGGACAGACAGGTCAGGGCTTCATGGATCCGCGATTCAAGAGCTTCATGTTCGCTGTTGACCATTCATCGTTGCTGGGACAGACGTTCACCGCATTGACAACCAACATTGCGGGGCTCATAAACTCACCTGGTCTCGATCGTATGGGTGTCCGTTACCTCGTGGGCGGCGCCGAGGACACCATATATGGAACGAATACGCCGGTGCCCATCCCTGGAGTCGTGGATGCGCTCGCGCCGGGCGGGCGCTTGGTAACCCTGCGACCCAATCAGATCTATCGTGTTCAGATTCCCGGCGGCTCCCTGAGAGGGGTAAACATCCCGCTCACAGCGTCGCGGTCCACACACCTGGCGGTGCGCCTGGTGGCACCGGACGGGTCGACCTTGACATCCAACGCCCGCCTCGTATCGCCTGGCGCATCGATAATTCCTGTGCCCCTCGCCGATGATCCTGCCGGTCCAGATCGCGGATCTCCGAGCCAGCGACTCTCGATCGAGCTGTCGGTCAACACGCCGGGAGTCACTGCCACCGTGGACGCGGCGGGGACGCTTCGCCTTCAGACCGTCCGGCCACCGGCAACGCCTGACGGAATCAGGCTGGCGGTCGCCGGCTCCGGTCTGACGGTCTGGGAGCGGATGAAATACGTGCCACGAGTGCATTGGGCGACACATGCAACCGTAATCTCGAGCGATGCGGGACAGCTGGCCGCCACTGTCCAAACCCCAGCCGATCCCGCGGACGTGATCTTGGCCCAGAGCCCTCCGGCCCCTCTCGGCGGCGCGGGAAGCGCGCCAGCGCAACTTGACTTGACCCGTGACAACGGTGACAACATCGACGTCACCGTTCGGGCTCGCAGTGCGGGCTACCTCGTAATAGCGGACCGAATCAGCACTCAGTTCGCCGCGCGGGTTGATGGCCGTGCCACTCCTATTGTTAGGGCCGACTACTTGAATGGCGCGATTTTTGTGCCCGCCGGGGCGCATCGGGTCGCAATCAGCTATGCGCCGAGAGGGCGTACCGAGGGTGCCGCGATCAGCATCGGGAGTGCAGCCATCCTTCTCATTGCATTGGTTCCCGTTGGCTGGTGGGGATTTCTACGGAGGCGCCGGCCAAAAACCTCCCGATCACAAGACAGCGAAATTAGTGCCGAAACCGCTGGCGCGCAGCAGCGTTGATTTGCCTGAGAGGCCGAGTGGTTCGCCACGACCTCGAGGCTTTAAGCGTGGCTATCTCGCCGATCAGCTCCGCTACTTGTCGTTCGAGAGCCGCATTCCTTTCGACGAGATCCTCGGGGGCACCCGCCGGTTGACTCGTTTGCGCGACCGCGGCAAGTTCCAATTCTATGCGCAGCAAAGTTTTCACGCGGTCGTCGGCCGGCCAAGTGTCGCCCTTGCCAAGTGTGACGAAGAATTCAAATCCGTCAGTGCCGAATGAGCCTACGTGACCCAGTGACTGGTAGCCGAGGCACCAAAGATCTCGCATCAGCAACTCGAACGAAGTCGGTGTGAATTTCCAGTGGTGAATGTCGTGATACTGATCTTGAGCTAAGCCCGACTCGATGACCGTATCGGCATGCTCGAGCTGCGGGAATTGAAGTAGTACGACTCCCGTGGCCGTTGCGTTCCACGCGATCGCGTCGCCCAACGTGCACCCGTAAGCTTGGTGGTCAAGCAATGTCCCGGCTGTATGGAAGCGGTTCGCCGCGTGGAATGCGTCCACCGCGTCACCCACGGTAGACAGTGGTTGGAATCGGTCGAAGCAATAGCGCTTGTCGGGGATGACGAGCGCGAGCCGTCCGGACTCGCTGAGCAGTTCAGTACAGTCATGTAGGAAGCTGACGAGGTCAACAGAGTGCTCGATAACGTGAGATGCCACGATGAAGTCGTAGGCGCCACGGTCGGTTACCACGTCGAGCAAGGAGCCGCCTGTCCAGATGTGATCGACTTCTTCGATGGCCGCAGTCTTTTCAGCGGGCAGGCCCCACGCTGTGTACTTATCAACCAGTGTTTGACGGTCGGCATGGTCGACGGTCTCGACGCGTGCTCCGGAGGCTTTCGACACAAGCGGGTTATACGATGGCCCGATTTCGAGCCCGCGGCCGGCCAGATTGACGAACTTGAGCGCCTTCTTGCGACGATCCATGCACCACGACTCCGATCGGGTTGCGATTACCGCCGAATCGTACTGCCAGGCGCTGATCGCCGGCTCCACCGGTCCGCAGCTGCGATCGAGCACGTCGGCCGGGTCGGCCGTTGCGCTGGCTAGGCGATTTGACCACCCTGCGGGGTCGGCCTAGTGCGATGCGGCCACGCCCGATCTGCATAAGTCGCCCGGCGAACCGGGTCGGCGCCTGGGCGAGTCCGACCGGCCCGTCAATGACCCGGAGCACGCCCGCTTCGTCACCCAGATCATCGGCAGCCACAACGCTGCCCTAAGCAGCTCGTCCCGGCGCCCGATGCGGTTGGCGACGACCATCACCGACGGTCATCGACGATCATCGACGGCACGCGATCGACTCGGCGAAGGCCCTCGAGCAGGCGGTGCCGGTGCTCTCGCCCGCGGCTGCCGATGCGGCACGGGAGCTGCGAGCAGTGGCCGCTCCTCGCGAATCGGACGCCGGCCTGCTCAAGCGTGCGCTGGAACGCGCCAAGAACCACGCGCTCCGTGGCGGCTTAGCGATCCGGGTCGGAAGGCGATCCTTGATCGCCTCGGCGGACTCCAGGCGCACTGTGGGAACCCCCGTGTGCCAGCGGCGTCCGTCCGTCGGAGGGACTCTGTGGCTGCGCGTGTGATGGTTGCAGCCAGTCCGCCGGGGCTCCCAACGCGTCTGCCCCGATGTGCGACGAGAAGCCCGGCTGCGCAGACGGCAACAAAGTCTGAGGCCTCCGCGATCGCTCCGACCGGCGGCAGAGTCCGACGAAGTCGGTCGCGATTTGCACGTGGCGATACGTCCGTGGTACGCCGCAGCCCTTGCTGCCCACAGTGGCTACGCGTGACCCAGCACCCTGGCCTCGTACTCACGAGGCGCCTGGCTAGTGGCGCTTGCCGTCATCGTGCTCGGGTCATGCCGAGGCTCGATATGCTGCTCGGAGGAGACATCCTGCTGGGGAGGATTGGCCCAGAAGGCGAATGATGCCCGCCCACGATCCGACCGCAGACTCAGCGAACCCGGGATGCTCCAGAGAGGAGATTTGCGATGGGGCGCTTGAGGTCGAATGCTCGCCGCCTTCTGTTGGAGGCTGGCGTGATTCGAGAGGAATTCACCGC
>Ga0126381_100002404_pt1 | contig 20209 bp, 16 predicted proteins | sample PanSoiMetPlot_28_FD_96465 | JGI IMG/M metagenome (GOLD analysis project Ga0126381, IMG submission 96465) | Tropical forest soil microbial communities from Panama - MetaG Plot_28 | ecosystem: Environmental > Terrestrial > Soil > Tropical forest > Bulk soil | place: Panama | collected 2016-02-17
CCACTCGGCGTAGGCGGAATGGGAGAGGTCTACCGGGCGCGTGATACCCGTCTCGAACGCCCAGTGGCTCTGAAGATTCTGCCGCGTGATTTTGCTCCCGATTCCGACCGCCGAGCCCGCTTCGAACGCGAGGCGCGAGCGGCCGGACAGATTCACCATCCAAATATTCTGGCCATTTTGGATATCGGCGCTTATGACAGCCTGCCATTTATCGTTACCGAACTTTTGGAAGGCGAGACCCTGAGGGAACGCCTGCAACCCGGGCCACTTCCCCAGCGCAAGGCCGTAGAGATTGCTTCCCAAATTGCAAAGGGACTCGGCGCCGCCCACGAAAGAGGCATCGTTCATCGTGACATCAAGCCGGAAAATATTTTCATCGGCGGCGACGGCCATGTGAAGATTCTCGACTTTGGGCTGGCGAGTGTTTCCGCTCAAGAATCGCCCCACCCGGATGCCACGATCACACTGAAAACGGCTTCCGGAGTGATTCTTGGCACGGCCGCCTACATGTCCCCCGAGCAGGCTCGAGGACAAACGGTAGACTCCCGTTCTGACCTTTTCAGCCTCGGGTGTGTCCTTTACGAAATGCTCTCAGGCCAGCGGCCCTTTTCGGGCAGCACGTACGCCGACCTGATTTCTGCCATTCTTCGCCAAGACGCCGCGCCAATTCCTTCAGAACGAAAGATTCTTCCAGCGCTCGAGCGGATCGTTCGCCGCTGCCTGGAAAAGTCACCCGGGGAGCGCTTCCAATCGGCACGCGATCTTGCCTTTCAACTCGATTCCTTCGCCACCAGCATCGAGTCAAGCAGCGATCTGCTGCTGCCCGGCATTGCTGTTGAGCCGACGAACGCTCTTCGGCTTTCCCGAGTTTTTCCATGGGTCGCAATTCCAGCAATGGTGGTGTCAACGGCGACACTGGCTTGGTGGTTCCGGGGATGGCAACTTCAAACCGCTCATCCGCCCCGGGTGGAGTTTGAGCGTTTGACTGACTTTTCGGGGATGGAGGAGGCACCGGCGATTTCGCCGGACGGTAAATCCGTCGCATTCGTGAGCGATTCCACGGGTTCGCGGCAAATATGGATTCGCCTGTTCGCTGGCGGCGTTCCCTTTCAGCTGACTCATGATGCTGGCGATCACCTTTCTCCGCGATGGTCGCCCGATTCGGCTTCTCTTTATTACTACACCCCGCCTGCTGAGGGATCGCACGAGGCCGTGGTCTGGGAAATCTCCGCTCTTGGCGGGACCCCCCGCCGTCTGATCGAGAGTGTGAGTGAAGTGGATCCCAGCCACGATGGGAAGTCTTTGGCTTTTTTCCGCCTGCGAGCCAACCAGATCGAGCTCGTGCGCACCGATCGTGACGCTTCGCATCCGCGGGTTCTGGCGCAGTTTCCGTCAAAAACGGCTTGCCAGCAGCCTCGTTGGTCTCCTGATGACTCCTCGGTCGCCTTCATGCTGGCCACGGATCGCTGGGCGGACGACCTTTACTATGTGTCTGCTTCGGGAGGCACTCCCCGACGATCCACGTTCGACGCTTCGCTGCTGTCAGGATTCTCCTGGCTCCCCGGTGGCTCCGGCTTCGTCTTCAGCAGTTCCCGCGGTTCCACGTTTCTCTACCTGCCCACCATGCACCTTTGGCAAATTGCCCGCGACAGCGGCGAACCACACCAGCTCACCTTCGGAGATGAGAGCGACACCTCTCCGGACATCGATTCTCGAGGACGTCTGGTTTCCAGCCGAATCCACCTTAATTTTGATATCTGGAAGTTCCCGGTTGATTTCCGACCGGCGGAGAATGTCCTTCGGGCGGGGCGCGTCTCTCATCAGACCGCTCAAGTGCAAACTCCCAGCTTGAGCCCTGACGGTCGTCAACTTGTCTATCTCTCCGACACCGGCGGTCATGGGAATCTTTGGGTTCTTGATTTGGCTTCCGGCACGAACCGGCAAATTACCTTCGAAAAAGACCCGAACGTGATCATGGGCGTGCCGGTTTGGTCCCCCGACGGAGGGAAAATCGCGTACGCCCGCCAAATCTTTGGGCAGGGCACGACTTCAGTTGCATATTGGACGGTGCGACCGGACGGCGGCGACAATCATGAGTTTCTCGCGAAGGCTTCCTGGCTGACGTGGTCGCCCGACCGCCGTTGGGTCTACTATGTCGCGCTCGCCGACAGCGCTAGTGGTTTGACTGGCCGCATCTTGAAGGTGTCCGCCTCGGGCTCTGCTCCCGTGGAAGTGCGTCAGGAAGTTACGAACGGCCCGGCCGTCTCGCCCGATGGCTCCACGCTTTACTACGCCAAGCTCTTGGAGCCCGTCAATGGCCTTTGGGATTACGAGATTCGTGCGGCGCAACCGGACTCAGCTCCGTCGCGGTTGCTGGCCCCCATCTCCGGCCATCGCATTCCCGCTTGGCAAGGGTTTCACCCCGTCCTATCTCCAGATGGAAAGTGGCTCGCGCTCACCTTGAACGACACCTTCGGCACGAATCTTTGGCTCCTGTCTACTAGCGATGGCAAAATGCATCCGGTGACCGATTTTGGAGACCGCCGGACGTTCATCGCCCGCCACGTGGCATGGTCTCCTGACAACAAGTTCATCTTTGCGGCGGTCGGCGAAGGCGACGCCGACATTGTCTTTTTTGAGGGCCTGCTGCGCTAAATCTGCGTTTCTCAAACAGACCTTCACGGGTTTTCTGTCCGCGGGAGGGCCGCCGCGGCGTTGCCATCGAAATCCTTATGCCCCTCGACGTCGACGGCAAGCAAACCGCATGCTGAGCTATTCTCGGCTTCGGCGGCTGCCGTCCAACAGAAACGCGTGGAAGTCCGTGGCCACTGGCTGCGCGCCCAGCTGTCGCATCATGGTCGCGACTTGACCTCGGTGGTAAGTGGAATGGTTCACGAGGTGCTGCATCAAGTATGCCAAGCTGAGTTGCGTCTTGCGAACAGAAAGCATTCTTCTCAAGGAATCATCGGTAAGGCGATTGAGAAACTCGGTCTGTTCTGTTTCAATTTCTGCCCACTTCAATCGCACCGCATCGATGCTCGGAAAGGCGTCCGGATGGAACAGCGTGTCGTGTCGGTCCCACAACTCAGTTAGGAATCGAGAGTCCTGGGTTGGCGCTTTCCAATAGGTAAGCCAACCCCATTCGCCACCTAGGATGTGAAGCAGGGTGTCCCGCACGGAACGAAAGCTGCCGCCCAGATCTCGCGTGAACTGTTCAGCGCTCAGCGCGCCGGCCGCCAAAAAGACTCGGTTGTTCGCCCAGCGGTCGTACTCAAAGAGCAGCCGAATGTCATCGATGGTCATGGAGGTACGCTCTGCGACTACTTGTTGGCCACGAAATATAAGCTCAGGCGGGCCAGGCTACAAGGTGCAAGCGGCGGCTGGCTGGACGCCAGAGGCCGCTGTCGCTACACTGTCTTTTCCTCCCGACTGAGTTACCGAAGGACACGCGAGGATAGAGGCGCGGATGCTGAAGTTCTACACCGCCGGTGAATCGCACGGCCAAGCTCTTTTCGCCTACGTTTCCGGGCTTCCGGCACAGCTCCCCGTCGATCTCAAGTTCATCAACCAGGAACTGCACCGCCGCCAGCTTGGCTACGGGCGCGGTGGCCGCCAGAAGATTGAAAAAGACCAGGCTGAGATTTTTGCCGGAGTGCGCCACGGCAAGACCATTGGCGCTCCCATTGCGCTGCGCATCGAGAATCGCGATTGGGCGAACTGGGAAAAGATTCTTCCCGTCGAGCCTGCCGAGGACGATCCCGGCGCTAAGAAACTCGTCGCCCCGCGCCCCGGCCACGCCGACCTGGCCGGCTCGCTAAAATTCAATTATCACGACGCGCGCTACATCCTCGAGCGCGCTTCGGCGCGTGAGACTGCCGCGCGGGTTGCCGCGGGCGCATTTGCCAAAATCCTTCTGAAGGAATTTGGCACGGAAATCGCGAGCCACACGGTTCAGGTGGGCGGCATTCGCATGGAACACCCCGTTCTCTGGAAGAAAATTCGCGCCGTCAGCGCCGACCTGGATTCGCCGCTGCGCTGCGCGGACGCCGCTCTTCAGGAAAAAATGAAAGAAGAAGTGGATGCGGCGCTCAAGGCGAACGACACCGTTGGCGGCATTTTCGAAATTGTGGTGCACCAGGTTCCGCCCGGACTTGGCAGCCACGCGCAGTGGGACGAAAAACTCGACGGCCGCCTGGCGCAGGCACTGATGAGCGTGCAAGCCGTGAAAGCGGTCGAAATCGGCGACGGCGTATCCATCGCCGGCTCTCCCGGAAGCGATGTGCAGGACGAAATCTCCTACGACAAGGCGGCGCGTCGTTTTCGCCGCTTCAGCAATCGCGCGGGGGGACTCGAAGGCGGCATCACCAACGGCGAAGACATCGTGATTCGCGGGTACTTAAAGCCCATTTCCACATTGCGCAAGCCTCTGCACACCGCCAACCTGGTCACCAAAGAGCCAGTGCAGGCCGCCTATGAGCGTTCCGACTGGTGCGTGGTCCCCGCCGGCGCGGTCGCGGGCGAAGCCATGGTTGCTCTTGTATTAGCCGACACTTTTCTGCAAAAATTTGGGGGAGATTCTCTCGCCGAGATGCGGCGGAATTTCGACAACTATGTCCGACAAATCGATGAGTTCTAAGACGCCCGCGGCTACTGCAACTGAAACGCCACAAGCGTCTTCGCCGCCGCGCAAGATTTATCCCATCATCAAGTACGGCGATGCGGTTCTCGAAAAGCCTGGCGCGCCGGTAAACCTATTTGACGCCGAACTTGAAGAGCTTGCCGAAGACATGTTCGCTTCCATGTACGCGGCGCAGGGCGTGGGGCTGGCCGCGCCGCAAATCGGGAAAAGCCTGCGCTTTGCGGTGGTCGATGTCACCGGCGGAAAGAATCCGGAGGCGAAAATCGTTTTAGCGAATCCCGAGGTGACGCACGCTGAAGGCGAAGTTCGGGAAGAGGAAGGTTGCCTCTCCATTCCGGGTTTCCGCGGCTACGTCGTGCGACCACAATTTGTTACTGTCAAAGCACAAAACGTGAAAGGAGAGCCTTTTGAGATCCGCGGCGAAAACCTTTTGGCACGCGCGTTTTGCCACGAAATCGACCACCTCAACGGAATTCTATTCTTGCAACACTTGGGCATGCTGAAACGCGACATGATCAAGCGCAAAATCAAAAAGCTGCGCAAGCAAGGCGAATGGTAATCGGGAGCACCCGACGGTGCCCGCATGCGCATAATTTTCTGTGGTACGCCTCAATTTGCTGTTCCCACGCTGAAGCATCTGCTCGCTAAATCTGATTTCGAGGTGCTCGCGGTCATTTCGCAGCCGGACCGACCCCGTGGCCGTGGTCAGCAGGTTTCCGTTTCTCCCGTGAAGGGCGTCGCGCTGGGCCTAAATGTTCCGGTGCACCAGCCGGAGAAAATTCGCGCTCCCGAATCTCAGGAACTCTTGGAAAAACTCGCCCCCGAAGTAATCGTCATCATTGCCTACGGCCAAATTATTCCCGCGCGGCTTCTTTCGATTCCCAAACATGGCTGGATCAATCTCCACGCTTCTCTGCTTCCCAAATACCGCGGCGCTGCCCCTATCAACTGGGCAATTGCGAATGGAGAACTTCGTACGGGCTTCACCACCATGCGCATTGACGCCGGCATGGACACCGGAGACATTCTTCTTCAACGCGAAATGGAAATCGGCCATAAAGAAACCGCTCCTGAACTAGCCGCGCGAATGTCCGAAGCTGGTGCGCCGCTCATGGAAGAAACGCTACGGGGGCTTACCGCGGGCATCCTTGTTCCGCGGGCTCAGAATCACGGCGCAGCTACCGTGGCTCCCCTTCTAAAAAAGGAAGACGGCCACATCGATTGGAACCGCCCCGCCCAGGAAATCTACAACCGCATGCGGGGCTTCGCCCCTTGGCCCGGCGCTTTCACCACGTTCCGCGGCCAAACCTGCCATCTCTCGGCGGAAGCCGTCGTCGAGCCTGATTCGCTCGCCCCCTTGCTGGGCGACACGTCGTTCGCTGCCGCCCGCTCCCTTCCCGGGACCATCCTTCGCGCCAAGAGCGACTGGTTCGTCTCCTGCGGCAACGCAACCCTTCTGCGCCTGCAATCCGTCAAAGTGGAAGGCCGCAAACAAATCAGCGTTTCCGAATTCGCCAACGGCGCTCGCCTCAAGCCCGGCGAACGGCTCGCTGATCCTTGACAAGTGAAGCGAGTCCGGCGCACCAAATCGGATGATCCTGGTTTGTTCTTGAGCGAGTCGGTTTTAAGGCGGGTCGGTTCAGCCGGGGGAGGTTGCTGTGGGCGAATTCAGTATTTTTCACTGGCTGATCGTGCTGGCGATCATCGTTTTGCTCTTTTTCGGCAGGAAGACCCTTCTCGACTTCGGTGGTCCCCGCAGTCGGCCGCCGACCCACCCCGTTCCCGTCACCGGTCCTGTAGAGACTTCTCGCCGGCCAAACAGTCCCGGAGAGCTTCTGGAAGCAGGGCGTGGCTGCCAGTGCATCGCTGAGACACACTCAAATTGCGCGCGCCAAAACACTAAGGCATACTCGAATTCTGCTCTGTTTCCGATGAATGACACAGATTGGTTGACGGTTCGGATTCGCCAATCGCGCGGGGAGCCTATCTTTCATGCTGATCTCTGAATCTTTGAAGCATCGCGGTTTAGCAAACGGCCGCAACTCGAAGGTCTTGCGCACTACAGCTGCCTGCTGCCTGGCAGCGCAACTTGCGCTCCTCCCCATGGCCACCGCGGCTGACAAGCTGACCTCCTCGTCGGCCACCGTGCCAACCCCCGTTTCAACCGATGATCCCGTCCTAAAAGCAATGCAAACGGAGCTCGCCCGCGCCGTCACTGAGCTCGGCAAGAGTGAGCAGGCTCCCTACTACCTTGGCTACACCGTTTACGACCAGGATTTCGTCGTGCTTGCCGGTGCCTACGGCAGCCTGCTTGGCAGCAACAACGTGCACCGGCGTTTTGCCGATGTGACCATGCGCGTCGGGTCCCCCGACATGGACAACACTCACGGGCAAAGCCGTTCGAGCGGCGTTAGTTCCGGCACCCTTCCTATTGGCAATGACTCAGACGCCATTGCTCGCGTTTTGTGGGAGCTGACCGACCGCGAATATAAGCGCGCCGTCCCCGCTCTGATGAATGTTCGCACCGACACGGCCGTGCGCGCCGAAGAGGAAGACAAGTCCCCGGATTTTTCCAAGGAGAAGCCCGAAACACACATCGGCGAGGCCTCCGCCGCGCCCTTTGATCGTGCGGCCTGGGAAAGCGAAATCAAGCGCCTGTCCTCGGCTTTCCGCAAATACCCGGACGTTTACTTCGCCAGCGTCGTGCTGCAGGTCGCGAATTCCAATTCGCGCATGGTTACCAGTGAAGGCACCACGCTGGTTTCGCCCAGTTCCTCGACGCGCCTCATCATGGAAGCGCAAACCCGCGCCGACGATGGCATGGATCTCCTGCGTGTTGAAACTTTTCAGGCTCCCAACGCAAAGGGGCTGCCCGCTGAAGCCGAACTCAATGCCAAAATCGAAACAATGGCCCGTGATCTCAGCGACCTCCGCAAAGCCCCCGTGGCCGAGCCCTACGACGGCCCCGCGCTTCTGAGCGGGCGCGCCGCAGCCGTTTTCTTCCACGAAGTCCTCGGTCACCGCCTCGAAGGCCACCGCCAGCGAGACGAAGAAGAAGGCCAGACTTTCACCAAGAAAATTGGCCAGGAAGTTTTGCCAAAATTCCTCAGCGTCGTGGACGATCCCACGGTTCACGAAATTGCGGGTGTGAAACTCGCAGGCGCCTACGACTACGATAACGAAGGCTCCCCTGGCCAGCACGTCGACGTTATCAAAGACGGCATCCTTAGGAATTTCCTTATGTCGCGGATGCCCATAAAGAATTTCAGCGTTTCGAACGGCCACGGCCGCAATCAACCGGGCCTGATGCCCACCGGCCGTCAGGGAAATCTAATTGTCACCTCAACGCAAACCGTGCCGGACAGCCAGATGCGCCAAAGACTTATCGACGAGGTAAAAAAGCAGGGAAAGCCGTATGGCTTGTATTTCGATGACATCCAAGGGGGCTTCACCATCACCACCCGCCAGTTGCCGCAAGCGTTTCAGGTGCTTCCGGTGATGGTGTACAAGGTTTACCCTGACGGCCGCCCCGACGAACTCGTGCGCGGCGTGGACATTGTCGGCACGCCCCTCGCGGCGCTCACCCGCATTCTCACCACCGGCGACCAGCCGCACGTGTTTAACGGCGTCTGCGGGGCGGAAAGCGGCCAGGTGCCCGTCGCGGCCGTCGCTCCTTCGATGCTTTTCTCTGAAATGGAAGTGCAAAAACGCGCGCATCAGCACGAGCGTCCGCCGCTGTTACCCCCGCCCGGCTTCGAAGACCATGCAGCCCCGTCAAAGACCGCCTCGAAAGTTAAAACCGAGGTGCAGCCGTGAGCGCCCAAGCCCTTCGCCGCAAATCTGCATTCCTGCTGGCCTTAGCCATTGCGCTGATGGCTCCTTCGCCTCGCGCCGATTCCAATGATTCAAAACCCTCGGCGGACCCCGCTATGGCTGCCGCCCACGCCGCAGCCAAAGGCGATGGCTTGCTCGAGGCGCTGCTAACCGAACTCGATCGCTCGAAGGCCCAGCTCAAGATGGACCAGGTCCAGCCACCGTATTTCATCGAGTATCGCGTCAATGATGTGGACGATTTTTCAGCGGAAGCCGCCTTCGGTGCGTTGCGCGAAAGCCAGCGCGGGCACTATCGCGTCCTGCGCGTCGTCGTGCGTATCGGCGATTACAAACAAGACAGCTTCTACGCGCGCGGCGAAGGTGAATCCACGATTCTCCCACTCGACAATGATCCGATCGCCCTTCGACATCAGATCTGGCTCGCCACCGATGATGCTTACAAGGCCGCCGGACAGGCCCTCGCCGAAAAACAAGCGGAACTCAAGCGCTTCACCACCGACGCGAATCCCATCGACGACTTCGCCAAATCCGCCCCGCTCATCGCGGTCGAACCCACCATTTCGCTCAAGGTCGACGAAGCTTCCTGGAAGAAAACGCTTGAGGATGTCACCAATCTTTATCACCCGTATCCCGACGTGCAATCGGTGACTGCCTCCGCGCGCTTCACGGCCATCAACGAGTACCTCGTCAATACCGAAGGCACGGTCACGCGCTGCGGCAAAACGACTTACAGCCTCCAGTTGAACGGCACCGCGCAAGCCGAGGACGGCATGCGACTCAGCCGCAGTCCAGCCTTCGTCGTCGCGCGCATGGAAGAACTGCCTTCACATGACGCGCTGGTGACTGACAGCAAAGTCATGCTCGACACGATCGTAGCCCTGCGCAAGGCGCCGATCGTCGAAGAAGAGTATCGCGGGCCGGTTTTGTTTTCCGCCGACGCCGCCGACGATGTGGTCGCTTCTTTAATTGGTCAAAACGTTGTCGGCCGCAAGCCCGCTCTTGGCCGCCCGAACCGCACCACCGGCGCGTTCGCCACGAGCTACAAGGCGCGTGTGCTTCCGAATTTTCTTTCCGTTGTCGACGATCCCACGTTGAAAGATTTTCAGGGCAAGAGTCTCATCGGCAGCTACGTGTTCGACAGCGAAGGGGTGAAGGCGCAGCCTGTCAATACCATTGAAAACGGCATGCTCACCAATTATCTAATCGGGCGGCAGCCGCTGCGCGACTTCCCGGCCTCGAACGGCCATGGCCGGGCTGGCGCCGGAATGGCTGCCGGCCCGAACCTCGGGGTGTTGCTCCTGAAAAGCTCCGAGGCACAATCACCCGGCGACTTGAAAAAGAAAGTCATCGATATGGTGAAGGAACAGGGCAAACCGTACGGCTATCGCGTTGAAACGCTCGGACAGCCGGGAAACACGCCGCGGCTCCTCTATCGTGTTTACCCAAGCGACGGCCACGAAGAACTGGTGCGGGGAGCGGTGTTCAGCGAACTGGACACACGCGCGCTCCGAACCGCCGTGATTGGTGCGGGCAATGATCCGCTGGTCAGCAATCGCCCCGGCGGCGTGCCCACCACGGTTATTAGCCCCTCGTTGCTCTTTGACGAATTGGAAGTGAAGCGCGCCGACACGAGCAAGGACAAATTGCCGGAGTACCCGCCACCGCCGCCGTCGAAGAAATAGTGGACCGACGCCGACAGCCGGGTACCGTGAAGGGCAATCTGTTCTTTGCCCTTTCCATTTTCCGATTTCTATTCTCTAATTTCGGTTCACCATGACTCTCAAAGAACGGCTCGAATGGCTCACCCGCATGACGTTTCTGGTCTTCATCCTGGCGTCTGCGGCGTTCCTCAGCGCGATAACCGCTATGCGCATCGCGATTCACGGCCGCGAAGTCACCATGCCTAATCTTGTCGGCAAAAATGTCTCCGAGGCGAGCGGGATGTTGCAGTCGCGCGGCCTGGTGCTGCGCGTCGCCGACCGCATCTACAGCGACCAGCCCATGAATGTTGTTCTTCGTCAAACGCCGACGGCCGGCTTGCTGATGAAAGTTTCGCAGCAGGCCCACGTCGTGCTTTCGCTCGGCCAGCGCCAACTCCAGATTCCGCTACTGGAAGGCAATTCCCTGCGAGCTTCGCGGGTCGAATTGCTCCGCCAGGGCCTGCAAGTCGGCGAAGTCTCAGGCGTAACCATGCCGGCGAAACCCGCCGATGATATTGTGCTCCAGAATCCCAAGCCCGGCGCCGGCGCCGCGACGCCCCGAGTGGACGTGCTCATCTCCCAGGGCCCGAAAGAAGCTTCTTACGTGATGCCTCATCTCGTGGGATTAGGTGAAGTTGACGCGCAGCGCCGCCTGGATCAGGCGCAGATGCGCCGCAAAGTGAACTACGTTTCCGCCCCCCAGTGGCCCCACGGGTCGGTGATTGATCAGACTCCCTTGGCCGGGGCGAAAGTTCCCGCTTCCGCCACCATCGAACTCACCGTCGCCAACTGATCGCAGCCGTCAACGGCGGTACCGCGATCTACGCTTTCACCGGCCGAACACCGTGCGCTTCTCTTAGTTCTGCGACCCACTTTTCCAAAACCAATTGTTGGGGCGGCTCAATCTTCGTAAATACAACTCCCATGCGCGTCCCATGACCGGCGTGAGCCACTTTGCCGAGAGCCGCAAAACTCGCCCCGGCATGCTGAATCCGGATGAGAATCCGCACTCCCGCCGGCAACGGCTTCTGCGTCGTCACGCCGCATCCAAACAGGCTCAAGTCGCTGGTTTGTTCGACCATCTGCGCCTCTGATTCCACATCGGTCATCTCGATGCTGGCTACGAAGCGATAGCGGCGTGCGCGTGGACGCTCAGATTGCACAAGAATGATCCTCTCGTTGATCGGTCGTGTGGCCGCGGGGGTTGCCGGGCATTCTATATCATGACCAACACATGTTTGGATTCAATCAGCGTGTTTTGTGCCTGTTCTCCTTAAACTGCTAACGACATGTGCCAGTGCTCAATAACTATTTGCCTTTTGTAAGTCTTGACATCGATCGAAACATCCGCTGGCTGCAACGGAAATGCCCGCAAAGACACAACTAAGGGAGGGAAACCAGCAATGAACGACCACCTAGCCTACCTGACCGGGGCGCTCCTGTTCGACGCCGCTTGGCTGGCCTGCTACATCATCGGAAAGAGGTACCGCCCGCAAATCATTTGGGGCACTGTGGTTACCGCTCCCCTGGCGCTCACGAGTTTCCTCTTCGTCCCACAATACTGGACTCCGCCGTCGCTATTTGACCTGGACACTCACCTTCGCGTGGGGATCGAGGACTTTCTCTGGGCCGGGGCCGTCGGCGGCATCGCCTCGGTGGTGGGCGAAATCGTCCTAAAACAAAGGCTTGCGGCGCACCGAAAGGAACATCGCAAGAAGCACTATGCGCCTTTCCTCGTGATGCTGGCGGTTTTCCTGATTCTGCATTTCTTGTACCCCAACAAAAACATTTACAGCACCGCGATCGCTTTCGCGGCCTGCGCCATGGTGGTTGCAATTCTTCGCAGCGACTTGATTCCGACGATGTTCACCGGCGCAATCGTTTTCACCATTTTGTATTTCCTGCTCTTCGTGTATTTCCTGGCTCTGTACCCCGATTTCATTGAACGCTACTACCATCTTCAGAACATCTCTGGCATCCGTCTCGGCGGCGTTCCCATCGAAGAGCTGATGTTCGCGACGACCGGAGGCGCGGTGTGGAGCGTGGCCTACGAATATTTTCAAGGCTACCGCTTCGCGCCCGGCCAGCGTTTCCGCCTCGTCGAAAGCTGAGTCGGTATGCGGCCCTCTACGCGTATACCCCCGGCGAGAGTTTCGGCCTCGAATAGCAAGCCAGCGGCGCGCCGGACCTTGGCAAAAAACGTCGAAAGAGTACCCGAGTACTATTGACCCGCGGAGATAACCGGCGGATAAATGACGGTGAAAGCGGCCCCGCCTTCATTTTTCCCTAAAAATACAGGTGTGCAGGATCACATTTGTGGACGCTCCCCTTCTGCGCCGCGCCGAGCACCGCATCTTCTTCAAGATGTTCGTGAAGTTGTCGGACCCCATGACGGGCGCATTTGAAATTACCTCCACGATTGATGTGAGCTGCCACGGCGCGCGCGTCGTCAGCAAGAACCTTTGGGAAACGAACCACGACCTCTTTCTCCAACCGATCCGGGGCAGCCTGCCCTCGCGTGGTCGGGTGGCGCATTGCGAGACACGCAAGGATGGCTCGTACGAAATTGGGCTCGAGCTGTATCCGCCCACCGAGGATTGGACGCGATCTGGCAAGCTTCCAAGCGCCGTTGCAAAACGGCTGAAGAGCGACGATTGAGAATCTGGGTTCGTGCGTACAGCCTCCCTTCGAAGCTCGGGGCAAGCGGGCCGCTCGCGGGGATCCGAGAAGTGCCCGCAAACTATATTTTAAGAAACAGTACTTTGGTGCAGGTTCCTAAAAGGAAGTTCCTGTACCTTTTAGCGATTGCCTCGCCAAGCGCCAGAGCCTAGAGTGAGGCTATGTTGTCCCGGCTTGCCGTCTGATAAATCATGCCATTACTGCGAAACCGCCTAAGCATGCGTGCCAAGCCGTCACCGCTCGAGGGACCCGCGAGCTATTACGGGCAGTCCGCCGCAATCGATCTGAAGAAGCTGGGCCGGCGCGAATGGTGGCTCTGGTTTTCCGCGCTGGCAGTGACGATGCTCTCCGGCGCGGGATTATTGCTCAGTCAGTTCTCCCGGCTGTTCCTACACAAAGATCACTTCTACGAACTGACCCCCGAGCAGGCGCGCTGGGGAATCTTGTGTTTGCTCGTTCTGTTCAATGGATGGATGCTATACCGCCAACGGTCGTTGCGAAAGCTGCGCAAAGAAGCCACGGCGCCAAGCGCTGGATCCGAGGACAACGCGGCGGCGGTGGACGATTTGGCGGCCATAGATCCCGTGACAGGCCTGTACACGCGCACTTCGGCGTTACTGCATCTGGGCAGAGAAATCGCCCGCGCGAAAAGGCAGAACTCGGCGCTGAGCCTAGCCACGATTCACCTGGAAGATTTGGCCGACCTTACGCAGCAGTACGGCAAGACCGCCGTGGATCAGGCGCTGAAGGAATTTGCCAGGCGGCTGAAGGAAGTAAGCCGCGGCTCGGATTACGCGGTGCGGCTGGCCAACGAAGACTTCGTGCTGGTGCTGCCGAAGTGCAACGTCGGCGAAGTAACCCAGGTGCTGAACCGCATGGGCTCGATGAACCTGGAATGCGCCGGAAAGAGAATTTCGCTGGCGTACACCACGGGTTGGGTGGATTACCAGCCAGGAGACATGCCCTCCGACCTGCTGAAGCGCGCTTCGCAGCTTCTACACCTCTACGGAGACGCCGCGAAGGATAGCTACGCCGCCACCGGCACCTCGAACTAGCGGCACTTCCTCGGGCGCTTATTTCTCACCAAAAACATAAGAACCATCGGTGCGCGTCGTGACACGCGGAGCGCGGTGCCCTTTCTCGAAGAAGTCGTAGCCCTCCTTGAGATTGCTCCAGAACGAAATGAGTTCCGCTTGATAGCGACGCGTGGCCGCGAGAGATCGCAGGCCATCATCGGTGAGGCGTGCGGGAAAAATCTCGATCGGGAGATGTTGCTGCCCCTGGTTATGGACGAGAACAGCAAGCCAATAGACTTCTTTGATGCCGTCGTCCGTTATGGGAATGCAACCGATGGACGCACAGTTCCCATGAAGGAAAATGTCGCCACCGAGATTTGGCCGATAGCCAAGAATACGGTCGGCAGCGTTCGGATAGCTGATGTGCAGGCTCAGAAAGAAATTGCTTTGTGGATTGAACCAGTCGAGTTCATAAAAACCTTCGGGAACCTGCTCGTCGCCGAACCGGCGCTTCGGGCCGAGGACCCCGGAGGAGGCGCAGATGCGGTAGTCGTGGATGAGCACGTAAGGCTCGTCGGCGGCGGCGGTGGCCCAAAGTTCGAGGGAAGTTTCCTTTTTGAAGGCGCGAAGCAGAATGGCGTGGGGGGGATAAGGGAGACCTTTTTCCTGGAATCGCTGGCGCAGAAGGTCGTCCTTTTCTGCCGATGCCGTGCGAACACGCGGGAATTTCCATTGGAGGTCGCGAAAAGTCTTGGGTTGCCGAGGAGAAGGGTGAGCCAAGAAAACAACGAAGAGCAGGGCGAACAGACGCTTCATGGGCAGCCTTGGCGCGAAATGATAGCACGGATGCCAAAAGCTAGTCGGAGGTAGGCTTCTTATGGAGGGTGGTGCACAGGGTTAGGGCGGTGTTGGGATCGACGGCGTTGTCGCCTTCGTCGATTAGGCGGATGGCGCCTTGCTTGTCGATGACAATGTTCGCCCGAAGAGCCCACTGATAGTCTTCGTTTTCGATGCTGTAGGTTTTCAGGATACCGTAGGAAGTGAGCATCTTGTGGTTCATGTCGCTCAGCAGAGGAAAGTGGAGGCCGTTCTGCTCGGCAAAGGCGGCGTTGGCTGCCGGACTGTCGAGGCTGACGCCGAAGACGACCGTATCTTCGGTGGGAATCCGACCGGAGTCGATGCCCGCTTGGACGGCGCGCATTTGCTGGGTGCATCCCTCTGAGAACGCGAGAACGTATACGGCAAGGAAGACGTTCTTTTTGCCGCGATAGTCGCTGAGCTTGACCGTCTTCCACTCGTTGGTGAGAAGAGTGAAATCGGGCGCGGCATCGCCAACCTTAAGAGACATGCGGGCCACGCCCCGAGCCCGGTGCACCTGATGGGCGAGTGGAGGGGCTGCCACTGCGGCAGCGAGAAGCAAGCCAACCATCAACGCGCGTTTCATCATAAAGACTCTTCGGAAGATCCTGGGACCCTCCTTCACGGACTAACCACACTCGGCCTTTTCCTAGAGACCAGGGAAGGCGCCAAATTATTCCCCGCGTAGGCAGTGGTCACTGCCTACGGGGGCAGGAACTCTGCGGGAGGGTGGATTAGGTCTATAATGTGCGGCCTTTGGAACTGGAAGTGGGACAAGGGATGTGTTGCGAGTGGAAAGGAAATTCACGATGAGCTTTACGAATTTGGAACATCGGGTGTCTCGCAAGGGGAATCGTGCGCCATGGTTTGCCCGGTTTGCGGCCTTGGCTGGAGGAGCTTTGCTGGTGGCGCAGGTTTGGGCTGGTCCTGACGGTGCCTCGACGGGAGCGAAGGCGGAAGGCGCTTCCGCGGATGTGACGGCGCGTGTGGCGCCAAACTATGCGCTCGAAGAACGGTTCCTGCCGGATGCCGTCAACAAATTGGTCTTTGATCTGGCGGTGACGCCGCATTGGTTCAGTGAATCTGACAAATTTTGGTACGCCTACCAGACCACCGAAGGCACGCGCTACTACGTCGTGGACCCGGCGAGGAGAGCGAAGAACCCGCTGTGGGACAACGCCAAAGTGGCTGCGGAACTCTCGAGACTGACAAATTTTCCGTATGACGCGCAGCATCTTCCGATCAAGCGCCTGAAGCTTGTGGACAAAGACGCAAAAGTGCGATTTGAAGTGGAGATTCGCAAGGACGCAGTTGTGCCGAACGAGCCGAAGAAAGAAAAGAGCCAGGAGGACATAGAAGAGCAAGGCAAAGAAGGAGAGATGAAACAGGGAGAGCAACAAGGTCAGGCCGCGACGGGAGCGGCAGGAGAAAAGCCCGAAGAAACGCGCACGATATATTTCGAATATGACCTGGCGACGGGCAAAGTGACGCGGTTGGACAACTTTGAAGCCCCGAAGAAAAAGCCGATGTGGGCCGCCGTCTCTCCGGATGAGAAAACCGTGGTCTTCGCGCGGGGACACAACCTTTATGAAATGGACGCGGAGAATTACGCAAAGGCTCTAAAAAAGCCGGGTGACACGAGCGTAGTCGAAACGCAACTGACGACCGACGGGGTGGAAAAATACAGCTATGCGCGCGTGCTGCTGCCGGAACAAGAAGAGCAGCTAAAGAAACAAAACAAGGGCGATACCAACAAAGCGGGGCAACGGACCCCTTCGGTGACCATCCACTGGTCGAAAGATTCAAAGAAGTTTGCGCTCGAACGCGAAGACAACCGCAAAGTCGGGGATTATTGGGTGATTCATTCGCTGACGAATCCGCGTCCGGTCCTGGAGTCCCGCAGCTATCCGTTGCCCGGAGAAACGAACGTTCCGATTGGAGAAATCAACATCTTTGACGTGACCGGCAAACAGCGTGTGGTTGTGCAGCCAAAGAGCTTTGCCGATGAAGTGCTAAGCATTTCCGACGCGGCACAAACTGAGCGCGACCGCGAAGAGCTCCGCGAGGAGCAGGAGGAGAACCGGCTGAACCCGGCTCCGCTCTCGCGGCTGAGTCCGAAGTGGGTGGCGGATACATCGGACAAGCTCTACTTCACCAGCCGGAGCCGGGATTTCCGGCAAGTCGAGGTGGACCTTGCGGACTCGACGACCGGCAAAGTGCGGAAACTGTTTGAAGAGCGTTCGAACGTCTGGATGTCGCAAAAACCGCTGCGCTTGGTGGACAACGGGAAAGAACTTGTATGGTGGTCTGAACGGGACGGTTGGGGCCACTTCCATTTGTATGACGGGCAGGGCCAGCCGAAGAACCAGATCACCTCGGGCGAATACGTGACGGATCAAATCGCATCGGTCGACGAGAAAACGCGGACGCTGTTCTTCACGGCAAACGGGCGCGAAACCGGGGAAGATCCGTATTACACCCACTTATACCGCGTCGGTCTGGATGGTAATGGGCTGAAACTGCTGACGCCGGGGAACTTTACGCACGCCGTGAGCTGGCCGGATTCCGGCAGGTATTTCGTTGACACCTTTTCACGGATCGATACGGCACCGAAGTCCGTGCTGCTCGATGGGCAGGGGACGCCACTCCATGAGTTAGAGACAACGGACGTTTCGCAATTGATCGCCGCAGGGTTCCAGTATCCCGAGATGTTCAAAGTGAAGGCCGATGACGGCGTAACGGATCTTTATGGCGTGATTTACAAGCCGTTTGATTTCGACCCGAGCCGCAAGTATCCGGTGATCGAGTTTGTCTATCCGGGGCCGCAGGTGGAACAGGTGAGCAAGGCGTTTTCGCCGAAAAGCCCTAACGTGCCCCTGGCACAGCTGGGGTTTTTGGTGATCGAAGTCGGCAACCGCGGCGGAAGCCCACAGCGTGACAAATGGTATGACAGTTACGGTTACGGGAATCTGCGGGACTACGGTCTGGCGGACAAAAAGGCGGCCCTGGAGCGGCTGGCTGCCGCGCACCCGTACATGGATTTGAGCCGCGTGGGAATGTGGGGCCATTCCGGCGGAGGATTCATGACCGCGGCGGCGATGCTGCAGTATCCGGATCTGTACAAAGCCGGATGGTCGGAATCCGGCAACCACGACAACAACGTGTACAACAACACCTGGAGCGAGAAATACCACGGCGTGCGCGAAGAGACGCAAAAAGACGGAACGGAAAAGTTCTTCTACGAAATCGACAAGAACTCCGAATTGGCGAAAAACCTGAAGGGACATCTCATGCTGACCACCGGGGACATGGACGATAACGTAAGCATGGTCAACACCATGCGCCTGGCGGACACCCTCATTAAAGCGAACAAGCGTTTCGAGATGCTGGTGTTCCCCGGAATGCGGCACAGCTACATGCCGATCAACAGCTATGTGATTGTGGCGCGGGGGGACTTCTTCAGCAAATGGCTGCTGGGAAGCTCGGATACGGCCGCGGACGTCATGGAACTCCAAAAGGCCAAACAGGCGACGCCGAGCAAGAAGTTCAAGGAGTAGGAGAAAGACGGACAAGGGGCGAGGCAACCCCCAGCAGGCGGATCTGGCATCTGAATCAATTGGGGCGGCGGATAAGGGCGACGCCTATCCCGATCCCTATCCCAATCCAGGGACCAAGAAAGTTGTGGCTCAACCTGACCCTTCGTTCAGGTATAATTGGGTAGTTAAACTGGGAGTCCTGTGGGCACGCAGGGCTTTTCGAGTCTGTCGTGGGTAGTCGGGTAATCCTGGATTCGCAAGAGAGGTGCGGAGTGCGCATTCCTTTTTTTGGCAACGGCGCGAAGTGGCTGACGGTGGTAACCCTGGCGGCGGGGCTCTTCGTGCTGAGCGCCACGCCTAGCAACGGGCAAATCCCCCTGATACACAAGAAGAAAAAGGTCAATAAGTCCACCAGCGCGGACAATAACGCGGAGCCGGATAAGCTTCTTTACGACCGGGCGATCGATGACATCAAGCACGGCCGCCATGAAGTGGGTCGCCTGAGCCTGCAAACGCTGATCAACACCTACCCCGACAGCGAGTACCTGGCGAAGGCGAAGCTGGCGATTGCGGATTCATTTTACAAAGAAGGCGGGACCGCAAACACCACCCAGGCCGTTCAAGCGTACATGGACTTCGGAGTTTTCTTCCCCATGCTGCCCGAGGCCGCCTACGCACAACTCCAGGTAGCCATGGCGCACTTCCGCCAGATGGAAAAGCCGGACCGCGACCGCACCCAAGCGCTCGAGGCCGAGGACGCCTTCCAGACATTTTTGCAGAAATATCCAAAGGATCCGCTGGCCGACAAGGCAGCACAGCACCTTCGAGAAGTGCAGGAAGTTTTGGCGGAAGGCGACTTCCGGATTGGCTATTTCTATTACACAACGCGGGGCGACAAACGGGCTGCGGCTTCGAGACTGGCCACGTTGGTAAATCGCTATCCCTTGTACAGCAAGGCGGACCGCGCGTTGTGGATGCTGGGGAACATCTGGGAAGGCACGGAAAAGAAGGATCTGGCCGTACCGTATTACGCCCGACTTGTGCGGGAGTACCCGCTTTCGCCGCTGGTCCCGCAAGCGAAAGACAAGCTGAAAGAGTTGAAAGCCCCGATACCTCAGGCGGACCCAAAGGCCGTTGCCTGGATGACGGCCGAGAAAAATGCGCCTCGGCAGCATGAATCGCTCATCGGCAAGCCCTTGAAGTTAGTGGAAACGAAGCCGAAGGCGGAATTGTACACGGCAGCGAAGACGGGCACGCCGACCATGACCCCCGAGTCGAGCAGTGAGGAAGGGGTGGACATTCTGTCCGGAGGAACTCAGCAGCGAATTGGCGGGTCCGGCACATCGATTGTGGCCACCGTGGCCGCTGGAGGCACGGGGGGAACTACGAGCGGCGCGGAAAACGTAACGCCGCCAGCGGATGGAACTGAAGCAAAGCCAGACGCCCAAAAGACGGATCAGGCGACTCCTCCAGCGGCGAATGACGCGGCCAATGGCTCAGCTGCCACAGGCGCTAGCGAGACGGCCCAAAAAACGGATGGAGGCGCCGAGACCGCGGCCAAGGACGATAGCGGGGCGGCCGCTGCTGGCCCATCCGGCGATTCCGCAAAGGCGGATGCCGCGGCGCAGAGTGGGTCTTCCGATAACAGCCAAGCCAACCAAAAGGACGGCAAGAAAGAGTCCAGCAGCAAGAAGAAAAAGGGATTAAAGAAAATCGTCCCTTGGTAATCACTTTGGTAATCACTTTCGGCTGCCGGTAACAGTTCTGAGGGAAAACGAGGGGTGCGGTAAACAGGTCCGCACCCTTCTTGTTTTGGAAGCCTGTACTGGTGTGCAATTGGACAGTGTTGATTTGCGACACAACCCTACTGCGGGGTGATTGACGCGCATCCCCGCGAATGCTCCAATAAAATGAAAGCAGGCACCCTTGTGGCTGCGGTGCGGCCGG
>Ga0126381_100002405_pt1 | contig 20204 bp, 15 predicted proteins | sample PanSoiMetPlot_28_FD_96465 | JGI IMG/M metagenome (GOLD analysis project Ga0126381, IMG submission 96465) | Tropical forest soil microbial communities from Panama - MetaG Plot_28 | ecosystem: Environmental > Terrestrial > Soil > Tropical forest > Bulk soil | place: Panama | collected 2016-02-17
GAGAACGGGGTGACCGCCACCGAGATGAATCACGTTGACGCCGACGAAAGCCAATGCGAGCACGGCGGTAGCGAGGAGACGCACTTCAAGCTGAGCCTGGCGGCTTGCTATCCAGATTAAAAATGCGCCTTCAAGCAGCCAGCCGATAGCGATATAGCGCCCGTGAAGTTCGAGAGGAATGGCGGCAGTGAAGAAGATGATGCTGATGGCGAGGTAAACAGACGGTAAGGCAACGGGGCAGCCGCTCAATTGCCGCAGTCGTGAGACTCGCAGCATGACGAAGTAGAAGGCGGCAAGCGGCAAGGCGATCCATGGACGCGCGTACTTCCGGCCCGGATCGCTGAGCAACGCATAGAACTCAAAGAAGGCCAGCGCCGCGTTCAGAGCCGGCAGCACGATGAGGACAATGTTGTCGTTTATCGTGAGGTGTTTGGTTTGTGTTGCAAGACGCAGATTACGCAAAAGCTGCGGCGCGATAGCGAAGAGCAGGAAGAAAGCAACGAGAAAGAATGCCGCCAGGGCGAACTGCGCGTCTGAGTAGTAGCTGATGTACCACCAGATCGCATAGAAACTTGTTCCGACGAAAGCGGCGAGGAGCAGGCGCGACCAGGGACGCAGGGCGATAAGCGTGATCGCCGCAATGTCAAGTAAGAGAAGATAACTGAAGAGTTCCAGCGCGTGATTTTGACCGTTGGCAAGCAGAAGCGGCGTAATGAAGCCACCAATGGCTGCATAAAAGGCGAGCACTTCGGAGTTCTGCATCCAGCACAGGATCGCGTTGGATGCTGTAACCAGTACCATCGCCAGTAATGCAACGGCGCCCGGCACGAGATGAAAGACGGCATAGGCAGCCCACAGCGAAAGGTAGAGGATGCCAGTGCCAAGTGCTTTGAGCGAATAGGAAAAGGCGCGATAGCCCTTATGCCGGAAGCGCTCAGACCAAGTGATGATTCCGATGCCTGCGGCAAGGCCGATGAGGACACGGCTTAATGGCCCAATCCAATCATTGTCGATGGCGAATTTGAGGAACCATGCCATGCCGATGAGCAGCGCGATGATTCCGATGCGGTTGAAGAGCTGCGAGCCGATGCGGGTTTCGAGAGATTTTGCCTGACCTCTTGCGGCGGCTTGAGGTGCGGGGATTGGCGTCTCCTGCGGCGCTACGGAAGTGTTGCGAGGTTGAGGGGCAGGATTTGCCTGTAAAGTCTGCTCCAGTCGCCAGACCCTTGCGGTGAGCTCGGCTACTTGTTTCCGCAGGTCTTCGATTTCATTACTCATTCCCGTTCACTGTACAGGGAGAGAAAAGAAAATGGGAGCCTGCCGGCGGTTCCCAATTTCAGTGATTTGCGCTGGTCAGTACGTCACCATGAGGCCGAATTGAATGGTACAGGGCTGGAAGGTGCTGGTGACGATCCTATTGCTTGGAGGCGTGCACGAGTATAGGCGGGAATGAAGTCAATTCTCTGGCGGGGGTCGATAGAAAACGATATATTATGAGCAACTGCGGTGGTGAAGCCGGTCATGATGCGGTCACATGATAGTTACCGACACGCAAAGACGGGACTTCCCAGTTGCCATTGCTATCCGAGATGACTTTGCTTTCGATTCCGGTGGCTGTATTGGTTACGGTTACCGATGCTCCGGCAATTATGGCGCCGCTTGTATCACGAATTGTTCCCACCAGGCTGCCGTTTTCATATTGAGCACGGGCGGACACGGAAAACAGCGACAGAATAAGGCCAACATAGAGGCACGTTAAAACGCTGTTCTATAAGTTTGCATTATTCAGAGGTTAATGGTGGAGCAACAACGTTCATAAAATGAACGATAAACACAGTGTAAATCTGCCTGGACTGGTATGAAGTTTGCCTTCCGCGGCAGGGGTTCAATGGCGAGCTGGCGTATTCTGGATAGAACTTTCAATGAGAACAGATAAACTCCCCCGTATGGCGGCCATCGAGGAAGACAAGATAATGTCTATCCGCGTTCTGGTTGCCGACCAACATCCTGTCATCCGCATTGGTGTCGATAACCTGCTGCAGACAGAAGTCGGCATTGAAGTAGTAGGCGAAGCGGGCGACAGCGATGAAGCAATCAGCAAGACGGTCGAGTTGCGTCCAGACATTCTGCTGCTGGCTCTCAACTTGCGGAATTTTCCAGGACTGGAAGCCATGCCAGATGTTGTGAACGCATCGCCGGGAACGAGGACCATTCTGCTTGCCAATCTGATTTCAAGGCAAGAGATCATGAAAGCGATGGAACTCGGGGCCCGAGGCATTGTGGTGAAGGATGCGCTCATGGAATCACTCACCTCTGCTATTCGCGCTGTATCCGCTGGCAAGTACTGGATCAGGGACAGGTGTGTATCTAATCTCATTGACGTGTTGAAAACACTTACCGATCCACCTTCTCCGGCGGAGAAGAGCCGCCTTAGGCTCACGGCGCGCGAACTCGATGTGGTGGGTTGTGTCGTAAAAGGATCCAGCAATCGAGATATCGCAACTCAATTTAATCTCAGCGAAGAAACTGTAAAGAGACACCTCTCGAATATCTTCGAAAAGACTGGCGTCTCGACTCGCCTTGAATTGGCGCTATTTGCCATCGAGCACCAATTGGTTGCCTCGCGTCCATAAATTTCTTCAAGCGATCATTGCGACCCAGCTTCATTGCTGAGCTATCCCCAGTTTCCCCAAAGGCATCTCATACATAGACGGCAAACGTGAGGCGGATTTCCGCTGCATGTTTGCCGTTTTCGCTTCTTTGGCGATTGAGCAAAGGAGTTCATTGATTATGAGACGAAGTAAATTGCTTACTCTATTTGCATGCGCTGTGTGCGCCTGTGGCGTGGCGAGCACTCAGGAGATGAATCCAACAGCAACGGAGAAGTGGCCACAAAACCAGCAGCAACCGCAGCCGGAAATACGGGACGGCGTGCCTGTGTACAGGATTCAGGTGGTTGGGCGGGACATTCCCGCAATTAACTATTACCACCGCAGCGGCACAACCACGGTTGGACTCCAGGGGACAAGTCTTTTGCCTGAAGCCAAAGGTTCCGCCACGGTTGAGAGCCGGCGCGGCCGCATCGTGATTGACGCGAAGTTTAAGAAGCTGCAGCCCGCGAATAGTTTCGGCGTTGAATATCTCACGTATGTTCTGTGGGCAATCACACCGGAGGGACGCCCGGTCAATCTTGGCGAAGTGCTGCCTGACGGAACCAAGGGCGCAATTAACGTGACCGCAAACTTACAGTCCTTTGGTTTGATAGTGACAGCAGAACCGTATTATGCCGTCACCATGCCGAGCGACTTGGTGGTGCTGGAGAACTTCACCATGCACGACAAGACACAAGGCACGATTCAGCCTGTCAATGCTCACGTCCTTCTCCTTCCACGCGGCGCGTATGGAGAAACTTCAGGCGAGCATACGACGCGCGAAGTGATTACGCGCAACGATGTCTGGCCGCTGGAGCTCTATGAAGCCATTAACGCTGTGCAGATTGCAGAGGCGGAAGGCGCAGAAAAATACGCCAACGATACATTGGCCGTTGCCAAGCAGCAATTGCAGGATGCCCAGGAACTGCAGAACCATGCGAGCCGTCGCACACAGGAAATCAGCGCGGCACGCGCCGCCGTACAAACTGCCGAAGATGCGCGCATCATAACGATTCGCAAGAAACGGGAACAGGAGCAGGCTGTTCAATCAAGAATGAGCAATCAGAATGCGCTGGAGACAAATCATTCGGTGAACGCTAATACGCCACAACAATAAATAAACAGGAATCTGGCGCGCCTTCGCTCTTGGGCGGCTATTTCTTTAGAGGGAGCAGCCGCTTCTGCGTGAGCGCTCCGATCCATTCATCAGTCCGGACGCATATATCATCTAACACGCATGCGAATTTCATTCCTGGGCACCGGTCAGATGGGGTTGGCAATCGTGCCTCTGCTCATCAAGCAAAGGCAAGCGGTTACTGTGTGGAATCGAACGCAGTCACGCTTGCAGCCTTTGATCGAGAAGGGCGCGACTGCGGCAACCAGTCCTGCCGAGGGTGAGGATGAGCGAAGTTGTTTTCACTATGCCAATGGATGATGCAGCATTGGAAGCGATCGTATTCGGAAGCGATGGCCTGATCGATTCTTTGCCAGAGAATGCTGTCCATGTCTCCCTCAGCACCATCAGCGTGCATCTCTCGCAGAAACTGACTGTAGAACACGCGACGCGCAAGCAGGGTTTTGTGGCTGCGCCCGTTTTTGGGCGTCCTAACGTTGCGATGGAGGGAAAACTTTGGATCGTTGCCGCAGGCAAGCCTGATGTTCTTGAGCGGGTGACACCCCTGCTTGAATCCTTCAGCCGTGGCATCACGGTGATTGGAGAAAAGCCCTATAAGGCACACGCATTGAAAATCGGCGGCAACTTTTTGATTACTGCAATGATTGCATCTCTGAGTGAGGGCTTCGTATTTGCGGAATCGCAAAGCATTGATCCAGCCCTGTATATCGAGGCTGTAAACGCCGCGCTCTTTCGGTCACAGTTCTATGCAAATTATGCAAAGGTCATGCTGCATCCGCCGGAAACTCCCGGGGCGACCATTGCGCTGGGGCAGAAAGACACGCGGCTTTTTCGTGAAGCAGCCGCAGCTACAAATACACTCACTCCACTTGCTGATTACTTTCAGGAACAGATGCAACACTCGAGTGAAGCAGGTTTGCGCGACCGTGACTGGGCAGCAGGATACTATCAGTTCGTTCGCAGCATTTCGCACAGACGCTCTTAGGCCCGAGCGGCATTCACCTAGTGGCTACGGAATCAAAGCAAGACGCGCTTCGATCTCGGTGAGAGCAGCTTCCAAGGCAGCACGCCGAAGCGGGCTGGATGTACGCTCATCGAGAATCCGTTCGCGTTGCAGCTCTAGTTCCTGGCGTTGACGCTTGCGGACAGCTTCAGCAGCTGCGTTCGGTTTACCGCTCAGGTGATCGGTGCCTGCCAGCTTCTCTGCCACTTGTTCCTCCACGGATTTGCTTTCCCAACCTCTTGCCATACTTCTATGGTATCGCTACACCAGCGAATCTGCGAAGATGAAGCGCACATACAAATATGCGATTCCTCGTTACGCGAGGTGGAGAAGTTCTATGAAAGTATGGCGAATTCCAGCATTTGGCATTGACAATCTCGAGCTTACCGAAGTGAAGACTCCCGAGCCTAAGTCTGGTGAAGTGCTGGTAAAAGTGCATGCGGCCTCATTGAACTATCGCGATTTGCTGGTCACACTTGGCCACTACAATCCCAAAATGCTGCTGCCTCGCATTCCTCTTTCCGATGGAGCCGGAGAAGTTGCGGCTGTGGGCGAAGGCGTGACCCAGGTGAAGACCGGCGATCGTGTTGCAGGCATCTTTATGCAGAATTGGCTTGAGGGAGCAGCCGCGGCATCCAAGCAACGCGGAGCGCTCGGCGGCGATATTGACGGGATGCTTGCTGAATATGTTGTATTGCGCGAGAGCGGTGTGGTGCCAGTTCCCGAACACTTGAGCTGGGAAGAGGCAGCGACGCTTCCATGCGCTGGTGTGACGGCATGGAATGCAGTCGTGCATGCAGGAAAGATCAAAGCCGGGGACACGATCGTGATTCAGGGAACCGGCGGTGTTTCCATTTTCGCGCTGCAATTCGCCAAGGCACTTGGGGCACTTGTGCTGGGGACATCTGGAAGTGATGAAAAGCTTGCCCGAGCGAATAAACTTGGACTGGATGCGGGAGTTAATTACAAGCAATCGCCGGACTGGGCGAAATGGGTGATCAAGCAAACGAACGGCGAAGGCGCGGATCTGGTTGTAGAAGTCGGCGGCGCAGGTACGTTTATGCAGTCACTTAAGGCGGTTCGGGTTGGCGGCACAGTAGCGCAAATAGGCGTTTTGAGCCAATCAAATGACCCGATAGACGTCATCCCCATTCTGCATAAGCAGATTCACATTCAGGGAATCTATGTGGGATCGCGCGCAGATTTTCTGGAGATGAACCGGGCCATCACTCAAACGAAACTGAAACCCATTGTGGATGAAGTATTTACCTTCGATCAGGCGAAGGAAGCGCTTCGCCGGATGGAATCGGGCGCACATTTCGGAAAGCTAGTTATTCGAATCGCTTGATTGCAGTTGATTATCACTTTCATTAATTTTCGAGAATTCTGACACCATTTCTGCTGCAATTTTCATCCAAGACTGTGCAAGATAAATGCTGAAACGGCTCTTTGACTGTAGTCACCATTACATTGAACGAACTGTGACATTAAAGAGGCCCTCGGATGAGCATTCTGCGTGCGATTTTCAATTTCGTTTATACAATTCTGCTTGGTTGCCGGCACGAGCGCTTGACACGTCCTTTCACGCTTGAAAAACAAACCTATAAAGTCTGCCTTGATTGTGGAAAGCACGTTTACTATTCCACTGACGCAATGCGTCCTCTCAGCAGGCGCGAGCTGCGCCGCATGCAGGCAGTGCAGTCGGGCGAATTGAAGGTTGTGCCTGTTGCCCCTGTTGCAAGCTCACTTAGCAGCGAGAGCGATTCCCGCGCAGTTGCATAAACTTTGCACTATTTCATGAATGTTTATTTTCTAAGACCTTCGTGACAAAGAGGGATGTCGCACTGTCTAATAGACTTTGGCTCCAGTCCCCCTTTGCTGATGTATTCTTCCCTCAAATTTCGATGGTATGCAGTGTGTGCGTCACTCCTGGCATTTGTGACAGGATGCGGCACATTTCCTGCTGCAAGTAGTGCGGGCGGCTTCTCGATTTCATCTTCGGCAACAACCATTGCAACGACAGGACAGATCCATTTCAAGGCGATGCAGTTGGATGGCAGCCCTGCGAACGTGAACTGGTCGGTCAGCACGACACAAAACTCTGCGTCCCTCGGCGCAGGCTCGATTGATGCCACCGGCCTATACACGCCGCCCAATGCCCTTTCCGCAGACAGCGTGGCGGTGGAAGTCGTAGCGCACTTGCAGAATGATCCATCGCGGACTGCGAGTGAGACCGTCACGGTTACTCCAGGATTTCTTCAGCCTCTTCTGCCGGAAAATGCAGCGGTTTCTCTTGGCGGCACACTTGAGGTTTCGGCTCAGATCGCCGAAGTCAATGGCGGAACTGTGCGTTGGAGTCTGAGTGACGGTGCTATGGGCACGCTGAGTCAATCAAGCTGTCAACGCGGAAAACAGCAATACACGATCTGCAAGGTAAGCTACACGGCGGGAGCCACGCTCTCTGGAACACAATCGGCACACATAATTGCAACTGTAAACAATACAAATACGCAATCCCTGCTGCATGTGCTTCTGAATGCAGACGGAATTAATTCCAACGCGCTTATCAATCAATCAGCTCAGACGGGGATGATCGCGCTAGGAGCTTCCGGAAGCAACGACGGCGATTATGACGTTTACAAGGATGCTGTGGGCGAAAGCTATATTGCGGACTGCTGCGGCGGCACGCTGGGCGCGCTGTTAGAAGACGCCGATCACAATCAATTTATTCTGAGCAACAATCACGTGCTCGCGGAATCGGATCAGGGCAAGATTGGGGATACAATCGATCAGCCTGGACTGATCGACGATGCGTGCCGTCCTCTGAGTCAGCAAGGTTCAACAGTGCGACCCGCCGGCACGCTGCGATATTATGTGCCACTTGCTACGAACCAGTCGAACGTAGACGCTGCGCTTGCGGCAGTTGTCCCAGGCGCGGTGAATCCGGACGGCAGCATTCTGCAACTAGGGCAGGAAAGTGCTGGTTTCGGCGCGCCTCTCAGTTCCGCTCCGCCGGTTGCAGGAAGTGGCGAGACGTTGAATGCGGCTAACCTCAACGGGCTTCGCGTGGTGAAGAGCGGACGCACGACAGGTCTGACTTGCTCGACGGTTGAAAGTGTCGATCTGGCCGTAAAGGTTGACTACTACAAAGACTGCGCTGAAACTCAACCCTACTACACCAAAACTTTTACCGGGCAAATCGGGATTGGTGGCAACAGCTTTTCCGATAGCGGAGACTCCGGCTCTCTTGTTGTCGACGCTTCGAATGCTGTACCCGTCGGCCTTTTTTATGCCGGAGGAACAGATGGGAACGGCAATGGACTGAGCGTTGCGAATCCCATTGCTGATGTTCTGACTGAGTTAGGAAATCAAACAGGTTCAAAGCTCAGCATTGTAGGCAGCAAAACGGGACACGCCGTCACCTGCTTGAACTATGACAACAATACCGAGACTTCGACTGTGCTTCCTGAGCTTTCACGCGCTGCGGAAGCGCAAGCGAAGAGCGCAACACAGAATGCCGCCGCTGAACTTGTGAATCACGAAAAGGGTGTGCTTGGCGTAGTGGCCGGAAAGAGCATGGACAGTCCCGGTGAAGCAGCGGTGGTGGTTTATCTCGACAAGACAAAACCGAATGTCAGTGTTCCGCAGACGATTGCAGGCGTACGCACGGCTATCGTTGTGACAGACGCACGGAGTGTGACGAATGGCACAGCGCCGAAAAACCCTGTCGCTGCAGCGGGAATTCGCCTTTCCGCCAGCACACTGAACAACGCCGCAGTGGTTGCGCGCCAATACGCTTCGCAATTGTTCGCAGACCCGGCAATTTTCGGGATCGGAGTTACGCAGAGCCGGGATAACCCGCAGGAAGCGGCACTGCTGGTGCTGGTAGACATGAACAGGACTGCGAAGGCGATGCCTGCAACTCTGGGTGGTTTGCGAGTGCGCTACATGCAACTGCATCGTTTCCATGTGACGAAGTCGAAGTACGCGGGAGCGCACCCAGTCTCAAGTTGCTCTTTACAATCGCTCAAAGCGGAAACACTTCGCTAGACTTTTACTGAATCGATCTGTCGGTTTACAGCCAAAGCTTCTTCCACGCGTTCGGCTGGAAAGAAGAGCATGAAGATTGTCCCTGATCGTCCATCTCCATTGCTCTGACCATTTTCGGCAGCGCGGCTGCGGATACGGACCGTGCCGTGATGCTTGCGGACAATTTCCTCGCTTACCCACAATCCAAGCCCTGTACCTGTCGCTTCTTTCGTTGTGAAGAAGGGCTCGAAGATGCGATTCTGGACCTCCTCGGTCATCCCACAGCCTGTGTCCATGACTGAGACGCGCACACCTTCAACATCTGCATTGCGCCATGAGCGTGAGTGCCGCACGCTGAGAACCAGTCGCCCGGGGCCGGGCATCATTGCGTCGAGAGCATTCCCAATCAGGTTTGTGAAGAGCTGCCGCAACTCGCCGGCAAAGCAGAACAGTTCGACGTCCGGTTCATAGAAACGCTGTACTTCAACCTGTAAAGAGTTCACACGCCCCTGATGCAGCGTGAGAACAGAATCCAGTAGTTCGGAGACGTTTGCCGTAATGGGGAGGGTTGACTGACGATAAAAACGAAGCGTCTGCTGTGCAATTTCCGAGACACGGGCAACTTCATGCTGTGCCAGGTCTACATAGTGCCTGGTGTCAGGCAAAAGCGAGTCCTGAAGTCGAATCAGATAGAGAAGGTTTGTAACCGCTTCGAGCGGATTGTTGATCTCATGCGCTATGGACGCTGCCAGACGCCCTGTCGCAGCCAGTTTTTCGGTCTTACGCAGCGCATCCTCGGCGTTGCGCCGCTGTGTGGTATCAACGATGACTGCGCCGACCCAGCGCACAACATTGGAGCTGGTACGAACGGGATAAATATTCGCCAGCCAACTGCGAGTGGAGCCGGGATTTGTACCAAGCTCGCCTGTCAACTCCAGGTCCTGAACAGCATGGCCATTTTCAAACACAGAATCGATGGCGTTCTGCAGAGGAATAGCTGCCGTCTCTGGGAACAGGTCAGACACTGTGCGGCCAAGGTGGCGGCTGATGGAACTATGGTTCATGTTCGCAAGAAACTGATTGACCCGGACGAAGCGAAACTTACGATCGAAAAATGCAAAGCCGATGGGGGCGTGGGCCAGCATCGAATCGAGCAGCGCCAACGTGTCATTTAGCCCTGCCCGTTGCTCTTCGATCGAAGTGACCATCATGTTGAAGGCCATAGTGAGGTCAGTAGCTTCGTTCGACGAAGAAATCTGCAGCGGGAAAGCAGAGGTATCTTCAGGGTCACGTACTACTCGCTGAGTAGCGCGCATCAGCACGTTGAGGGGCTTCGTGATGGAACGCGCCATGAACGTTGCCAGCAGCGTACAACCGAGGACCGCGAGGACCGATGAGATGAGCGTAATACGAAAGAGCGAGTGCAACTGGAGTTTGTCTGCATCCTCATTTGGATAGATCCAGACCAGGGCCCGCAGCTCCCCGTTCACTTTAACGGGTGCGACGATCTCGCGGATATTGTCTTTCAGCGTAAAGAGTGTAGGTCTCTGTAGGCTGCGCAGATAATTACGCTCCATGGGCGTAAGATTCAGCTTGCCCGCCATCGAGGCGTCGGAGCCAACAAGGGTTACTCCCTGCAGATCAGTGATCTGCACGTTCCCGATGCTCGGGTACTGGAGCATGGAACTGACCACCAGCTGCAGGCTATCCATCTTGCCTTCGGCCATGGCCGTACCCGCCTGCAAGGCCAGCTGCGAGCCCTGATATTCCAACCGGCGATCCACACGCTGCTGCAACTCTTTTTGCTGTTCGCGAATGAGAAATACAGCAAAAACAGCCAGTACCAACAGCTCAAACAGCACTAGGCTGGCAATCAACTGACCGCGGATTGTTCGAGGCCGAAATAAAGCCATAGTCCCAGAAAAACTCATCCTCCTCTTTGATCATTCGAGCTGACGGGAGAATATCTATTCAGATTACGCTTTCACTGGCGAGAGCTTTTCTTTTAAATCAGATGCGATTTGACGGCCATGAAAACGGCCATTCTCAATGAAGATCTCGTTGGTTCTCTCTCCAGCAATAATGACGCCAGCCAGGTAGATGCCCGGCACATTGCTCTCGAGACTTTTCGGGTCACAGTCCGGGCAGCGATCCTCACCTTCAAGGTCGATGCCAAGCGATGTGAGGAAATCGAAGTCTGGATGATATCCGGTCATGGCGAAAACATAGTCATTCGTGATTGTCAGAGGACCGTCCGGCGTGCTCAAAGTAACGGCGTCTTCAGTGATCCGTTGGACAGAGCTTTGAAAATGAGCCGTGATCTCGTGGTTCTTAATGCGATTCTCGATGTCAGGAAGAATCCAATACTTTACATGTCGATGCATGCCAGGACCGCGATGTACGAGCGTCACACGGGCACCGTGCCTCCACAAGTCGAGCGCTGCAATCGCGGCTGAGTTCTTGCCCCCGATCACCAGCACATCGAGATCGTAATACGGGTGAGGATCATCGTAGTAGTGGTGTACTTTCGTCAGATCCTCTCCTGGAATATCGAGGTAGTTGGGCAGGTCGTAATAGCCGGTAGCCACAACCAGCTTGCGAGCATGTCGCGTGAGCTTGCGTCCGAAGCGATCCGTCACATGCACCTGAAATTCGCCATCAGAGCCTGAAATGGAATCGACATTCTGGTATTGGCGAATGTCCAACTGATAATGCTCTGCGACTTTGCGGTAATATTCGAGCGCTTCATTGCGTGTCGGTTTCTGATTGACGCTGGGAAACGGTATATCGCCAATTTCCAGCAGTTCTGGCGTGGTGAAGAAGGTCATGTGCGACGGATAGTGAAAAAGCGAATTGCATAAGCAGCCCTTGTCGACCAGAACGCTCGTCAGCCCGGCACGCTGCGCCTCAATCGCGCACGCCATGCCTGTAGGACCAGCGCCGACCACAAGGACGTCGAAAGGTTCAGTTGCGAATTCGTTGCCGTCCATAGTTCTAGATTAGACGATCAAAGGGCTGGAAGAACTCATTTTCACTTCGAGGAACACTGAGACTGCACAACGCGCGGAAGCACACCCAATTCATTTATCCTGATCGCAGCAAAGGATTTCGAAGTTTCATGGCAACAATCAAGCAGGAAGACCTGATTCAGAGCGTAGCGGATGCGCTCCAGTACATCAGCTACTACCATCCGGTGGATTACATCACCAACCTTGCAAAGGCCTACGAACGCGAAGAGTCCCCTGCCGCGAAAGATGCAATCGCGCAGATCCTCATCAACTCGCGCATGTGCGCCGAGGGCCACCGTCCCATATGCCAGGACACGGGGATCGTGTCTGTGTTTTTGAAGATCGGCATGGACGTCCGGTGGGATGCCGAGTTGACGGTAGAAGAGATGGTCAACGACGGTGTGCGCCGCGCTTATCTTCATCCGGATAACATACTGCGTGCTTCAGTGCTTGCAGATCCTGCCGGAACACGGAAGAACACAAAAGATAACACCCCGGCTGTTGTGAATATTCAACTGGTCAAGGGTGGCGATGTCGAAGTGATTGTCGCAGCTAAGGGCGGAGGATCAGAAGCCAAGTCGAAGTTCGCCATGCTGAATCCTTCGGACTCGATCGTCGATTGGGTGCTGAAGACGGTTCCGACAATGGGAGCCGGATGGTGTCCACCGGGCATGCTCGGCATCGGTATCGGCGGTACAGCCGAAAAGGCGATGGTGCTGGCAAAAGAAGCCCTGATGGAACGGATTGATATTCAGGATGTGATCGAGCGTGGGCCGCGGAACAAGATCGAAGAGATGCGCATCGAGTTGTACAGGAAGATCAACGAGCTTGGGATTGGCGCGCAGGGACTCGGGGGGCTAACTACCGTGCTCGACGTAAAGATTCTCGACTATCCGACGCACGCTGCGAATCTTCCGGTCGCCATTATTCCCAACTGTGCAGCAACGCGGCATGCGCACTTCACACTTGATGGCTCGGGACCGGTAGCGCTTGATCCTCCGTCGCTCGACGACTGGCCCAAGCTTATCTACGACACCTCAACCGCGCGACACATCGACCTCGACACGATCACCAGCGAGGAAGTCTCGACATGGAAGCCGGGAGAAGTGCTTTTGCTGAATGGCAAGCTGCTTACCGGTCGTGATGCGGCGCACAAGCGCATGACCGATATGCTGAACCGCGGCGAAAAGTTGCCGGTTGATTTCACAAATCGGTTTATCTACTACGTTGGGCCGGTTGATCCTGTGCGCGATGAGGTTGTCGGCCCTGCCGGTCCAACAACCGCGACACGCATGGACAAATTCACGCGACAAATGCTGGAGAGCACAGGATTGCTAGGTATGGTGGGTAAGGCGGAACGTGGCCCCGAGGCAATTGAAGCTATCCGCGACAATGGTGCGGTCTATCTGATGGCGGTGGGCGGCGCGGCGTATCTCGTCTCCAAAGCGATCCTTGCGTCACGCGTGGTGGCTTTCGAAGACCTGGGCATGGAAGCGATTTATGAGTTCGAAGTTTCGGATATGCCAGTTACCGTCGCAGTCGATTCGGAAGGCACGTCTATACACCAGACTGGGCCGAAGGAATGGCAGGCGCGCATCCACGCCAATCTAGGAGGCGTGCCGATCCTCACGTAGCTTCGCCGGCATTGATGGAAATAGGAAAGCCGCGCTCATCGCGCGGCCTTCGTTTGCACTGTGAATCGTTACTGCCTTCCCCAGCGCCACACAGCTCCAGCCGTAAAGCCGAGATTATTCTGTGTCGAACTTCCGTACCGGGTCATAAGGTAGTTCGGAGTAAGGCGCAGGGCCAGGGTCGGGCTCAGGTTGTAGTCGACGGAAGCCCCAGCGTTCAGACTGAAGACATTACCATCGCTGTAAAGGCCAACCAGTTCGGGAGGCAAGCCACCTGTGCCTGTTCCAAAGTTGCCATGACCGATGCCGGCCAATACCTGCGCCGTCCAGCCCCAGTGAAGTCCTTCAAAGAAGCGGATCGATGGACCGCCCATAAACGTGTACTGACTGATGCTTGGCTCGTAAACACCGTAAGGATTTCGGCCAGTGTAGGCCGTGCCGTAGTACCCGCGGACATCAGCAGTAGCACCGATCTTGCCCCATGCATAGTCTGTAATGCCTACGTGCCAGCCGCCTTCGTTGATGTGCTGCAGGTTGTTGCCGGGATGAAACCGCAGGTAATTGCCTCCAAAATAGCCTTCGTACTTGTGCGTGTAGGTGTCCTGAATCACCTGCTGATCGCGCAGTTTGCGGCGCGCCTTGACCCTCTCCTGCGCCTGACGCAGTACCTGGGCGCGCTCCTGAGGCGTTGATTGCGGTGCAGTTTGTCCTGCCTGTGTCTGTTCGGTTGATTGCGGTTGGGACTGCGTCTGCTGCGCTCGCGTCTGAAGCACTGCCAAAGAAAAAATTGTGATTGCCAGAACCGGGTAAAAACGGTTGGAACGAAACATGAACCTGAATGCCTCCACTGCCGGCGAAACAAAAATTGAGACACTCGGTCTCTCTTGATAAACAGGACCGCGTCTCTAAGGCCAAAGCTCTTTTTATTCTATTGCACCAACGAGATATTGACTGCGTTCAAGGTATTTAGGCAGCAAGATTTCTTCAGCAAGCCTGGCAAATAGTGCGATCCCTTAGTAGCCCTTCCTCTCACTTGCTGCGTCTGTCTTCAGAACAGGGGGTTGACTGCATCAAATTCTGACAGCCTCGTGTAAGCTTCTATTTCACGAAAAACTGAGGGCTCTCCAGCATGAAATTCCTATTCGGGCTGATTTTGGGACTTCTGGCGCTGCCTGTTACCGCGCTGTTTTATTTTCATCTTGGACATCTACCGGTCGCCGTAGCCGATCCGCCGTTTCCGTTCGAACGACAGATTGTTCGAGCCCCCCTTCAAGCTCGCATTGAAAGCGAGATGCCGAAGAAGGCGCCTATGTCGCCAAGCGAGACCAACATGCTTATCGGCGCGCACATTTATCGCGAACACTGTGCCGCATGCCATGGTCTTTACGGCCGCCCTTCCGCTTTTGCCGAGCACATGTATCCTGATGCACCGCAGTTGTGGGAGCCGCACGGGGCTGGCGTTGTTGGCGTGAGCGACGATCCTCCGGGAGAGACTTTCTGGAAAGTCAGCAACGGCATTCGCCTCACTGGCATGCCATCGTTCAGTCATGTACTGAATGAAACGCAGATGTGGCAAGTATCTCTGCTTCTGGCCAATGCCGACAAACCGCTTCCGCCCGGCGTGCTTGATCTGCTGAAACAGCCTTTGAATTTCGATCCGTCCGCCCAGACACTGCCGTCCGTGCCCGAAGCGAAATAGCTGGGTACGAGACCGGGCGGACATAGAAACACCCGGTCTTCATTCTTCAATACTTCGACTTGATTGCGTAAGTTACACCTGCGGTGAATTGGAACGAGTTGCGCTTGGTGGGTGGAAAGGCAAGGGGAACATTGTTCAGGTATGTGTCCAGAGTCCCAAGTGTGAAGCCAAGGTTTTTGTATGCCGGGAAGGTGAGTGAATCGGTTTCTGCCACGGAGTAGGCGTGCGTGTTGTTCCAAGCCGGGATATAGAGCAACTGTTGCGCAAAGATGATGCTCATCGGAAGGTGCAACGTGAAATACCCGCCAAATGTCGATCCGATCAGGTTCTGATTCTCGTTCATCACTGTGTTGAAGAAGGCCTGGCGCTCGTATTGAACCGTTGCCTTCACGTCGAGTTCCTGCGTCGGCGTCTTAATGACCGTATACCCGATTCCACCACCATAAATTTGCTGTAGGTCAAGGTTTTGGCTGAAATTGTGATCGAAAGCCACTTGACCCAAGAAGTAGAAGCGCGGCGAAACATACTCGTCTCGTTCCGCATCGAGATGGAAGATCGAACTCTTCGTGACATTGGACGGAACAAAGTTGCCATTCGCATCTGTGTACGCTGGATCTGTAATCTTTCCGTAGGACTGTGAGTAGTTAAGTGTCGTGCGGTTCCTCGGATCAAGCCAGCTCGCCGTTGGCACAACTCGTGCGAGGGCGACTCCACCGCTGTAAGAGTATTGATTCTGCGTGGCCTGCACGAGAGTCAGCCCGAAGGTTGCACCTCCATTCCAGGCCGAGAAGAATCCGGGATGACCGCGAAGCTGCTTATCCAGAGTGGTTTCGTCAATAACATACTGCGCGTTCTTTACAGGAATTGGCGCGATGGTGGCATTCGTTCCCGACTGTATGGTGATCTGCTGGTCCGCCACCGACACAGTTCCAATAGGCACACTAGAGGGAACCTGATGATGCTTGATCTGAACGCTCTTCTCGATCACTGCGACCTTCTGTCCAGTGCGGAGCTCTTTGATCTTGCTCCATTCGACGGTAATATCACCCACGATGTCGCTATGAAAACTCACCGAATCGCCGATGGCCTGTACAAACTTTCCTGAAAGCTGATCACCGTTTGTGAAGACGATAACGTCGGATTGCGGCTTGTCGTCAGCAAATGCGTTGCTCGCAAAGAATACGAAAACGAACACTGCAACGAATGGAAGGGCGGTAAACCGCACTGCGCGGCGAGTGAGATTCAGCATACGGAACCTTTGCTCCTGAAGAAATTTCACACCTGCGAACGTAAATCCGGGACCTGGGGCCTAACTTACAATCTCTGATGCAACAACAGGACAAGGCAGTATGAAAACATGTCTCAAGGCATAATATCGCGATACCTTTTAAAGACGCCTCTGCGGAGAAATTGGTTTCTGCCATGAGTGGGTCTGGCGGGTTACGTTAAGAACTCATAAAATCGAGTCATGTCGATCACTCGCCAGCAAGCCCTCGATTACTTCCGCTCCGATGACCTGATCGGTCTCGGCATGGAAGCCGATGCCATGCGCAAAAAGCTGCACCCTGAAGGCGTAGTGACCTACATCATCGACCGCAACATCAACTACACCAACTTCTGCACGGAATACTGCACCTTCTGCGCCTTTTACCGCCCGCTGAAAGGCAAGATGGCTTCAGAGGGATACATCCTCGATTTTGAAACGATCTATCAGAAGATTGCCGAAACGGTTGAAATGGGCGGAACAGGAGTTCTGATGCAGGGCGGCCTTCACCCTGACCTGAAGATTGAGTGGTTTGAGCGGCTACTACACGGCATCAAGCAACGCTTTCCGCAGGTGTGGATGCACTGCTTCTCAGCTTCCGAGATACTTGCTATCGCCGAGTACAGCAACCTGAGCGTGCGCGATACCATCATGCGCCTTCGCGATGCAGGGCTCGATTCGATCCCAGGTGGGGGGGCGGAGATCCTGGACGACGAAGTGCGCCACCGGATTGCGCGCTTGAAATGCTCTACCGACGATTGGGTCCTGGTGCATCGCACAGCACACCAACTTGGCATGCGGACAACTGCAACAATGATGTTCGGTGTGGGTGAGACCTTCGAGCAGCGGGTCAACCACTTCGAGCAGGTACGCCGCTTGCAGGAAGAGACCGGGGGCTTCACCGCGTTTATTCCCTGGAGCTTCCAGCCGCATAACACAGCCCTCGGCGGACGCGGATGGGACGAGGCCACAGCGGTCGAGTATTTGAAAGTGCTCGCGATATCGAGGCTCTATCTTTCGAACATCGAAAATGTGCAGTCGAGTTGGGTGACGCAGGGGTTGAAGGTTCTGCAATTGGGATTGCGCTTCGGCGGGAATGACGTTGGCTCCGTGATGCTGGAAGAAAACGTCGTGAAAGCGGCCGGGACCTCGAACTGCACAACAGAAGAAGAGCTGCGCCGCATCATTCGCGACGCCGGATTCAAACCGGTGCAACGCGATACGCTCTATCGGACGATGTTCCTGAACTAGGCCATCGCTGTCGCCCGTAAATCGCATACAATTAGCGTTTTAGGTGGAGGGAAGGCCCTGCTGTCGATATCTCCTATGAAATCTCTGCTCGCCTCCGTGCCGGTGTTGCTGGCGCAGGCGAATCAGCACAGCCTTTCGCATTATCTCCGCTCGCACTACGGCGACCGTACTTTTGAGGGCCTATATCGCCTCAATTGGTTCGATCTCATGCTGCTGATCCCCTATTTTGTGGTGATGATCATCCTGGCGTTCTACGGATTGCACCGTTATCAGTTGGTTTATCTCTACTACAAGCACCGCAAGAACGCTGCTAAGGAACCACCAAAGCATTTCGAGCAACTGCCGCGCGTCACCGTTCAGCTACCGATTTTCAATGAGCAATTCGTCATTGACCGCCTTATCGAAGCCTGCTGCAATCTCGACTATCCGCGCGAATTACTGGAGATCCAAGTTCTCGATGACTCGACCGATGAGACGAAAGATGTAGCTCGCGGAATCGTGGAACAGTATGAGGCCGCGGGTCATTCGATCGTCTATATTCATCGGACAGATCGCTACGGTTTCAAGGCAGGGGCTCTAGATCACGGCCTGAAGACTGCGAAGGGCGAGTTTGTCGCTATCTTCGATGCCGATTTTGTTCCTCCGCGCGAGTGGCTGATGCAGGTCATCCACCATTTTGCCGAGCCTGACGTGGGCATGGTACAAACGCGTTGGACACACCTGAACCGCGACTACAGCTTTCTGACACAGGTTGAAGCGATCCTGCTCGATGGGCATTTCGTTCTGGAGCACGGCGGCCGCTCACGTGCGCAGGTCTTCTTCAATTTCAACGGCACCGCCGGCATGTGGCGCACCTCTGTCATTCCCGAAGCGGGCGGCTGGCAACATGACACGTTGACCGAAGATACCGACCTCAGCTATCGCGCGCAGCTGAAGGGCTGGCGCTTTAAATATCTGCAGGATGTCGAATGCCCGGCAGAAGTGCCTATCGAGATGACGGCTTTCAAGACCCAACAGGCGCGCTGGGCCAAGGGGCTGATTCAGACATCGAAAAAAATTTTGCCGAAAGTTTTCGAGAGCGATGCACCGCTTCATACCAAGCTCGAAGCGTGGTACCACCTCACGGCAAATATCAGCTATCCGCTGATGATTATCCTCTCGACGCTGCTGATGCCTGCGATGGTCATCCGCTTTTATCAGGGCTGGTTCCAGATGCTGCTGATCGACTTCCCGCTCTTCATGGCGTCAACCTTCTCAATCTCGTCGTTTTATCTGGTCTCGCAGAAAGAACTTTTCCCGAAGAAGTGGTTCCGGACATTTCTGTATTTGCCATTTCTTATGTCGCTGGGTATCGGGTTGACGATTACGAATACTCGGGCGGTTCTCGAAGCGCTGCTTGGCATCAAAAGCTCCTTCAAGCGCACGCCGAAGTATCGCGTGGAGAAGCGCGGCGAGAAATCCAAGGCATCGAAATACCGCAAACGCCTGGGCATTGTCCCCTGGATCGAGTTGCTCATCGGCTGCTACTTCGCGCTGACGATTTGGTACGCCATCAGCAATGAGAACTACTTCACCGTGCCTTTCCTGATGCTATTCGTCGTGGGCTACTGGTACACGGGCTTGCTTTCGCTGCTGCAGGGACGCTTTGAGCGCTGGCGCACCGGGGCGAATCTTGAGGAATCGTCGCCCAAGCCGTTTCCTGTCGGCGTGTAAAAGGTGTTAATTATCACTGCTGACGTAAGCCGAGGTCATTGAATTAGCTGCAAGTCACTAGGTTCTTCGGTACACTCGCTTCTATGAAATCCCACTTACGCGCACTGTTTGCTGTTGCGCTTTTGCTCGCCTGTATTCCTCTTCACGCTCTCGATCGACAATCCGCAGGCGACTATCATGCTCGCCGCGTCGCTCTCGCTGAGAAACTTAATGGTGGTATTGCCATTCTCTTTGCCGCCGAAGAACCTACTCTCGAATATCTGGAGTACCGGCAGGATGAAGACTTTTACTACCTTACCGGATGGAACGAGCCTGGCGCTGCACTGCTCGTTCAGGCTCCTGTGACGGCGCAGGGGACGCGACCTGCACGGCCGTATCGAGAGATTCTCTTTCTGCCGACGCGCAATCTGCGCGCGGAGCTTTACACGGGCGTAAAGCTGGATGCGGCTACTCCCAATGCGCCGCAGACCGCCGGCGTGGATGAAGTGAAGCCAATGACCGATCTTCCGCTTACGATCAATCAACTTGCGAGCGAGAATCGTTTCATCATGCGCAATATCTGGTCTCAGGCTGACTCAGAGCAGGCTAAAGCGCTTACACTCTGGACTGCAACGACCCTTGGTCGAAGCGATCCGCCGCCATTCTCTGACGTACGCACACCGGTCTCTGAATTGCGCGAGACTAAGGACGCAGGCGAGTTGGCACTGCTTCACAAAGCCTCTGACGCATCTGTACAAGCACAGTTCGCGATGATGAAGTCCGTGCATCCCGGACAAAAAGAACGCACCGTCAACGGCATTATTGTTGAAAAGCTGATGGA
>Ga0126381_100002406_pt1 | contig 20204 bp, 15 predicted proteins | sample PanSoiMetPlot_28_FD_96465 | JGI IMG/M metagenome (GOLD analysis project Ga0126381, IMG submission 96465) | Tropical forest soil microbial communities from Panama - MetaG Plot_28 | ecosystem: Environmental > Terrestrial > Soil > Tropical forest > Bulk soil | place: Panama | collected 2016-02-17
GCGCCGACTGATCTCGCCATGAATGAACTGGTTGTACAGTTCTATGGCTTCCGCAGGAATCTTCCGCTTCTGTTCCATGAAGTCCTCCCTTCAGACGATCAAGGGTACCATGCCTTGTGCGGCTTCCGAAAGACCTTGGCGGGGGCCGGCTTCATCAGCGCGCGGTTGCCCAAAATCGGCTCGGCGGGCAATACCTTGGCGCCGGGGTCGGTGTCGGGGTTATTTCGGACGAGCTACTCTCGGATTGAATTCTCTTAGCCTGAATCCATAGCGACCGTTTTGGCGGTGACGCAGGTCGCACTTGCCCGCGTGCGAGTATGGCTTGCTGAATTCCACTCCCCGCCCTCGAATACCGCCAGAAGAATCCGGAACTCGGCGATGAGAAAGGTTCAAGCGCCACCAACGGGCCTTTGAAGCCGAACGTCTAAGTGCTGACTCTCGGTCGAATACGCAACCTGGTACCTTTTCTCAACAGCCAGTTCGTATCTGTTATCAATTGTTCATATCGTATTGCGTAAACAACATCGAAGCTAAGTCCCGCTTCCGTCTTCATTTCAGCACATCGTGTTATCGGTACGACATCGACGTTACATCTCGTCGTCATCTTCATTGCGACATCCACGCTACATCTCGTTGTCATCATCACTTTGGATAAAGCCCGAGCGCATCGCGGATTCAGATCCTCGTTCATGAGTTCGCGTCTCGGATCTGATGCGCAGCACAAAGCCTCGGCGCGAAGACCACGCAAAATCAGTCTTGCGAGCCTCGATCTCGCCCGGGGTCCATTTGTCACATTCGGGAGAGCCACGATGAAGAAGCAAAGGTTTCAGAATTTGCTCAAGGTCGCCATTCTTGCCTCGGCGGTTCAGATCGCCGCGCAAGCACACGCCGAGGACGAGGGGAACAGAGGGCGCCCGCAGCCGCAACCGGTGCCGCTGGCGACCGGCCAGTTCATCACGCCGACCGCCATGCGCGGCGCGGTGCAGCAGTTTCTGAAGCCCGGTTTGCCCGCTTATCCCAACTTCATTGCCGGCGAGGCGGTAAAATCGCAGCTCAGCCCGGACGGCACCACGCTGGCGATCATCTGCGCCGGCCAGAACTCGCTCGACGCACCGGACGGCAGCCTCGACGTGGCCAACTCGACCCAGTACATCTTCCTCTACAATGTCGCCGGCGCGAACAAGACCAAGCCCAAGCTCCTGCAGGTGATCAAGCAGACGAACGCCCATGTGGGCCTCGTCTTTTCGCCTGACGGGAAAACGCTTTATGCGGCAGGCGGCGCTGACGACGCGGTCTACGCCTATGCTCTGACGGGCGGCGCTTGGTCGCTGGCGGCGACGATCCCCCTCGGCCATGCCAACCAGGGCCTCGGTCTGGGGGTCCGGCCCAACGCCAGCGGCCTGGGCATTTCGGCCGACGGCAAGACCCTTGTCGTCGCCAACAACTACAACGATTCGATCAGCGTCATCGACACTGCGACGCGCACCGTCCGCTACGAGCACGATCTGCGCCCGTTTTTTGTCTACAACGAGCGCACGGACGGCGCCCCCGGCGGCACCTACCCGTTTGGAGTCGTCGTCAAGGGTAACAGTACAGTCTATGTTTCGTCCGATCGCGATCGTGAAGTCGTCGCCATCGACATCGCCTCAACGCCCACCGGCGGCCTTTTCCTCGGGCGGATCAAGCTCGACGGCAACGCGCTTGGGATGACGCTCGACCGATCCGGGAGCAGGCTCTACGTGGCGCAGGATAACGCCGACCAGATCGCGGTGATCGACACCTCGACCAACACGGTCATCAACAAGATCGATGCGCGAGCCCCGGCCGGCGTGCTGGCGGGAACGGAAGACGATCAAGGCAACGAAGACGATTCCCGTCATCAACAGCCGCATTACACCGGCGCAGCGACGTTTGCGGTGACGCTCTCACGCGACGGCAACTCGCTTTACGCCGTCAATGCCGGCGCGAACTCGATTGCCGTGGTACCGCTGACCGGCAGCTACGCCAACCAGGTCAGCGGGCTCATCCCGACGGCCTATGAGCCGCATGACATCACGTTCAGCGCCGATGGGACCTGGATGTACATCGTCAACGGCAAGAGCGTCACCGGTCCCAATCCCGGTCATTTGTCCTCGAATACGGCCGCGATCACAAGCATCACCTATCCGGGCGGGAATGCTGCGGCCGCCGCCAACGCCAGGGCGTCGAACCAGTATCAGTTCCAGCTGGAACGCGCCTCGCTGGTCAGTGCGGCCGTGCCGACCGCCTCCGAGCTGCCGGTGCTGACGGCGCACGTCGCCCAGAACAACTTCTACACTGGCGAGGACGTCGAGGACGACGCAGGTGTCATGCGCTTTCTGCGCGGACGCATCAAGCATGTCATCTACATCGTCAAGGAAAACCGCACGTTCGACCAGATTCTCGGCGACCTGAACAACGGTTCGAACGGCAACCCGGCACTGACCCAGTTCGGCGCCGGCATCACGCCGAACTTCCACAGCCTCGCGAAGAATTTCGTTACCCTGGACAACTTCACGGACGCCGGCGACGGCAGCATGGACGGATGGTCCTGGGCCCTGCAGGGCCGTGTCACCAACACGGAAACGCTCACCCAGCAGATCAACTACGCATTCGTCAACCGCGGACTTTCGTATGAGTCCGAAGGATCGAACCGCAATGTACCGGTGAACTGGGGTACCACCGCTCAGCGCAATGCCGCCAGCGGCGTAGCCGGGACCACCAATTACAGCAATGCGGCGGCGGGCCTGCCGGGCGGCCCCGGGAACCTGCTGGCCGGCATCGGCAACCATGCCTCCTCCGACGCGCCCTTCGGCATCCAGAACGGCTATATCTTCGATGCCGTGCTGAAGGCCGGCCGGACCGTTCGCAACTACGGGTTCCTGGTCAACAACATCGGCAGCATCGGCACGAAAGCCATGCCGGTATCCGATCCTTTCGGGGCGGGCATCATTCAGGTCGCGCCGCTGGCGCCCTCGCTCGCCCCGCTGACCGACGTCTACTTCCGCGGCTACGACCAGAACTATCCGGACCTGTGGCGCTATAACGAGTGGAAACGGGAGTTCGACGGGTACGTCGCCAGCGGCAACCTGCCGAGCCTGTCCCTGGTCCGCTTCAGCCACGACCACATGGGGAACTTCGGCTCGGCGCTGGCGGGCGTCAACACGCCGGAAACGCAGCAGGCCGACGACGACTTCGCGGTCGGCCGCCTGGTCGAAGCGGTCGCCCACAGCCCCTATGCGCTCGACACTCTGATCATCGTCACGGAGGATGACTGCCAGGACGGTCCCGACCACGTCGACTCGCACCGCGCCACCACTTATATGGTCGGTCCGTATGTGAAGAAGGGCGCGGTCGTCAGCACCCATTACTCCCAGGTCAACGTGCTCCGTACCATTGAGGACGTGCTGGGCACGCGGCACATCAACCTGAACACGGCCTTTCAGCGGCCTATGGCGAAGGCGTTCGACATCAACTCGTCGGCCGCCTGGACCTTCACAGCCGCGGCGTCAACCGTTCTCAAGACGACGACGCTGCAGCTTGCGGAAGGCGACTTGGGCAAGCAGGCTGTGAAATTCGCCGAAGGGCCCGACCTTAAGCCGAGGCACAACGCAGCTTACTGGGAGAAGGTCATGGCCGGCTTCGACTTCTCGGACGCGGATCGCGTTCCGGTGGCCCGGTTCAACAAGGTGCTTTGGACAGGCATGATGGGATCCAAGCCCTATCCGACGCCAAAAGCACCCCGGCGCCCGTCACACTCGTAAGGCGAAGATCGCAGGTTCAAATCCTGCCCCGGCAATGAACCCAAGGTCCGGTAGATCAGGCGCTTAGGCCTGGTCTGCCGGGCCTTTTTGTTTCCGCTGAACGCTTGCAAGGCGGGACGGCGCGCGCGCCGGCGACACCCACTTCGTAAATCCCCCGCAGTAGTTCATCAGCGCACGACCTCGTGCGGTCGCTGAAAGGCCTTGGCCAGGTTCAGCCGCGCCCGGTTGCCCACAACCGGCCACGGCGCGGACTACCGAGCAGGCTTGAGCAGGCCGAGGTCGATCGCCATTCCCATGGCGAGGTAGCCTGCGCGGTTGGGATGGAGCCTGTCGCCGGGTCCGCCGGTCGTGCTCTCCGGGATGAATTCCGCCTTGAGCCCGCCTGTCTGCGCCTCGAACGTGACCGCATCGAAATCGACCACGCCGTCGAACAAGCCAGACTTGCGGATGAAATCGTTGAGCGCGCGCCGCTTCTGGTCCTGCTCGGCAAAACCGTGGGCGGCGCTGGAGGAGCCTAGCGCGGTCAGGACCGTGGCGCCGAGCACGCGCAGCTGCGGTCGCTTCGCGCGGATACGGCCGACCACGTCCTTCATGCCGTCGATGACGGACTCCACCGACGCATTGCCGTTGCGGCTGTAGTCGTTGATGCCCTCGAGCCAGATCATCGCCGACACGCCCGACAGCTCGATCACGTCGCGGTCGATGCGCATGCGCGCCGACGGCCCGCCGAGGAACGGCTTCTGCGGCGTGTATTCCGAAGGCCCGATCACCTGGTTGCCGCCAATGCCGGAATTGACCACGGCAGCGCTGTTTCCGTAGATCGCCTGCAGGCGGCGGGCGAGCACATCGGGCCAGCGGTCGTCCCCGTTCATGGTCGAGGAGGTTCCGTCGGTGATCGAATCGCCGAAGGCAACCACCGCGAAGCTTCCGGGCGGCGCCAGCATTTCGAGCGCATCGAGGAAGAACCAGGATGACGTGCTGTAGGGAAATTCGGCCTCGTCCTCCGATGCGCCTTTAGGGCCCGAGCGCGGTGAACTCACGTAAGATGTCTGCAACGCCTTGGCGTGCCATGTCATCGGACCGCTTTCTCCTGCGACGTGGAGGCTCACCGCAAGCTTACGGCCCATGAGCTCGACTGCCGCCGTGTCGTGCACGAAGGCGAGCGCGACGGGATCGCTCCAGACCGACGCGCCGGGGGCGACCGTCACGCTGTCCTGGCCGGCGAATTTGACCGGGCGGTTGGTCCCTTTGACGAGCCTTGCGGCTCCGAGCTGCAGGCCCACGTAAACGCCATCGAATGTCACTGGCTTGGTGCCGAAAACATTGGTCAGGCGCAGCCGCGCCTGGGAGCCCCACAGGCCCGGCCGCACGATCAGTCGGAAGGTCTGGTTTTCCGCCCCTGCGCTCGGCGCAGGAAAAGCAAATCTTTGGTCCGGCTGCGCCGATGCGTTGCCGCTCGGATAGGGGCCCTGCGCCGCGGCCGTCCAGCTCACGACCCAGCTCTCGCTGGTCTGCGCCCCCGCCATTTGCGGCAGGCCGACGAGCAGGATGGTCAACATCAGGCGCGTGAGCCAATGCACGGCTCTCTCCATTGGATTGGTTGCAGGCGCAATCGTTGGCTCCAGCATTATTGACTCATGGCGGCAGGAAGACAAAGCTCATGAAGCGGCGGCGCCACGCCTGCGCCGCACACGGGCTGGCCGGCGGCAAGAGGAGGCGCTGATGCGCATTCGGCCGGGAAGCGCAGCTGCTGCATTGGCGCTGGCCGCTTCGATCGCGCTTGCAGTGTTCGCGACCGAAAGCCGGGCGCAGGTCAACCAGGTCCGACGGACGGCGGACGGCAAGGCGGACCTCAACGGTATCTGGCAGGCGGTGAACACCGCGAACTGGAACCTGCAGGATCATCCGGCGGGGCCGGGCGTCGTCGTCGCGCTGGGCGCGGTCGCCGCCGTCCCACCGGGGCATGGGGTCGTCGAAGGCAACGAGATACCGTACCTGCCGGAGGCGGCGGCGCAAAGAAAGGCGAACTTCGAGAACCGTCTGACCGCCGACCCGGAGATCAAGTGCTATCTACCGGGCGTGCCGCGCGCCACCTATCTGCCCTATCCGTTCCAGATCGTTCAGACGCCGAAATTCGTTTTGATGGCCTACGAGTATGCCGGCGCGACCCGCACCATCTACTTGGACAGCACGCCGCCGAGCCCAGACGACAGCTGGATGGGCCACTCGGTCGGCCACTACGAGGGCGATACGCTGGTGGTCGACGTCACCAGCCAGAACGATCGGACCTGGCTCGACCGGTCCGGCAACTTCCACAGCGACGCGCTGCACGTGGTCGAGCGCTACACACCGCTCACCCCCGACGCCCTCACCTACGAGGCCACCATCGAGGACCCGAAGGTGTTTTCGCGGCCGTGGAAGATCAGCATGCCGCTCTATCGACGGCTGGATAAGGGCGCGCAAGTCCTGGAATTCAAGTGCGTGGAGTTCGTGGAAGAGCTGATGTACGGCCATCTGCGCAAGCAGCCGAGCAAATGAGCAGGAGGTTCGCATGAGCCGTCGATGTCTGACGTCAATGCCTGTTCTGCCTATCGCGATCGCGGTCGCCTCGCTCGCGCCGGCGCCCCTTGCCGGCCAGACCAATTCGCCAGCGCCGCAGACGGTGGGTGCCGCCGCAACCTGGACCGTGCCGCGGACCGCGGACGGCCAGCCCGATTTGCAGGGTATCTGGGATTTCCGCACCATCACCCCACTGCAGCGGCCGGCAGGGCTGGGCGACAAGGCGTTCTACACTGACGAGGAAGCGGCGGCCTTCGAGAAGGAGGAGAACCGGCGGCAGAACCGCGACCTGATCGATCCCAAGGTTGGCGGCCTCAACTACCCGCCGGGCGGCGTCGTCCCCTACAACGAGGTCTGGTACGACCGCGGCGACAAGGTGGTGAAGACCCGGCGCACCTCGCTGATCGTCGATCCGCCCAACGGGCGGATTCCCTACACGCCGGAAGGTTTGCAGCGGGAGAACCGCCGGACGCTCGAGCGACAGAATACCGAGCATGGACATCCGATTGCCAATTCCTGGGAAGACCGGCCGCTGCAGGAGCGATGCCTCATGGGATCGAACGCCGGACCGCCGATGCTGCCGGGGGCCTACAACAACAACGTTCAACTTTTCCAGAACCGCGACTACGTGGTGCTTGTCACCGAGATGGTGCATGACGCCCGCATCGTGCCGCTGGACGGGCGCCCGTTCGACAATATTCCGCAATGGAAAGGCGAATCGCGCGGTCACTTCGACGGCGATACGCTGGTGATCGAGAGCAAGAACTTCAAGCGCGAGACGACCTTTCCGGGCTCGAGCGCGAACATGCATCTGATCGAACGATTTACACCCACCGATCCCGATACGCTGCTCTACGAGTTCACCGTCGAGGATCCCGCGACCTGGACGCGACCGTGGACGGCAGCCGTTCCCATGTCACGAACCGCGGGGCCGATTTACGAATACGCGTGTCACGAGGGCAATACCTCGCTCGCCGGCATTTTGGCCGGAGCGCGCGCCGACGAGAAGGCCGCGGAAGAAGCGGTCGCGAAAAAGAGTTCGCGCTGAGTTTTGGCGGATCAGCGCACAATCTCGTACCCGACGGTGATCCGGACCTGCAAGGTATCCTCCCCGGTCGCGATCGGCACGGTTGCGACCGCGGCCCGCGCCAGGGGAACGGGTTGCGCAGATCCGCCGTCCTCCGTGATCGACAGGACGCGGCCAAGGCTCGCGCCCGAGGCGCGCGCATAGAGCTCGGCCTTGTGCCGCGCGTCGTTGACCGCGGCCTCCCGGGCCTGGTCGAGCGCCTTGCCGGGCTCGGAAACCAGGAATCCGATGTTGCCGATGTCGGTTGCTCCCGCAGCCGCCAGCCGGTCAAGAATGTCGCCCAGGTTCGCAATTTGTCGGACGGTGACGTCGACCTGATTGGAGACGCTGTAGCCGGACAGCTTCTGCTCGGCACCCGGCGGGGCCGGCGCGTACACCGGTTGGACCGAAAACCGCGAGGTCTGGATATCCGCGCTGGCGATCCCCGACTGCGCGAGCGCCGCCATGACGGCGGTCATCAGCTTCGCGTTGGCGTCGCTCGCCTCCCTGACGGTTTTGGCACGGGTGGTCGCGCCGCTCCTGATGTGGGCTACATCCGGCGGCACCCGCACGCTGCCGGTGCCGGTCACGACGATCCGCCCTTCCGGCGGGGGCTGCTGAGGTTGCTGCGCCTGTGCCTGGCTCGCGAGCAGCACAGCGGCAACAAGCGCTGCGGCACGCCACAGGGGGCGATGCGACAATGTCCCGGCGGCGGGCATTTGCGTGAAATTCGATTCGGCCATGGGTCGGCCTCCCTTCCCTGGCGTCGGTCGGTATGCTGCCGACGCGCTGCAATGCTGTGTGCGGCAATTCCACTCCAGGATTCGGTCATTTGTTGGGGCGGTGTCGGCACGGTCGCCCCTTGACACTCGGGGCATAAGCTTCAGGGTCATGATCCCAATGGCCGAGTGGAGCACGACCATGCTCGAACGGACACGAAGGTGGGTTTTTGCGTTCATAGCGGCGCTGCTGATTGCTCCGTTCGTCCTTGCGGTAGCGAGAGTCGAGGCCGCCGAAGACACCAATTACCCCGATCTGCGGGGTCAATGGACGGGCATCCTTCGCAGCAGGCCGGGCATTCCCGGCCAAGCTTCATTCGACCCCGGCAAACCCGGCGGGAAGGGCCAGGAGGCTCCGCTCACACCCGAATATCAGGCCATCTGGCAGGCCGATCTCGCACGGCTCCAGCAGGGCGGCCTGGTCGACTGGCGGGGCCCTGCGTGCCTGGGCTTCGGCTTGCCGCAGATCGCCTATGGATTCCAGCCCATGGAATTCATCGTGACGCCGGAGACGACCTACGTTCTGGTCAGCTGGGTCGAGCATACCAGGCGCATCTTTACCGACGGGCGGGATTGGCCCCCCGAGATCGAACCGACGCTCACCGGATATTCGATCGGCCGATGGATCGACCATGACGGCCGCCATGACGTGCTGGAGGTGGAGACGCGCGGCTTCAAGGGGCCCCGCTACTACGACGCCGACGGGCTGCCGCTGCACCACGACAACGGCTCGGTATTCAAGGAACGCTTCTCGCTCGACAAGGTTGACCGCAACATTCTGCACGACGAGATCACGGTGATCGATCATGCGCTGACGCGGCCGTGGACCGTGGTCAGGGATTTACGCCGCAATCCCAATCCCCAGCCCGCATGGCGGGAGTTCGTCTGCGCGGAGGGCAATGCCTGGGTCAGAATCGGCGAGGAAACCTATTTCATCGGTGCCGACGGCCGGTTGATGCCGATGCTGAAGGGCCAGGAGCCGCCGGATTTGCGATATTTCAAGTAGATCCCGTTCTTGGTCCCGCCAAGCCTCCCGGGCATCGAGCCGTCGGCTCGATTGACTTCAATGCCTTCCCAAGTACTTGACCCAGATGGACTGCAACTCGCCGATCACGTCGGCCGGTTCGTATCCATATGAGACGAGCTTGACGTCGCTGGTGAAATAAGGGTGCTTCAGCGCGATCGGGCCGCGCAGCCGCTCCGACAGATACGCCTGGCTCTCATCACTCACCAGCCAGTCCGCAAACAGGGCGGTCGCGTACGGATATGGCGTGTTCTTGTTGATGATGAGGTTGAGCGCCGTGATGGTGACTGGGGCTTCGAAATCCGCACCGAACGGCACCGAGGGAAACCGCCGCTTCCGCGCGATCCCGTCATACATGTACTGGTCGGGCGAGATCGCATGGTCGCCCGCGATCATCAGCTGCTGACGCTGGGTGTGGCCGCGCTGCAGAATGGGCTGGTTGCGCGCAATGCAGGCGACCCAGGCGTCGAGCTTGCGCAGGTTTCGTCCGAAGATCGCAAACATGCCTTCCAGAAATCGCGTCTCGATCGGCTCGAAAGACGTCGTGCCCTTGAACTTCGCGTCACACAGATCTTCATAGCTCTTCGGCGGCGTCGGGACGAGGTCGGTATTGTAGGTGATCCCGTGCTCGTCGACCGCAAAGGGAAACCAGCGATTCTCCGGGTCGACGAGATAATCGTATTGCTTGAGCACGCGGCGGATTTCCGGCGAGACATAACGCGCCGGAATGTCGCGCCTCAGGAGATCGGTCAGGTCCGGAGTTTCCGCGACGACCGCGTCGGTGAGGTGGCGGCCGGTCGTTTCCTCGACGAGCAGCCGTTCGGCGGCATCCTGGGACCCGAGTTCGTCCTGCTCGATTATCATGAACGGATAGCGCCTGAGGAACAGGGCACCATGGTCGCGCGCAAGCTCGCCGCGCAGGCTGTGTACGAAGCGGAATTTTCCCTCGCGCCTGGCCCCCTCGACAATTTTGGCCTGCCGCTGGTCCGGCGAAAGCCGCTCAAGGTCGGCGTAGAGCTGCTCGGCCGCGGTCAGCGCGCGGGCGCCAGTCGCCTGCAGCCCCAGGACACTGATGGCAGCAACGAGAAGAGCCGGGCGTTGCAAAGCTCGCTTCATCGTCGCCTCCGCGAAGCGACCGTCCGGATGGGATCGTCAAAAGAGGCCATGTCCTACGCCGGCGCCTTGGCGTGACCGCGCGAAGCGACATATTTGGCCGCGCGATGGTCTCCCGAGATGCAGGGCTCGAATTTCGGCGCCTCGCCGGGCCGCAGGCACGTCTTGAGAACCTCGACCGGCGTGTCGTAGGCGTGGTCGTAGAACAGCACCATCGAGTATCGATCGGCACCCGAACGGTTGTTCATCACCCGGTGCAGGCTCGAATGATAGAGGCCGTTCGTCCAGTTCACGACCAGATCGCCCAGGTTCACCACAAAGGCGCCCGGGGCGGGATCCACTCTGACCCAGTCGCCGGAGGCGGTCTCGACCTCAAGGCCGCCTTTATTGTCCTGCGCGAGCAGCGTGATCCAGCCCCAGTCGGTGTGCGCACCGGCGCCGATCTGGTTGAACTTGGCGCTCGCCGGCTGCGGCGGATAGCGCAGCAGCCGCAAGGCGGCCTTCTGGTTCTCGAAGGTGGGATCGAAGAAGGCGTACGGCATCCCAAGCGAGAGCGCGATCAGGCCCGACACATGCCGTCCGAGCGCGCATATCCTGTCGTGATAAGCCTCCAGGCCCTCACGAAAACCCGGCAGATTGTCCGGCCAGATGTTGGCGACGCAATCCTTGGTTCCAGATCTCGCCGCAGCCGAAAAGTTATAGGACTCCTTGAGATCGGCGGGCGATTCATTGTCGAGGCGCTGGGTCTCGATCGGCTCGTAGCCGTTGGTTCCTGGGCGCTTGCTGCATTTGCGCTTGGCTTCGTCGCTCTGCGCGAAAAAGCGACTCGCTTCCGCGAAGGCGCGCTCGACCAGTGATGCCGGGATGCCGTGGCCGATCACGTAGAAAAAGCCGGTATTGCGGCAAGCGGCGCCGATCTCCTCCGCCGCCCTTTGCCGCGCCGCCGCGTCAGCGCCGAAGGTCGCCGAGAGATCGATCTTCGGAATCTCGCTGGTTACCTTCGGTTCGGAATACAGGATCATCACGACCTCCTTCAGGCGTCGAGAGCGATGCCGGCGGCGTGCATGGACTTCAGCTTCGACCAAGTGTCGCAAATCCGGCGGGCGCAGGCTGCATTATGCTCCAGCAGCTTGGCCATTCCGAGCCTGCGTGCTTCAAACGCTCAGAGTCAAGATTCGTCCCATAACTTGCAGAATTGGACGGCCACCACCTGCTCGTAGGACGCCGGTTCCGACAGATGACCAACGGATCGGGCGAAGGCATTCAGCCCATCGACCGCCTCGGCGGAAATCGTCGGGTCGTAGAACGGCGCATCCCGTTCCACGATCCGAGTGATCAGGTCGGCGGCGTCGGGCGGAAACTTGCGCAGCCCGACGTCGCTGGCCAATGACGGATCGGCGCGCAACGCCTTCTGGGTTTCGACGATGGCGCGAACGGCGGCCTCGACCGCGCGCGGCTCGCGCTGGATGAATGCGTCCGTGGTGGCGAGACCCGCGAATGTAAAGCGGCGGACGGCGGCGGGATCATCCCCACGGCGAACATCGATGAGAATCTTGCCGGCGCCGCGGCTCACCGCGAGCTCGGCCCCCATGGCGTTGGCCCAGAACCCATCGATCAGTCCCTTCTCGAGGGCGCCGGCGGCGAAGACGCCGAAGGACACGTCACGCGCTCTGGCGCCAGGGAGTTCGACGATGTCGAGGTCGCGGTCGGGATCAATCTGCGCGCCGATCAGCATCTGCCGCAAGGCGAGGTCCGGACCTTCCGCAGCGGTAAGGCGCAGGCCTTTGATTGCGGCGAGGTCGCCGCGCCTGGCAGCAAGGTCGGCCCTGACCACGAGCAGCCAGGGGGTCCCCTGCGACAGGGCGACGACGACCTTGGCACCGCTCCAGTCGGGAAACACCCGGAGAAGATCAAATACCGAGCCCGCGACGACGGTATCGACGGCGCCATCCCGCAGCGCCCGGGTTCCGGCCAGCGCCGGCAACAGCTCGATCTCCACGTCGAGGCCCTTGCGCTTGAAAGCGCCGAGCTCGGACGCCGCAAGCGCCGGGAAGCATGTATTTGAGACCAGATCGACCGCCGCGATGCGCATGCGCAGGATTTCCATCCTGCTCACGCGTGAGGCTTGCCGGCCGAGCGCTGCAAAATCGCCCGCAAGCGCGGCGGCGTGACCGGCAGCTGCGTCACTGCGCCGGCAATCCCGATCGCGTCGTCGATCGCGGCCGCAATCGCGGCGCCTGCCGCATTCGTGCCGCCCTCGCCCGCGCCTTTGAGGCCGAGCGGATTGCGCGGGCTTGGCGCATCCTGCGTGATCAGGACCTCGACCGGCGGCATTTCGGCCGACGTCATGATCAGGTAATCGACGAATGTCGCTGACAGAGGCTCGCCGCGGTCGTCATAGGTGAACTCCTCGAACAGCGCGCCGCCCACCCCCTGCGCCAGGCCGCCGACGATCTGGCCTTCGATCATCATCGGGTTGATGGCACGCCCGACGTCATAGGCGACGAGATAGCGCTCGACCCCGACATTGCCGGTTAGGCGATCGACCCGGACCACCGCCACGTGGACGCCGTAGGGGTAGACCATGTGGTCGGTGAAGAACCAGCCTTCGGCGCTGAGACCCGGCTCGAAGTCGCCGCGCGTCTTGGAGGTCGGCGCAATCGTGCGGGCAATCTCGGCGAGACTGACGGACGGGCTTCCGGGCGGCGCGCCTCGGCGAACGACGACGCCATCCACCACATCGAGGTCTTCCGGACGCATCTGCAGGAGCTGTGCCGCCACCTCGAGCGCCTTGCGCCGAACCTTGCCGGCAGCCACGTTCGTGGCCGATCCGGTCATGACCGACGCGCGCGAGGAGTGCGCGCCGATCCCGTGCGCGATGAGATCCGTGCGGCCATGGATGACTTTGATGCCGCGATAATCGACCCCCAGCGCATCCGCGCAGATTTGCGCCATGGCGGTCTCGAACCCCTGGCCAACCGAGGCGCCGCCGGTGACGAGCTCGACCGCGCCGGTTGGGTCTACCGTTACACGGGTCGCGTCCGCGGGCCCAAGGCCGCTTTTCTCGACAAAGAGCGCAACGCCGACGCCCACCGCCTCGCCCTTGGCCCGGCGCGCGCGAAGCTTCTCCTGCAGCGCCGGCCAATTCACCGCCGTGAGAGTCTTGTCGAGGAGGGCGGCGTAATCGCCCGAGTCGTAGACGATCTCCTCGCCCAGCGTGGCGGTCGGCCGCGTGAACGGCATCTCGTCCTTGGCGATCAGGTTGACGCGGCGCACATCGAGCCGATCGAGCTTGAGCCGGTCCGCGATCGCGTCCATGACGCGCTCGCGCACGAACGTGCTCTCGTAGCGGCCCGGCGCCCGGTAGGTCGCAGCCGGCGTCTTGTTGGTGAGCCGGAAATGACCGGTGGCGCGATAGGCCGGCACCCGGTAGGGGCCCGGCAGCATGCCTCCCGTCATGTCTGCCACCCGCGAGCCGTGGGTGCGGATATAGGCGCCCTGGGCGTGAAAGTATTCGTCCTCGAGCGCCAGGATCCGCCCGGCCTTGTCGGCAGCCACGCGCACGCGATGAATCTGCTCGCGTGAGTGGTTCGCGGCCATCAGGTGCTCGTGCCGATCCTCGATCCATTTGACGGGCCGCCCCAGGCGCAACGCGGCGAGACAGACCAGGACGTCCTCCGGATAGAGTTCGCCCCGAATCCCGAACCCGCCTCCCGTATGGCCCTCGAACAGATGAACCGATGACGGGCTGCGGCCCAGCGTCTTCGCCAGCAGGTCGCGGGTGCGGTGCGGGACCTTGGCGGCACCGTGCATTTCGAGAATGTCGCGCACCGGGTCATGGCGAGCGATGGCACCGCGGGTCTCCAGCGGCACCCCGGAGTGCCGGCCGATCCTGAGCTCGAGCTCAATCACCGCGTCGGCGGCGGCAAAGCCCGCCTCCACGTTCCCGTATTCCTTGAGCAGGACGGCAGGCTCCGTCTGGACGCCTTGCGTGAATTCGCCCGGCGGGCGATCCGGGGCCAGGAGCGGCGGCAGCTCCTCGATGTCGACGGTCACGAGCTCCGCCGCGTCCTCGGCGAGGTAGGCGCTCTCGGCGAAGACCGCCGCCACAGGCTCGCCCACGTAGCGCACGCGCTCGGTCGCCAGGATCGGCTGGCGATAGGGCAGAAACTCTTCGATCCGGCCCTCGCGGAAATCGATCGGCGGAATCTCGCGCACGTGCTCGGAGGTCCACACCGCCCGCACCCCTTCGGCCGCACAGGCAGCCTCGATGTCGATTGAGCGAATGCGGCCATGGGCGCGGGTCGAGCGCACCAGCCGCATATGCAGCTGATGCGGGAACGATATGTCGGCGGCAAATCGCCCCTGGCCGGTGACCAGCGGACGATCTTCCAGGCGAGACACCGAGCGGCCGAGGAATTTTTCCTGCATGCGGACTTGACTCTGACGCGGTCACGATAGTCCAAGTGCTGCAGGGTTGTCATCGCCATCGCGCGGACCGGGGCACGAGCCGGAATGGCCGATCGGCCGAGACCTGCGGACGCGATCCTGCCGGCCGCAGCCGCGACAGCAAGGAGCTAAAGACCATGGCCGGCCTGTCCCGGGTAGCCCTGCTCATCACCGGAGGGACGATCGATTCCATCGGCACCGACCGGCTGGACCTCGCCTGGTACATGGAAGCCGGAAAGCGGCTCTCCCAGGGGGAGCTCGTCGCCGCCCTTCCGGAGCTCAAGGACATTGCGGAGGTGACGGAAATCCCCTTCCGCCGCCTGCCGAGCCACGCGCTCGTCGACAAGGACTGGCTCGAGCTTCTGCGCACGATTCATTCGATCTTTTCCGAAGACCGTGCCGACGGCATCGTCATCACCCACGGCACCAACACGATCGAGGAGACCGCCTATTTTCTGAACCTGGCCCTCAAGACCCGCAAGCCGGTGGTGCTGGTGGGCGCCATGCGGCCGTCGTCCGCGATCAGCGCCGACGGCTATCTGAACCTCCTCAATGCCATCAAGGCCGCGGCCGATCCGAATTCGCAAGGCCGCGGCTGCCTGCTGGTGATGAACGACCGGATCTTCAACGGCCGCGACGTCACCAAGAACTCGACCTACCGGGTCGACGCCTTCCAGTCGCGCGACCTCGGGCCGTTGGGATTTGCCGACGCGGATGGCAAAGTCCTCTACTATCAGCAGCCGCTGCGCAAGCATACGGTCGATAGCGCCTTTGACGTCCGGCAGCTGACCTCACTGCCCCGGGTCGACGTCGTTCTCTCCTATGTGGGGGCGGATGGCACGATGATCGAAGCGGTTGCCAATGCGGGCGCCAAGGGCATCATCAGCGCCGGCACCGGGGCGGGCCGGCCGACGCCGGCAGAAGATGCGGCGTTCGACAGGGCCTATCGGGAAAAGGGCGTGCTCGTCTGCTTTTGCAGTCGCGTCGCATCAGGCCGGGTGGCGCGAAGCCCGGGCCTTGCCCAGCGCGGGTTCGTTGCTGGCGACAATCTACCGCCCTGGAAAGCGCGCATTCTGCTCGCGCTCGCGCTGACCAAAACCAGCAACGCCGACGAAATCCAGGGCATGTTCGATACCTACTGATCCGGGCACGCACGCGACCAACAAACGACTCCGCGGGAGACAAGCATGAAGGCAGATCTGGTGATCAAGAACGGCTGGGTGGTGACGCCCGAGGAGACGTTCAAGGGCGGCGTCGCGATCGCGGGGGAAAAGTTCGTCGCCATCGGCGTCGACGACTCGCTTCCCGACGGAATGGAAGTGATCGACGCCAAGGGCAGGCACATCCTGCCGGGCATCATCGACGCCCATGTGCACTTCCGCGAGCCCGGCATGACCTACAAGGAGGATTTCGCCAGCGGATCGACCGCGGCGGTCTGCGGCGGGATCACCACCGTGGTCGACATGCCCAACGTCATTCCGCCGACCGCGGATGCCGAGCAGGTGCTGGTCAAGCAGAAGCTGGCGGAAAAGAGCTCGCTGGTCGATTTCGGCGTCCTGGGCGTGGTGGTTCAGACCAACTCGGATCACATCCTGCCGATGGCCGCAGCCGGTGCACTTGGCTACAAGATCTTCTTCGGCGAGACCATCGGCAGCCTGCCGTTCCCGGACGACGGCATGTGCCTCGAAGTCTTCGCCAACATCGCCAAGTCACGGCTACCGCTCGGCATCCACGCGGAGAACCGTCAGATCCAGCATTACTGGACCAACAAGCTCAAGGCCGAGGGCAAGAACGACCCGATCTACTGGGAGCAGTCGCGCCCCTATCTGTGCGAGGCGGAATCGGTGGCGCACGCGCTGTTCTTCGCCGAGACTTTCGGGACCAAGTTGCACATCTTCCACATGAGCTCCAAGCAGGCCGCCCACATGGTTCGCGACGCCAAGGCGCGCGGCATGCGGGTGACGGCGGAGACCGGGCCGCATTATCTCCTGCGCGAGCCCAAGGACATGGCGGAGGTCGGCTCGCTGCTGAAGATGAACCCGCCGGTGCGCACCAAGGATCACGCGGAAGTTCTCTGGCAGGGGCTGCTCGAGGGCTTTGTCGACATGCTGGCAACCGACCACTCACCGCATACGCTGGAAGAGAAGGGCAGCGACATCAACGGCAAGCTCACCAAGCCGGCGATCTGGGACTGCATCTCCGGCTTCATCGGCGTCGAGACCGGCGCGCCGCTGATCCTGACCGAGGTCAACAAGGGCCGCATGAGCCTCAATCACTACGTCAAGGTCGCCTGCGAAAATCCCGCGAAGGTCTGGCAGATCTATCCGAAGAAAGGCGCGATCCGGCTCGGCTCCGACGGCGACATCACCATCGTGGACATGGACAAGGAAGCGGTGATCGACGTCAACAAGCTGCACAGCAAGAACAAGCCGTCGCCCTGGAACGGTTGGAAGGTCAAGGGCGTGCCGGTCTGCACCATCGTGCGCGGAAACGTGCAGATGCGCGACGGCGAGCCGGTCGGCAAGCCGATCGGCCGCATGCTGACGCCGATCCTGGATTGACGGCACGGGCTCGCCCGTAGGGGCGGCCGTTGTGGGCGCCCCATTTCGCGACTCTTCGCGGGATCGCCCCGGCGGGCGCTCTTGGGGGGGTAGGCTGCCGTCCGCGGTGATGCCCGGACACGGGCGAAAATGACCCCAAACCGGACGTTCCCGTCCGCACAAGGATCCCGTCGTGCCAGCGGTAACGACTAGCGACCGAACAGCATCGCGATCCTGGCGCTCAGCAGTTTCCACATTAACTTGCCGTTATGTGCCCTGTAGTTGGGAACGTCGTCGGAAAGCTGCGTAGCTTGCGGGCGATCCCTCGTCATGACGCGCATTTCGATGGGCGGCGCGGCGCTCGCAAAGCGTCTGCGATACATCGTAAGCCAGTGCCCTTTCGTGAACTCGAGCAGCATCGCGGAATTGCAGCAAGAAGCCACCATGCGACGTGTCGGCGAGTCTGGTGTAAGCCGGAATTCTTGCAAGTGCTCGCTGCCTTTAGTGCAAGCGATGCGATCCCTTCGGTACAGCAGGTAGGACGTTCCACCATCGGCATCGAGCACCGTGGACGCGGATGGAAGTTGCTCGATATGCCGACCGGCTGTTTGACAGCTGTTGCAATAGCAGGAGGCGCCGACAATCGGAGCGCCACGAGCCTCGAAGACGACGCGACCGCAGGCGCATCCAGCGGTCAGAATCTGTGGCGAACCTCTCGTCCAACGCGACTTCCGCACTCCACCCTCCGACGACACACGCTCAGGCTTGCTTTTGTGAAAAAATTGGTTACCCATTATTGCGGCGGTTCGCAGCGCCGCAACACGGGCGCGATTGTGATGATAGTTGGGATCACCACGCCCGTCTGCGTCGCTGGCGCCTTCGACATTCTATCTTTGCCCGTAATGCGTCCGCGGCCGCTCAACAACAGGGCATCGGGTTCTCGATCAGATCGTAGATGTTGTCAAACGTGATCTCGTTGATCGTTCGCTGGACCTTGAACAGGCGCGGCGGCTCGTGCTTGAGGATGGCCATGATCGAGGTCTCGATCGGTGGGCACCCCGGCTTGACGCACGGGACCTCCTTGATGACGATCGGAGCGTCCGGCGGAAATCCGAAATTCTGCCGCATCCAGTACCTGATCTGATCAAGCGTGAACGGCGAGACTTCGAGGTTGCGGCGGCCGAATGGGTCCGCGGGCGCCGCGCCGTCCTGCGCTCCCGTGAAGAAGCACTGCTGGAAGCCGTCGAGGATCCTGCCGCGGTCGAGCTTGCGGCCGATGAACACGAGCCGGTTGATCCGCTCTTCGCCCGGCGCCCAGGCGCGGCCGGGGCGGCCCTCGAACTCGCTCTGGACGCCCTGGAACAGGAACTGGTCCGCGTCGCCGCGCAGATTGAGGATGCCTTTCATCCTGAGCATGTCAGGGCCGCATTCCGCGATCAGCGAGCGGAACCACATGCTGACCTTCAGGCCGTCGAGATCGCCCGGCTCGACGATGCAGACCGTTGCGACATGCGTGTGATGATGGTGGCCGGCATGATGCGCCGCGACCGCGCCCTCGATCCGTTGCGCAAGATCGGCATGCGCGGGCTCGAGAACTGTCGCAAGGTCGACGTCGGCGTTCCTCGACCGGTAAATCTTCGCAACCGCGTTGAGGGCGCCGATCTTCCTCTCGATCGCATCGAGCTCCTCCGGCGTCGCCAGGTCGGTCTTGTTCAGCAGCAGAAGATCGGCGAACGAGATCTGCTCGCGCGCTTCCTCCGACGCATCGATCTGCCCGGCGATGTGCTTGGCATCGACGACCGTGACGACGCCCGCGAGCGTAAGCTCGCGGCGGATGGCCTCGTCGGCGTAGAGCGTCTGCGCGACCGGCGCTGGCTCCGCGAGCCCCGTGGTCTCGATCACCACCGTGTCGAAGCTGTCGCGGCGCTCCAGGAGCTGGAACAGGGTGCGCACCAAGTCGCCCCGCACCGTGCAGCAGATGCAGCCGTTGTTCATCTGCACGACCTCCTGGTCGGAGGCGAGCAGCAGGTGATGGTCGATGCCGACCTCGCCGAACTCGTTCACGATGACGGCGATGCGGCGGCCGTGATCGGCGGTCAGAATGCGATTGAGAAGCGTGGTTTTGCCCGCGCCCAGAAATCCGGTCAGGACGATGACGGGGGCTTTCTTCGCGGGCTTGGCGCTGTCCTCAGGATTTTCCAAAGTCAGTCTCAGGCCGGCGCGAGCGGGCGCCACCTCCTACTTCAGTTCCTTCATCGAGTCGGCCGCGAGCTTCACCACCTCGGGCGAGGAGGCGTAGACCGAGCGGATGAGTTCCGCGACCTCGCGGCCGCCGACCGGATCGACATCGAGATCGAGCTGCTTCATCTCGGCCAGGAACTCCGGATCCTTCATGGTGGCGTCGAAGGCTTCCCGCAAGGCCCGGGCGCGGTCGGCGGGAATACCGGGCGGCGCGGCGAACGGCCGCGCCATGACCTGGCGCGCCAGGATCAGCTTGAGCGCCGCCTTCTTCTGCGGATCGTCGGTCAGATCGACGATCAGCGGCACGTCCTTCAGGACCGGATGGGCGGCGCTTTCCAGGGCGATCTGCAGCGTCACATTGATCTCCTTGTTGTCGAGCATCGACCTGTTCCGGCTGAGCAGGCTCGTCCACGACCAGCCGCAGCGGCCGTCCGCCTCGTGCCGTTCCATGGCGAGGTTCATCTCGGCGCTGCCCGGATAGCCGGTGACGAGGTTCAGGCGCAGGTTGAACATGTTGCGCAGTATGGTTGGGAAGACATCACTTTCCGCGCCGCCTCCGGTCGCCGCGATGATGAAGGGCTTGGTCTGCATATCGCGCCAGGTCTTGATCCCGGTCGAAACCATGAAGGCGCAGACGCTGACGTCCTTGGA
>Ga0126381_100002408_pt1 | contig 20200 bp, 17 predicted proteins | sample PanSoiMetPlot_28_FD_96465 | JGI IMG/M metagenome (GOLD analysis project Ga0126381, IMG submission 96465) | Tropical forest soil microbial communities from Panama - MetaG Plot_28 | ecosystem: Environmental > Terrestrial > Soil > Tropical forest > Bulk soil | place: Panama | collected 2016-02-17
CGACGACGAGCGGCACCTGATCGGTGAGCGCTATGGAATTCGCGTGGTTCCGGGATGAGCCGCGTCATGACTGGCCGTTGCTCCCGCGGCGACGGGCGCGCGTACGGGTGAGGACTCGCAGGAGGCTCAAGCCGGCCATGACGGCGATCGTCACGTCTACCGAGGGCACCCAGCGGACCTGGTCGCCGCGCACGACGTACACCCCCGAGGGGATGACCAGCCCGCCGAAGCCCCCGCCCGCGTCTGTCTGGGCCGCGTCTGCCTGGGCCGCGTCTGTCTGGGCCGCGTCCTTGTCTATCGTGTCGATCGCCGTCGTGTCCCCCTCGGGCAGGCGAGCCGGATGACCGGCCGGGCTGCGCCGGCCACGTGACGTGCCCCCGCCGCCCCCGCCGGCCACGATCGCGACCGGGATGATCAACGTTCCATCCTTTTCGTACGCGGTGCCGAACGCCCGGCGCACCGAGAGATTGTCCGACGCCTTCGCCAGCAGGTTCCCCACGTCCATGTACAGCGCCTCCTCTTGATCCCGGATAATCCCAGCAAGCATCTTCCCCGCCGTCGGCCACCGGTACCCTGCCGATGCGCAAGCCATGCGGGCCGCCCCCGGGACGCCTCAAGTAACTGGCCAGTAGCATTCGTTGCGTGGCAGAGAGCTTCTATGTTCCGCTCGGCGATGGCAGGTGGCGGGCAACGGTGCACACGACCGGTCCGTGGGATGCCGGCGCCCAGCACGGCGGGCCGCCCAGCGCGCTGCTCGGGCGGGAGATGCAACGCTGTCAGCCGCGAGATGACATGATCGTCGCCCGGTTCACCTGCGAGATCCTCGGCGCGATCCCGGTCGGTGAGATCAGCGTCGCGGCCCGGGTGACGCGGCCAGGCCGCAGCGTGCAGCTTATCGAGGCCACCGCGAGCGCCGGCGGGCGCGAGGTTGCCCGGGCGTGCGCCTGGCGCGTGCTCAGGACCGCCGCCGCGGTGGCGTCCCGGCCCGCCGCCCCCGCGGTCCTGCCCGGCGAGGGCGAGCGCGAGGGCGAGCGCGAGGGCGAGCGCGAGGGCGGTCCTACGGTGGGGCCGCGGGGCGGCTGGGTGGACGGGTATCTGTCCGCCATCGAATGGCGCGGGGTGCGCGGCGGCTTCACCGAGCCAGGACCGGCCACAGTCTGGGCGCGGATGCGCTACCCGCTGGTACCCGACGAGGAGCCCGGCCCGCTGGAGCGGGTCCTTGCCATCGCCGACAGCGGGAACGGCGTCTCCCGGGAACTGGACATCGCCAGCTGGCATTTCATCAACCCGGAGCTCACCGTCCACCTGCACCGCGAGGCCGCAGGAGAGTGGATCTGCCTTGACGCCCAGACCGTCATCTCCGCGGGTGGCGCCGGGCTCGCCACCTCCGTGCTTTCCGACCTCGACGGCCCCGTTGGCGTCGGCGCCCAGTCCCTGCTCATAGCCCCCAGGCAACCCGCCGGGCGGTAGCCGCGTCGCTCACTGGTTGTCGTACTCGTCGTGGCGCCGCCACCACATGCCGCTCTCGTTGCGGCCGAGCGGCGCGCGGTCGAGCCACTGGTACATGCCCCACAGGGCGTCGATCCCGCGTGAGTACGCGGAGTAAGTGTGGTAGACGGTGCCGTCCTGCAGGGCGAAGGCGCTCATGCCGGGCCCTTCCCGCCGGTAGGTCTCCCAGTTAGTGCCGACGACCGACTCGCTGAACGCGTCGATGGCATCCTCCTGGCCGGCCGCCGGCCGCAGGTCCTGATGGCCGAAGTTGTACGCGACGGCGCCCGCGGCCCACTCCTCCTTGGTGTGCGCCACCCCGAAGTCGAAGTTGAAGTCGCTGCCGTAGGAGGACGCCCAGGGAAAGCTCCAGCCCATCCGCCGCTTGTACGCGCTGAGCTTGGCGTGCGGGGCCCGCGACACCGCGCAGAGCGTCACGTCATGGCTGGCGAGGTGTGCCGCGGAGCCGTTGAAGCCGTCGGCGATGGCGGAGCAGGACGGGCATCCGGCGGTGTAGTCGGGGCCGAACATGAAGTGGTAGACGAGCAGTTGCGAGCGTCCGCGGAACAGGTCAGCGAGCGACGCCGCACCATCGTCTGTCTCGAAGCGGTAGTCCTTGTCGACCCGGACCCAGGGCAGCTCCTGCCGACGCTGTGACAGCTCGTCGCCGCGCCGGGTCAGCTCTTTCTCCGCCTTGAGCAGCTCGAGCCGCGCGGCAAGCCACTCCTCGCGTGTTCCCGTCTTATGACTGGTCATTGCCTGTCTCCTTTGCCTGTTCTCGTCGTTACATCGTTGACATCGTTGCTGTGGTGAGCCCGGGAATCAGCGCTGGCGCGATGACGATCACCAGGCCCAGCCCGATGAGCGCCAGCGCCAGCGGAACGTCGATGGCGGCCCTGGCTGGCAGCAGCTTCTGGGCGCAGGCGACGACGGCGACTGCCGCCATCCAGAGCAGGCTCATCATGTCCAGCGCCACCAGCATCGCCATCAGCCCGATGGTCGAGCCGACGCAGCAAAGCCCGAACCGCAGGCCGGAGCCGGCGTCCTCGCGGCAGCGCCGCCGGAAGTGCCGCTTGACGGGGGTGAGCTCGTAGACGCCCGCCGCGATCACGACCGCGCCGGCGGCCAGTGACCCGTGCGGCCGGTCCAGCCCGTACGCCGCGACGCCCGCGAGTGCCCAGATGGCCAGGTAGGACCCGGTGAACAGCAGCGCGGCGCGCACCGTGCCAGCCATCCTTGTGTGCCGGGCAACCGCCGGGACCGCGCCCGGCAGCATCATCGCCGCCATCATCGTCACCCACGCCGCGGCGAAGAACCCGAACGCGCCGGGCCGGGTCTGCACCCCCATGTCCATGCCGTTCATCAGCCAGGCCGCGGCTGCCCAGCACGCGGCGGCGAGCACGAGCATCGCCGCGGTCACCGCCGCCGCGATCGCCGGCGCGGCCGGGCGCCGGGATGCCACGTTCACCATCAGTTCTCCGTTTGCTGGTCGAGGTGATCTTTCAGGGCGTCTAGCTGGCCGTCCCAGTCGCGCGCCAGAGCTGCCAGGAACTGCTGCGCCACCCGCATCGGCGCCGAGCGCAGCCGGTACCTAACCCGGCGCCGCTCGCCGGGTTCGGCCGTCACAAGGCCTGCCTCGGTCAGCAGCGCCAGGTGCTTGGCGATCGCCTGGCGGGTGATCGGGAGGCCGCCCGCAAGGTCGGTGGCGGTGGCCGGCCCGCCCGAGGCCAGCGCGGCCAGGATGGCGCGCCGGCTCGGGTCGGCCAGGGCGGCGAAGACCTGCTCGGCGATCGCCTCGCTGTCAGGCTGCGGCATCGAGGTAAGAGACGAGCTCGCCCAGCTCACTCGCCCACCCCTTGGTGTTGCCGTCGTAAGCAGTGTGGTGAGCGTCTTCGGGAAGCTGTCCGAAGCCGGACTCGACCACGGTCAGCCGCGTGCCCGCACCGGCCGGCTCCAGCGTGAACTCAACGTAGGTGCGGCGCGGGTCGTCCTCGGGCAACCCGAAGATGTGCCAGGTGAAGCCGAACACCGTCGGTTCCTCCACCCGTTCCACCCGCATGTCGGCGGTGTGGCCGCTGTCCCACTTCATCGAGGCCGCGCCGCCCGGGCGCAGGTCGATTGTGGCTTCGTTGCCGAACCAGGCACTGAGTCCCTCGGCCGTGGTGAGCGCCGCCCACACCGTGGCCGGCGGGTGGGCGATCTCCACGGTCCGCTCGATGCGATCAGGGAAAGCCATGACTGCCTCCAGCATGTAGCAACTGTTTGGTTGCGATACTATGGCAACCAGGCAGTTGCGTCAACAGGAGGCAGAGCTAGCCGGCGGCGCTGAGGCGGCGCAGGGCGCCGCGGACCACCGTGGGGTCGGTGGTCTGCCAGAACGGCGGCAGCGACGCCCGCAGGAAGTCGCCGTACCGCTTGGTGACGAGCCGCGGGTCCAGCACCGCCACGACTCCCCGGTCCTCGATGGTGCGCAACAGCCGTCCGGCGCCCTGCGCCAGCAGCAGTGCCGCGTGCGTGGCGGAAACCTCCATGAACCCGTTGCCGCCACGGGCTTCCACGGCCCGCGTCCGTGCCGAAGACAGCGGATCGTCCGGACGGGGGAACGGGATCCGGTCGATGACGACCAGTCGCAGCGACGGCCCTGGCACGTCCACGCCCTGCCACAGCGACAGCGTCCCGAACAGGCACGTCGGCTCGTCCTCCGCGAACTCGCGAACCAGTTGCGCGGTCGCGTCGTCGCCTTGGCAGAGCAAAGGAACCTTCAAGGCGGGCCGCAGTGCGTCGCTGGCCTGCCGCGCCGCCCGCATCGAGGAGAACAAGCCAAGCGTCCGGCCACCCGCCGCCTCGATCAGCTCCTGAAGCTCGGTCAGGTATTCGGGCGCCAGCCCGTCCCGCCCGGGCGGGGGCAGATGCCGCGCCACGTACAGGATTCCGCTGCGCCCGTGCGCGAAGGGCGAGCCGACGTCGAGGCCGTTCCACTCGCTGCCCATCGATCCTGGATCCAGACCCCACTGCTGGGCGAGAGGCGAGAACGACCCGCCGAGAGTCAGCGTGGCCGAGGTAAGCACCACGGTTCGTTCTGAGAAAAGTGACTCTGCCAATACCTCCCCGACTTCCAGCGGCGCGACGTGGAGCGCCGTGGGGCGCGACGTGTCCATGAAGTCGTCCGGCCGTTCCAGCCAGACAACCTCGTCGCGTTCGGCTAGCGGCAGGTCGAACGCGCTGGCCAGCCGGTCGGCGTCAACCACGATGTCCTCGACCGCCACCAGTGCCCCCTGCGCGGCGCCCAGCGTCGCGGGGTCGCCTTCGTCGGTCTTCGCGAGACCGCGCAGCTGCGCCGCGCAGGCGGCGGCCGCGTCGCGCAAGACAGTCAGCGACGCGCCGAGCGCGGGGTCGAGCTGGTCCATCCGGCCTGGGGGAGTGGTCGTCAGCAGCGGCCCGAGCGCCATGCCCGCCTCGGAAAGCCTGGCCGTCTCGGCCTCGCCGGCCAGCTTTCCGCACCGGCGCACCGCCGCCTCGACCGCCGTCGCGGACAACTCGCCGGTCGCCACCGACCTCACCCGGTCGACAAGCTCGTGCGCCTCGTCGACGACCACTAGGCGGTGTTCCGGCAGGATGCCGCCCTCGCCAAGCGTGTCGATCGCGAGCAAAGCATGGTTGGTCACGACCACATCGGCGTCGCCGGCGATCTTTCGCGCCCGCTCACTGAAACATTGGACTCCGAACGGGCAGCGGTGACTGCCCAGGCACTCCCGTGCTGTCACGGAGACTTGACGCCAAGCCTGGTCAGGCACTCCGGGGACAAGCTCGTCGCGGTCCCCGCTCGTGGTGCTCGCAGCCCACTGGTGCAGCCGTTTCACGTGCGCGCCAAGCGCGCTGGCCGGCTCGTACGACGCCTGCTCGAACAGCGCGTCCCGCGGATCTTCTGGCGCCTCGCTGCGCAGCCGGTTCAGGCACAGGTAGTTGCCCCGGCCCTTCAGGATCGCGAACACCGCGGTGCGGCCGAGCGGGCCGCGCAGCGCCTCGGTCAGCCGCGGCAGGTCGCGCTCGACGAGCTGGCGCTGCAGCGCGATCGTGGCCGTCGACACCACGACGGGGCCGCGTCGCTCCATGGCGAGCAGCAGCGCGGGTACCAGGTACGCGAGCGATTTGCCTGTGCCCGTGCCGGCCTGCACGGCGAGGTGCTCTCCGCCGGCCATGGCAGTCCAGACGGCTTGGGCCATCTGAGTCTGCCCGGACCGTTCGGAGCCCCCGATCGCGGCGACGGCCGCGGCGAGGAGCTCCTGTACGGTGGCGGGGGAATTGTCGGGCACGAGCGAGACGCTACCCTATGCTCGTGCCGATTTACGCACTTGACGACGACGAGCCGGACATCGATGAGCTCGCCTACGTGGCCCCCGATGCGGTTGTCATCGGGCGGGTGAAGATCGGGCCCGAGGCGTCCGTGTGGCCAGGCGCGGTACTGCGCGGCGACCACGGCACGATCACCGTGGGCGCGCGGACATCGGTGCAGGACGGCACGATCGTCCATGTCTCCAAGCGCGCCGCGACGGTAATCGGCGCGGACTGCGTGGTCGGGCATAACGCGCACCTGGAAGGCTGCGTGGTCGAGGACGGGTGCCTGATCGGCTCCGGGTCCGTCGTGCTGAACCGGGTCGTCGTCGGCGCGGGCTCGATCGTGGCCGCGGCCGCGCTCGTGCCTGAGGGCTTCGTCGTGCCGCCCGGGTCGCTGGTCGCGGGCGTGCCCGCCACGATCAAGCGCGGCGGTGTCGACACCACGTGGACACAGCGCGCGGTCAGGACCTATATCGAGACCGCCCGCCACCACCGCAAGGGCCTGCGCCGCCTGAGCTAGGGGCGGCCTGAGCTAGCGCGCCGCCGGCCTGCTCCGGTCTGAGCCGTGGTGTGCGGAAATGATTGGGAAACTCCCCAAATCACCCCAGCGGGCTCGCGGTCGCGCCTTCATCGTCACGGTCGGGCGCGAGCAGGCGTTCGAGAACGACGACCTCCGTCTTGTCGAGCTCGTCGGTGATCTCCAGCCTGGGGGTGCGCTGGCGCAGCAACTCAAGGTTGCGCTGTGCCTCCCGCAACTGCTCGCGCAGCCGCACGTTCTCTGCCGTGAGCGTGCCATGCCTGGTCCAGGCGGTGACGAGTTCCTGCTCAAGGCCGGCGACGGTCTGCTCGAGGTCGGTGGGCGTGGCGGCGAGCCGGCGGACAACCTGGATGAGAAGCCGGCGGGCAAGCTCGTCGTAGTCGAACCCCGCGACGCTGGCGGGCGATGCCAGCGCCTGGTCCGCGCCAATGGCCGTCATGCCGTCCGCGGCGATTCCGAAGGCCTGCGCCGCGCCGGCGTCCTCGGCTGCTGCCCGCGCGCGTCCGCCGACGGCGGCTGCGGCCGTGGCCGCCGTGGCGGCGGTGGTGCCGTCAGCCAGCGTGATGCGGTAGGTCCGCTTCCCGCGCACCTCGCGCACGATCAGGCCGTCACGTTCCATGCCGGACAGCAGCTGCGCGAACGCGACGCTAGAACCCGGATAGCTGACCGCCTCGGCGAGCCTGGTGCTGGCCATGCCCGCGGGGTCGATGATCTCGTTGGCCGAAGCCAGATGAGCGATGATCCTGTCCCTGGTGCCGACGGCACGCCGTCGTCCTGCCGTCCTTTTCGTGCCGGCGCGCGGCGTCCTCGACCCTGCCATTGGCTCCCCCACCTTGGCTCTCCGTAGGCTAGGCCTACGCTATGCAATCATGCTCGTGACCCGGTCTTAACTCATGATAGTACGGCCTGACCTGCGCAGACCCCCGCTGCGACTATTACTCTCACGGCATGAGAATCCCTACACCTGCGTAATCGCAGAACGCCGGAACGTTATCATTTCGAGCTTTCAGATGATAGGCGGTCCGGGTATCACCAAAATGCGGCCTCCGGTGGCCCTGCCGCGCCTGTCTGCCGGGTGCTCCCGAGCCCAGCTACCATACGTTCAAGTGCGTGCTCCACCGCCGGACTGCGCGGCACCGGTGCGACGGCGCGCAAGGCACGGCGTCCGTAGGAAACCAGAGGCGACAGCGACCATGACCTCAAGGCTGGCTGGTGGCAGCGCCCGCCAGGCGGCGGGGTAGGGCATCGTGGACCTCGACATCAGCCTTGACTACGGGCTCACGCTGCTGGCGGCGCTGATGATCGGGACGGGGTTCGTCCTGCAGCAGCACGCGGCCGAACGGGAACCGGAGTCCCGCTTCCTGAGCCTGCGGCTGATGACGGACCTGCTGCGCAAGCCTCGCTGGCTCTGCGGGATCGTGTGCATGGTGCTCGGGCAGGTGCTCGCGGCGTGGTCGATCGGGCACCTGCAGCTGTCGTTCGTCGAGCCGTTGCTGACCATGAACCTGATTTTCGCGCTGGTGCTCGCGGTTCCGCTGTCGCGGCGATCGGTCAAGCTGTGGGAAGTGATCGGCGCCGCGGTGCTGTGCACAGGCGTCGCGCTGCTGTCGTCGTCGAGGTCCGCGAAACCGGTCGGTGAGTCGTTCGGCTCGGTGTCCCACTGGCCAGCCGCGGCGGCCATCGCGTTCATCGCGTTCGTCGCGGTGCAGGCGGGCCGCAACCGGTCGAGCCGGACCCGGGCCATGCTCACAGGAGTTGGCGCCGGACTCATTTTCGGCATCCAGGACGCGCTGACCAGGCAGACACTGCAGATCCTGCAGTCCAGCGGAAGCGGCGCCCTGTTCAGCACGTGGGCCCCGTACGCGCTGGTGGGCGCTGGCGCGACCGGCATCTGGCTGATGCAGAGCGCGTTCAACGCCGGCCCGCTGCAGGAATCGCTCCCCGCCATCTCGGCCGGGGAGCCGCTAGTGGGCATACTGCTCGGCATCATCGTGTTCGGCGACAGGATCCAGGTCACCCCGGGTTTGCTGGCGATCGAGGCGGGAGGGATCGCCGCGCTGATCGTTGGCGTGATCATGGTTGGCCGCGCGCCCGCGCTGTCGCAGTTGCGCTCCTGGTCGCCGCCCGGCATTCCGCACGCCATCACTGGCATGCTTCCCGGTCGCTTCGGGGACGGGCCGGACGCGGACGAGTCGCAGGCTGATGGGGCATCCCTGACAGGGCAGTCGCCGAACGGCAAGCAGCCAGAAGCTCAGGCGTCAAATGTGCAGCCAGCCGGCACGGATGCGCCGGCCGCTGGCTCACCGCGTCCTGACATAGCGCGGTTACGCGGCCGGTCTACTGCGCCCAGCCAAGCGTGTAGTCGACCAGGTCGCGCCGATCCGCACCGCGAACGGAGTTATAGAGCCGCTCATGTGCCGGGCCGAGCCGCGCTCGCGTCTGGGCCAGCCACTGCTCGCGGTAGGTCTTCTCCGGCACGAGCCACGAGGCTCCGCAGCCGCTTAGCTCAGCGTCGGCCAACCCGAACAGTCGTGCAGCCCGTTCCACGTGCCCGCTCGCCGCGGCGACGCACGCCAGGCCGAGAATGGCGAAGCTGCCGTCGCGGCGCAGGTTCTGCAGTTCGGCTAGCCGTACCGCTTCCGTGAACGCGCCGTGCGCATCGTCGAGATTGCCTTGGCGCAGGTGCACCCAGCCCAGGTTCACCCGGCTCATCGCGACGGGGGTGCCGAGTTCGCGGAAGATGCGCTGTGCGTGTTCCAGGTGATAGAGCGCTGTTTCCAGGTCGTCTTCGATCAGTGCGGTGTCCGCGAGGTTGTTGTGCGCCCACGCGGCGTGTACCCGGTCGCCGGAGCGGCTGGTCAGGTCGAGCATCTCGGTGAACACGGAATGCCGGGCCTGCGCGTCGATACCGAGCGCATAGGAGGTGAGGCATTCGCCTAGTAGGACAGGATCGCCGGTAGCCCTTGCGATAGCTATGGCTTCCATTCCGAACCTGGCGCTGTCTACCTGCTCGCCAGTCAGGCGCCCGGTCCAGGCGAGCCCGCGCAGGGCCGTCGCCATGGCTGAGGGGGCGTCGATCCGCCGGGCGATCTGGAGCACCTCGGCGTAGTGTGTGCGCGCCGCTTCGATGTCGCGATACTCGTCGGCCTGCCCGATCAGGTTGAGCACGCCGCAGCGAACCGCCAGGTCGACGTTCTCCCCGGCCACCTCCAGGCCGCGCGTCACGAAGCGCGCGCACTCGGCGAGGTGGCCTCTGTTATGCCAGTACCGGTCCAGGTGAACGATCATCCGCAGGGCGTCCTGCGCCCGGGCGGGTCGGGCGAGCAGGTGCTCGAGCGCGTTGACTATGTTCGCGTGATCCGCCTGCAGCGCGGTCAGCCAGCGGCCCTGTTCCCAGCCGGTAAGCTGCCCGGCCGCGCGCAGTGCGAGGTCGGCGAAGTACCGCGCATGGCGCTCGCGCAGCGCCGCGTCCGCGTCCGCGCCGTCCTCCGCGCCGATGCGGTCGGCGCAGTACTGCCTGATGGTCTCCAGCATCCGGTACCGGCGGGGTGCCCGGGGAGCCGTACCGTGACGTTCGCCCCTGTCGACCACGATCAGTGACCGCTCGGCTAGAGCGTCGACGATGTCAGCCGCGTCGCCCCCGCAGGTGACAGCGGCGGCGGCTTCCAGGGTGAACCCGCCGGCGAACACCGAAAGCCGCCTGAGCGCGGAGCACATCGTCGGGGAAAGCAGGTCGTAGCTCCAGCCGATCGTCGCGTCGAGAGTCTGCTGCCGGCGGTGCCCGGTGCGCGACCGCAGCAGCGACATCCCTACGCGGTCGGACAGCATGCTCGCCAGCTCGGTCAGGCCAAGCCGGGCGGCGGGCGACGCGGCGAGCTCGATGGCCAGCGGCAGCCCTTCAAGCGTGGCGGTTATCTGCGCGATGGTCCGCAGATCGGGTGGAACGTCGTCGTGCGGTTGGGGCATGCGATCGACGAACAGCCGGACCGCGTCGTATGTGGCGAGCTCGGCGTCGGCGTGCCTGTGCTGGTCTGCGGGGAACGCGATCGGCGGAGTCTCCCACACGTTCTCGCCGGGCAGTCCAAGCGGCTGCCGGCTCGTGGCCAGCACCCGTACTCCCGCAGCGCTCTCAAGGACGGTTTCCACCGTGGTGGCGACCGTGTCGACGAGGTGCTCGCAGTTGTCCATGACCAGCACGCTCCGCATCCCGCTTGTGCGATCGAGCAGCTGCCGCAGCACGGGCTCGCCGGGCGCCAGGTGGATGCCGAGAGCCGCGGCGATCGCACCGGGGACCCCGACCGGGTCGCCTAGTTCGGCGAGGTCGACGAACCATGTCCCGTCCCGGTACTCGTCGGTAAGCGAAGTGGCGACCTCGATCGCGAGGCGGGTCTTGCCCGCGCCGCCGGGTCCGGTGATCGTGACAAGCCGGTGCCGCCCGATCAGCTTGGTCAGCTCAGCCAGTTCGGCCTCCCTGCCGACGAAGCTTGCCACTGGCGCGGGCATGGCGCCTCGCGTGATCGTGACGGAGTCGAAGTCCGCCGGTTCCGCCGACTGCGCCGCAGGCCCGGGCTGCGCGGGCGACTGCGGCGAGCGGACAGCTCCGGCCAGGCCCGGGTCGTCGGATAGCACTCTGGCATGCAGCTCGCGCAGTTCCGGCCCTGGGTCCAGGCCCAGCTCCCCGGCTAGGATCTGCCGGGTCCTGGCGAAGACGGCCAGTGCCTCACCGCGCCGCCCGCACCGCCACAACGTCACCATCAGCTGTCCGGCCAGTCGCTCCCGCAGCGGATACTGCCCGACAAGCGTCGTCAGTTCCGCGACAAGCTCACCATGCCGTCCCAGGGCAAGGTCGCAGTCCAGCCTGTCCTCGACCACACTCGCGCGTGCCTCTTCGAGGCTCGCGGCCTCGCCGGCCAGCCGGCCGGAGAACGGTGCGACGTCGTAAAGCGCCGCGCCGCGCCACAGGGACAAGGCCTCGCGGAACAGCGCGGCGGCATTCCCCATGTCGCCGACCCGGACCGCCTCCCGGCCTTGGCCGCTGAGCAGCCTGAACTGCTGCACGTCAAGACCGCCGGGATCCAGCTCAAGGAGATAACCGTCGCCTGAGCGGACCAGCCGCGACGCACCGCGTCCCGGTTCGGTTTCTTCCAAGAGCCGCCGCAGCGCCCAGATCCGCGAGTACAGGTTCTTCTCGCGCCCCGGCGACCACTCTTCGCCCCACAGCCCGTCAATGAGCGTCGGGACGCTTATCGCCTGGCCTCCCGCAACCCCCAGCAACCCGACGAGCACCCGCAGCATCTGCTGCCCGACCGGTGACATCCCGCCACGTTCAATGCCGATAACCACAGGTCCGAGCAGCCCAACAGACAGCCCGGCAGCGGCCCGCTCACCCCGCCAGCCCATTACTGGATAGTAAGGAAACTATTGCTTTAGCGACAGATTCAGACTTACTAAGAACTGGTTCACTCACGAGAGGACCCCGGCTGGGGGACCGTCTCCCGGGGGATCTCCGGCTGCGGGGCAGCCAGCCGCCCTGCCGGGTCCGGCCAGCCGCCCTTGGCGCCGGACGCGGCCCATCCCCGGACGCTCGCGCCGCGACTGCCGCCCTTGACGAGGTTCTCGAGCGCGCTGCCGAGGCCGCCCTCGTTGGTGATCAGCCGCCAGACCGTGACGATCATCGTCGGCAGCGCCCAGAAGTCGCCGCACACCCACAAGATCGCGGCGCCGATCTGCTGGTCCGCGAACGGCGGCAGCGACACCCCCGGCACATGGTCGTACACCGAGTACACCGAATGATTCGCGAAGATGCTCAGGGACATCGCGATCATGATCATCATGACGTTCGTGGCGAGCAGCGCCGCCGCGCGGCCAAGCAGCGGCAGCTGGCTGCGGAACGGCGGTGACGGGAGGAACTGCAGCCAGAAGAGCACGCCGGCGGCGAAGAAACTCCCGTGCATCAGCCAGATGTGCACCGCGGAGTTGTCCTGGGACAGGTTGAAAAGCGCCGGGATGTGCCATCCCACCATGACGAGGTTGAAGCAGGTCACCGCGACCCACGGCCGCAGGAAGAACCCGCCGAGCCAGCGCAGCGGCCGCGACCAGCCGCCCGTCATCACGCCTCGCGTCACCGACCGGCCGGACCTGCCCGGCAGCGCGTCAAGCAGTGGCTGCCACGGCGCGCCCGCGACGATCAGTGACGGGGCGGCGAACATCAGCAGCAAGTGCTGCACCATGTGGACCAGGAAGTAGGAGTCCGCCCAGTAGTCAAGCGGCGACTCGACCGCGATCAGCAGCACCGCTAGACCGGAGTAGAACCACAGGGACCGCACCCGGCGTTCCCTGGTCCGCTCTGGCCGGGACCTGCCCGCCAGCCTCCGCAGCCCGATCTCGTGCCACGTCACGACGATGATCGCGAGGATCAGGAACGGGTCGAACGACCAGTTGTCCAGGATGTAATGCATGGGGGGTTACCTAACTGGACGAGCCGTACTGCACCGGCACGCCGATCGACTGGAATTTGGCCCAAACGTTAGCGGCCCCGGCAAGCCGCCACACTGTCATCGTGTTTCCCGAAACTGCTAGCGCGTCCATCGCGCCGTCTGACCCGCCTGCCAGCACGGCGGTCCCTGGCGGTACAAGCGGCAGCGAGCGCCACTGCTGCCCCGGCCCGCCGATGGCCGCCGCCTGGCGTCCCGGCAGGAGCACCCACGCCCCGCCGGAGCCGTAGCTTCCCGCGGCTCGCACGCCGCCGCCCGCGACCGCGAGCGCCGCCGAGGCCTGCCAGCCCGACGGGGTGTCCCGCGCCGCGTACAACCGCGTCCCGCTCGCAACGAGCACGACGCCCGGCATCATCCGCACCAGTTGTCCGGACACTGGCAGGCTGACCCGCTGCCACCCGCCGGCGGAGTAGGCGAACACGCCGGTGCCCGCCGCACCGCAGCCTCCCGCCGCGAGCACTTCTCCTTCATTTATCCCGAACGAAACGTCGGTGACTGCCCGCAGCCCGCACGCCCGCCCGGCCGGGGAGCCAGCGAGGGCGCCCGGTCCGGCAAGCGTCCGCCAACTGCTCCCAGAATCTGAGCTGGCGAGGATCGTGCCGTCGCCCAGCAGCGCGAGCAGTCGGCTGCCGGAGGCGGCAAGCGCGCCCGGCGTCGCCGCGATACGCGCGTCGATCAGGCCCGTCTTCCACTGGGCGCCGCCGTCCGTGCTGGTCGCCAGCGGGGAGAACGTCAGTTCCTGGTTCGGCCGGACCGCCACGACGAGTGCGCCGGCGGTGCCGGCCGCGACCAGGCCGCCATTGTCGGCGACCCCCTGCGGGGTGACGAGCCGCCAGTCAGGCGACGCGGCGGCGCGGACGAAGACCTCCCAGAAGGCCGGGTTGGCCGCCATCGGCAGGACAGCCCAGCTGTCCCCGGCGGTTTCAAGCGAGGTGGCGAGCGACGTGGCCGCCGCGGTCGCCTGGCCCGGGCCAGGCGACGCGGCGGGCCCAGCGGACCCGCACCCGGCCAGCGCGCCGACGGCCGCGCACGCGATCGCGAGCGCTCCGGCGCGTTTCACTGGCCGGCGCCGATCGCCTGGCGGGCCGCGTCGGCGAGCAGGCTGGCGAACGAGGATTTCGTGGACGGCGTTCCCGGGCCGGGGTCGTCGCTCATCTCCTGCCGGATCACGCCGGTGGCGCTGATCACGTAGGCGATGTCGTTGTGCGCGGACATGGCGCCCGCGGGCAGGTTCTGGACCTGGATCCCGTAGTGCTGCCACACCGCCTGCAGCTGGCTCAGCGATCCGGTCAGGTACAGCCAGTTGGGCACCTGGTCCAGGCCCTCCTGGCGGGTGAACGCCGCGGTGAAGGCCGTGGACAGGTAGGTGGGGTTCGCGACGACCGCGACGAGGTCCACCTGGCTGGCCTTCGCGCCGAGCAGCGTGTCCGCGGCGCGCATCTCCTGGGCGATGATCGGGCAGTCGGTGGTGCACACCGGGTCGAGGAAGGTCAGCAGCACGACCTTGCCGCGCAAGCTGGCGAGGGAGATCTGGCGGCCCGCCTGGCTGGTCAGCGTGAAGCCCGGCGCGGGCGTGTTCATCGGACCTGAGGATCCCGCCAGCGCCTGGGCGATGATCGGGTCCGCGTTCCTGTTCGCCGAGGCGAACGCCATCGGCGCCGCGCCGACCACAATCACCCCCACCGCGCCGAGCGCCGCCACCGACCGCCCGCTCAGCGCCGCGATCCAATCGCGCGCCGCGGCGACTCGCGACGGTACCCGCGTGGCATGCTCCGGTGCCGCCGCCGCCGGCGCGGTTGCGAGTGCTGACTGCGGGGCGGGGGTCAGCCCGAGGTAGCCCGCGATGAGCAGCAAGATCAGCGGGATCATGCTGTTGGGGTCGGTGCCCAGGCCGCCAAGGAAGCCAAGGTCCTCCACGAGCACCCAGTCGGCCAGGCAGAACACCGTGGCCGCGACGACCGCGATCAGGGCCAGCCGCGTGTCACCGCGCAGCGCGCCGGCAGCCAGACCAGCGCCGAGAGCGGCGAGCGCGATGACCGCGAACAGGTTCACCGCGAACCCGTGCGCGGCCGTGAAGTTCCCGAACCCGGAGACAAGCACGGAAAGCGCGTGCGGCTGCTGCGTGCCCGCCATCGTCTGGATCATGTCGGCGAGTGCGGACGGCTTGCCGTCCGCGGTGCCCTGCCAGAAGCCCCGTCCCGGCCAGGCCTGCAGCAGGGCCATCCCGGCGAGGAAGACGCCCGCGCCGCCGAGCAGCAGCCGGCCGGGGCGCGCCGTCTGCCACGCGCGCTCGGGCAGCGCGATCAAGAGCCCGGCGACCACGTAGAAGGCCGCGGCACCTGGGGCGCCGAACAGCACGGTCAGGCCGGCGCCGAAGATCCCGCCGAACGCCTCGCCGAACACCCAGACGATCAGCCCCCAGACCGCGCCGGCCAGACCGGCCAGCCGTGACGGCCAGCCGCGCACCCCGAAGATCAGCCACATCCCGATCCCGACCTGGATCCAGACCGCCGAGGCCCCGGCCTGGACGGGGTGATAGGACCAAGCCGATCCGCCCCAGTTCACCAGGTGCTGCACCCAGGCCGGCGAACTCTCGGCGGCCGGCGCCACGACCTGGGACGGCAGGCCGGCGGCCATCTGCGGCTGCGCCTGCAAGATGCCGTCGAACAGCCACAGGGCGCCGAACCCGACCCGCAGCAGGCGGCGCGCCAGCGGCTCGTGCCAGGCGGCGGCGAACACCGCCGTCGCCTGCGTGCGCGCGGTCACCCAGCCTCGCGTCGCCCCCCAGCAGAGCAGCAGGAGCAGGAAGATGATCCCGACGATCGCCCACTGGTGGAACAGGGCCGAACGGAACGCCGCCACGATGATCGGGTTCGCCGGGTTCAGCCCCGAGTTCATGCCGGGCACGCGAATCAGTTCCTTTCTGAGCTGGGTGAATCCACCGTACTCAGCAGTTCGCCCGCGCCGGGATGGGCGCGGGCGAAGATGAGCGCAATGTAATTGAAGGCGGTGGCCGTCCCGTGGCAGCCTCAGGCGGCGGTCTTGGGCTTGCCGAGCCCCCAGACGGCGGCCGCGAACAGCGTGAGGCAGAACAGCAGGAACGTGATGATGTGCACACCGGTGCAGTACTCGCAGATGTCCTGGATCTGGTACAGCTCGGCGTAGATCAGGTACATCACGAACCCCATGCCGGTGATCATCGCGACGAGCCGCAGCAGGCCGACGGAAACGCGCAGCCGGCCGACCTTGAGTGTCTGCATCCGCCACGCCCACGGGGTCATGATCGCGACCACGAAGACGTAGAAGGCCAGGCCGAGTATGGCGACGGGCAGCACCCCGAAGACCATGGACTCCGGGCTGGTGATGACCGCGGTGCAGTTGAACGTGCTGCCGCCCTTGCCGGTGGCGCAGCCGGCCAGGTGGTTCCCGTTGAAGTGCGCCCACGTCTCGTAGATGGACACGGCGAGCCCGAGGAGGGCGAGCACCAGCGACGTGAGCTGCAGCCACAGCGGCGGCCCGTACCGCCGCTCGGGCTCCGGCTCCACCACGACCGGCTGCTGCCGCACGGCGGTCTTGGCCGCCGGTGTCGGCGCAGGCGCCGGCGCCGGGCGGGCCGGCTTGGCTGGGCTGGTCGGCGTGGCGCGAGCGCCCGGCGCGGCCGGGCGCACGGCGGGACGGGTCCGGGGGCGCGCCTTGGAACTTGCCATCGGGTTCGGTCTCCAGTGCTGTGGTCGCGGCCGGTCGCTGCTCAGTCTACTGCCGGTTACCGCAGGTGAAACGGGCTAGGCGTCCGGATTTGCGAAGTTCTTCTCTAGGGCCTGGATCGCCGGGGTGCAGGCGGTGCTCGGCTGGTTGTTGGTGAGCGCGCAGATTCCCGCGGTCAGGTAGTTCGCCGAGGAGTCCGCGCCCTGGGCGATCGCCGACGTGGGCTGGGACAGCGCCGCCGCGATCTGGGTCCAGTTCTTGTTCTGCAGCAACTGCGGGCCGTACGGGTTCATGTTGCCGACCTCGACGTACTTGTTGCCGATGTCGATGAACGGGATCGCGCCGCCCTCGCCAAGGCTCGGGTTCCCCGGGTCGTACTGGTTCATCAGGGTGTTCTCCGCGGCCGTCGGGTTGTCCAGCGTGACGTAGGGGGTATTGGTGTTCGCGGAGTTCCCCTGACGCTCGTTCGACAGCGTCTCAACCGGGGTGAAGGCGATGTACTTGCTCGTGTACGACGAGCCGTGGAACGTCCAGGTGGGCGTGTTCGCGAACGAGTCGGTGCTGGACGAGTGGACGGTCGACAGGCCGGTGAACGTGCCGAAGCGGCTTAGCGCGACGATCATCGACCAGCGTTCGGCGGCGCAGAACGGGCAGTACTCGGCGCCGATGTACAGCACCTCGGGCTTGCCGCCAGAGGTCAGCGGGTTGCCCTTGACGGAGGCGAAGTAGCCGCTGCCTCCCGCGCTGGCGGTCGGGACCTTGCTGTTCGAGATGAAGTCGGAGCTGCTTATGTTGCCGCCGCCGACCTTGTCGAGCGCGCTCTGCGGCACCCCCGTTACTGCTTTAGTCAGCGTGGCGAGCGCCGCGCCGGTCGGGCCGTTGCTGGCAGCCGGGGCCTGGCTGCTCTTGCTGTTCTCCTTGATCAGCACGAACGCGAGCACCACGATGACGACGGCGATGATGGACCCGCCCGCCAGGTAGATCCGCTTGCGCTGCTCGGCGCGGCGCGCCGCCTCCCGCTGCGCCGCTACCCGCATGCGACGGTCGGGAGCCGTCTTGGTCCTGCTCGCTTTGCCCATGGGCACATCGTAGAGGGATTTGCGAGCGTTATGGCCTATCCCAGCCTGAGAGGAACCTCTGGGAAGCCTGAATGGAACCTGACGTAGACCGGGCCGCGACCTAGCGGAGCTGCCCCTGCAGCGACGTGACCGCCGGGGTGCACGCGGAGGCCGGCTGGCCGCCGGTGAGCGTGCAGATCGCGGCGGTCATGTAATTAGCCGCGCCGAGCACCGACTTGGCCACCGGGCTGTTCGGGTTGTGCAGGTCGTCGGCGATCTGGCTCCAGGTGAGCCCGGCGAGCACGCCCGGGTCGTAGCTGGCGCCGACGCTCGTGTACTTGTTGCCGAAGTCGAGGAAGGGGATCGTGCCCGCCGAGTTGTACATGGCTATCACGGACTGCTGCTGCGCGGTCGGCGTCTGCAGCGTGGTGTACCCGCCGGTGCTCGGGTCGGGCACGTTGGTGTTCGTCTCGACCGGCGTGAACGTCAGGTACTTACTCGAGAACGTCGAGTTCACGAACGTCCAGGTTGCGGTGTCCGGGAACGGCTCGGGCTGCCCGGCGCCGTTCTTGGCGGCCGAGTGCGTGGCGGCCAGCCCGCTGAACGTGCCGAACCTGCTGAGCGCCACGACCATGCTCCACCGCTCGGCCGCGCAGTACGGGCAGTACTCGGCGCCGAAATACAGCATCTCCGGCTTGCCGCCGCTGGTCAGCGGCGTCCCGGTGACCGGCGTCGGATGGCCATTGGCCGCCCCGGCGCCCACCTTGTCGAGGACGGCGGCGGGAACGGTGGTCGTCGTGTGGACCACCTGGGCGAGTGCTGCCCCGGTGGGCGGTGTCGGCCCGCCGGCGGAACCGCTGTTGTTCGAGGAGTTGCCGTGCGCAAGGACCAGCACGAGCACGACCGCCACGACCGCGATGATCGCGCCGCCCGCGATCAGCAGCCGGTTCCGCCGCTGCGCGCGCTGCGCCGCGGCACGCTGCGCCGCGACCCTCTCGCGCCTTCCCCCCGGTTGCTGGTTGGCCGCGCCCGTCCTGCTCATGGTCGGCCAGCCTCCCCCCGTCACCGCTATGCGCACCTGATCGCGATTACCGATGGTTCGCGATCGGGTGCGCATAGTAACGATCATGAACGCCACCCATCGTAAGCCCTGGTCCGGGGGGTACGTGGAGAGCGGGTCTGAACGCCGACCCTCACGACAGGAGTGAGGGGGGTGCCGTGAGGGCCGGCCGTTCGGGGCGGGACGCTGGGGGGGAACGTCCCGCTCCAGTCCGGCGCGAGAGCGCCCGATAGGGGCTCTGCGCGGCGGACAGACACGATCACCCATCGGACGGCGCGAGGTCGCTGCCCTCCGACCGGTGATTACACACTCAGTGATAATCGTTCTATCTCTATGTGATCTAGATTTTTTCTACATGGGAATCGTGAAGTGGGGTAATCTCCTTACCTGACCTGTACCGTCTGACAGCGCCGGGTCGCAGGGAGTGCAAGGCGCAGGGTGAGGGGGGCGGCGGGGCCGTGGTGCCGCTGCGGGTGGGCGTACTGGGACCGGTGACGACGTGGCGCGGCGAGCGCGAGGTCACGGCGGGCCAGCCAAGGCAACTCGCGGTGCTTGGCGTGCTCGCCACGCGGGCGAACCGCGTGGTGTCGCGCGGCGAGCTTGTTGACGCGGTCTGGGGCGACCAGTCACCGGTCAGCGCCGAGGGTGGCATCTACACCTACATCGCGGGGCTGCGGCGCGTCCTCGAACCGGACCGGCCGCGCCGCGACCCGTACAGCCCGCGGCGCGAGCCAGCCCGCACGCTCGTGTCCGCGGGCGGCGGCTACATGCTCAGGCTTGATCCCGGCGCCCTCGACGCCGACCGCTTCGAGCAGTCCCTCGGCCGGGTCCGCGGCCTGCGTGCCGTCGGTGACCTCGGCGGCGCCGCGCGAGCGGTCGACGAGGCGCTGGCACTGTGGCGCGGGCTCGCGTTCGCCGGGGTGCCAGGTCCGTTCGCGGAGGCCGAACGGCAGCGGCTCGGTGAGCTTCGCACCGGGGCGACCGAAGAGCGCGCTGACTTGCTGCTGGCCCAGGGCCGTGCCGCCGAGGCCGTGCCGGAACTGGCCGCGCTCGCGGCCGAGCACCCGCTGCGCGAGCGCGCCCGCGGCCTGCTGATGGTCGCGCTGTACCGCTGCGGCAGGCAGGCCGAGGCACTACAGGTATTCCACGACGTCAGGGACCGGCTCGCCGAGGACCTTGGCATCGACCCCAGCGCCGAGCTCGCCCATATCCACCAGCAGGTCCTGGCCATGGACCCGGCGCTAGACGGCCCTGGCAAGCTGCCGGCCGCCCTCGCCGCCCACCTGACGCTGTCCGCCCCCGCGGTTCGCGTCGGCCAGCCCCGCGCCCTCGACCTGGGGGATCTGGCCGCCCCCTCACCGGCGCAAGTGCCGCCGGAGACCGCCGGGTTCGCCGGCCGGGTGGCGGAGCTTGACTGGCTGCACGCCATGCTGCCCTCCACCGCGACCCCCGCCACCGCCCACCCCACCGCGGGGGCCGCCAATTGCGCCGTGCCAGGCGAATCCGCGGTGGCCGTCGTCAC
>Ga0126381_100002409_pt1 | contig 20197 bp, 18 predicted proteins | sample PanSoiMetPlot_28_FD_96465 | JGI IMG/M metagenome (GOLD analysis project Ga0126381, IMG submission 96465) | Tropical forest soil microbial communities from Panama - MetaG Plot_28 | ecosystem: Environmental > Terrestrial > Soil > Tropical forest > Bulk soil | place: Panama | collected 2016-02-17
CGCAATTCGCTCGATGCGCTTATTCGTGAACACAGCTACTCGACCGACACCGTTCGCAAGCTCTTTCGCTCCAACTCGCTCGGCGGCGGACTGGCTCCAGTCGGTACGCTGGCCGACTTTCTCGAAGTTACTGGTCAGCATGAGAACGTTGTCGACGAATTTCTGCGCGATGAGCTGAATTACATCGTCGTCAAGAGCTGGGACGCAGCTCACGAGGGCATGCGCCTGCTCAAGACCGACGTAGATGGCCGCGCAACCTTCCTTGTCCACCCTGAGGATGCGCAGGCGAAGTTCTCCTTCGCGGGTGATCACACGAACGGACACTACGAGCAGCAGCAGGGTGTCGTGCCGCTCAAGAACTGCATCCGTGTGCTCGACGGCTTCGGAAAATCGCTCGAAGTCATTCTGCCCAAGCTGCGCGATGGATATGTCACGTCTGACAGCGAAACAGCACGTGACCTCGCGCTGGAAAATCCGAACGCATTCTTCCTGGCCCCATCCGGAGAGTGCTTCCACAACGTCACCGTAACCGGTGGCAAACCCAGCGCAGCTGGCCCGCTGGCCTTGAAGCGTGAGCTTCGCGAGACGCAGCAGAAACTTGAAGCAGTCGAGAAAGAGCTAGGGCAGGCAGACATTGCTGCCGTTTCTCTTTCACGCGACCTTGCCGAACTAACGAAGCAGCTCGATCTGAAAACAGAAGAGCGCCGCAACGCAGAGCGCGAGAGCGCCAACCAGAGCGCTGCCCTGCGCCAGATGGATTCCGAAGTGCAACGCCTTGAACGCCGCATGCAGGAATGGAACCTGCAGAGCGAGCGCAATAAAGACCAGCGCAACGCTAAGCAAGGTTTCATCGAGCAGAAGCGCGAAGAGATTGCGAATCACGAGGCCGAGCATGCGGCAGCTGAGAAGTTGCTGGAAGAACTGCAGCAGCAGGTAGAGCAGTTACGCGGAACCCGTGAGGCCGCACAGCAGGAAGCCGCGCAAATGTCCGCCGAGTTGGCGGGACTCGAAGAACGCCGACGCGGTGCAGAAGCCGCCTTTGCTCGAATCGATCGCATGTACAGCGATCTAGAGCGACGCGTCGTACAGCTTGAGCAGCAACTAGCTGCTGCCAATACCGAACAGCACCAGCGTGCTCAGGAGAACGAACTACTTGCCGTACAACGTGAAGAACTGACACAAGTCCGCGAACAGGCGCTGCAGGAAGTTGCGCGCCTGAGCGAAGAAGCAAAGGCGCTTCGCGTCAGCCTCGCCGAAACCGAACAAAAGCTTAAGACGTTGCGCGCGGAAACCGATGCACTGCGCGAAACGCGCAGCCAACATAGCGCGAATGACGCAACGTTAACTGCCGATCTGAAGCACATGGAAGTGACCTGCCTCAACGATCTCGGCATCGAGGCAGTTGTCCTTCGTGAAGACACAGAGATCGCGCGGATCGAAGGCGAAGCTCTTGTACTCGAAGATGAGACCTGCCGAGGATTCAAGCAGAAGCTCGAATCGATGGGTCCGGTGAACATGATGGCGCTCGAGGAGTACAAAGAAACCGAGCAACGTCATCAGTTCCTCGAAACGCAACGCAAAGACCTGCTCGACTCGATTGAGAACACGCAGGCAACGATCAAGGAAATCGACGAGATCTCTCGCACAAAGTTCGATGAAGCATTTGTTCGCATCAACGAAAACTTTAGCGCGACATTCGCCAAGCTCTTCGGCGGCGGGCAAGCCTTCATGCGTCTCACCGACGAGGAGAACACCGCCGATAGCGGTGTAGACATCGTTGCTCAGCCGCCTGGCAAGAAGCTGCAGAATGTCTTCCTGCTCTCTGGTGGTGAGAAGGCGTTGACTGCTCTCTCATTGCTCATGGGCATCTTCCAGTACCAACCGAGCCCCTTCTGCGTGCTCGACGAAGTCGACGCTCCGCTTGACGAAACCAATGTTGGCCGTCTCGCAGATATGCTGCGTAGCATGTCAACTGATACGCAATTCGTCATGGTCACACACTCCAAGCGCATGATGACTGCCGCCGATATGATCTACGGCGTCACCATGCAAGAACCAGGGGTGTCGAAAATCGTAAGCGTGCGCATGAGTGGGCAGGAACAAACACGAGAGCCACGTCGAGCCACCGCATAAAGCATCTGATCATCTCGCGGCATTAGAAAAACCCGTGAGCTGCAATAACTATTTGTTTCATGCAGGTCACTTTTTTCTTGATTCGACTCTTCCCTATTGACAGCGATGGAGTGTCCATGACAGGACGTTACATTGTTACATTTTTCGCGCCTCTGCGATACGTTGACAAACTTTTCTGGCGGAAGCAGAATCAATTTTCAGCCTCTCTACGAAAGGTACGAACCCCTTGCCAGCTCTTCTTGAAACCGAAATCGGCGATCTCGTTTTGCATGCGCGCGGCAAAGTCCGCGACTTGTATTCGATCGGCGAGTTCTTATTACTGGTGGCAACGGACCGCATCTCCGCGTTCGATCACGTACTAGCGACAGGGATCCCTGGCAAAGGGAAAGTTCTTACGCAGATCTCCCTCTTTTGGTTCGATTTTCTGAACGACATCGTCCCGAATCACCTGATCACAGCCGATGTAAACGAGTATCCAGACGAACTGCGAGAATACACTGACGAACTGCGCGGCCGTTCGATGCTTGTAAAACGGGCACAAATGTTTCCCGCCGAATGCGTGGTGCGCGGCTATCTCTCCGGCTCGGGTTGGAAAGACTATCAGGCAACAGGTGCGGTCTGTGGCATTCCGTTGCCAAAAGGTCTGCGCGAATCTGACAGGCTTCCGGAACCGATTTTTACGCCGGCAACCAAAAGTCCGCACGGCAAGCACGATGAAAATATTTCTTTCGATCAAATGGTTGCGCTCGTCGGGAAAAAATCCGCAGAAACTTTGCGCGATTTGAGTCTTGCTATTTATCGCAAAGCATCGGATCATGCGGAGAATTGTGGCCTGATCCTCGCCGACACGAAATTTGAATTTGGAACGACAGCGGAAGGCATCATACTTGCCGACGAAGTTTTAACGCCTGACTCATCGCGGTTCTGGCCGCGAGACCAGTATTCACCTGGTGGCGCGCAGCCTTCGTTCGATAAGCAGTATGTGCGTGATTATCTTGAGAGTATTCGCTGGAACAAACAAGCCCCTGCGCCAGGTCTGCCCGACAATATTGTGAGAAAGACGCAGGAAAAATATTTACAGGCATACGAATTACTTACTGGGAAATCACTGTCACTGTAAGAAGTACGAGGTAACTGACTGGGCATGGCACTGATAGATTGGGCGATCGTAATTATTTTGATCGTTTCTGTACTAAGTGCAGCCAAACATGGGTTTTTCGTAGAAGCTTTTTCGCTGGCGGGAGTGGTACTTGGATTGCTCCTCGCCAGTTGGAATTATCAGAAACTTCTCCCGTGGATCGACCGCTGGGTACATTCACCGGGAGTAGCCGAGGCAATCGCATTTATCGCAATTGCGATTGCCGTGATGGTAATTGCAGGGCTTGCAGGACGGTTGATTCGCTGGTCTGTTCGCTCAATTGGGCTGGGGTGGGCCGACCGTTTTATCGGCGCTATCTTCGGCTTGTTAAAAGGCTGTGTGCTGGTGACGTTGGGTATCATGGCAATTGCTGCCTTCCTTCCCCACAACACATGGCTTGAACGATCGAAATTTGCGCCGTATTTTTTATCGGTGGCACATGAAGCATCCGTGATGACTCCCGCAGAACTTGGCGGGCGAATACGAGAAGGGGTTAAGACAATTCGAGACGCGCAGCCGGACTGGCTAAAGCCGAATGCGGCAGTCACCTCAGGGCCCTGGCAACACAATCAAAAGAAGCCGGAAACATATCCGGCGTGAGAGAGAGGTTTTTGTGAAACGCGAACTGGAAACCCTTGTAGCAGCGATGCATGCAGGCGGTATTACCTATGCTGAAGCTGTGCGCGAATTCAAGCGCCGTTACCTACTTACCGTTCTTGCACACAACAAGGGAAACCAGTGTAAGGCCGCCAAAGAACTTGGCGTGCATCGCAATACGCTCAGCCGCATTATTGCCGAACTCGACATTGATCCAGCGCAGGTTCGCAATGGGCTCAAGCGCCCGCCACGCAGTGAGCGTCCTGTATTTGAGATAAAGCAAGTCGTGCGCTAACACCAACCCCACTCGCGGGAGCCATGGTCTCTGCTTTACTCTTAAAGAGAGACCATGGAAAGGCGAACAAGCCGGTGAGTTCCACCACAATTGATACAGTTTTAGCGCAGGCAGCTGAGACTCGCCCACGCGTATACATTCAAGATCGTTTTCACTGGGACCAACAGGATGCCTATCTCTTTGATATTGACGGCACCCTTCTGCGGAGCCGCGATCGGATTCACTACGAATCCTTCTTTGAGAGTGTGCGTACAGTCATGGGCCGCGAGTTGGTGCTGGAAGGTGTAACCCTCAGCGGCAATACTGATCCCGGCATCCTTTATGACGCCTTTCGACTTGCAGAGCTTGATCCGGAGCACTGGCAGCCGATGCTCGCGGACGTTCTCGACCACATGCGCAAAGTGGTAGCCGCACAGCGCGATCAGATGAACCTTGTCAAGATGCCGGGCGTCGATGAGATGTTAGCCTACCTGCAAAGCAAAGGCGCCGCATTAGGGATCGGGACAGGCAACCTGGAATCCATCGGATGGCTCAAGCTGGAGGTGCTTGGCGTTCGCCATTGGTTTGCCTTTGGCGGCTTCGCAGATAACTTTCCTGCTCGCGCTGGCATGATCGCTGACGCAGCAAAGCAGGCGCGCAATCTGCGTGGCGCTGACGCCACTGTCTGCGTTATCGGCGATACCCCATTCGATGTAGCAGCCGCCAAGGCCAACAACCTGCCGACAATCGCCGTAGCCACAGGTCACTACTCGTTCGACGATCTCATGCAGCATCATCCGGAAGTTTGCGTGAGCACACTCTCTGCACTTCGAGCTCAGGCGGCAAACACCGGCATATGATCTTTCGAACCAGCATGGCTTTGCTCATGTGCGCGACACTTGCCGCGTTCGCTCAGCATGCTCCTGCGCAATCCACACCAGTACCCGCGCCAGCCGAAAAGCCGGCATCAGACCATGAAAAGAGCCAGGCATCGAAGGCATTTCTTCAGGGTGCGAAAGCTCTTCAGAAAAATGACCTACGAGACGCAGAGAAACAATTCGAGCGAGCTACAAAGTTAGACCCGACCAATACCGATTACCGCACTGCATTAACGGTTGCGAAAGAGCACCTGCTCACGCAACTGGTACAGGACGCCAGCAAGGCGAGAATTGTGGGACACGATGATACAGCTCGTTCCCTGCTTGCTGAGGCTTACCTGATTGATCCGAACAACCTCGTTGTTCAACAACACATTAACGACCTTGCGCGCGACGCCACATCTCAAGATGCAGTACTGCTTCCATCCGCGGATGAGGCAGGAGCACCCGTGCAGCTGTCGCCGAAAGAAGGTAGACAAAACTTCCATATCCGCAGTGCGGCGAATGATGTTTTGCGCCAGGTACTTACAGCTTACGGCATATCTCCGACATTTGATCTTTCGGTGAGAAACCGCATCGTTCGTTTTGATGCAGACGATGTCAACTTTGCACAAGCAGCAACGATGCTGAAGCTGATCACCGGTACATTCTTTGTTCCGCTTGATGAAAAACGCGTGCTTGTTGCCTTGGACACGAAGGAGAATCGCGCCAACTTCCAGCGAGAAGTCATGGAGACCGTTTATCTCCCTGGCTTGACTGCGACTGAGATGAGCGATATGGGGAACATCGCACGCAATGTATTCGAAGCGCAACAAGCTACCATTCAGGCCGAAGCCCACACGCTTACCATCAGAGCGCCGCAGGACCGTCTGGCTGCCTTGAATCACACGCTTGTTGATCTGCTTGATGGCCGCAGCCAAGTCTTGTTGAACCTGCGTCTTTATCAAGTCGCACGAACTCGGATGGCCAATATCGGCGTGCAACTTCCGCAACAGTTCACTATCTTCAATGTGCCTACTGAAGTGAACCAGATCATCCAGGCAAATCAGGATGCCGTCAATCAAATCATCGCAGCAGGACTGGCTCCTGCAGGCGATGATATTGCGATCGTAGCTGTTCTCATAGCCACTGGCGTAGTTTCAGGCACCGTTTTCAATCAACCATTTGCTCTCTTCGGTGGTGGAATTACTCAGAGCGGCCTTGTGCTGAATCAGGGCGCTACGCTGAACCTGGCTCTCAATTCATCGGATACGCGCGTACTCGATCAGGTTCAGTTGCGCACCCAGGATCAGGAAGATGCGACAATTCGCAGCGGCACGCGGTATCCCATCATTACATCCACGTATTCCGGATTGACAGGAACGGCTCTCGGTATACCGGGCGTTTCGCAGGCAGGGATATCCAGTGCGCTGCAAAATCTTGGCATTAATTCGGCAGCGCTGCAAAGCAGCGTAAACCAGACGATTCCGCAGGTGCAATACGAAGACCTTGGCTTAACGCTGAAGGCAACACCACATATTCAACAAAACAAGGATGTGGCGTTAAAACTCGATTTGAAGATCGAGTCGCTGACTGGCCAGACGCTGAATGGCAATCCAATTCTCAACAGCCAGCAGTTCACCGGTGCAGTAACCCTGCTCCAAGGCGAAAGTGCACTCTTGGTAAGCAATCTCACTCGGCAACAAAGCGCTGCTGTCAGTGGCATTCCAGGACTCAGCGAGTTACCGGGATTTCAATCGACGACGAACAAAAATACCGATCTCGATGTGTCGAAATTGGTGATTCTCATCACTCCACAGATTGTGCGTCTAAGCCACACACATCCCGCAAGCCAGCTAGTGATGCTGCCAACGCATCCCTAAATGATACACCTCATCCTGACTAGATGAGGTGTACGGAAATCTACTTATCTTCCTTTGTCTGGAAAGCAACAATTTTCTGCAGCGTCTCGTAAGGTGCTGCGCCCATTGGGATGCCTCTGCCATTTATAAAAAGAGTCGGGGTCTCGTTCACATTTAGAGTCTGCGCGAGTTTCATCGAAGCTTCCACTGTCGCTTTAGCCTCAGGAGTCAGCGCGCATGAGCCGACCTTCGCAGGATCTGCACCAGCTTTTGTGGCAGCATCATTCAACGTGCTGTCGGATGTCTGTGGCGTAAGGCTTTCCTGACTTTGAAATACGAGGTCAGCAAATTTAAAGAACGTGTCATTCCCATTCAGTTTCGCAACGCACATGCTGTAGAGAGCAGCCTTCATCGCTTCAGAATGAATCGTTGGCAAAGGAAGGTTTTCGAAGATGAAATGCGCGTTGGGAAAATCCTGCAGCAATTTCTGGACGATTGGCTGCACCGCTTTACAATGCGGGCACTGGAAGTCTGCAAACTCGACAAGCAGCAGGTCTTTTGAAGCCGCGCCGCGCGAAGGACCGTTTGCCTCTGCCAGCAATATCTTGTGAGCCGCATCGAATGGACGCGCGCCAAAAGGCAGAACTTCATTTGAAATCAAGTGCTGGCCATCCGGAGTCGTGAAGAATTGCAAAGTCCCAATCTGCGGGTTGGTTTTCTGTGCGGCCAAAACCGTTACTTTGCTAACTCCAGGTGCAGCCGTCTTCTGGATTGCCTGAATCTGCCAGACACGATCCGGATCGTAGCCCCAGAACTCATGCAGAAATGCATTCACAGTGTCTTTGGTAGGGGTATCTACTGTAAAGTTTGCAGGGTCCACAGGAGGAAACTGCGGAGGTCCAGATGCAGGAGCTTGAGCCGGGGTTTGAGCTTGTGCTGTGGCACTGGGCGCCGAGGGCACCTCTTCTGTCTGGGCATGAAGCAGCGACGAATTAATCCCAGCAAGAGCAAGCGCAAAAAGAGTATTGCGAAGAGAAGCAAATTGTTGCATTGAATTCCTTTCTGCCGGAGCAGGGAGTCTTATCAGAGTCTAAACCTGGACCTTTACCGCAATCGGGAATCGCCGACCTGGGCCAAAGGCTTTCTTTGTCACTTTCAGTACCGGAGCAGCCTGTTGGCGTTTGTATTCGCTGCGCTCCACTAGCTTGACGACCTTGCGAACTAATCCGAGATCAATATGTCGTTTGACCGCGATTTCTTCCGGGGTTTCATAGCATTCCACATAAGCTTCAAGGATCGGATCGAGCACTTCATATGGCGGCAGCGAATCTGTATCTTTCTGCCCCGGTCGCAGTTCTGCCGACGGCGGTTTTTCCAGAATCGGCGATGGAATGCGCTCAGAGTCGCGATTCACAAAACGGCAAAGGGCATAGACGCGCGTTTTCACTACGTCGCCAATCACTGCTAGCGCGCCCACCATATCTCCATAGAGTGTGCAGTACCCGACGGACATCTCCGACTTGTTACCTGTCGTTAGCACCAGAGCATTGAACTTGTTCGACAGAGCCATCAGTAGATTTCCGCGAATGCGCGACTGAATATTTTCTTCCGTTATATCAGGCTGCAGACCAGCAAACAGCGGCTCAAGGGCCTTTCCGTATTGCGAAAACAAATCACTGATTGGAATAATCTCAAAGCGAATACCGAGATTCTCAGTCAGCTTACGGCTGTCTTCCACCGACCCAGTCGAAGAATATGGGCTAGGCATGCCAACGCCCGTTACATTTTCTTTTCCCAATGCATCGACCGCAATCGCTGCTACAAGAGCGGAGTCAATGCCCCCACTCAAGCCAACTAGTACTTTCGAAAAACCGCACTTTCGTACATAGTCGCGTGTTCCCATCACCAGTGCGTTGTAGACTGCTTCGTCGATGTTGTCCGTCTGCCAGTGCATGTCGCCCTGGCGTGCGCCAATATCGCAAAGGATCAGGTCTTCTTCAAACGACTTCGCCTGCGCAATCACTGAACCATCTGCAGCGATCACAAGGCTCGATCCATCGAAAAGCAAGCTGTCATTGCCACCCACCTGATTCACCATCACTACTGGAGCACAGTGATGCTTCGCAATTGCGGCCAGCATGTCACGCCGCGTCTTGCGCTTGCCTCGCCAGTAAGGCGATGCTGCTATGTTCAATATGATCTCGCCACCCTCGCGCATCAATTCTTCAACCGGATCAACGGCGTGTAGGCGCTTCTGCCAGAAGTTTTTATCGTTCCAGGTGTCCTCGCAAATCGTTAGCGCAAGCCGCTTTCCGCTGAAATGGCAAAGATGCTGCTTCTCTGACGGTGCAAAATAACGCTGATCATCGAAAACGTCGTAGAAAGGCAGCAGCATCTTCGACTGCACAAATGCCACTTCGCCCTCGCGCACCAGTGCCGCTGAGTTCATCACCCGCTTCCCTGTGCTGGCATGGGCGGGGGTAACGTATCCCACGATGCTCGATATGTTCAGATCAGCCGTAGCTCGCGCGATCTCAGCAATTGCCTCTTCAGAGCGAGCAACAAACGATGGTTTGTCAAGGAAGTCCGCCGGTGGATACCCGCAAACAGCGAGTTCAGGAAAGAGCACCAACTCGGCGGAGCCTTCGGCTGCCTTGCGCGTGAAATCTAAAATCTTTTCTACGTTTCCGATGAAATCGCCGATAGTGGGATTGATCTGAGCTAGCGCAATCTTCACTCTGTTAGTGTAACAACCTTACTTCATGACCTTTTCCCAGATCAGTTGCACTGCTACCACGCCATCGCCGGAAAGGATCGGTGGCGTGCGCAAAGTAAGCCTATTGCCTTCACGTTTGTGATAACGCAGCTGTGCCGTACCCAGCCAGTTGGGGAAGAGACTCACTTCTACGTGGTGCGTCACGGTACTGCCTTCGACCGTATAAGGCCCTGCGTAGGCGATGTAATCCCGCTTGCGACGAGTCTTCTGATTGTCAGTCTTTTCGAGGTTGTGTCTGCGCCCAGCGGGACTGAGATTGCCGCTCATATAGCCTTCGGCCGAATAAAGCAGATAGCCCACTACATGATTACCCCACGGTTTTTCGACCGTTCCGTCTTCATGCAGGAAGGAGTAGTCAACCAGCTTCCACGTGCCTATAAAATCGCTAGCAGTTGTGGCGGTATTTGCTTCCAGCTCCTTTGTTGCAGACATAGTTACGCTTCCGGCAGCACCAGCGCATCCAGTTCCAGAAACTGACGCACGATCTCGTCATCGCTCTTTTCCATCTCTTCCATCGTGCCAAAGAAATGGGCCTTCGCCTGGTGCAGAAAGAGCACCCGATCCGCCAATTTCTTGGCGAAACGCATATCGTGCGTCACAACAATGCTGGTCAGATGCAGTTGATGCTTCAGCTTCTGAATTAGATCGCCAAGCAGCCGCGCAATCAGCGGATCCACCATCGTCGTCGGCTCGTCATAAAGAATCGCTTCAGGCTGCGCTGAAAGAGCGCGCGCAATGGCAACGCAGCGCTTCATTCCAGTCGATAGATCAGATGGCAGCAACTCACGCATGCCAGCCACGCCAACCATCTCCAGCAGCCCGTTCACAATCTGTTGAATCTGGTCTTCCATCAACTCACCACGCTCACGTAGAGGAAATGCTACATTTTCGCCAACGCTGAGAGAGTCGAACAAAGCGCCATTCTGGAAAACCATTGTTACTTTCCGGCGAATGGCCTGCATCTGCTCTTCGGTGTATCCGCAGATGTTTTCATTGGCAACTAGAATCTGTCCCGAATCCGGCTTCAGGAAGCCCATGATCTGCTGCAGCGAGACGGACTTGCCGACGCCACTTCGTCCCAGAATGCACAGCGTCTCGCCAGGCAACACGTAAAAGCTGACGTTATCCAGCACCACAAGGTCGCCGAAGGATTTCGAGACTTTGTCGAACGCGATATATGGCTGCGGCCCAGATGCCGTGCTTTTCTCTTCAACAATAACAATTGGAACCGAGCTCAACCCAGACGACTCCTTTTCATCAGCTTACCAGCGCAAATCCTCAGGTGTATTCAGATTCCTAAACCAACGATGCGAGGGGGAATTCCGGGGCCAATCATCGCGCGTCGCGGCCACGGCCTCGACGCTGAAAAGATCGGCTTCTAACCCTCGCGCTGCATGGCTGATACCATCAATGACTTTGTAGTTGTGGGATTCGATCGACTCACGAATTCCTTGCAGTAAATTACGGTGATATACCGCGCAGAGTGGTTCCGGACTGCCCGCCAATGTCGGAATTGTGGCAGTGGCAGCAGTAACGCTTGCGCGCTCGATCAAATAACGGACAAATACCAAATGCAGCAGCGGCAAATCCACTGGCAGAAACACATTCCATTCACTCGTGCTCGATGCGAGCGCAGCCTCAATCCCGCCAAGCGGCCCGCAAACAGGATGCGAATCTTCAACTACAGGAGCATAAACAGCAAGATCAGAGCGCGAACCGACAATATGCGGAGCCAATCCCGCTGCTTTCAGCAAATCGACGGCATGCGCAATCAATGGACGTCCGGCATAGTGCAGCAGTGCCTTGTCAGTCCCCATGCGCGAACTGCGCCCACCCGCCAGAACAAAGCCGTTCACTTCCCAAGCTCTTCAAAGAAAGTAAGGATCGATTCGATGCCGCGATAAAAATTCGCCAGATGAAACTTTTCGTTCGGCGCATGCAGATTGTCGTCTGGCAGCCCGAAACCCATCATCACCGTAGGAATCTCCAGATGCCGCTCGAAATCGCCGACAATCGGAATCGATCCGCCTGACCGGATGAACACCGTGTCCTTGTTCCAAACCTGCTTCAGCGCCTTCGTTGCAGCCTTGATGTAAGGATTGTCCGTACCGATCACAATCGCATCGCCAGAGTGAATCAGCCGCACATCTAACTCAATCCCCGCAGGCTTCAGTGATTCTACATAGCTCTTATATTGTGCGAATGCTTCCTGCGGCGTCATATCAGGCACGAGCCGCATCGACACCTTCGCCACCGCCTTCGCCGGGATCACCGTCTTTGCGCCCACCCCAGTAAATCCGCCGGGCATGCCGTGCACGTCGAGCGTTGGCCTCGCCCAGGTGCGCTCAATCACGGAATATTCCGGTTCGCCAGTCAGTTCCGGCGAACCAACTTCACTCTGCCGATAGTGCTCTTCATCAAATGGCAGACTCTTCCACGCCTTCAGCTCATCTGCACTCGGAGCCTGCACCTTGTCATAGAAACTGGGAATCAGTATGCGTCCGTCTTTATCTTTGAGCTGGGCAATGATCTGCGCGAGCGCCACAAATGGATTCGGCGCCGCGCCGCCGTACATGCCCGAATGCAGATCCGTCTTCGCACCGCGCGCCTCGATCTCCGTATAGATCATGCCGCGAAGCCCAACGCACAACGTCGGCAGCTCCGGTGCAAACATTTCTGTATCCGAAACGAGCGCGAAATCAGCTTTCAGCTGATCTGGATGCTCCCGCACAAACGCGGCAATCGACTCGCCACCAACTTCTTCCTCACCTTCAAGTATCACGCGAATATTCAACGGCAGCTTGCCGTCGCGCGTAGCAAAGAGCGACTCCAGCGCCTTCACCAGTATGTACATCTGGCCTTTATCATCCACCGCTCCGCGCGCATACAGATTGCCGTTGCGCTCCGTCGGCTCAAACGGCGGCGTTAACCACTCCTCCAGCGGATCAGGCGGCTGCACATCGTAATGCCCATAGCACAGGCAAGTCGGCTTGCCCACCGCATGCAGCCAATCCGCGTAGACCAGCGGATGCCCGCTTCCCTCAATCAGCCGGACATTGTCCATCCCGATGCGCTTCAGCTCGGCCACCAGCGTCTCGGCAGCATGGCGCACATCGCCCTTATGCTCAGGCAACGTTGAAACCGATGGAATCCGCAATAGAGCCTTCAACTCATCCAGAAAGCGTGGGTACTCTCCGCGCGCAAATTCAACCGCTGTCGGCATGCTTTTCTCCTCAACAGAACATCTCAGTGTATTCTTTGCGCCTGAATCTTTCTCGCAACTCACGCATCTCTCAGCCACAGGTACAACATGGATCCCCGTTTTGCTTTTCTCGCCAGCTCTCTCCCTGGCGACTCAACGAACTTAAATGAACATACTCCGACAGACGATACTTCCCTGCTAGATGCTTACTCCACCGCCGTCACCCGCGCCGTCGAACATGTCAGTCTGTCCGTCGTCAAAATCGACGTCAAATCGTCCTCCTCGCGTCGCGGAGGCTCTGGCTCAGGCTTCGTCTTCACGCCAGACGGACTCGTCCTAACTAACAGCCACGTTGTGCGCGGAGGGTCACGCTTCGAGCTGACCTTCAACGACGGCCAGTATGCATTGGCCACGCTTATTGGCGAAGACGCCGACACTGACACCGCCGTCTTGCGTACCGACACAGCTGTTCTTCAACCCGCAGCACTTGGCAGTTCACGAACACTGCGAGTCGGCCAGTTGGCCATCGCTGTTGGCAATCCATTCGGATTTCAATTCACAGTCACCGCCGGCGTCATCAGCGCGCTCGGGCGTAGTATGCGTTCCACCACCGGCCGCATGATGGAAGAAGTCATCCAGACGGATGCGGCCCTGAATCCAGGCAACTCTGGCGGTCCGCTGGTCAATTCACGCGGCGAAGTCATCGGCATCAACACCGCAACCATCGTCTCCGGACAAGGCTTATGTTTTGCCATTGGCATTGACACCGCAAAGTTCGTCGCATCGCAGCTTCTTCAGCACGGACGAGTCCGTCGCTCATGGATCGGCATCGCAGGACAGAACGTGCCCTTGCCGCGCCGTCTCGCATACGAATATCAGTTGAAAGAACCTACAGGAATCTTAATTGTCTCTGTACAAGACGCAAGCCCTGCAGGCCGGGCGGGATTGCGCGAAGGAGACATCATCATCTCTCTTGCGGAGCAATCCGTCGCTGGAATCGACGAACTGCATCGTCTACTTACGGACGAACGCAGAGGCGTGACGCTGCCAATCGAGATTTTGCGAGGAGTAGAAAAATTTCAATTCAGCATCAGACCCGAGACGAAACCGGAGGGGTAGCAGCTTTGGCGCGTACAGTCCTCACGCGCCATACAATCACCAGCAACAGCAACAGAATCAGATGTGCGACGACTGCACCCGAAAAGTCGATCCCGACATCTGAAACTGCGCTCGTGCGCCCGGGAAGAAATGACTGGTGCCACTCGTCCCAGGACGCCAGCGCCAGTGTGCATACAAGTGCCATCGGTGCAACTATAGCGAACAGCACACCTTGGCTTCTCGTTTTCACCGAAAATGTGGCGCGCCAGCCTTCAAAGAAGCCCAAGCTCACTAGTCCATAACCGACAAAATGCCCGGTTTTGCGAATGTAGTGGTGGACAATCGCCCAGCGATCGGGCGTGATCGGGCCAAAGAGTTTGACCCAAATTGGCAGTAGCCACCGGCTAGTGTTTTCAGCGGACATGGTTCCAGTCGATTCAATGAGAATGACAATGATGCCAATCATCGCCGGAATCCAATGCAGAAAAAGATAGCGTCGTCTACTTGGCATTAATACCGCGCCACCGTTGGATCCACTTGCGTCGACCAGGCATCGATACCACCGCGCAGGGATTGGGCCCTTTCAAAGCCCTGGTTCCGCAGCCACACAGCGACATTCATAGAGCGCACCCCATGATGACAAATAGTCACGATATGTGAATCCGGATCGAGTTCCCGATTGGCACGGCCCGGCACATCACCCATCGGCATCAGAACGCTGCCGTTAAGGCGTGCAATGGCATGTTCGGCGGGCTCCCGGACGTCCAGCAACACAACGCGATCCCGCTCCGACTCAGTCAGAATCCCAGCCAGTTGTGACGGAGTAATTTCGTAATCGAGCATGTATTCAGGATACATGCTCCAAAGCGAGACACCGACGGCGGCCCCCGAAGACGTGCGGATAAGCCAGAACTATTGTGTGTCAACTGTTGCTGCTACGTATTGCTGAGGGGGAGAACTTCCGGTCGGCGTTGCCTGCGGTGAAGAGGGTGCAGAAGGTTGTTGCTTCGTCTGACTCGCACCCGAGTCTGAGCTGGAGCCAGATGGAAATTGCACAGGTCCCATGACCGGATGATCCTTATCGTTATCCGTGGGCAGTGTTTCACCTGGCAGGCGCAAACTTGGCGGAGCTTTTCGTGCAGTCTGCTTCGCTTCATCCCCAGGATCCTGATCGCCCATTTTTGCAGTTCGCTGATTCGGAGGAGCATTCGAGTTCCAGTAATCGCCCATTTCATTTTCCGCACGTATTACAGGAGGCTTGCCCACTTCCGCCACTTCCACTCGGATCACACGATTGCCATTGATGCGCACAAATTCAATCGGCTTCGGAGCCTCGCCGTAAATCCATTCCTCGAACGGCATCTGACCTTCGCGCTCGCGAATCTTCTGCTGCGGTTCGCCCATCGCATAAACCACCATCTCTGTGCTCATCCCTACCAGCACATGGTGATCAAGAATCGCCTGTTTCAGGGCTGGCGGTAGCGTATCAGTGTATGCCACAACTGGCGATTTCACGCCAAAACCAAGCAGCGGAGCCAGCAGCGCTTCCACGGTTTTGCCAGGTATTTCCGGAACCGCGTGGGGAAAGACCAGAGTGATACGCGAACCAACCGGTTCGGGACCGCTATTTTGGACAACCGGCGTCGTGTAGTTTGGGTCGGTCCCGATCGAAATGTGCCGCAGCCATTTGTGCTTCGGATCCGGGCCGCCGTTCAATTGCAGAATGATCTTGTCCTCTTTGATTTTTACGTCGCTGATCACGCAACGGTCACCCGGTTTTGCCGAAGTACCTTTTTCATTGATTTCGTTGACATAGTCAGCGCCGGTCGGCTCCATGTTTCCGTTGGCATGTAGAATCAGGCCCTTGCTGGCAAGCGGCAGAGGCCGCATTGCGAATCCCTGCTCAGCAGTAAGAAAGCGAATCAATTCTTGCTTTCCACGTTCGCTCAGAGGCGTGTTTGGAAGATCAATATTTGTACGATGAAATTCAAGGTAATGACCGTCGATATTTGCCGGATCAACGGTAAACACCTGCGATCTGGCGCTGCCGGACAGCAGGAAAAACAGCGTACCTGCCCCGGCAATAATCCGCAGCAAGGTCCCTGCTGCTACTCGCAACAGGCGCCGGTTCCACGTGCCGTGAGTTGCGAACCCCTCCATCCTGAGGCCCTCAAAGTCTTTCGGACTACAAGCATGGGCCTATTCGGCGGTATTTGCAAGGCCTACGACGCTGAACCGTGCACAGATTGTTTTGAAATGGACGAAACGAATTGTGTCTTGCTATTCTGACGGCGGCTCAGAATCTTGGAGAGGAGGAGCAGGAGCAAAGGGATCATCCACTTCTGTTTCTGAAGCTTGCGGAGAAGCACCGTTTGCGGAACCAGCCACTGGGAGGATCTGCACCAGTTGCGGCTCGTTAGATGCAGCAGCCACGCCCATGGCGGCCTCATGCCGGCGACGGGCCATCGCATCAATATCTACAGGAATTCCACCCGGCACAATCAGTGGCTGTGCGTATTTGTGAGCGTAATCGCGTGTGCCCCTAACCAGAACGATCATCAGTACGGGCAGCACGAAGACCGCAACAGCGCTGCCTTCCGGGCCATACCCGCCGCCAGTCAACCAGATCGGTCCCACCGCATTCGTCGTAATCACCGGATTGAAAACCGTAAGCCCACTCACCGGCAGCCCGAACAGGACCCCCATGCTCGCATTCCAAGCAAAATGCAGACCCCACGGCAGCCAAAGGGCTCGCGTGCGCAGATACGCAATCGAAAATAACCACCCAGCAAGAATTGTGATCAGCGTGCTCGCCGCCGTGGCATTCGTGTTCAGCAAGTGCATCACGGCAAACAGGACGGACATGCCAAACGTCGCCAGCGTAGGCCCAATCGCATCGATCAGCCGCTGAAACGCATATCCTCGAAATGCAATCTCCTCTGCCAAGGCAGCCACAGCCAGCGTCAGCAGATTCACACAGAGCAGGAAGAACTGATGCCCATCCGTCCAGAAACGGATTACCAAGCTGCCGAAGATCGCCATCGGCAGCACGCAGGCCACGACGCCGCCCCAGCCAACCATAGCTCCAACAACAAATTCCCGTTTCCAGCCCTCGCGCCGGGCAAGTCCCATCGTACGCAACGGCTCATGCTGACTCTGCCCTGCATACCCCATAGCCGCATAGCCTACCAGCAGCAGAAACAGCAGAATGAGGCTCTCAACAAACAAGAACCAGTCGCCCGAACTAAGCCCATTGGCCGCACGCAGAGAAACCTGCTGCGCAAAGACAAAGTAGATCGTGGCAATAACGAACCAGCTGAATGAACGGAAACGTCCGGCTGGCTTCATCGGGAAACTCCATTAGCTCTCAGCCGAAATAACAACTCTATGGAAACCGCCATTTATGTCGTGTAGAACTGCGCGATGTTGCGGAACTTCTCGTAGCGACGAGACAGCATCTCTTCAAGCGTCAACACCTTGACCTCATTGAAGTGCCACGACAGCTTTTCATCCAGCAGCCGCGACGCTTCCTCGATATTGGCCTGCGCTCCGCCTTCGGGTTCAGGAACGATGTCATCGACACATCCCAGCGCCTTAACATCCTGCGCCGTGATCTTCAGCGCCTCTGCTGCCTGCGCCCGCTTGCTGGCATCCCGCCACATGATCGAAGCACACCCCTCAGGCGAGATGACTGAGTACACAGCATTCTCCAGAATCAGCACGCGGTCCGCGACTGCCAATGCCAGTGCGCCGCCCGAGCCACCTTCGCCAGTAATCGTAGCAATCAGCGGCACGCGCAACCGCGACATCTCGAACAGATTCCGCGCAATCGCCTCAGCCTGCCCGCGCTCTTCAGCGCCAATCCCCGGGTTCGCGCCAGCAAGGTCGATAAATGTAAAGACCGGACGCCCCCACTTCTCGGCAATCTTCATTGCGCGCAGCGCCTTGCGATAGCCCTCCGGATCGGGCGAACCAAACTTGCGCTGAATGCGCTCCTTCACCGTGCGCCCTTTGAGATTGCCGATGACCATGACCTCTCCGCCGTGGAAACGCGCCATACCGCACGCCATCGCCGCATCGTCGCCAAATCCGCGGTCGCCATGAATCTCGCTGAAATCAGTGAATATGCTTTCGATATAGTCCATCGGATACGGCCGCTGCGGATGCCGTGCCAGCTCCGTTTTTACCCACGCCGCAGGCGAGGCCTCAGCCACCGCCTGAATCTGCTCAATACTACCTGCCTGCTCAGTCATAGACGCTGCAAGTCTTACTTTTCGATTGTATGGGTTGAATGCAGGCGACACAAATATGGAACCCATAAAACTCTTTCCAATTGCTCATACACTGAGGGTATGAGCAACTCGAGAGTCGACCCGCGACTGTTCATCGTATGCGGCCTGCCTGGTTCCGGCAAAACCGCGCACGCTAAACGTCTCGAGGACAAATTTTCTGCGATCCGCTTTTGCCCGGATGAATGGATGACGGACCTCTCAATTGATCTATACGACGAAGACAGACGCGCGAAACTGGAAGCATTGCAATGGAAGCTGGCACAGGCCCTCCTCGCGTCGGGTCTTGCAGTCATCATTGAATGGGGCACATGGGAAAGATCCGAGCGCGATGCCTTGCGACTCAGAGCCAGAGCTTTGGGCGCAGCGGTGGAGTTGCACTACCTAACTGTTCCTCTTGATGTTCTCTTTGAGAGAATTCAACAGCGAGGCGCGGAGAGCCCTCCAATTGTGTTTGATGATCTGAGGCATTGGGCTGAACTCTTCCAGGAACCAACCGAAGAAGAATTGGCACTTTTCGACGCTCCGCTGGCGCAGCGCTAACCATCCAGCCGCTCTCTAATCCAGCGCCTGCACCATCCCGCGCCCCAGCAACTCCTCAGCGCGATCCACAAACGCTCGATCTGCGCCGACCGTAACGCCAACAGGCTCCATCATCACGCAGAATTCGTCTTTCTTTTCTAGATTCAGCATCAGCTTTCCAGGCCCCGGTGAAGCCGCAATCATCTGTCGCAATTCAATCAGAGTGGCTTCGCTCATCCTTTCCAGCGGCACGCGAATACGCACATTCTGCGGCAGCCGCACCTTGACATCTTCCAGAGCCTGAATCGACGACACCGCCAGCTTCGGCGCAGCCTCTTCTTCCGCGCGAAGCTGCCCACGAACCAGCACCGGAACCTCAATCTTCAACGATTCCTTCAGACGCTCATAATCCTTCGGGAAACAGATCAGATCAATCTTGCCCGTGGCATCTTCAAGCGAGGCCTGCGCATAAAGCTCGCCCGACCGCTTCGACTTCGCTACTTTCAACCCAACGATCACGCCCGCAATCGCCGTGTCGTTCTCCGGTGCCTGCCCACGCCGCCCGTTACTTGGAGCAGGCTTCATTTCGAGCGCCGTAGCTGCGTCCACAACGCCCGGCAGGTTCCGCAACTTCTCAGCATACTTGTCCAGCGGATGCCCTGAAACAAAGAACCCAAGCACTTCTTTCTCTGATTGCAGCCGCTGATGCTCATCCCAGTCCGCGATATTCGGCATCTCATCCGCCTTTGCTGTCGTCGCCGGATAATCATCGAAGATGCCAAACAGCCCATGCTGACCCGATTCAAGATCGCGCTGCGTCTTCTGAGCCCGCTCGATCGCTTTATCCACCGAGGCCATCAGAGCCGCGCGCTTTCCGAATGAATCCAGCGCGCCGGACTTAATCAGCGACTCAATCACGCGTTTGTTCATGAGCCGCAGATCGACCTTCTCGCAGAACTCCCAAAACGAAGCGAAGCTCTTTCCCTTCTCCGTCAGTTCATTCCGTGCCGCCAGAATCGAATCAATCGCATTGCGCCCGACGTTCTTGATCGCCGTCAGCCCAAAGCGGATCGCCTGCCCGTGCGGCGTAAAGTCAGCATCGCTGAACAGCACATTCGGCGGCTCTACCGGAATCTCCATTTCGCGGCATTCCTTGATGTACTTGACCACATTTTCCGGCTTCGAAATTTCCGAAGTCAGTAACGCCGCCATAAACTCCACAGGATAATGCGTCTTTAAATAAGCCGTGTGATACGCCAACAGCGCGTACGCCGCCGAGTGCGACTTGTTGAATCCGTATCCGGCAAACTGCTCCATCAGATCGAAGATTTTCGTGATCTTGTCTTTTGGAAACTTCTTTTCTACAGCGCCTAACACAAAGCGATCGCGCTGCTTGGCCATTTCCGCAGGATCTTTCTTGCCCATCGCGCGCCGCAGCAAGTCCGCTTC
>Ga0126381_100002410_pt1 | contig 20192 bp, 9 predicted proteins | sample PanSoiMetPlot_28_FD_96465 | JGI IMG/M metagenome (GOLD analysis project Ga0126381, IMG submission 96465) | Tropical forest soil microbial communities from Panama - MetaG Plot_28 | ecosystem: Environmental > Terrestrial > Soil > Tropical forest > Bulk soil | place: Panama | collected 2016-02-17
TACCCAGCAAAACAGGAGCACGACGATCAGCATGGAACGAGTCATAAGGGATGATGACCTAACCATTCACACGGATGTCAAAGTTGGTCTGCACCGATTCGGTAAGAAATTGTTATCTTCCAGGTCCTGAAGCTCAACGGTTTCGGTTCGGCGGAAACGTCCGCGATTGCTGGTGCGAAAAGACGGAAGGCTGTAACGTGGCGTAGCGCTGGCCAACGACTTCAGCGAAAGCGCTTGCTGGCGATGATACCGGTGCCTTCCCGAATCGTGACCAACTGGTCCGCCGCAACCTTGGGAATATTTTGCGTTTTGCCGTTGCTCCATCGGATCGTCAAGTCGGCGGATGTTTCGGTTCCCAGCCCAAAGTGAAGCCTGCGATCATTGCACGAGTAAAAGCTGGATTGCGCCAGGACTTCCTGCATCTGCTGGCGCTTGCCATAGCGCGCGGTTACCCGCGCGCCAATCGCACTTCGGTTCGTTTGTACCCCGACGAGAAGCACCTTTAGCCAGTGATGTTCGCCCGTGACGTCGTTCCGCAACAAGGAAGGCGGTTCGTTCATATTCATCACCAGGATATCCACGTCTCCATCGTTATCGAAATCGCCAAAGGCACATCCTCGGCTTGCGTGCACCGCACTGACGCCCGCTCCGGCCTCCTCGATGAGTTCCTCAAATCGTCCATCCCCTAAGTTCCGGAAAACTAAGCGCGGCGTCCGAAACGGATATGCTGGCAGTTTGTTTTCAACTTCCGGATACACGCTGCCGGTCGCGACGAACAGATCGGGCAAGCCATCGTTGTCCAGATCCACCATCCCGGTTCCCCATCCTACGTAGCGGGTCTCCACCCCGATGCCGGAGCGGATAGTCACGTCGTCAAAGTTTCCCTTGCCGTCATTGCGGTACAGTACGTCAGTGTCGTCGGCAAAGTTGGTTTTGAAAATATCAAGGTTGCCATTCAGATCGTAGTCACCGACAGCAACGCCCATCCCTGCCTGCTCAAGCCCGTCTTCGCTCAGTGCGACACCGCGTTCCAGCGCCTCTTCACGAAAGGTTCCATCGTGCTGATTACAGAATAACCAGCTCGGCGTGGAGTCGCAGGCGACATAGATGTCGGGCCAGCCATCATTGTCGAAGTCACCTGCAACTGCCGTCATCGGATAGGAACCTGATGCGGCCGCCACGCCCGACACGCGGCTGATATCCGTGAACGTTCCGTCGCCGTTGTTATGGAACAGTTGAACGAAGCCCGTCGGAAGACCGCGCGGACCGCAGTTCACTGGCACTCCTTTCCATGTGCAATCCGCATTCTGACCGGGGCGGGGCAATTTTTCCAAAGTCGTGTTGAGATAGGTAGCGACAAACAGGTCCAACCGTCCGTCGCCATCGTAGTCAACCCATGTGCAGCCGGAACCATAGCGTACACTCGTTTCGGTGAGACCCGCTTTTTCGGTCACATCTGTGAATGTGCCATTGCCGTTATTGTGATAAAGGACATTCCGGCCATAGTAAGTGATGAACAGATCATCGAACCCGTCATTATCGTAGTCGCCAACCGTTACTGCCGAGGCCCAGCCTGTTCGTGTTAATCCCGCCTTGGTGGTTACGTCGGTGAAGGTGCCGTCGCGGTTGTTTTTGTACAAGCGGTTGGTCGCCTGCGGTGGATCGCCGTCCACACGAGTCCCGCTAAGCACAAACACGTCCATCCAGCCGTCGTTGTCGTAGTCGATGAATGCGACTCCCGAACCCACTACTTCGATGATGTAGCTTTTAGTATCCACGCCGCCGTAGATCACCGGATGAGTGAGGCCGGCCTGCTTGCTCACATCCGTAAGACGTGAAAAGAATGGCCGCCCCGAAGGCTTGCCGCGAGGTTGCGCCTTCACTCCGCGTGAGGATATCCCTTGCGGGAACGCCGCGCCGGTACCGGCCAGCACGGCTCCCGCCGCTCCCGCCATTGTTAGAAGCAATTTGCGCCGGGTAATCATTGGACGGGCTCGACCGCTTTCAGTACCTGGCGCGCTTTGACGTTTTCGAACTTCTGCACAATGCCGGATGGCCAGCGGATCTCGACGAGTTTTGCAGTTGTGTCGTCATCCAGTCCGGCGATGACCCGCTTGTCGCTGGCTGAGAGATACCCGACGGCCGTGTTCAACGTGTAGCTCTGCGACACTCCTGAGGCAGACACGATTTTGATCCGCGCGCCAATCCCATCGCGATTCGACTTCTTCCCAGTAGCTTCAATCGCAATCCAGTTATTGCGATTGCCGCCGTCGTTGCGCAGCACGTATGCATTCTGCCCGACGTTGCTCACCACAATGTCGATGTCCCCATCGTTGTCGATATCTCCGAAGGCGGCGCCGCGCCCCGCCCAGGATTTTTGAAACGCATCTCCTGGCGCGACTTTTGCCAAGTGTCCGGCCTCATTGCGCAGCAGGAGTGGAGGCTCGAGGTAACGCAGGTTGGGAGAAGTCTTCTCGATCGTGTCCATAACGTGCGATTGCGCAACAAACAGGTCCTTCCAGCCGTCGTTGTCGTAATCGAAAAAGTGTGTGCTCCATCCCGAAAATGCCAGAGTGGCGCTGCCCAGGCCGGAGCGATTTGTTATGTCGCGGAAAGTGCCGCCGCCATCATTGTGAAAAAGCATGTAGCGCTCATTGGATAAGTCGGTCACGATAATGTCTGGCAGTCCATCGTTATCGAAATCGCTGAAATCCGTACCCATCCCAGCGAACGTCTTGCCATCCTCGTTGTAGCCGACTCCTGCAACGAGGCCGACTTCCGTGAACGTACCATTCCCGTTGTTGTGATAAAGGAAGCACTGGACCGAATCATTGGCGACGAAGATATCGGTAAAGCCATCATCGTCGTAGTCCGCAAAGCTGACGCCCAGTCCTTTGCCGTTCGGGTTGGCAATACCGGCCTTCACCGAAACATCAGTGAACGTCCCGTCGCCGTTGTTGTGATACAGGATGTTAGTTATGCCATCGTAATTGTCGGGATGGCAGTAGGCTCGAAGCCCAGGCTTCTGCTCTCCGCAATAGCGGTTCGTCTTGAAACTCCAATCGATGTAGCGCGTGACGAATAGGTCCAGTTTGCCGTCATTATTGTAATCGAAAAATCCTGCGCTCGCGCTCCATCCTCCCCCAGCAACTCCGGCTTTGCTGGTAACGTCGGTAAACGTCCCGTCGCCGTTGTTGTGGTAGAGCGTATTGCCGGCGTAGCCGGTCACGTAAATGTCTTCGAAGCCATCGTTGTCGTAGTCGCCGACTGCAACTCCCATGCCATAGTAATTCTGCGGCATCCCGCTCAGGCCGGCTTTTTCGGTGACATCGGTGAAAGTCCCATCTCTATTTTGATGGAATAGCCGATTCCAGTATTTCTTGTCGGACTTGTCCGGGAGTTTTCCTTCCGGCATGGGATCTGGAATGTACGCACCGTTGACAAAGAAAATATCCAGCCGTCCATCATTGTCGTAATCGAGAAGGGCAACGCCACCGCCCATCGTTTCAACTAGGTACTTGCTCGAAGTGGCGGAATTCTCTTGCCGGAAGTCGATTTTCAATTCGCGAGTAATGTCGGTAAAGCGGACTTCGGGGGCTTGTGCAGATTTCCCTCCCCACAGGGCAAGAGCCGCTAGCACAACCCAGCAGCTTGCTTTTCCCACTCTCCCCATCGTTGGCTCTAGCGACCTTTGCGCTTGTCGACGATCCCCTTGGCTTCTTGCACGGTCAGGAACTGGTTCGCAGGTACATTTTTGAAAGATTCTTTCAGACCAGAAGGCCAGGCAATCTCGACACTCTCAACCTTTGTGGCTTTGCCGAGTCCAAAGTGCAATCGCAAATCGCTTTGCGAGTAGTAACTGGAGCCGCTCATAACTTCCGCAATCTGCGATCGCCCACCGCTGCTGACATTCACTCGCGCGCCAATCGCTGAGCGGTTCGACTTGGTCCCGACGCACTTAATAATGATCCAGTTATTGCGGTTTCCGCCGTCATTCCTCAGCAGCGTAGGCGGCCCATCAAGATTGTTGATGACGATGTCCACGTCTCCATCATTGTCAAAATCGCCGAACGCGCAGCCGCGGCCAAGGTTTTCGGCTCGAATTGCCGCACCGGTCTCCCCGGACACATCCTGAAAGCGTCCGTTGCCTAGATTGCGATACAGCACTTTCGGCTGCCTATAGCTGATGTGCAGTTTCCGATTGGCGATCTGCGAGTACACGTGCCCATTGGCCAGGAACAGATCCTTCCACCCATCGTTGTCGAAGTCCAGGAAGCCCACGCCGAAACCTAGATACTTTCGGTTCACTCCGAGGCCCGCCTTGATGCTCGCATCCTCAAAGGCACCGTTTCCGTAATTCCGGTATAGGCTGGTCACTTGCTCGGAGAAGTTCGTGCGAGCGATGTCCAGCCATCCATCGCCGTCATAATCGGCGACGGCGGTTCCCATTCCGGATAACGGGACTCCATTCTCATCCAATGCGCAACCCGCCGGAACAGCAATCTCTCGAAACGTTCCATCGTGATTGTTGCGATACAGAAGGCTGGGGGCGCTGTCGCAGGCGACGTAAATATCCGGCCAACCGTCGTTGTCGAAGTCGGCCACGACCGCTCCCATCCCATACGAACCGCTGGGCTGCCAATTGCTGCTTACCACCAGCATTGACGAGGGCCCTTCTGGGCGCACAATTCCGGACTCTTGGGAAACGTCGACAAATGTCCCGTCGCCGCGATTTCGGTACAGAATGTTAGTTCCCCCAGCAAACCCCTGTGGACCACAGGGAACCGGAATCTCGTTGTAGCGGCAATAGACCGACGTTCCCGGTTTGGGCGCACGCACCGGGTCATAACTGACGTAATTGGCTACGAAGAGGTCTAAGTGACCGTCGCGATCATAGTCGAGAAAACAGCAGCCAGCTCCCCAACGCTCCGACGACCCGGCTACGCCAGCCTTGTCCGAAACATCCGTGAAGGTCCCGTTGCCGTTGTTGTGATAGAGGACATTCCGGCCGTAGTAGGTGACAAACAGGTCGTCGAATCCGTCGTTGTCGTAATCGCCCACGCAGCAGGCCTGTCCCCATCCCGAATGGGTGAGACCAGCTTGCGCAGTCACGTCGGTGAATGTTCCGTCTCGGTTGTTGTGAAAGAGGTAGCTCGTCGGAACCGTACCATTGGCTGCCTGCGGTAGAGTCGTCCCATTCACGAGGAAGATATCGAGCCAACCGTCATTGTCGTAATCGAAGAGGGCGACTCCGCAGCCCATTTCTTCGAGCAAGAGTTGCTTGTCGGTTGCGCTGCCGGAAACATTGATTGCCCTGGAGAGACCGGCGGACACAGTCACGTCAGTGAAGATAACCGGTGAGGCGGACTCGGCGGCAAACGAACGCGCCAGGGGCACTCTCAACATCAACGCTGCCCCACCTTTCCCCAGCACTTTGATGAAATCACGGCGCGACTGCGGTAGGCCGAAGCCTCTACTCACGCCGGCCTCCAGCCGCCGCTGCGGACGATGCTTTGGAAGCGTTTCTCCGCATCTTGTCCAGTTCCGCGTTTTCCCGGTCCAGCTTGCGGAATCCGCGCAAGGCCTCGTCCGCTTCCGCTTTCTTTCCGAGTTTCCGGTAGAGCCCGGCCAAAACGTAATAATAAGAGGATGAGCGCGAATTCAGCGCGATGGCCTGCTTCAACGCGTCGGCGGCCTGCTCTGTCTTCCCCTGCAACTCCGCGGCCCGTGCCTTTTGGAACCACGCCCGGTCCGACTTCGGATCCAGGTCGAGCGCCTTCTGCGCGAACTCGAGGGCCCTAGTAGGATCCCCGGTGCGATTGTAATAAGCGCTGAGATTGACGTCGGCAGAAGCGAACTTGCCATGCCGCTGTTCGTTCAAGGCAATTGCTTCTTCATAGTTCGCGACCGCAGCGGCATCGTCTCCCAACGCCTCAAGTGCAAAGCCCAGAGCATCGATGGCCTCGACGTAAGAGGGGTTCAGACGCAAAGCCTCCTGAAATTCTTTTCGCGCGTTCTCCCAGTTGTCCTGCATGGAAAAGAGCTTACCCAGATCATAATGAATCTCGGCGGACGCAGGATCGTAGCGGATTCCCTGCTCGAACTCTGTCTGTGCCGCGTCGAAGCGGCCGATGATCATTAGATCACGCCCTAGAATCTTGTGCGCTTCGGCATTTTTGATATTCAACTCGAGCGATTTAGCGAGAGAGCCAATCGAGTCGCCCAGTTTCTTCTGCGCGAACTGCGCATAACCGAGTGCGTACCAACCCCAGGAAGATGTGGGACGATCTTTCACATAATTTGCCAGCAGCGGCTCGACTTCGCTGAACCGGCCTTGTCGGATGTAGTCCTCGAACTCGGAGACCTCCGCCGGATCGTGCCCGGCGGTCTCGCGTTTCACTGCTTCACCAGGACTCTCCGGAAGGGTGAGCCTGTCCAGGTTCTCCTTGGCGACCTGATCACCAGGATTGAGTGCGAGCGCTTTGCGATAGGCGGTCACGGCGCCCTGACTATCGCGCTCCTTCTCGAGGACCATACCGAGAAATCGCTGGGCATCACCGGATTCAGGAGCCAGCTTGGACGCGTGGCGAAACTTCGCGGCTGCTGTCTGCAGATCGCCCTTGTCCAAAGCCGCGTTGCCTTCCGCAATGTCCATGTTCGCATTCTGCGTGCGTTCATCGGCAGCGGAAAGCTCGCGGCCATGCTTGATTTCGGCAGTGCCCTCGTCCTTTTTCCCGGAGCGAGCCAGGGCAAGCCCAAGCTGGTAGTGTGCCTCGCCGTTTCGCGGTTCCAGGCGGGTTGCTTCCTGCAGTTCCGCAATCGCATGGTCGACCTCGCCATTATGCAGCAGCGCTTTGCCGAGCGAGAGGTGAGCAGCCGCAAAGGTCGGCGCCATCGCGATGACCTTCTTCAGTTGGTCGATTTCCTTAGCCGGACCGCGACTCGAACTCGCGGCGTAAGCCGCTGCGAGATTGAATTGCGCCTTGACTAACGATGGGCTCAGCGAGACTGCCTTCTCAAGTTCCACGATCGCCTGCTCGACGTCGGTGGCAGTCAGCGTCGCCCCGAGGTTCGCATGAGCATCGGCAAAGTCGGGACGTATCCGGATGGCCTCACGGAATTCCGCGACTGCGTCATCATCTTTACCTGACTGTGCCAGGACTAGACCAATATTGTTGTGCGCTTCGGCAAAGGCAGGACGCAGCCGTACGGCCTCGCGAAATTCCGCCAGCACTTCAGCGCCGTCCGCGCCCTTGCGCCCCAACAGCAGCCCAAGCATGTTATGGGCATCAGCTCGGTTCGCGTTCTTGGCAAGGACTTCGCGAAGCCCCGCTATCGCCGTATCCCAGTCCGGCGTCGGAATGGACGAGGGTGCATTCAAGCCGGCTTCAAACTGACCCAGCGCTCGATCGAGGTCCCGGAGTCGCAGGAAGACAATCCCGAGATCAACGTATGTGGCGGTGGTCGGCGGCAGCAGCGAAATGGCGCGTTGCAAGCTGAGCCGCGCACCGTGGAGGTCGCCGCTATCACGCAGCGCGTTGCCAAGGAATTGCTGCGCCGGTCCGGCCGCAGGATCCAGCCGCGCACTCTCTTTTAACTGCTCTACGGCTTTCTCTTCCGACCCGCTGTACCACAGCGCTACGCCCAAATTGTAGTGAGCGTCGGCAGAGTCGGGTTGCAACGCAACCGCACGTTGCAGTTCCGGCAATGCTCCCGGTAAATCACCCTGCTGACCGAGGATGTACCCCAGCAGGTTATGCGCCTCGCCATTTCGATTATCTTTCCCGATGAGCTCCAAAAGCTGTTGCCTGGCTTCGTCAAGATTTCCCTTCGCGGCGTTTTCCTGCGCTTCTCGGTACAGCTCATCCAACGGACCGGGGACTGGCTTTTTCCGCGACGCACTTTGCTGCTTTAGCGTTAAGCCCAGACCGTAGTAAGCCTTCTGGAGTTCGGGTTGGAGACTGACTGCTTTTTCGAAGGCCGCGATAGCACCGGCCAGATCGCCCGTTTGACGCAGCGTCTGCCCAAGTTCGTATTGCACGTCAGCGTCGTTGGGTTCCGCGTCGGCAACGTGCTTTAAATGGGGGAGAGCGCCCTCTCCATCCCCCTTCTGCGCCAACGCGACGCCAAGATTCATGTGCGCAGCCAGGTTCTCGGGTTGTAGCGCCAAGGCTTTGTGAAAAGCTACCACTGCTTCCTCAAGGTCCCCGCTTCTGGCGAGCGCCGAGCCCAAATTTGTATAGGCGCTCGCGTACTTGCTGTCGAGCGCTACCGCCTTTCTGAACTCGGCCACAGCGTTCGGCAGGTCCGCCTTATTCATGATGGCCACACCCAGCCAGTTGTGCGCCTCGGCTGAATTGGGTCCGACCTTGACGGCTTGCTGGAATGCTTCTAAGGCACGGGGATAGTCGTTCTTATCCCACAATGCGAGCCCAAGGGCCACGTAGAGCTTGGGATTCTGAGGATCGCGATCTATCGCCGTCTCAATTTCGCTGATGGGTGGAAGAGTCTGTTGGCTCGTCTGCCCCGACGCTGCTAGCGCAAGAACAACCGCCAGAGGGACTGACACGATACGCATGAGGTAACTTCGGGTCATTGATCAGGATCCAGGAGTCGAAGCTGGAGGCGCGAATTGCTTTCATCTTCTGTCCGCAACGTCTTTGCCATCGCGAGTTGCTTGTCCGCTTCTTCTTTTTTGCCCATGCGTGCCAGCAGCAGGCCTAGCTGATAGTTGGCTTTTATTGACTTGGGGTTCAGCTGAACTGCCTTCCTGAGCGCAGTCTCGGCCTCGGGATAGCGCCGTGCCCCCATGAGAAGTTCGCCAAGAACCTCGTTGGAAGCACCATGTTCCGGGTACTGCTGCAGGAGTTTTTCCAGCCTTTGCAGCGCATCCGCGTCATTCCCCTGGTCTCGCGCCACCAGCGCGAGGTAATAGTAGGATGCGAACTGCTGCGGCTGCAAGCGAACACTCTCCTCGAGGTGTGTAGCCGCATCAGGAAGATGTCCTTCCAAGTATAGGACCGAACCAAGCGCATACTCGAGTTGCGAATCGTTTGGCTGGCTCCGCACCAGACTCTGCAACAATTGTTCCGCCGCCTCGAACTGGCGTTTCCCAGTCTTAGCGGCGGCCAAGGTGTATTGATATAACGGGTTCTTAGGCCGCAGGCTTGCCGCCTTGGTCAACGCTGGTTCGGCGTCCTCCAACAAATCCATCTTTAGACAGACCCGGCCAAATCCCAGCAGAATTTCCGGATCATCGGCAGCCAGCTTCTTGGCTTTCATCCAGTAAGACAGCGACCGCTCCAGTTCGCCCCGTTGCTCGGCGATGCCAGCAGCCTGTCGCAGGGCGGGCAAAGACTGTGGATTGTAGCTGAGTGCCTCGTCGTAGCTGTCAAGCGCATGCGCCAAGTCCTTATTTAGCGCATAGGCACCCGCGAGGTTGAAGGCTAGCTCGTAAGAGGTCTGGCTCGACCGCTTTACGCCTTCCAGGAGTTGGACCGCCTCAGCCGCTGCCCCGCCCTGCGCCAGACGCAACGCAAACTTGATCGACCAATCGGGAGGAACACCATCGAGCCGCGACCAGTCTTTCGCCAGGGCGGCAGTGGCCTCGCGGTTTCCGAGCTTGGAATAATCTGTAGCTAGAACCAGCAATCCATCCGCGGACTGCTTAAACGCCGCAAGCGTCGGTTTGGCAACATCCAGTGACTCGCGATACTTGCCCTTTTCAGTCTCCGAACGTGCAAGAGCGAGACGCGCCGCAGCATTCGATGGGTCCAAGCTTAAGACATGGCGAAACAAAGGCAGAGCTTGTTGCGGCTTTCCCTGAACCACATAAACTTCAGCCAGGCTAAGGTGCGCTCCCAATAAGCGGGGATCCAAGCGAATCGCTTCCTGAAAAAGGCTGACGCTCTCCTCCAAATGTTTCTGCTGGAAGCGAATTGTGCCCAGTACAGAACACGCCACCGCGCGAGTCTGCGGATCCTTCAGGGCGAGGTGAGCCTGCTGATCGGCTTCTTGCAGCCGCCCTTGTTGAACCAACTCGGCGGCCCTCTGAAGCGCCTCCTGCGAATCGGCTGCAAGCGCAGCAGCAACGCTCAGAAGAAAGACGAAAAACAGAACAGGGGGACGCATTAGTCCCCCCCTGAATCGACTCGTGAGTCCCTTTTACAGCCTGTCACTGCCACGGTTCCCTTCGCCCTGCCAAGAGGCGAAGCTTAATACCCATTGGGTCTAGAAATCAAACCTCAACGCTAACTGAATCGAACGCGGAGAGTTGCACTGCGTGTTCACCGTTCCAAAACTTCCCGCGCTGAAGTTCGTATCCGGATCGCAAAAGACCGTTCGGTTGAACAGATTGCCGAATTCAGCTTCGAACTTCATGTCAAGTCGCTCATAAACTTTGAAGACTTTGAAGATGTTCAAGTCTTCGCTGTATGTCGGGAAACCGCGGACCGAACTGTCTCGTCTGGGTGCGTTGCCCATCTGCAGGGGGCCAGGATCTGCCCATGCGGCGGTATTAAAGTAGTTTTGTGTCGCTGGGTTGAAGTTGCCGCTTCTGCTCTTTACCCCCTCCGAACCTCTCACGCGATTCGGCCGCTTCTGCCCGTTAAACAGGAAGCCTACCAGATCGTTGTTCATGAATACGTTCAGCGGGCGACCACTCTCGTAACGTAAGACTCCCGACGCGTTCCACCCGCCCAGGATAGCTCCAACAGGGCCCTGAAAGTGCTTGGCCCCGGGAACTTCCCAGTTGAAACCAACCAGAAACACATTCGGAACGTCATCCGAGCTAACACTCCACTCACTTGTCTGAAGTGGGTTTTGCACCGTCTGGTTGATTCCTTCCCCACCTTGCGAGCTTTCCGCTCCATTGTTGACCAAGTGCGATCGGGTATAACCGAGACGGAATTGGAGCCCCTTGGAGAACCGGCGCTCCAGGACTAGCTCTAATGCGTCGTACAAACTTGCTCCCGTAGGAACGTCGCGCCATAAGATGTTTTGGTACTGGGGAAAACGTCTGGCAGCCTGGGCCACGTCTCCGTCGAAGGATGGGTAAGGCAGGGCAATTCCGCCTGCACACATCCCACCGACCGCGACCGAACTGTTGCACGACGAGCCCAAGACGGTCGAGCCCAGCGCGAGGATCGCTGGATTGTTCATATTGGCGGCCAGACCCATGCGTTGCCAGTCATCGGTCAGCCGTGTTCCCCGATTGCCGATATAGGACACATCGAGGCGCATATTGCTGGTTAGTTCGCGTTCCAAAGTTAACGACCAGTTCTGGTAGCGTGGTAGCGTCAAGCCGTTCTTAGCCACGGCGATCGGAGCGCCACCGTTAGATATAGTTGGGTCGATAAAGGGTGGGAACTTAATTATGCTTTGCGGGAGACCGGCATCCAGGCGGAAGGCCGGAGTTTGGCCGTTATCCGCAGTTTGAATAAAAGGATTGGAAGAAAAGCCCAGAGTAGGCCCCCCAATGAACTGGGCGAACGAAACGCCGGAGTAATAAACCCCGTATCCTCCGCGGATAGCGGTTTTTTCGCCAACACGATACGCAAGCCCAAACCGCGGACCGAAGTTGTCCAGCCCCGGATCTTCAAACGACCGCCTGCCGCTTCGCCCTGGACCGCTTCCCGCGAAGATGATGGCGCCCTTAAATCCGTCGGCACCTGGATTCGGTGTGTTCGGGTCGAAGGTCGAATACCGGTTCTGCATCTCGGTGCGCGCACCCTGGTAATCAAAACGCAGCCCCAAGGTCAGAGTCAGATGGTTATTAACCTTCCACTCGTCATTGATCCAGGGAGCCCAGTAAGATTCGTACCAGGTAGGGTGTACGGGAATCGCCTGGTCTGCCGAATGCACCTGCCCCAACAACATCGAAGCGAATGAATTGCCGGTGCTCCCAGAGAGATTGTTGCCGGATGCATCGTAACCAGCCGTCTCCAGATTGTTGAATATAAAATGCCCGGCCTGGTCGGCCGTAGCCCAACCGGCAAGTGGGAACTGATGCCACCGATATTCAAAACCTAGCTTCACGGTGTGTTTGCCGTGCTGCCACGACAAGTCATCAGAGAACTGCCAGCGGTTGTTCGTCTCGAGGCCAAACCTCGGCCAGCCATAGTCCCCTATGGAGTTGTACGGGATCGTACCTTGGAAATCGAGCAGCGGTGGCCCGGCAGTGTTGTCGAGGATCCCGCTCCCGCCGCTAGGCGACCCCGAGGTGCCCACACCTTGCCACAGAAGTGTCGGCCAGCCTGCGCCAGCTGATAGTGGATTGCCTCCCATAAACCAGCGGTCCCATGCGATCGTGCTGTGGTTCAGCAGATTATTGTTAATAATCCAGTCGAACTGCATGTTCGCGTGGTGCGTGACAATGCGCTGATAAAAGCCATTTCCGTAGTAGTTCGTGTTCTTCTGCGGTTCCGTCGCACCGTCAAACTGCGTCTTGCATCCGGCGACCTCGCCGCAATTTCGGATCGACGGACGATGGTTCCAGTAGAAGCTCTCATGCATCCGGAAATTCGGAGTCAAACTCTGATCCACGCGGAACATTATGTTGCGCGCATTCAGTAGCCAGGTTTGATCACCCGCTGGGTTGCCCGCGACGTTGAACGCCGTGCCCGGGCGATCCGGATGCACCATGAGAGCGGCAATACGAGAGGCCACCACACTCAAGTTGGGGTCATTGCCAGGGATGATGTTGCCTGGATATGGGTCGCGTACAGGAATGCCGCCTACAAGGCGGGTAGTGGCAGGATTGAAAATCTGGCCTTCGAAGATGGGCCTTCCCAGCACGTCGGCACCGATTTGGTTCGTTGTCAGGATCTCGCTGAAGTTGCCCGCCTTCATCAAGTCTGTCGGTGTGGTGTTGCCGAATCCGGGCAGCACCCCCGAGCGGAACCGCGTCCAATCAATATTTACGAAGAAGTGTGTCTTGTTGTGGCCGTCATACACCTTTGGAATGACAACCGGCCCGCCGAAGGTGAAGCCGAAATTGTTGTTGCGGTATGGCGTTTTGCCTGCCGTGCCAAAGAATCCGGCAGCATTCAGATGATCGTTCCCAAAGTACTCGTACACGCTTCCGTGTAGCGTGTTAGTGCCCGATTTGGAGGTGTATTCGATGAAACCGCCGCTGGTGTGGCCGTACTGCGCCGAATAGGTGGTAGTGATGACCTTTACTTCCTTTACTGCTTCCACCGAAGGCGCACTCTCCTGGCTCTGTTGATGTCCTTCGGCATAACCGAAAGCGGCGCCGTCAAAGAAGTTTTCTGTGGCGCGAGTCTGACCGCCATTGATTCGGGAGTTAAATTGGCTGCCGCGGAACATCGGGTCGCCGTTAGGTTTCATCGGCAAGTAACCCGGTTGCATCTGGAGAACCGATTCAGCCAAGCGAACATCCGCCCCCATAAGAACAGGGAGCGCCTTGTAATAGTTCTCGTCGACGGTGTGGCTGACATCGGCTGTCGTGGTATTGAGGGTTTCAACCTCGCCTCTGACCTCGACCGTCTCAGTGACCGAGCCCACGGCCAAAGTAACGTCACGGCGGATCGTCTCGGCCCCGAGCACGCTGATCCCCGGGGACACTGAGGTCTTGAATCCGCTGTGGTCGACGGTTACTGAATAGGTACCGAGTACTAGGAGCGGGGTAGTGTAAGCACCAGCATCATTGGCAATGAGTACTGTTTCGACGCCGGTTCCTTCATTGCGAACTTTGACGGTCGCACCGGGTACGGCGGAGCCGGTGGAATCCATCACGATACCAGTGATGACGCCGCGATCCGCGCGTTGCGCCGGAAGCGACTCTAGGCAAACCAGGACGAAAATCACAAGCCACAGAACAGAGCTATTCTTCCTCATCTTCTGCGCCCCCATTCGCATCATCCCGAGCCACGCGCAGTAAACGATTACTGCAGATGCCGCGAGAGGTTACTCCAGCCCTAAACGCTTGTCAAGAAAATTTCTAGTGCTTTTGTACTAGATCCAGGAGTGGTGGCGAAGCAGGGGATGTATGCCGGAAGGCCTCGGGCCAGTGAAATCCGTCAGCTACCTTATTTCTTAACAAAAACAAGCTATTGGTTACCCGCTCGTTTGCTGGCGATTGACCGCGTGAACAGCTGCTCGAGGCTGCATAAATGCAGCACGCGGACGATGTCTCGCTGTAAACGATTACTGGCCCAGCGCCTGTCTCCCATTCCATCTTCGAGTTAATAATTGCACGTCGCGGGATCCTCACCCGGTGTTGACATGACGCTGGTACCTGGATATTTCCAATCGTTCGTCTGCCGCGCCGCCGGCCGCTCAGCGGAATAGCGTTCACTTCAACTCAACGACAATTACCGATACCGATTGTTCGGGCAGCTCTATCGTGAAATTCTCCGCAATTTTTATATTCTTTCTTGAAATCCCAATTGCGTCGGGATGTTCAAAGCTATTCGATGCCCCAACCGGACCGCTGACGGTTTCGACGCTCGCATCGGGCAAAACGGTAGCTCCGCCAACCTTGACAGTCGCTCTCAACGGCTCATCGTCAGTGTTCACGGCTTTGATGAACAACTGTTTGCCATCGGCGCTGCGGGTTGCGACTGCGTCGAGAAAGGTTACGCCGTGCCCTTCCAGGCTACTGTCAAATGTGGGACTCGTGACCTGGGTAGCCAGACGAGCAGTACCGAGATGTCCACTGTAAAGCTGATTGACCAAATAGGTCGGAGTTGCGAACACATGCCTACGGCTAGCTTGAATGACACCTCCCGGCCAGCCGTTCACCATGTCAGAAACAGCACTCATCGCGATCAAGTCGGTGCGCTCGAATACGTTCATCAGGCGGGCGGCATAGAGTGCCGACTGCATAGAATGCTGCTCCGGCAATGGAAGGAATGTGTTCCACTCATTGATGGCAAGCTTGATGTCGCGGCCAGGAACTGTGTCGTGAATTAACGCGGAAAGCTGCTTGTAAGAGTCCAGGTAGTGCAGCGGGTGCGCCATGAGGTTTCGACGATCACCCTTCATCTCTTCCGTACCGTAGTAGTGATGAATAGCGAGATAGTCGATCTGCGGGCCGGCGATCTTAAGGACGGTGCGGTCCCAGTCCAGGTTGTTGTCTCCGACCGCAATTAGCTTGATCGAAGGATCTACCGCCTTCATGGCTTGGGCATAGCGGACGTAGTTGTGGGCGTACGTCTCGGCATCACTATGTCCGCGTACCCAGGCCCCCCAAATCTCGTTTCCCACTTCCCAGTACTTGACGTGAAATGGTTGGCGATGCCCATTGGCTGCGCGCATTGCGCCGTACTTGGTCTCCGGCGCGCCGTTCGCATACTCGAGCCACGCCGCAGCTTCCTGCGCCGTCGCACCTCGACCCTCCACATTGACCGTGATCGATGGCTCCGCACCAACGTTACCGCAAAGCTGGACGAACTCATCGGTTCCGAAATCACTCGGTTCGAGTTCGTTCCCCCAGGACAGGTTGATCCAACTGGTCCGCTGATCGCGCGGTCCCACGCCCCACATCCAGTGATAATCCTGGGCGACATTTCCGCCCGGCCATCGGATGAATGCAGGGCGCAGCGCCTTGATGCGGTCGAGCACATCCCTTCGCACCCCGTCTACGGCATCACCTGGTATCAGCGATGCCTGATCCACCCATATGCGCCCTTTGCCGTAGAACAGAATGGCGAACCTTGCCAGGGGATCACTTTTGGTCGGGGTGAGTGTGAACTCGTACTGCTTCCAGTCATTGGTGAGATCGGAAATGTTCGCCGATGCATACGTTTCGCCTCCGACCTCGTTTTCAGCCAATAACACCGCAATATGCCCGTTGAAGTCGCCCTTCTTGGCCCACAAGTATCCCTGATAAGGGATACGCGCTTGGACTGGCACACTCGATTGATATACCCCGCGGCGTTGTCCATCACCTGAGCCTACCTCCACCCTCAGCGAGTGATTCGGAACCTCGGAATGTTGCTCGGGTGGGTAGAAAACGCTATCGTCCCAGTGAAAAGTGATGGGATCATCGTCACGATCATCAGGATCATGTTCCCAATCACGCGGCAGTCCGGCTGCATTAGGCTTTTCGTCGAAGCTGCGATCGCGGAGTAGTTCCGCATACAGCCCGCCCTTGACGCCACCATACATAATTTCGTCAAACTGGCCGTACAGGAGTGGGCTGATCGTCCCTTCGGTCTTGCTCGCGTCCACTGTGATCGCTGCGTTCGGTGAGGTAGCATCGACAGCAACGGTTGCCGCAACCAATCCAGACAAAAGGCATACGGCAAGAAGCTGAGAGCGCCAGCACCGGCGGCCGGTTCTGATAGAGCTCACTTTGTGTTCCTCAACCGCACACGTCAGCTCAGATCCAGGCGCAAAGCGGAAACAGACGCGGCCGGGAAAGTGAAAGCCAGCGGAGCTGCCACCTTAATGTCAGTGGTTTGCGGTACGACACTGTTCGGTTGCTCGAATGTGTTATGAGCGTGAATGTCACGGTTGGTCAACACAGTTCCGTGGGCAGATTTCACCGCGGAACCGCGTATGACGATTTCGGTTTCACGGGGTTGACCAACGTCCGGGTTGACCACAGTAAGGAAAAGAACTTTGCCGTGGAGCGAGGCCGATCCCTTCAGTCCCCAGAATGTTGCTGGTCTGTCATCGCGCTGGTAAGTGACGACCGGCGCGGAAAAGATCGTGCGGACGCCCTGCCCGCCCTGGTGTCCTGCATACATCGCAAACACCTGACCCACAGGCGTGACCACGAACTTGTCTTCGTGGGCGAGATACAAGCTATTCAGACAGTTGATTAATTGGGCGCAGTTCGCCATCGCCACCTTGTCAGAATGACGATTGAAGATGTCGAGAGTCATGCCGCTAAACACCGCATCGCGCAGTGTGGGCATCTGCTCGAGAATATCGCCGGAGGTTGCTTCAGATCCCGGTTTGTACCAGGGACCCCATTCATCGACCACCAGCTTGATATGACGCTGCTGATCAAACTCGCCCATTACATGCCAATGACCCTCGATGAGTCCTTCCATGCGCTCGCCCTCGCGCAACAGCTCATACCAGTCGACCGCATCAAAGTTGAGCGCATCGCCCTTGCCTTTTTCCCAATCCTGAGTGCGCCCGCGGCTCAGGTTCCAGGCATAGTGATGAAGAGCCATGCCATAAATTCGGCGCAACTGTTCGGGACCCTTGCGCACAATCTCTTCCAGGAAGCCGCGAGTCCACTCCCAGTTATCGACGTTTGGACCCGAAGCGATGAACAACAGCTCTTGTCCCCAACGAGGCACCCAAGTCGTATACCTGCGGAATTCAACCGCGTATTCCTGCGCTGTGAAATTCCCACCGCATCCCCACGACTCGTTACCGACTCCCCAAAACTGCACACCAAAGGGATCCCGATAACCGGCGGCCGCACGCTCGTCAGCTGACGTCGTGCTTCCTGCCGGCGAGTTGCAATATTCGATCCAGCGGTAAAACTGCTCCGCCGGCAGCGAGCGGACATTGGCGGCAAGATACGGCTGGCTCCCGATAAGCTGGCAAAAATGAACGAATTCATTCGTGCCAATCTGGTTGGGATCGTATTTATGACTGGGCGGAGAGAGCTGCGACTCAGCGGTCTCCCAGAAATTTGTACGCCTGGGGCGCTTGTCGGCCGGACCAATCCCATCGCGCCAATTGTAGCTGTCAGCAAAGCATCCACCGGGAAAACGTACGACGGGAGCCTTGATCTTGCGCATGTCATCGATCAGCGCTTTGCGAATGCCGTCGACATTTGCGACCCTAGAATTTTTGCCCACCCACACACCGTCGTAGATCACACCGCCGAGATTCTCCGCGAAATGGCCATAAATATTTGGCGAGATCGTTTCCAGCGGTTCTCCTAAAAGCACCTCGATACGGGAATCCGTGGAGGAGGTGGGCGCCGTTGCTGACAGGGCGCCGTAGCCGGAAAAAATCAGGACTCCCGCACCTGCAAAAGTATGCTGAAGGAACTCCCTTCGCGTTACCATGGCGCTCCTCGTGACGGCGATTTGTGGACAGGAACTATACGGCCCAGTCACAGATCATTCAAGCGGTCTCTAGGTCAGTGAGCAGCCTTTGCCGTAGTCGTGAGTTGTTTGATCAGTTGAACTTCGGCGGGATCATACGGCTTCCCGTCAGGATAGAAGATGTCATGAAACCAAACCGGTGGCGGACCCGTGTAATGCTTTTCCCATGAAATCCAGGGGTATATGGTCTGCGATTTTCCCGAGACAAGACCCCAGTTATAGGCGCCGACAGCCTCTTTTTTCAGTAGTGGGAGGATGGCCTGGAATGTGCTCCCTGTAGGCCTGGCCATGTATTCCGTACAAATAATCGGACGTCCGAAGCGCCGCAGAGAATCGATGCGCCGTCTGGTGACTTCGGGTCGATCATAGCTGTGGAAGGTGATGACATCCGAGTTTTGCAATTGGAAGCGCGCGGTCTCCTCCAGAGCTGCATCGCTCGCCCAGTCTCCTTTCCACACGCCGCTTGTAAGCGGCTGAGACGGATTGACTCCTCTGGCCCACTGCCACTCGCGCTTGAGTAACTGCGTGGCCAGATCTGCTTTGTTGGGCAGTTCCTTTCCTTTGTATGGCGGGTTGGTATTATCCGGTTCATTCATCAGGTCCCACATCGTGACTCGCCGGTCATTCGCAAAGCGCGTAAGGACACCCACGACATACGGCTTGAGTTCCTTGTCCCAGCGCGATGCATCCTTCAGGATGTCGGCTCCGGGTGCCTGCAGCCACCCGGAGTTGTGCACGTGTGGCGTCGGTGAAGGCTGCTTTCCCAGTTTTGGATACGGGTTCCAAACAGAATCGAGCAGGACAAAAATGATCTGGATATGGTGCTTGGCGGCGATCTCAAGAAACTTGTCCATGCGATCAAGAAAGCCTTTTGAGTCCTTTTCCCAGAGCAGGTTGTGCAAGAAAACTCGCATGGTATTCATGCCGATCGACTCCGCCCAGCCAAGTTCGCTATCGATGGTGGTGGGATCGAAGGTATCGGGCTGCCACATCTCAAGCTCGTTAATGGCCGTACCTGGGATGAAATTGCTTCCGACTAACCAAGGCTCAGAGGAGTACCACTGCGTGGCTTTTTCCGCCGGCCATCGTTGCGCTTTTTGAGCATTTGCCTGGAAAGAAATAGCGAAAAGGAAAATCAGCAACACAGAACTATGACGCAGTCTTTGCATGACGCCCCCATTTGCGAAGCCTCGCTACGCTGGCCTCGTGTCGGTGTGTGCCCGAGCACCTGCATTATGCCCATCGACCTCAATGGTTTTCAATGAGCTTCTGGCCAGCACGGTAGCTGCGCAGTCCCTTGGTTTTTATACAAGAGTTCGTGTCGCTGTGGGGTCGGCTAGATCCACGAAGGTAATGCTCGCTGTAAGTTCACCTGGTTTAAGGGAAGATGTAGTTTCTCGACTTCAGCCCAGGCACACGTTCTCGGAAAGTCCTTGACCAAGCCAATAGGAATCTTGTTCTCGATTCGCTTTCCATCAGACGCTCGCGTCCTGCAACACAACAAGACCCAATTTTTACTCCTTGCCAGTTCCTGCCACGTTTTTGTTCGGACATCGAAGAGTAGGCCACCACCCGTTGCCGAGGCCCCTTCTGTGCGGTAGCTTTCCACCAGCGCCCAGTAGGCGTGTCGTTGATTCTGTTTCTTCCCATAACAGCGCCGCAAGTACACACCTAGAGCATACGAATCAGCTAATCGATTACAAAAGAGTTGGTCTTCACTACAGGAAAATTGACGCAGTGACTCTAACGGCCCTTTTTGAAACAAAAGGCAATGCCCGTGGAAAGGGCGTCCAAGTTATAAAATTTTTTCTTCAGCTAATGCGGACTTGCGAAGCTAGCCACGTTTTCGACCCGGTTACGCTATTTGCAGTCCCGGATTCCCAGAACCACGGTAGATTGTCGGGAGCCGCTCCCTACCCTAATGCTAGATGTAAATGATGACACTTTTTGAAGGTTCCGAGCCTAGCGTGCCTAGAACCGTACGAATCGATCACTTGCGACTGTATCGCGCTGATGATGGCCTGGGGAACCGTCTCGTTCTATTTTTCCGGGGACAGCGTTACATTCTATAAGGAGGATGAGAACGGACGGCCTGACCTAGTGACACCTCCAGCTACTGAGCGAGAGTACTTGAGTAGCCGGTGACTGCCA
>Ga0126381_100002411_pt1 | contig 20189 bp, 16 predicted proteins | sample PanSoiMetPlot_28_FD_96465 | JGI IMG/M metagenome (GOLD analysis project Ga0126381, IMG submission 96465) | Tropical forest soil microbial communities from Panama - MetaG Plot_28 | ecosystem: Environmental > Terrestrial > Soil > Tropical forest > Bulk soil | place: Panama | collected 2016-02-17
AACAACCGGAGGCTACGGTTTGGGTCTCAGCATGTGCAAACGGATTGTGGAGGCACACGGAGGAACCATACAGATCGAAAACAACATGGGACGAGGTGTATCTTTCATCCTGACAATTCCGACTGTTGTCTGAGCGGAGAAGCGATCATTACGGCGGCCGTTCGAAGTCCAGATCACCCGCAACGGTCATCTCGATACTCATCGGTCGGTATCCCCGTGGCAGCGGCAGCCATCTAATTCCGGACGTATATGGGTAGGATCTGTCTGGTTCCCGAATCACCTTGATCGCTCCCCGCCAACCCGGCGACGCACCGATCTGCTTGCCCTTTGGATAGATGTTCCCGGAAATGCTCAGGTGCACAAAGGCGTTCGAGCGGCCGATGCCGTCGCCTCTGAGGACCTATACTAGAAGCACTCGCCGCTGGTGCTCAGATCACTTGCCCCGGACCCTGGGAATGTCACATGGATACGCTGCCATTTCCCGGCTGTGGTGGAGGGTAGAAACATGAGTGAGACTCCCAGATCAAAGAGTCACGTCACATTTAGGGATTCAATTCCACAAGCTTCTCTGGAATCGATTCTATGCACGGAAGAGTTGCGTCGCCGTTGGCGTTTGCCCGACTTCGAAAAGGAGAACCGCGGACTTGTCGCCCTGGTTAGCGCCTTGGCCGATTCGCCGCGCACCATCCTTCAGACCCTGGCGGAAACAATCCTTGACATTACCCAATGTGACTCCGCCGGCCTTAGCCTGTTGACGAGGGATGGTAAAACGCCAGACGTTTCCGGCAAAAGATTCTATTGGCCAGCTATCGCCGGCCGCTGGAGCCCCCACGTCGGAGGGGGAACCCCGCGCAACTTCGGCCCCTGCGGAGACGTGCTGGATCAAAATCGTACTCTGCTGTTCAAACATTTCGAGCGCCGCTACCCCTACTTATTGCCCGTTGTACCCACAGCCGAAGAATGCCTGCTAGTTCCCTTCTACGTCCGCGGCAATGCCGTTGGAACGATCTGGGCAATCACACACGATGATCGTCACAAGTTCGATTCAGAAGACCACCGGGTCATGGAGTCGCTGGGGAAATTTGCTTCCTCTGCATATCAAGCGCTGGTATCCATCGACGACCTCAAATTCCAAGTGGCCGAGCGCGAAAAGGCAGAAGCAGAATTGCGTGGGCTAACCAATAGTCTGGAGGGCCAAGTTCGGGCACGGACCGAGGCGCTCGTCGACATGACGCGTAAGTTGATCAAAGCACAGGAGCAAGAACGCGCCCGCATCGCCAGAGATCTACACGATGACGTCAATCAACGTCTTGCCCTGTTGACAATCGACCTCGAACAACTCCGAGAGAATCCTTATCGGGTTCGGAGCCGTCTGCAAGAACTCAAAGAACAGATCACCAACATTTCAAAGGACTTACATGCAGTGGCACACGATCTGCACTCGTCCAAATTGGAATATCTGGGTGCGGCTGCGGGCATGAAAAGCTGGTGCCGGGAATTCGCCGAGCGGGAGAAAATTGAGATCGACTGTAGGTTCGACATGCGAAGCACTTTGTCCACCGAGATCGGTCTTTGTCTGTTTCGAGTCCTACAGCAGGCTCTGAACAATGCTGCCAAGCACAGTGGGGTAAAACATATTGAAGTACAACTACGCGAAGAGTCAGGCGAGATTGATCTCATCGTCCGTGATTCCGGCAAAGGCTTTGATGTCGAGGCGGTAAAGCAAGGTAAAGGTTTGGGCCTGGCCAGCATGCGCGAGCGAGTTCGGTTGGTGAATGGAACGATCTCGATTGAATCGAAGCCAATGTCCGGAACCTGCGTCCATGTTCACGTGCCTCTTGACTCGGTGCACGGCTCCGAGCGGTTGGCAGTATAGTCAGACCCCTCTAATCGCTAGAGTGCCCCGCTTCTTGCACGGTCGGTTATGTCCGTTCTCGCTCCATTCTTCTTGCGATACGCGGGTCCGGTATCAGCCACATGATCGCAACGATAACGTAGCAAGCGCCGGCAATCCACGGTTTCAGAAATGCGACCGGAATTGCGGTCGCATAAATTGCGATTGAGATTTTGCCCTTCCTATCACGTCCGATCGACGTTGCGAGAGTTGAACTCTCTCCATGAAGGCGAATGAGAGCCCTGGTAAGGAGGAAATATGCAATACCCGCCGACAACAGCACCACCCCATACACTGCGACCGGCCACGCATCGAAATGATTCTCTCCCATCCAAGCGGTCGCGAATGGAATCAGCGACAGCCAGAATAGAAGATGCAGGTTGGCCCACAGAGTCGCGCCGTTCACCCGCTGAGTTGCGTGCAGCAGGTGGTGGTGGTTGTTCCAGTAGATGCCGATATAGACGAAACTCAGAACGTAAGTCAGCAAAATGGGAATCACAGGCCTCAAAGCGCCGAGGCTTGTCCCATTCGGTGATTTCATTTCCAAAACCATGATCGTGATGATCACCGCGAGAACCCCGTCACTGAACGCTTCCAGGCGGCCTTTGTTCACTTGCCAGTCGTCCTTCCAACCTAGATCCGCGATGAGTAGAGTCTTCTACCCCGCGACCGTGGCAGCTCAGCGACAGCAATCCCCCATGAGTGCTCGGGGTGCGCGTCTCCAGGCAAGAGAGAGCATACACCTCACATTCTCGACATTGTGAGATGCAGAAACTGCTCGACCCATTCGGGGGTTTCTAGAGAGCGCCATGTTTTTTGGGGGACATCGGTTCCAGGCTGTGCCGTGGCCAACTGGCAGGCTTGCACTGGGGGCTTAGTGATGAATGCACGTGCTCTGGATCCAATCTGTTTAGAAGCCCAGTTCACTGGGATGCTTTGTCCCGCAGACTATCCATCGCCCTTCTCATCGCACTCATGCCTTGCTCCATCATTTGGTCGATCATGGCAGCGGCCTCATCCGGGAGAAGGTCCGCGATCCATACCACCTTGGTGTCGCCCCCCGGGATGGCAAAAACCTGGACCGAACCGTTGTGATGCTTGAGCCGTTCACTGCTGGTGGACCAGACCAGCCGCTTAGACTGATCATCGAGTGTGACGATGAGTTCGCGAACAACGAACCCATTGCGAAGGTGACAATCCGCGCGCCAGGTTCAAGCTTTGTGTTGACTACAAAACCTGGCACCAGTCGCGTGTGCAGAGCGCCAATGTCCCGAATCGCGGCCCAGACGTCGTCAGGACTCGCCACGGTCGTAATCTCTTTTCGTATCGTTGCCATTTGAGAAGTAATCTCCATTTCGATGCTGTTCGCGGCTGGGTGGGCTATGACGCCGAGCGGTTTCCAAACAACTCCAGATAGAGCTGCCAGGACTTTCCGTCGGGGCTTGATTTTTCAGCTGATAGTGGAAGAATGTGGCAGGATGGTGATGTAACGCAAGCGAATAGGCGCACCGCGTGAGAGTTTTCCCTCTATTTCGAGACCGCCGCCCACCCGACGCGCGATAGTTGGGGCAGGTTTCATCCCCTGCCGCATTGATGAAGTTAACCCGCCAAGCATTCGGCTCACGATCATGGGTTCTGATCGTGGTCGCATATATCCCCCTTAACTGGAGCCCCGGAAGACCGTTCCGCTCGTCGAGGGAAAATGAAAAGATCCTGAATCGCCCCTCCTTCTGTTCGCATTCCCATTTCAGTCATAAAGAACTGCTTCGACAGCCCACTCTGTGGCATCAGGGTTCCTTGACACGGCTATAGTGGGTGATCCAATTCACCTCCCATGTTTTTCCCCCGTCTCCCGAAAACGCTTGTTCAGACTGAGCTGTGTCCGCCCCGGTCGGCCAAATGGAGAAGCGCACCAGCACAGCTCTACCATTGATGGGCTCGTAGTCGTAAAAATCAGCTCGCCCGTTGTTGAACTGGCCGACACCAGGAATGCCCAGCGTGCCGACGTTCGGAGTTGCGAAGTCAATATTCCATTGGTGGGTCGCAGGATTAAACCAGCGCAGCGACAGCAGCTGGACCACGCCGCCTGAACCACCGGCTTTGTACTCGGCCAGGTTGGCGCGCCCGTTCCACACCTTTTTAACGACGGTCACGCCGTCCAGTTCGACCCAGCTCGCGGAGCCAGTTAGCGGATGGAGAAGCCTGGAAGAATGTGTCTTCCAGGTACCGAGGTCGAAATCGAACTCATGGCCCTCGGGTGCACTGCTCATCGGTTCGGCCGCGGCGGCAACATCGGAACTTGATTCCTCTCCTTCGCGCGTGAGCGTTGCGATAAAAGCCGGCCACCAAGTTTTGCCACCATCGTTTGAGTAGGACTCCTCATAGCGATGCGCATTAGGAGTGATCCCTGACCAGAGGCCACGGACTAGAATGGATTTGTCCTGAAACGTGTCTTGTGCGAAAAGCTCGCCGCGGCCATTTTTGAAAGAACCCACTAGAGGTGACCCCAGTGCGGCCATTTTGCTGTTGATGTAGGACTGACTCCATTGGTGCGATTCGGGGTCGTAAAGAAACAACGTCAGACCCTCCCAATGGCCATTCGAACCGTCGGCTTCAATTTCTTCGAGTTGCGCGCGGCCATCCCAGATCTTGCGCACCGTGACCGTGCCGTCGAGTTCGACGGCTTTGCCTGTGTCGGAAAACGGATCGAGGATACGTCGGATATGCGAGTGCCAAACGCCGAGGTTGAAGTCGAAATCGTGCGCACCCTCACTGAGGGCATTGACTCGGGGCGGATTTGCGCTCAGCGCAGTTGGCAGAGTCTGCGAGAAAACCAGCGGAGGACGCCATCCGATCATGCAAAGCACAAGAAGGACGGCCAACCCCATGGGGCACGCGATGAGCTGTTGTCTGGAAGGCCTCGACTTTGAGGTTTTGGCTTCAATCATGCGAGCAGTGTAGGCTTGTTTAGTGTCGGTTCATTCCACTTATGGGCCAAGGATTTTCAAAGAAAATTCAAACGTTACGCGAGGCTGCCTACCGGTTTGGGGATTTCGAACTCTACCCGCAAGATCGGTTGCTCAAGAGATGTGGCGTGACCATACCGCTCCCGCCGAAAAGCTTCGATGCGCTACTCTGCCTGGTGGGCCGAGCGGAACACCTGGTATCGAAACAGGAGCTAAGCAAGGTCCTGTGGCCGGACGTGCACGTCAGCGAAGCCAACCTGACCAATTTGATCGGTGGCTTAAGAAAGGTCGTCGGACGCGACTCCATTCATACCGTTTCGAAACACGGCTACCGCTTCCAGCTACCGGTTGCGGGCGAGCCTGGCGTGGCCCCGGAAACTTACGAAAAATTCCTCCACGCCAAGGAACTGACGGTTCAGCGCTCTATCGAGTCGATGAGTCGCGCGCGGGATTTGCTTTGGACCTGTCTAGCGGAAGATCCGGGTTTTGCCGCGGCCTGGGCATGGCTGGGCCGGTGTTGCTGGTTTCTCGACAAATTCAGCGGCGCTTCTTCGGCAAATCCGGGATTGGCCCGGGCCGCGTTCGAACGAGCGTTCGCGCTCGATTCCGATCTGGCCTGCGCACATCAGTTCTATACATTCGTGCAGGTCGACACAGGTCAGGCGGTGGAAGCGATTCGGCGTCTGCGATCACGCCTCGAGCGTCATCCTGGAGAACCTGAATCGTTGGCTGTGCTTGTCCAGGCTTTCCGTTTCCGCGGACTGCTGGATGAGTCTCTCGAAGCTCACAGGCAAGCGGTATTGTTGGATCCTGCCGTTGTCACCAGTGTCGCGCACACTTGGTTCCTCGCAGCTGAGTACGACCGCGCCATAGCAGCTTATGGCGGTCGCGGGACATACTACTTGGACGCAGCCGCTTGGGCGGCCTTGGGCCACGAGAAGCAAGCGATCACGCTTCTGAGCGGACGAGTAGCCAAGCAATCGCTCTCCAGCCTCATGAACGCGCTCATGCGGTCTTTGTTAGCCCTTCTCGAGGATCGGATAGATGAGAGCGTTCGCATCATGGATCAGGCCGACACCTCGTGCGACCCTGAGATCTTGGTCTATTTCGCCCGGCATTATGCCCATGCCAAGCGCACCGCGAAAGCACTCCAGGCTCTGCACCGGGCAGCACAGGCTGGCTTCGTTTGCGCGCCAATCACGCTGCGCATGGACCCTTGGCTGAGCCCGTTGCGGAAGCAGCGCCAATACGTGTCCCTGTTACGCGAGTTCGAGTCTGTTGTGCAGCAGGCGAAATCGCACTACACCTTTCTTTGATTTCACACTTCATCGCAGAAGAGTTAAATGAAGACTCTATAGCCTTTTGCAGGAATCCATCCGGAACTCCCCGACGTCCGCCTAACCCTTTTTGTTACAAGGCATCTTTTACTTTGGCAATTCGCTTTTTACAGTTACTTTGAACTTTGCAGTCCCAACCGAACCAGCCTCCTGTGGCTGTGCGCCACCGAGCGAGGCGGTGTATTCACCGGGCACGATCACGCGATTTCCTTTTTCATCCACTTGGCTCAACACACGCGGGTCAATAGTCAGGCTGACGTGAGCAGTCTCGCCTGCCCCCAAGTGTACGCGCTTAAATCCTGCCAGTTGTCGCAGTGGAGTCTCATGCCCTTCCGGCGGCGTGAGATAGAGTTCCACAACCTCATCACCTGCGAGATTGCCAGTATTCTTCACATCACCTTCGACGGTCACGGAATCACTAGCCCCTATCCTCGATTGGCTGATTTTTACATCGGTGTATGCGAAAGTCGTGTAGCTGAGGCCGAAGCCGAATCCGTAAAGCGGTTTCTGGTGAAGATAACGATAAGTACGGCCGCGCATCGAATAGTCCTCAAAAGCCGGGAGCTGGGTTAGCGAGGAATAAAAGGTCAGCGGAAGCCGGCCTCCAGGATCATTGTCGCCGGCTAATGTCTCGGCAATCGCTGTACCGCCTTCCTCTCCGGGATACCAGGCTTCGAGAATTGCGCTGGCGTTCTCCTCTGCCCAGTTCACGGCCAACGCGCTGCCGTTCTCGAGCACAACGACCAGCGGCGTGCCCGTAGCGGCGACCGCTTTCAACAGATCTTCCTGCGCCGCGGGCAAATCGATCGAAGTGCGATCCCCACCGCTGAATCCCGCAAGTTTGATGGGCATCTCCTCACCTTCTAGCGAAGGCGAAAGGCCCACACACGCAATGATGACATCGGATTGTTTGGCAGCCTTGACGGCTTCCTCGCGCAGGACCTCTGCGGGAGCCTGCCAAGTAAGGTCTATGCCAGCGGTGCCAGTCCCGTGCAAGTATTCCAGACGGATCGGATGCGGCCTTGTATCGGTGAACGACACCGGCGACTCGATTACTTCTCCACGTTCCGGGGTCTTTCCGCCGCTTTCGATTAGCAGCTTGTTATCGAGGTACAGACGAAAACCCTCGGCGTTCTCGCAGGCATAGCAGTAATTCATGCGCACGCCCAGCCTGTATTCGCCGGGGGCGGGCGGCGTGAAGCTGCCGCTCCAGCGGACTGAAAAATTATTGCGGGCGAGACCACTCACCGGGACGACCTTGTCCCAGTTGAAATTAATGTTGCGGTCGACACGCGTAAGAACAGGGTCTCCGCTAAGATCCGGCGTACTAAAGTACTCTCCGGTAAGCCCATTGCCAGAACCGGCGGCAGGATGAAGCGCCGTGTGCTCGATTGGCATAGCGAAGTCGTCGACCAGTGTTGAGCCCTGCGCATAGGCGACCTTCGCCGACCTAAACCTCTTTTCAATTCCCACCAGGGGATAGATAGGGTCAGGCGGCGGCCCGTTGTAATTGCCTTGCAAGGACTGGACGAGTTCAGCGGTAGGACCGACTACGGCGATGCGCCCGATGTCGGATTTCAGAGGGAGGGTGCGGACCTGGTTTTTCAGCAATACCATGGATTCGCGCGCAGCGTGCAGAGAAAGCTGCCGATGCTCAGGCGAGTTGACTTCGCTCATCGGAATCTGGCCATATGCGAAGCTGGACGGAGGATCGAACATGCCCAGTTTGAAGCGCGCAAGAAAGACGCGTCGCAAGGCCATATCAATCTCAGATTCCTTGATCAATCCCTGATGGACCGCATCGACCAGGCTCGGGAACGCCTGCCCCTCGCGATATCCACATTCCAGGTCTGTCCCCGCCTTGACCGCAGCCGACGCCGCGTGCGGCATGTCTGGAGCGTAGTGGTGTCCGGTGTAAATGTCTGCCACAGCAGCACAATCGCTGACCACGTAGCCGTCGAAGTTCCAGGCGGTGCGCAGGTGATCGCGCAGCAACATGGTGTTGGCACAGGCCGGAGCACCCTCGATGGAGTTATAGGCACACATAACCGACTGCGCATGCGCCTGGGTCACCACGGCGCGAAATGCGGGCAGGTATGTGTCCTCAAGATCGTGGGGCGAAACATTAACATCGACACTATGCCGCGTGGGCTCGGGACCGCTATGCACCGCGAAGTGCTTGGCAGTTGAAACCACCCGTAAATAATGAGGGTCGTCTCCCTGCATTCCGCTCACGAAAGCTACCGCCATGCGGCCCGTCAGATACGGATCTTCCCCGTAAGTTTCCTGGCCGCGCCCCCAACGGGGATCACGAAAGATATTGATGTTAGGCGCCCAAAACGTCAGTCCGAAAAAGGTCTCGTGCTGGTTGTGTCGCATCGCCTCGTTATATTTGGCTCGCGCTTCAATCGAGACGGTTTCGCCCATTTGGTGGACCAGGTCCGTATCCCATGTAGCAGCCATTCCTATGACCTGCGGAAAATTGGTCGCGTAGCCGGCAAAGGCGACACCGTGCAGCCCTTCATTCCACCAGTCGTACTTCGGGACGACAAGCCGAGGAATTGCAACCGCATGGTCCCGCATCTGCGAAACCTTTTCTTCGAGAGTCATGCGACCGATCAGATCGTCGACACGCTGTTCGAGCGGCAGGGCCCGGTTCATATACGGGGGCTGGCCGGTAGATGCTTGTTGAGCGTGCACAGATGAGGTGAGAACTAGCCCGAGAATAACTCCGAGAGAACACGCCACGTGCTTGCCGAAATTAGCCATGAAAAAAGTCATCTCCCTCGTTGGTCGATTCCTGACCAGAAATGTCAAGATGAACTGCAACAGTGCGGCCGCTAAACTGGATCGTACTCCGAAATATATGCTATCCGGATTCCATTCGCGTCGGGCCAGAAGCGCGGCAGACCACCGCCTTGGTTGTGCAGAGTGACGAGCAAGGCGGGCAAACGCCAATCACCACCCCGAGAATCAATTGACTTGAAATGCTTCCAGACATTGGAACTGCTGCTGATTTCACGACGGCGCCACTGATGAGGAGGTAGAACTCGATTCCCGTGTTCGACCGGGGAGAAATTGTGCAGCACGAGATGCCAACCTGTCATCAGCCGACGATGACGGCCTTCTTTCACATCTCCGCCACCCCGAAATCCCGATCCGCTCCTACCACCCTCTTTTTTGACTCCTCTTCAGAAGTTGCGGCTAGGCGCTCGCAATTGCCCGGGAGCAAATATCAAGGAGCAACTCGTTTCACATTGCTTCCGATAACTCACTAGGAGATAAAGGAGCACGGCTATGCCGCCTAGAGTCGACGGTACCAGTGTTGCTCAGACGTTCGATCTTGGGAGCGGCGTAAGCGACAGCCCGGTGGCCACCGTGCGTCTAGGGGAGAATACGCTTGCGCAAGTCGCGCAGCGGCTTGGCTTGGATTCAGGCGCTCTGCTGCAGGCTAATCCGCAAATCGCCGATCCCAACCAGCTCATGGTTGGGCAGGACATTCGGTTGCCCGTATGTCAGGCACAATCACCAGCGCAAACCAACACCGGTGCCCTTCCACCGGACAAGGGTTCTGAATCCGTGCTCGCATCGGAAGACTCCGCCATGGCAGCACTAATGGCCAAAATCCAATTGGGCGGCGGTGGGCACGCGACTGCGAGCCCCGCGGGCCCCGTTAGGTTCGCCGGCCCCCCTAAACAACATGAGAAGTGGCTCGGAGAACTAGCCCGCGACCCAGGTGAGGCCCACAAGGCATGGAAGAACCTCGGCCCTAAAGACCGCGCCGCCGTCCTCCAACAAATGGAAGGAAATTACGGAAAGGACTTTGCTCGGCAGTTCCGGGACTTGGCAAACTCGGGAAAAGGAAAGCCGGGTTTGACGACATACGGTACTTCCCCATCCTCGAATTTCCCAATGACGACAGCCGCGCAACTCACGGCCCAAGGATACAAGAAGGCGTACACCAAGAGCACTACCGGTTTGGAGCTTGAATTCTGGGTGCACCCTTCGGGGAAGACCGTCGAATTGGAGGTCAACAACAGTTTGCCGGGCAGCGGCCAGGTAACGCCCGCTCCGACGGGCACGCCATCGCCGAGCCAAGGCCCGGAAAAACCCACCGAGGTGACGGAGGACCCACTCGCCGAAAAGCAAGATAAGGCAGAGGTCCAGCTGAGCCGCCTTGAGGACCTAAACGCGCAGATGAAGCAACTGCTGCAATCCAAGAACGTTCCCTGGGACGAAGTGGTCAAGAAGTTTCACCAGGCCCAGGATGCCTACTCTAATCTCAGAGATTTGGGAGCCGTCACGGATGACGGAAGCGCGCCTCCTCTTGATATGAGCGATGTGGACGACAGTTTCACCGAGAGGCTCTCGGCGGCCGACCAGGATCTTCTGGATATCAGAACGGAGGCTGATAATCGCAATGCAGAGTTCTCGAACATCCTGGCGCAGCCTTATCACACAGATGACTGGACCCCGGTTCCCCAGTAAGTGCCCCAAGCGCACAAATCCCTGATGGTACTTGGCTTTAGGCATCACCTAAGGAGTTCCTAGATGCGCGTCTGACCGATACCGGGCGCCTCTGGCGCCTGCAAGGTTAGCCTTTTGAAGCCTTGTTGGTTTGCCTAGCTACCACTTGGCGGACCGTCTCCGTGCGGCCGCACGCCGTCATCCAGCGAGTGCTAACCGTGTTTTGGGGGTATTTCCTTCCCATCTTCAGCCCTTGCTCCGCCTTTGGACCCCAATGGCCAATGTCCTGCCGATGCTGTCCCTCGGTGACGGAGATATCGTTTTCCGTTGGGGGTATGCTTGAACGAAACGGCAGTTAAGTCTTTTCCACCCCATCTATGGAATGTCCGTTTTGTGGAAGCCAAACCGGTGTGTACTCGAAGGTGTGCAAGAATTGCGCGCGGTCGATTCCACCCGGCCAGCACCTGCTCGAAGAGTCAGGAGTGATCGAAACAGCGGCTCCTGGTACATTCGTCCCTGGCGCTCGAGGCGCAGTTCGGAATCAAGGTCGATATCGGTTTGCCAGATTGGGTGACCGCTTTATTGCCTTTATTCTCGACAGCGCTTTCCTGTTCGGCCTGTTTGCGACGGTCGATGCCTGGGTATTTACCCGCTGGGGTTCGGTTGAGGGTAGCGAGTTACAACTCACGACCGCGTCTGTGCTGATCGCGCTCACCTTGAACGCCGCCCTGCTTTTCCTTTACTGCTGGCTATTGGAGGCAGCCTGGGGTGCGACACTTGGCAAAGCTATAGTGGGGATTCGCGTTATTGGAACGGCGCAACGCGGCTCTCTCTCGGCTTGCGCAGTACGGAATGCGCTAAGGGTCGTAGATGGGCTGGGCTTCTACATGGTTGGTGCGGTCGTGGCTGGCTGCTCTTCTGTACGCCAGCGCCTCGGCGACATCTACGCTCGAACGGCGGTGATTGAGGAGACCTTCAGCAGTGGTCTCCGCGTAGCAGCGATCGCTTTGTGGGTTGCGAGCTTGGCTGCGGCAGTGTGGGCAGTACCTCGTATCTGCTACGCTAACCATTACGTCCGCCCGCCGTATCTCAGCCACGTGATCGTCCAAGTCGGCCGAAGCGAAGACTCAGCATATTTTCAGTTGGGCGGCTTCGCGGTGCGTTGTCAACTCGCTTCGACTGCTCGCTAGAAAAAGATGAATCACGATCAACTCATCTACCCAGCGCGCGAGAATGCAATTGCGCGGGCCCGCCCCATTCCTTGACAGGTTTTCCTCAAATCCAGAGGCACGTCGAAGAGAATGCTTGTCTCGCTATGCTCAACACCCGAATCGTTCATGCCCACATGCGCGAAGATCCGATCTTTTAAGCATTCAAGCGATGGTTTAGAGAATGCTCGCATTGCTCTCTTGCGCCTTGCGCTTCTCGGATTTCATCTATACCCGGTTTCCTCGATGGCGCAGCCCAAAAAACGTACAGGTCAAGGCCGGGCGAAACGTGTCATGGCTAAACCCGGTGAGAAGTGCCGAACGATTCGACCTGCTCGGACAACCTACCATCTGGCACGTGTATGCTGCACGATGGCGGGAAAACTTGCGATGAAAACAAGAACGGCTGTATGGGCGATTGGGCTGGGTGCATTTCTCCTCATGCATGCGGACGCCGCTGTGCCGAGCACACCGATAGCCAGTCAGCCGCCCGACAGTGCCGTGCCAGTAAAGCTCGGAACGGTCGACTTCGAGATCAGTTGTGCTCCCGGCGGGAGAGCCGATTTCAATCGGGGTGTCGCACTCCTGCACTCTTTTTGGCACGACCGGGCCTTCCTTGCTTTTGAGCACGTTGCATCTTCGAATCCGGATTGCGCCATCGCTTATTGGGGAGAAGCGATGACGCACTTTCATCAGTTATTGGCATCCCCGACACCCGCGGATATCCAGGCAGGAGCTGCTGAGCTCGCCCAAGCCGATCGGGCAGTCGAGAAGAGTCCCCGTGAAGCTGCGTACATCAAGGCCTTGCACCGCTTTTTCGACGGATATCGGGCGGCGGACTATTTGCAGCATGCCATTGGGTACGCCGATGCAATGGCCACGGTCGCGAAAACCTATCCCGAGGACCTCGAGGCTCAAGTGTTTTACGCGCTGGCGCTCCTCGCCGCTGATCCTCCGAACGACGTACAGCTGGTGAACCCCAAGAAAGCTTTCGGAATTCTCAAACCTCTATTTCGCGAGCATCCGAACCATCCGGGAATCGCCCATTACATCATTCACGCCTGCAACAACCCCCAGATGGCTCAGGAAGGGTCACAGGGGGCTCGTCAATATGCGCAGATCGCACCCCAAGTACCTCATGCGCTGCACATGCCATCCCACATCTTTGCGCGCCTGGGCCTCTGGCGGGACGACATTGCGTCCAATCTGGCCTCCAAGGCGGCGGCAGAAGCCGCCGGATTGCATCAGGGAGCGGAAAACCGCCTTCATGCCATGGAATTTCTGGAGTATGCCTATCTGCAGACGGGGCGTTTCGATGAGGCGAAAGCGATTGTTACCGAGGCTAGAACGGTTCGAGCGACGGATGTGGATCCCAGGTATCCGGACATGTGGGCGGCCGTCGAAGCGCGCTATCCCGCCCTGCTAGCCATCGAAACGAAGAATTGGACAATGGCCGAGCGTCTGAAACCTGTCACCGACGGAGGCTCTTCCAGCCTGGAAGCTACGTTGCTTGCGCATGCGGAGGGGGCTGCTCACCTGCATGACCGGAAGGCGGCGAATGACGCCCTACAGCAGCTCGAGTCTCTCACGTCAGGAGGATCGAGAGCCAGCGAGAGTACGGCCGCAATCGAGATTCGGGCATGGGTGGACTTTACCCGCGGCAATCTGAAGGACGCAGTCGCCCTGCTGCAACCCCTCGCTGAGCGGCAGGCGAAGATCGGAAAGGGGGAAGTCGAGATACCGGCGCGGGAGATGCTGGCTGACATGCTACTTCTCAGCGGGCAATCAGCGGAAGCGCTTACCCAGTATCGGCAAACCCTCTCGAGTGATCCGAACCGATTCAACGCGCTATTGGGCGCAATCCAAGCCGCAGAGCAATTGGGCCGGAATAGCTTGGCAGAGAGATACTATCGCACGCTCCTTGCAAATTGCCGACACGCGGATGGTTCAGCGGTAAAGGAACTCCGGCACGCCAAGATAGAAACCTCGGCGCGCCGGAGCCCGGTGAAGATCACTGCCCCGGGGGGACCTCGCGTGTGATGCGGAAAGCGCGCGAGGAGAATTGCCGTGCCGGCGGCGTAGCCCCCGGCGTAGCTCCGCCCTGGCAGCCCGACAAATAGAATACGTATCCGTTCATCGAAAGATGCCCCGGGTTTTTGTCGAGCGACACGAAAGTCGGGTACCATCCGTTGTAATCGGCACAACCCCCGGTGGGGTCGAAGAAATTCCACGAGCCCTCGACTTCGCGCGGTGCACTCCACTGGGATTGGTCCGAAAGATCGTAGCTGGTCGAATAAAACCATGCCGCTCCGAAATGCGAGCCGGGAATTTGGCCCAGTGCCGGATCGCCCGGCGACACACACACGAATGTGAGCAGGTACTGCTGGGTGGAATCGACGTAGCTGATTGAACTTCCAAATTGGGATTGCGCCGGAGCCCCACAATTTTCGAACGCCGCTGCAGGCAATACGCTGACTTCCACTCCGCCCAGTCCGACCGAAGCAAAGGACGCCCCGTCCCATTTCAGGAACGACAGCGGTGCCGTACCGCCATTCAGTTGTGCGCGTGCGACTCGCACATCACCCGAATTTATATAGAGGTAGGGGTTGGGATTCCCGCCAACGTCGTCCACAAAGCCGGAAATTTCCTGCTCTCCGAACTTCGAATTGAGAGGCTGTCCCGCCTCCATGAGCGACGCCAGTGACGTCGGCGGAGTTACCACGGGGTATCTCCCGTAGCTGGCCGGGGGGGTGGTCGTACAATCGTTCCCCATGCAGACGTCGGCGCCGAGCGCACCTATCGGGGCATTCGGGGCTTCGGTCTTATTGACGTCCGGCATCTGCACAAAGTCGAAATCCGGCGTGCCACGATAAGTCGGCCATTTCTTGCCGTAATCGAGCGACGTCGCGATCGCCAGCGAAAGGTAATCGTCGTTGTTTCCGAAGATTGGCCCTCCCGGGTTGCCGATACACGCATTCGTGCCTTCGTACACCATCAGGAGAGAACCCGGAGCGCCGGTCGGGTCTATTACTACCGATCCCGAAGCGGCGTAGTGCATATCGAAGGTCTGGTCCTGGTGTGCCGCGATGTGGTCTTTCACTATCGGACAGAAATCACCCCTGGTTGAAGGGTTGAACACTGGCCCGAAACCGCCCGGATAGGATCCGTAACCATCGTTGTACGAAAAATCGAGGGTCCATTGGCCGTTCTCGTCCGGTCCCGACCCTCCCGAAAGGACTGACACGCCGATAAAAGCGTGGCCTCCTTCTCCACTGGCGAGGAAGAAAAGATAGTCCTGGTTGGGTCCCAGAGTTCCGGGAGAGAAAACCGTGGAGTGCTCATCCGGGGCAGCCCCGACACCCAAGCCGCTACTGATGCTATTGACGGGTACGCCTCCCGGCCCCAGCACGCTCTGCTGGGTGTCGAACGTGCCACTCGGGCAGAATCCCTGGTCGCCGGTGCCCGTTGGACTACAAATCGAGATGGAGGCAATCCCCGGCGAGTGCTGAGAATTGGAATTTTTTCCCTGCGCGCTGCTGACGTTCATCGTCGCCAGCGCCAGAAGAGCCAACCGCGTGGTTTTCAGTAGCAATCTAGGTCTCATGTTGTCTCTCCTTATTTGTCTCTGTGTTTCGCGAGCGAGCGATTATCTGTCTCTCGCGTTCTGCACGCGGGCCAGCAACGAATTCAGACAAATCAGCCAGGAACCGTCAGCGGCCTGGAATCGATGCAACTCACTCGAGTTCAGCCACTCGTCCAAAGCGGGTGGCTCCAGGTTCGACATCACGCCGAGATTGTTTAACGCGATCATCTCTCCCTCGGCTGCGCACACCCGACACCAGGCGCGCTGCGATGGGCCGCCGTGAAGGATCAACAAAGAATCGGTTTCGAATGTGATGGTGGTCTGCTTTGCCATAAGTTTCCGGCCCGCCCGTTCTCAAACACGAGCAGACTGACCGGTGCGAGCCTGAAAAGTCCTTGCAGGCGATCTGAAAATTTCTCCTAATTTCTCTTAGGACGGCTAACCGTCAGAAAACGTGGGGGTTGGAGGATTAGAGCGGTGCGGTGGTGGGCTGGTTCAAGCTCAAAATCGTGCTAGAATCTGCTGCCTTTAGCTCACTACGCTCCGTGCTCGCAGACGAAGATAAGAAACTTCAAGAGCTGTATGAGTTTGGCCCCTTTCGCGTCGACCCCGGGAAGGAAGTCTTACTGCGCGCCGGCGAACCTGTCCCGCTGACGCCGAAGACGTTTCAAGTCCTGCTAGTGCTGGTCCGCCACCACCAGGAAATTGTCAGCAAAGACGACTTAATGAAGGCGGTTTGGCCCGATACCTTTGTGGAAGAGGCCAACCTCAGCCGCAACATCTTCATGTTGCGGAAGGCGCTCGGGGACAATCTTGAGGACCAGCGCTACATCATCACCGTACCGGGCCGCGGGTATCGCTTTGCGGAAAATGTGCGCCTGGCGCCGGCGCAGGAGGTCAGCATCGTCGCGGCGCAGCACTCCAAAGTGCAGGTGCGCGTCAAGGAGACAAAACCCTGGGCATGGCTCTCGGTGATCGCGGTCGTCCTGCTTGGGGTAGCCGTCGGCGCAACCTGGCTTTTACTACACCGCAAACCGCTTCTCAGTGAAAAAGACACCGTGGTGCTGGCCGATTTCGCCAATTCAACCGGAGACCCGGTATTCGACGACACGTTGCGGCAAGGCTTGGCGCTGCAACTTGAGCAGTCGTCGTTCCTGGCCCTCGTCTCCGATGCGTGGGTGCAGCAAACTCTTCCCCTCATGGGTCAACCGGCAGATGCCCGGCTCACTCCTACGATCGCTTACGACCTTTGCCAGCGTACGCAGAGTGCCGCCGTCATTGAAGGCTCGATTGCGAACCTGGGAAGCCAGTATGTTCTCGGGTTAAGGGCGGTGAGTTGTCGAACGGGCGATTCCCTCGACGAGGAACAGGCGAGGGCCTCCGGCAAAGAGCAGGTGCTCGCGGCGATGGATAAAGCCGCAGCGAAGCTCCGCGAGAAACTTGGGGAATCGCGCACCAGCCTTGAGCGATTCGATACGCCTCTTGAGCAGGCGAGTACGCCCTCAATGGCAGCGCTCCAGGCATATACGCTGGGGCGGAAAACCCAGCTGGTTAAAAATAATTTCCCTGAAGCCGTGCCTTTTTATCAGCGGGCCATCCGCCTCGATCCGAACTTTGCCATTGCCTATGCGGCACTGGGTTCCGTCTATTGGAATATCGGAGAGTCAACGCTAGGAACGGAGAACGCCCGAAAGGCCTATGACCTGCGTGCGCGGGTGAGCGAGCCCGAGCGGTTTTATATCGAGTCTACCTATTATCATTACGCCACAGGCGAGCTCGAGAAGGCCCGCCAGATTTACGAAGTTTGGTCGCAGACCTATCCGCGGTCTGCCTCACCCCGAACCCGGCTCTTCGCTCTCTATTCGGACATCGGACAATGGGACAAAGCCCTTGCAGCTACGCGCGAAGCCCAGCGCCTGGACCCGGCGCAGGGGTTGCCTTACTCCAATCTCGCCTATGCCTATCTATCTCTAAACCGTCTGGAGGAAGCTCGGGCAACGACTGAGGAGGCTGAAACGAAGAATCCGAATTCTTATGTGAACCGCTTCAGACTCTACCAGATCGCGTTCCTCGAAAACGATGTGGCAGGAATGGCCCGGCAGATTCAGTGGGCTGCAGAGCATCCCACCGTGGAAGACGCTTTTCTGGAAGCGGAGGCCGAGACCGCGGCATACTTTGGACAGCTAGGGAAATCCCGCGATTTTTCGCATCGCGCCGTCACCGCAACCACTCAGACGCAAAGAGCGGAGAGAGGGGCCGTCTATCACGCCAGCGCTGCCCTGCGGGAGGCACTCTATGGAAATACCACCGAAGCCCGCTTCCACGCGGGTCTGTCTATTGGCTTGTCGAGGGGAAGAGACCCGGAATATGGAGCAGCGCTGGCGCTGGCGTTCTCAGGTGATGCCGCCGGTGCTGAAAAACTCGCCAACGATCTGGCCAAAAGGTTTCCGGAAGATAGCTTGGTGCAGTTTAACTACCTGCCAACTCTTCGCGCGGAGCTTTCGCTTCGCAGCAAGGAACCATCCAAGGCCATCGCAGAGGTTCAGGTGGCTGCCCCATATGAGCTCGGATACCCAGGTAGGTACTTAAGCCTGTATCCGGTCTATGTGCGCGCGGAGGCGTACTTGGCCGCCCAGCAAGCCGGTCGAGCCGCTTCTGAGTTCCAGAAGATCGTTGATCATCGCGGAGTTGTGAGCAATGAACCTATTGCAGCGTTGGCTCATCTGGGGCTCGCACGCGCTCACGCGCTTCAAGCCAAATCTGCACAAGGCACCGATGCAGACGCAGCTCGCAGCCAGGCGCGCGCCGATTACCGGGACTTCCTCTCCCTCTGGAAAGACGCGGACCCCGACATCCCAATTCTGAAGCAAGCGAAATCCGAGTACGCGAAGCTGCAATTGTGGTTCTGAAACGGAAATTTCGCGCCAACCGATTCCCATGAATCCCGAAATTAGAGACATGCTCTCGAGATGGAAAAGCGGAAGCTCCATACAACCGACCGTTCCAGCCATGCCCTGTTGTTCTCTGGCACCTTCACTGGAACGCTAAACCTTACACATATTGGCTCCGCTGGCTGGGTCTACAGCCTCGTATCTACGCCCGGTGGCAGGGACGTGGTGGCCGGATTCCAACTGAGTGCGGTTGGCTTCGTGAGTGGCAACTCCATCGTGACTCCTGAACCCAGCACACTTGGCTTGCTTGGAACTAGCCTAATCGGTCTCGCCGGGTTGGTTAGGCGCAAGCTTAGGCTCGGCACGTAGTCAATTGCGTCGTCGCGCTAACTGTGGTGTGCTCGTGATGACAACCTAAGATTGTGAGTTCCAACCGACTCGCCTCTAGGCTCTGCCTCGCAAGGCAGGGCCTTTTTCACGCATCAGTATCTACATGCGTTCCTCTTCTGGCGTGATGCTGTGGCCGCAGTGTGGGCACTGGGTGTTCATTGACTGAAGGCACAGTATTCGTTGTGCATCCCTGAACTTCAGTGGACCTGCACCGAAAAACACTGAGGCCTTCCGATCATGCACACTCGTGGGCATCATCGATGCTCATCGCAACCTCGATGGCTTCCCAATCCGCTCAAGTCAAGAACTGGTGCAGGCATGGAAGGTGCTGCGGAAGTGGAACGCCAACCCAGGGCCAGGTGTAACCGGACACGTGCGAGAGCTAGAGCGGAATGGCGGTTCATGAAATCTTGCCTCCCCTGCTCTTCTCCTCTTCTTCATCCACCTTCATCCACGTGGTTAATGACGTAAGTTCCAGTTCACTCACATCTCTTCGGAGAACCCTCCTAATCCGTCGCGCCGTCGACGAATAGGGGGTAAGCGACAGGCAGAAACCACGAAAGGGCGTGAATTGCCCACGCGAAAGCGATTACAAGATGGGCAGTCTTCCAATCCTTAATCGGCATGGTTCGAAAGCGTAGCAGCGCGGCATGACTGCCGGCAAGTTGTGCACGAGATGCCCAAACGACCATAGACGCGGCACCTGCTCCACTGAAGCCGCACTGCTCTCGTGGCTGCTGGCGATTTATTTCCTGGCTGGAGAGTTGCTGGCGCTGTGGGCTGAAAGAATGGCCGAACACAAGGGATTGGATTTCGACAATTGTCTTCTTGGATGCGCGAGGCTATCGGCTTGATACACTCTGACGAGTCGAAAAGCCATGCTTAACACACGACTTCTCGCGCTGCCCGTTGTGGCCATTTGGTCCGCGATCGCCCCAGCCGGACTTGCGCTCTGCTCGGAGTCCTGCCCGCAAGGGCAAGTCTATTCACCTGGCCAGGACCATACAGTTAGTCCTTGCCCCGTGTCAGCTGATCAACCGCGTAGCGCCTTACGCAATGCCGCCGTTATGAACGGCGTCGACGTGCTCGAGCATGACAACTTCAAAGAACTGCGAGCTTCAGATCCGTCTACGGTCCGCACCGTCGGCATCATTACAAATCACACCGGGTTCGATGTCGAAGGGCGGCGAACGATCGACATTCTCGCAGAGGCACCCGGCATCAGACTCACGGCGATCTTCAGTCCCGAACACGGCATCACGGGCGAACTTGACGTCGACTCCGTTGGCAACTCCGTCGATCGCACGACCGGAGTGCCCGTCTACAGCATCTATGGCGAGACGGTCGCAAGCCGGCATCCTCCTGAAAATGTGCTGAAGAAGCTGAATGTCCTTGTCATTGACATCCAGGACATCGGATCGCGGTTCTATACATATGAATCAACCCTCGGCTA